>SXGQ01719220.1_pt1 | contig 26196 bp, 25 predicted proteins | sample 3178371 | NCBI WGS metagenome assembly SXGQ01 (sample SAMN11356859, study PRJNA531348) | freshwater metagenome | isolation source: freshwater sample F1-20 | place: China: Fuxian Lake, Yuxi | collected 2017-12-25 | reverse complement strand
GGCCTTCGGGCAGATACTCAAGGACGACGTGCTGGGCGGCTGGCCGTGCGTGAACGTCCACTACTCGCTGCTGCCGCTGTATCGCGGCGCGGCGCCGGTGGAGCGCCAGTTGATGGATGGGGTGGAGGAGACCGGCACCACCATCATGCTCATGGACGCCGGGCTCGACACCGGGCCGATCATCGAGGCCGTCCCCGTGCCGCTGGCCCGCGATGACGACGCCGGATCGCTGCTGATGAAGATGGCCGACGCCTCGGGCCCGGCCGTGGTGCGGGCGCTCGACGCCATCGATGCGGGCAGCCTCGAGAGCACGCCGCAGCCCGACGATGGGTGGTCGCTCGCGCCCAAGATCACCGACGACGACCGGCCCATCAGCCCGTCGCGCACCGCCGTGGAGATCCGCAACCAGGTGCGCGCTCTCTCGCCGCACATCGGGGCCACGCTCGGCATCGACGGCCAGCAGTTCAAGATCTGGAACGTGAAGCCCACCAATGCCGCGGCCGTGCCCGGGCTCGTGCGCGATTCCGGGCGCCTCGTGCTGGGCACGGCCTCCGGCGGCCTGGAGATCGTGGAGCTGCAGCCCCCGGGCAAGGCCCGCATGCACGCTGACGCCTTCCTGAGGGGGTATCGCGGTGAGCTCACGCTCACGTCCGCGTAATCCGCGCGAGCAGCGCGCGCAGGCATCGCCCGCCCGGCGCATCGCGCTCGGCGTGCTGCGCCGGGTGGACGAGGGCGCCTACGCCGACCGCGCCCTCACGGCCGAGTGCGCCCGCGCGCGGGTGGACCCGCGCGACCGCCAGCAGGCGCAGCGCCTGGCATACGGGGCCGTGCAGATGCGCCGCCTGCTCGACTGGCTCATCGACGGCGTGGCCGAGAAGCCCGATCGCATCGAGCCCGAGGTGCGCGACGTCCTGCGCCTTGGTGCCTACGAGATCATCTCGTCCGACGGCACGCCGGACTTCGCGGCGGTGAACGAGGCGGCCACGCTCGCCCGGTCGCTGCCCGGGCCCCGTGGCAAGGGATCCGCCCGCGCGGGCCTCGTGAACGCCATCCTGCGCCGCATCGCCGCGGAGGGGCCGCAGCGCATCGCCGGCATCGACCCGTCCGACATCGCGCTGCGCCACTCGTTCCCCGACTGGATCGCCCGGGGCCTCGTCGACTCCCTGGGTCCCGACGACGCCGAGGCGGTGATGGCGGCGGCCAACGTGGCGCCCGAGTCGGCCGTGCGATGGAACACCCTGCGCGGGCCGCGCGAGCAGGTGGAGGAGGATCTGCCCCCGTGGCGGCCCGATCCGATGATCCCCGAGGCCATGGTGCTGGATCAGCCGTTCGCCCTCGAGCATTCGTCGGCGTGGGCGGAGGGGCGCGTGATGGCCCAGAGCCGGGCATCGATGATCCCCGCCCGGGCGCTGATGCCACGGCCGGGCGAGCGCGTGCTCGACCTCTGCGCCGCCCCGGGTGCGAAGGCCACGCAACTGGCCGCGCTGTCGGAGGGGAAGGCCGAGATCGTGGCGGTGGAGCTGCACCCGGCCCGTGCCCGGGCGCTGCGCGAGACCGCCGAGCGCATGGGGGCCCCGATGACCGTGATCGACGGTGACGGGCGCGAGGTGGAGATCCCAGGCGGTCCGTTCGACGCCGTGCTGGTGGATGCCCCGTGCACGGGCACCGGGGTGCTGGCCTCGCGGCCCGATGCTCGGTGGCGGCGGCGCGAGGAGGCCCTTCCACCGCTCGTGGAGATCCAGCAGGGGCTGCTGGCGCGCGCACTCGAGCTGGTGCGCCCCGGCGGGCGGGTGGTCTACTCCACGTGCAGCCTGCTCCGCGCCGAGGACGAGGACGTCGTGCGGGCCTCGGAGGCCGTCGTGGACGACCTCTCCGCGGAGTTCCCCGGCATGGCGTCGCCCGATCTTCCGGGCACGCTTCGCCTGCTGCCGCACGTGCATGGCACGGACGGATTCTTCGTGGCGAGGCTGCGGGGCCGATAACCTGCTGCCGATGCCCGAGATGCCCGCCACTCCCGCGGTGTGCCCCTCGCTGATGTCCGCAGACCCCCTGCGGCTCGGCGAGCAGGTGTCCGCGCTGCTCGACGCCGGTGCCCGCGTGTTCCACGTGGACGTCATGGACGGCTGGTTCGTCCCCAACCTCATGCTCGGCACCGAGACCACCCGCGGCGTCGCCGGGCTCGCCCGGCCACGCGGCGGCCGGGTGGACGTGCACCTCATGGTGGAGAGCCCGCGCGAGGCCATCGGCTGGTACGCCCCCCACGCCGACATGATCAGCGTGCACGTGGAGGCCGACCCGCACCCGCACCAGCTTCTCTCCGAGATCCGCGAGGCCGGTTGCCTCGCCGGCCTGGCCATCAACCCGGGCACCCCGGTGGAGATGGTGCTGCCGCTCGTGGAGCGGCTCGACTACGTCAACTGCATGGGCGTGAACCCCGGGTTCAGCGGCCAGTCGTTCATCCCCGAGACGCTCGGTCGGCTCGGCGCCCTGCGCGACCTGCTGCCCCCGCGCGTGGCCGTGCAGGTGGACGGCGGCATCGGACCGGCGAACATCGCCGACGCCCGGGCCTTCGGCGCCGACCTGCTGGTGTCGGCATCGGCGATCTTCGGGGCCGATGACCCCGTGGCCTCCTACGCCGACCTGGCGGAGCGGGTCGCATCGGCGTGAGCCCTCCCGGGCGCCCCAGCGCGAGCGAGCGCACCCACCTCATCCGCGCCTGCGAGCTGGCGGAGCGCGGTCGCGGCCACGTGAGCCCGAACCCCGCGGTGGGCGCGGTGATACTGCAGGGCGATCAGGCGGTGGGGGAGGGCTGGCACGAGGGCCCCGGCCTCGCGCACGCGGAGCCGGTGGCCATCGCCGCGGCGGGTGAGGCGACGCGTGGCGCCACCCTGGTGTGCACGCTCGAGCCCTGCAGCCACACCGGCCGCACCGGGCCGTGCACGCAGGCGATCATCGATGCGGGCATCGCGCGCGTGGTGGTGGGCGCCCTCGATCCGCTCGAGCGCACCCGTGGCCAGGGGGTGCGGGTGCTGCAGGATGCCGGCATCGAGGTGGCCGTTGCCGATGGCGACGATGCCGTTCGGGCCCGCGAGGCCGCGTCGGCCTTCCTCACCTGGGCCGCCACCGGGCGCCCCGAGGTGCTGTTGAAGATGGCCGCGTCACTGGACGGCCGCGTGGCCACCCGCACTGGCAACACGCGGTGGATCTCCGGCCCGGAGGCCCGGACGCTGGTGCACCGGTGGCGCGCCGAGAGCGACGCCGTGGCCGTGGGCATCGGCACGGCGGTGGCCGACGATCCCATGCTCACGGCGCGCGATGTCGAGGTGCCCGACGGCCGCGCGGCCCTGCGGGTGGTGCTCGACCCTCACGCGCGCCTGGCGCTCGACTGCGCCCTGCTCTCGAGCCTCCACGAGGCCCCCGTGCTTGTCATCGCCGGATCCGCCGCCGATGCGGGGCGCGTGGATGCCCTGCGCGCCGCCGGCGCCGAGGTGGACGTGACCGACGCCGATCACGGCGCGGGCTTCCTGGGGCAGGCCCTGGACGCCCTGGGGCGCCGCGAGGTGCAGTCGGTGTTGGTGGAGGGCGGTCCCACGGTGGCTGGGGGCATGCTCGAGGCCGACCTGGTGGACGTGCTCGCCTGGGTGGTGGCGCCCATGGTGATCGGTGGCGATGGGGCACCGATGGCCGCACGCGGTCACGGCGCCGACCAGATCAGCGACGCCCCGCGCATCCGATCGCCACGCGTGGAGCGCCTCGGCGATGATGTACTGGTGATGGGCCGTCTCAGGCCCGTGCCTGGGGAGGGCTGATCGGGTGTTCACGGGTCTGGTGGAGGAGCTGGGCACGGTGCGCGAGCGCACCCCGAGCGCTGCGGGCGCACGCCTGGTGATCGCCTGCGACGCGGTGCGCGACGGCCTGGCGATCGGCGACTCGGTGTCCGTGAACGGCGCATGCCTCACGGTGGTGGAGATGGGCGACGACTGGTTCGCCGTCGACTGCGTGGAGGAGACGCTCCGGCGCACGTCGGTGGGCGACCGCGAGGCCGGTGACCACGTGAACCTCGAGCGCGCCATGCGCGTGGGCGATCGCCTGAGCGGCCACATCGTGCAGGGGCACGTGGATGGCACCGGCACCGTGCGGTCGTTCACCCCGGAGGGCGACGGCATGCTCATGGCGGTGGGCGCCCCGGACGAGGTGCTGCGCTACGTGGTGGAGAAGGGAAGCATCACCGTCGACGGCGTGAGCCTCACCGTCGCCTCGCGCGAGCCGGACGGCTTCACCATCGCGCTGATCCCCCACACCATGCAGATGACCACCCTCAACCCCGACGCCGTCGGCCGCAGGGTGAACCTCGAGGCCGATGTGGTGGCAAAGTACGTGGAGGCGCTCGTGCGCCCGCACGTCGACGGGGGAGGACCCTCCTGAGCACCCAGACCACGCCGTTTTCCTCCATCGAGGAGGCCATCGAGGACATCCGCGCCGGCCGTATGGTCGTGGTGGTCGACTCCGAGGATCGCGAGAACGAGGGCGACCTGGTGATCGCCGGGCAGTTCGCCACCCCCGACGCCGTGAACTTCATGATCACCCATGGCCGCGGGCTGGTGTGCCTGGCGCTCACCGAGGAGCGCTGCGAGCACCTCGGGCTCATGCAGCAGGTGAAGCGCAACGAGACCCCCCTGGGCACGGCGTTCACCGAGAGCATCGAGGCGCGCGAAGGCATCACCACCGGCATCAGCGCCCCCGATCGCTCGCGCACCATCATGGTGGCCATCGATCCCGACTCCACGGCGGGCGATCTGGTGAAGCCCGGCCATGTGTTCCCACTGCGGGCCAAGTCCGGCGGCGTGCTCGAGCGCGCCGGCCACACCGAGGCGGCGGTCGACCTGGCGCGCATGGCCGGCCTCATCCCGGCGGGCGTGATCTGCGAGATCATGAAGGACGACGGCGAGATGGCCCGGGTGGACGACCTCATCGGCTACGCGCAGCAGCACGGGCTGAAGATGATCACCATCACCGACCTCATCGAGCACCGCCGCCGCACCGAGCGCCTCATCGAGCGCGGTGCGGCGGTGCCGCTTCCCACGGAGTTCGGGGAGTTCACGGCCGTGGGCTACACGTCGCTGGTGGACGGCAAGCACCACATGGCGCTGGTGAAGGGCGAGGTCGCGGGCAAGGAGAACGTCCTGGTGCGCGTGCACTCCGAATGCATGACCGGCGACGTCTTCGGCTCGCTGCGCTGCGACTGCGGCGACCAGCTGCACGCCGCGCTTCGCATGATCGAGGCCCAGGGCGAGGGCGTGCTGCTCTACATCGCCCAGGAGGGCCGCGGCATCGGGCTCATCAACAAGCTGCGCGCGTACGAGCTGCAGGACGCCGGTCGCGACACCGTGGAGGCCAACATCGAGCTGGGCTTCCCAGCCGACCTTCGCGACTACGGCATCGGCGCGCAGATCCTGGTGGACCTGGGCCTCAGCACCATCCGCCAGCTCACCAACAACCCCAAGAAGATCGTGGGCCTCGAGGGCTACGGCCTCAAGGTGGTCGAGCGCGTGCCGATCGAGGTGGAGCCGGGCGACCACAACGCGCGCTACCTGGCCACCAAGCGCGACAAGATGGGCCACATGCTCCACCACAACGGCCTCGACTTGGAGAATCCCGGGTCGTAATCCCGTATTACGGCTGACCGCTGGCGCCGCATGCCGTTCGGGCCCGCAGGTACGATTCCCGCAAGTTCCCCCAAGGAGACCCCACGATGGATCGCGCGGTGACACGCAGTTCACGGGCCTGGCGTATGGCTGCCACCGCCGTCGCCGTGGTGGTGCTCGGCCTCCTGGGCATCGGGGCGCCCGTTGCCGCAGCCACGGTGACGGGCACGGATTGGACCTCGCAAAGTGCTGCCGCGAGTAACCAATGGCTCTCGGTGACCTACGGCAACGGGCTGTTCGTCGCCGTGGCCATGTCGGGCTCAGGGAACCGCGTGATGACAAGCCCCGATGGCGTCACCTGGACCGCCCGCGCCTCTGCCGCGGATAACGAATGGCACTCGGTGACCTATGGCAACGGGCTATTCGTTGCTGTCTCCGATACGGGCGCCAACCGCGTGATGACAAGCCCCGATGGCATCACCTGGACCGCCCGCAACGCTGCCGCGAACATCAACTGGTACTCGGTGACCTACGGAGGCGGGATGTTCGTCGCCGTCTCTGATTCGGGCTCGGGCAACGGCGTGATGACAAGCCCCGACGGCATCACCTGGACGTCGCGCACCCCTTCTGCGGATGACAGTTGGTTCTCGGTGACCTATGGCAACGGGTTGTTCGTCGCCATCTCCTACACGGTCCCCAACAACCGCGTGATGACGAGCCCCGATGGCATCAACTGGACATCTCATGCCTCTGCCGCGGACAACTATTGGGCGTCGGTGACCTACGGCAACGGACTCTTTGTCGCCGTCTCCGAGTCGGGTTCAGGAAACCGCGTGATGACGAGCCCCGATGGCGTCACATGGACGTCCCGCGCCTCTGCCGCGGACCTTTCCTGGTTCTCGGTGACCTACGGCAGCGGTCTGTTCGTCGCCACCGCTCAGTCGGGCTCGGGAAATCGGGTGATGACGAGCCCAGATGGCATCAACTGGACGTCCCGCACCCCTGCCGCGAATAGCGAGTGGACTTCGGTGACGTACGGCAATGGGCTGTTCGTGGCCGTCGCCGCGTCGACCCCCACAAGGGTGATGACCAGCGGCGGGCTGATCCCGCCGACTCCATCTGCACCGACGGCGACCGCCGGCGATGCCTCCGCGACGGTCAGCGTGGCGGCTGGGTCTGGTCCGGGTGGCGCTGCGACTTCCTACCGCGTGCAGGCGAGCCCGGGTGGCGCCAGCTGCACGATCACCAGCGCCCAGGGCGGCTCGTGCACCATCACCGGGCTTGCGAGCGGCACCGCCTACACATTCACCGCGACCGCATCGAATACGTACGGAATGTCTGCGGCGTCGGCAGCGTCAACCGCGGTGACGCCCACGGCTGCCCCCACAGTCGGCCCGAGCACACCGACGACCACCCCCGCGACTGCGCCGCCGGCCACCCCGGCAGCCACCCCGACCACCCCGACGACCCCGACTGCCGTGCGATGGTCGAGCTCACGCCTCACAACCGGCCTCGTGACGGCGACCTTCGCCGCCACCGCGGATACGACCTACCGCATCAGCGCCACAAGGCAATCGGGCGCGCGCCTGACCGCGGCCGCCACAGGCGCTGTGCGCGGGTCGTGCACGGTCGCTGCGAAGAACAGCACGAGCACCCGGGTTGCCACCTGCACGATCCGCTTGAAGACCGCGGGCGCATGGCGGGTGTCGATCACCCCGGTCAAGGCGGGCGTCACCGGCACGGCCTCGACGAGGCGTCTGATCATCACGGCACCGCCACAGGCGAGGTCGAGCTATCCCGTAACCGGGTAGAGGCACGCGCGGCCCCGGCGGGGAGCTCCGTCGCGGCGGCAGGAGGGTGCCGGGGTGGCGCATGCCGCACCGCAACGGGCTCGACCTGGAGAATCCCGAGTCGTAATCCCGTGTTTCCGCTGACCACTTGCGGAACATGCCGCGCGGACTCGCCCGTATAATCGGCGCGTGTTCCCCCGAGGAGGCCCCACGATGGATCGCGCGGTGACACGCAGTGCACGGGCCTGGCGTGTGGCTGCGACCGCCATCGCCGGGGTGGTGCTCGGCCTCCTGGGCATCGGCGCGCCCGTTGCTGCAGCCACGGTCACGGGCACGGATTGGACTGCTCAGGCATCTGCCGCGAATAACGGCTGGCTGTCGGTGACCTACGGCAACGGGCTGTTCGTCGCCGTCGCAGAATCGGGTACCGGCAACCGCGTGATGACAAGTACGGATGGCGTCGTATGGACTGCCCGCACCTCTGGCGCCGATGAGTCCTGGGATTCGGTGACGTACGGCAATGGACGGTTCGTGGCTGTCTCTTATGACGGCACCGGCGGCGGCGTGATGACAAGCCCCGATGGCATCACCTGGACATCCCATGCCTCTGGCATCGCCAATGCGTGGAGTTCAGTGACCTACGGCAACGGGCTGTTCGTCGCCGTTGCCCGGGCTGCCGGCACCCGCGTGATGACGAGCCCCGATGGCGTCACATGGACTCCCCGCACCTCTGCCGCTGCTAACGACTGGTACTCGGTGACCTACGGCAACGGGCTGTTCGTTGCCGTCGCCGCGTCGGGCTCAGGCGACCGCGTGATGACGAGCCCCGATGGCGTCACATGGACTACCCGCACCTCTGCCGCAGATCACTCCTGGGTTTCGGTGACCTACGGCAACGGCCTGTTCGTCGCCGTCGCCCAGTCGGGCACCGGCGACCGCGTGATGACGAGCCCCGATGGCGTCACATGGACTACCCGCACCTCTGCCGCGGATAACTCCTGGAATTCGGTGACCTACGGCAGCGGGCTGTTCGTGGCTGTCTCCTATGACGGCACCAACCGCGTGATGACAAGCCCCGATGGCATCACCTGGACCAGTCGTGTCTCTGCCGCAGCTAACGACTGGTACTCGGTGACCTACGGCAACGGCCTGTTCGTGGCCGTCGCCTATACGGGTCCCGGTAACCGCGTGATGACAAGCGGCGGATTGATCCCGCCGCCCCCTTCGGCACCGACGGCGACAGCCGGCGACGGCGCTGCGACCGTCAGCGTTGCGCCGGGGTCCGGCCCGGGCGGCGCCGCGACCTCCTACCGCGTGCAGGCAAGCCCGGGTGGAGCCAGCTGCACGGTCACAGGCGCCCAGGGTGGCTCATGCACGGTCACGGGCCTTGTGAATGGCACCGCCTACACATTCGCTGCGACTGCATCGAATACGTATGGAACGTCGGTGGCGTCGGCCGCGTCGGGCACTGTGATCCCCGCGACCACCACGACCACCCCGACCGCCCCGACGACCCCGACCACCCCGACCACCCCGACCACGCCGACTGCCGTGCAGTGGTCGAGTTCGCGCCTCACAACCCGCCCCGTGACCGCGACCTTCGTCGCCCTTGCAGGTGCGGCCTACCGCATCAGCGCAACCCGGCAATCGGGCCCGCGCATGTCAGCCGCCACAAGGTCTGTGCGCGGCTCGTGCACGGTCGCAACGCACAAGAAGACAAAGAAGAGGATGGCCACCTGCACGATCCGCCTGAGGGCGGCAGGCACCTGGCGAGTGTCGATCACCCCGGTGAAGGCGGGCGTCACCGGCACCGCCGTGGCAAAGCGCCTGGTCGTCAAGGCGCCGGCGAAGAGGGTGCGCTGAGGCCAGCAGGAGGAGCAGGTCGAGCGATCCCGTCACCGGTCGCGGGCGCGCGCGGACCCTGCGGGCCCACTGCGGGCCTGGCCCGGGTGAGTTACCGGATTCGCATGACTTCGCCGGACGGCCCCGCGCGGATTCCACCGGGGCTGAGGGCTTGCCCCCTGGGCACCATGATGGACCTACGGGGTGTGTCGACCACCAGTGAGGGGCCCGCAGGGCGCTCTGCCTGCGACATCTCCACCGGCGCGCAGATCCTGGTGGACCTGGGCCTCAGCACCATCCGCGAGCTCACCAACAACCCCAAGAAGATCGTCGGCCTCGAGGGCTACGGCCTCAAGGTGGTCGAGCGCGTGCCCATCGAGGTGGAGCCGGGCGACCACAACGCGCGCTACCTGCAGACCAAGCGCGACAAGATGGGCCACATGCTGCACCACAACGGGCTGGACCTCTCGGATGGCGCCCCGGCAGGCGAGAGCTAGCCGCCTTCCATCCGTAGGGGTTGTGCGGCGCCTGTTCCGTCTTTCGTAACCCCCTGAATCAGGATCGTGGGATATCCCACGAATCATCGGGTGAGGCTTCCGCGTGCCGTGGACGGCTGCCAGTGTTTCGGCATCTGCCGTCTATTAAGCGAGGTAGTGGTCCAGTGGTAAACCCCCATGTGCGCGGCGCGCGGCAGCGCGTCGTCGAGGCGCTCCCGGGATCGCGCGGGCTGGTAGCTGTCGCGGCGCTGGTGATGCTTGCCATCCCGGCCACGTCGCTTGGCGCTGACTACCTCTACTACAGCGGCACCGGCACCGCTGGTGGCTCGTGGCCCGATGGCTTCATCGGGCGCGTCAACCAGGACGGCACCGGTAACAACCCGTCGTTCATCGCGCAGCAGGCCGGCGCCAAGCCGGCCATGGTCGCCGCCAGCAGTACTCACCTGTTCTGGGGACCGAACAGCCCATTCGTCGGGCGCGCGAACCTCGACGGCTCGGGCGCGTCGTTCACGTGGCTCGACGGCACGGGGGCGCTATCGGGGGCAGTGGCCGTGAACAGCAAGTACATCTTCTACGGCAACACCGTTCCGTCCGGCAACTACATCGGCCGGGCCAACCTCGACGGCACGGGGAACAACCCGACCTTCGCCGCCGTCCCCGGGAATTTCGCGTCCTCGATCGCCGCGGATGAGTCCCACGTCTACTGGGTGACGTACCTGGCGGGCGCCACGGTGAACCGCATGTCTGTCGACGGCACGGGTGCCAACACCAACTTCATCACCGGACTCACCGATGCGCAGGCCGTTGGGGTCACTCCCACTCATGTGTATTGGGTCGATGATGTGGGGTCGACATCGTCGATCGGGCGCGCGAACATCGACGGCTCAGGCATCAACAGGTCGTTCATCACGGGGCTCGCGGACCAGGGTTCCGCGATCGCGGTCACCGGCACCAAGATCTTCTGGGGCATCGCGGGGCGGGATGGCGGTTCGCCGATCCCCGGCAGTATCGGCGTGGCCAACATCGATGGATCGAACGTGAACCAGGCCTTCGTCACGAACCTTCCTCCGAACCTCTACGGGCTCGCGACCCAGTACGCCGGGAGCGCATACGCCCTCACCGTCTCGCGCACGGGGGCGGGCTCGGGCACGATCACCTCGACCCCCGCAGGCATCGCCTGCGGATCCACCTGCACGGCCGACATCGCGCCCGGCACGTCGGTGTCGCTCGCCGCGAAAGCGGATTCGGGCTCGGTGTTCACGGGGTGGTCGGGGGCCTGCTCCGGGCCGACGACCCCCTGCGCAGTGACGATGAGCGCGGCCCGCGCGGTGACGGCGACCTTCTTCAAGTCGAGCGACATGCGCGCCACCGTCCTCGCGCCGCGCCGCCGCGTCGTGAGCGGGCAGGCCTTCCGCCTGGCGATCAGGGCGAGGAACACCGCAGCCACCACTGCGACCTCCGTCACATCGTGCCTGCGCCTGCCAGCGAACCTGGCGGTCGTGCGGGCGCCGGGCGCACTGCGTTCCGGTCGCACGGTGTGCTTCCGACTGGGTGACGTCATGGCGGGCACGCAGGTGACGAAGTCGATCACCGTTCGCGCCGCGGCGACCAGGCGGGTCACGCGCACCGTCGCCGGCAGCGACCGCCTGGCCGGTGGCAGCGCCGTGAACGCCACGCCGGTGAGCATCACGATCGTCCCGCGCGCCGCTCGGGCGAGGGTCACCGGCTAGCTGATCCGCATCACCGTGCCGTCGGCGGTCACCGAGACCGCGGCGGCGCGGTGGCGGGCCGGCAGATGCAGCATCGACCGCGAGGCCCTTGCCGATGCCACTCAGGTCGAGTTGGGCGATCGCCCCGCGCGCTAGCTGGCCATCGAGCATGACAAGATGGGGCGCATACGGCACCACAGCGGGCTCGACCTGGAGAGCCCGCAGGCGTAGGAGAACATGACCGCGTCCCTCGGGAAGACCCTCCGACTCACCCCTGTCGTAATCGCCCCGTCCATCGGCGCAGGGCTCGTCGCGGGCCGCGGCTCGTCGTCATCGGCCTCCGAGCCCTCGACCACGTCAGCGCCTCCTGTGCGCCAGGCCGCTGGCGTGTCCCAGGAGGAGTTGCGTCGCCGCGCGAAGGGCGCGGTCGAGGAGTTCCACAAGCAGGGGGAGGCCATCCAGCGCCAAACCACTGGGGCCGTGGACAGGACCTTCGACGACCGGCGCCCCTAGGAGCCGGGTGTGACGGATCGACCGCAGTCGGGCGCCACGCGGTGGGCGCTGTTCATCGCGACCGTGCTGGGCGTCCTGTGCCTCTGCGCCGCGACCGCGCCGGCCCAGGGGAGCACGCAGATCTTCATCAAGACGCTCCAGGGGAAGACCATCACCATCGACATCACCGACGCAGACACCGTGTCGAGCGTGAAGGACAAGATCCGGGACATCGAGGGGATTCCACCTGACCAGCAGACGCTGTGGTACGGCGGGCAGCAACTGCCGAACCTGCCCGGGGGCGCATACGGGACCCTGGTGGCCGCGGCCGGCGCCGGAGCGCAGGCGCGGCCCCGCGAGGCGGCGCGCATCACCGGCGTGACGCGTCCATCCATGCGGGTCGTCATGCAGACCGTCACGGAAGCACGATCGCCGCGGCATGTCCGCGGGGCCCTCGACCTTGGCTCCGCGCGCACCGCTGGACTTGGTGCGATCGCCGCTGCGGGGGGCTTGTCGATTCCACGCGGGGCGACCGTGACCGCGCGGATCAGCGGCCGTGGCCCAGGGGTCACCATCACCGGGAGTGCCCTTCGCATAGCCCGGCCCGGCGCCCACCGCATCGTTGTCACGGTCACGGGGCCTGCCGGCGGGGACAGGCGAGCGCCCGTCCTCGTCACCCGCGACTGACGGAGTCGGCACCGCGGGCAGGGGAGCATCGCGCGGAGCCCGATGGTCCCCCGGCTAGCTGATGCGCACCACCGTGCCGTCCGTGGTCACCGCGACCGCGGCCGCGCGGTGGCGGGCCAGCAGGGGGGCGGCGTCCTCGGGGCCGGCCAGCACCACCGCCTTGGTGAGCGCCTCGGCCAGCCAGGCCTGCCGGGCGACCACGCTCACCTGCGCCACCGGCGCGTCGGTGGGCAGGCCGGTGGCGGGGTCGATGAGGTGATGCACCTCGGTGCCATCGGCGCGCAGCCACCTGCGGCGGTTGGTGCCGCTGGTGCAGAGGCCGCCCTGCTGGAGCGTCACCTCGGCCACGCCGGGAAGGTCGCCGCCATCCGGGTGCTGGATGCGCAGGCGCCAGTCGCCCGACGGGCCGCGGCCGCGCACGCGGATGTCGCCCCCCAGGTTCACGAGCGCGCCCTGCGCCCCGCGCCGCATGAGCCCCGCCGACACCATGTCGGCTGCGAGGCCCTTCCCGATGCCGCCGGGATCGAGCGAGCGGCCTGCGGGCACCACCACCGTGCCGACCCGCTCGTCGATGCGCAGGCCCAGGGTGGTGGGGCGCACGCGGGGGGTGAGGGTGACGCGAGCCGATGGCGCCCCCGGCGGGGTGAGCGACAGGTGGTCGCGGTCGTAGCCCAGGGCGACGATCTCCCCGCCGAGCAGCGGATCGAAGCGGCCCCCCGTGAGGGCCTCGGCGCGCACGGCCCGGCGGGCCAGCATCAGCATCTCGGGCGACGCCGGAACCGCCCTGCCTGCCTGCGCATTGATGCGGCTGAGCTCACTCGCAGGGTTGAAGCGGGTCCATGCCGTCTCCAGCGCCCGCACCTGTTCCTCGGCCCACGCGAGGTCGGCGGCGTCTCCGCCCACCACGATCACGCGGCAGTCGGATCCCATCGCGCGGAAGCGGGCGTCGCCCCGTGGGGCGTCACCCGCTTCCGCGTGGGTCACTTCGACGAGTTGGAGTCGTCGTCCGGGCCGTCGGAGGAGTCCTCGCAGTCCTGCACCGAGGAGTTGCTCGGGCCCACGCACACCTCGAAGTAGGTCGGGCCGCCCGACTGGCCACCGGCCTGGACGTCGACCCACGTGGATCCGTTGTTGCCGCTCACGCCCGCCTCGGAGCCGCCCCACTTGCCCCAGCCGCCTCCGCTGCCACCCGAGTTGGTGATCTTGTAGCCCTGCGACTCGAGCTGCGACTGGTAGTCGCTGGTGACGGCCGATGCCGCGGTTCCGCTGATGGAGTAGCGGGTGTACTGCGCGCCGTTCTTGCCGTCGCTCTCGAGCTGCTGGGCACCCGAGGGCGCGGTGAGGTTCGGGCCGCCCGTCGACGCGGGGGCCTGCGCCGACGTGGTGGTGGCCGGAGGCGCGGCCTCAGTGGTTGCGGGTGGCGCCTGGGTGGTGGACGGCGGCGCGGCCTCGGTGACGGTGGTGGCCGGCGTCGAAGAGTCGTCGCCGAAGCAGCCCGCAAGGGCGATGGTGCTCAGGGCGACGAGGGAGCCGGCGGCGATCTGGCGCTTCAAAGGGGGCCTCCAGTGGTTTGCTCGGGGGGAAGCCTACGCAGCCACCTCGGCGTTGGCCTCCACGGGCCTGCGTGCGCCCGGGGTTCGCGTGGCGCATGGCTGCCTGCTGGTTATCCTGCCCGCGATGCCCGCGGCTTCCCGTCAACGCCCCGCGCCCGCCATCGGGTGGGGCGCATGGCTGCTGCGGGCCGCCGTGCTCACCGTCGCATTCGCCGGCTCGGATGTGCTCTCGAGCCTCACGTCCGCCCCGGGATCGGGAATCGCCGGAATCTGGGTTCCCGGGGGCGTTGCACTGGCCGGGCTCCTCCTCGGGGGCATCTCGCTGTGGCCCGCGATCGTGGTGGGGGGGCTTGCCGCCGCGCCGGCCTACGGGGTGATCGGCGCATCCACCGTGCCCGTGGTGCTGGCGAACGCCGCCGCAGTTCTTGTGGCGGCCTGGGCCATCCGGCGGCTCGGCACCGACCTGCGCCTCGGGCGAATCGGGGATGTCGCGCGGTTCCTGCTGGGCGCGGCGGCGGGTGCGGTGCCCCTGGGCGCGGCGGGGGTGGCGGCGCTGCTGGCGCTCGGGCCGGTCGAGACCGACCCCACGGGCAGCGTGGTGAGCCTGTGGATCCTGTCGACGATCACAGGCTTCGTGGTGGTGGGCGGTGCCGCCTGCGTGCTCTGGTGCCGCCGCCGCGATGCCGTCCCCGTGCGGCGCCTGGTGGAGGTGCTCGGCCTGCTCGTCATCACGGCGGCGCTCGCCTTCGCCGTGTTCGTGGACGAGTGGAGCGGCCTCACCCTGGTGCTGCTGCTCGTGGCATCGGTCGTCGCCGCGCGCGGGGGACCGAGGGCGGCTGCGCTGGCATCGACCCTCGTGTTCTCGTTCGCGGCCATCGCCGTGCTGGACGGCGGCGGCCCATTCGGTGGCGACAGCGTCACGGGGCGGTCGCTCACCTACCAGACCGCGGTGCTGGTGATGGCGGTCGGCATGCAGGGACTGGGCGCGCTCGGCTCGCGAGAGCCGGGCGCCACGCCGGGCACCCCCGGCGCCGGCTTGGCCATCGGGCTGCTCGTGGCCGGAGGCCTCGCGCTCGGCCTTGCCGAGGGCGTCGTGACCCCCGAGGTGATCCAGCTGGTACCCAAGCCGCAGGTGACCCTCATCGGTCTGCTTATGGGGCTCGTGGTGGTGGTGGGTGCCGTGGCGGGCACGGGGCCCACGGGGCACGTAGAGGCCCTGCGCGCCGCCCGGGGGCGGTGGTGGGCGCTCGGGGCGATCGCCGGGATCGCCCTGTTCGGCGCCGAGGAGCTCTTCCTGATGGCGCTGGCCAACACCGGCACCACCCGGGCGATCGTGCTGGCCAGCCTGGCACCCGTGATCCTGCTCATCGTCGCGATGGCGCGACGCCAGGTGCCGGTGACGGCCACCGTGCTCGGAAGCATCGTCGTGGTGATGCTGGGCTTCTACGCGATCACCCCCGGCCAGGGCTGGGTGGACGGCTTGGCGTCGCCCGGCATGTGGCTCGGCCTCGCATCGTCGGTGAGCACGGCGGTGCTGCTGCTCGCCCTGTTCGAGTGCCGGCGCACGGCGGGCACCGGCCCCACGCTGCTGGTGGCGTTCTCCGTCGCGGCCGTGTGCGCGGTCGTGCTCTGCGCCGCGCTCGGCGTGCTGCCCGGCCCGGACGTCTGGGGCCGGGAGGGAGTGATGGGGGGGATCCTCTACGTCGCCATCATCGGCACGCTCGTGCCCATGGTGCTGGCCACCTGGGCCGTGCCCGTGCTCGGCGCCGCGTGGGTGGCGTTGTTCGAGGTGCTCGCGCCGCCCATCGCAGTGATGGCCGCCATTGCATGGGGCGAGTCAGGGCTGGGCCAGTGGCAGGCCGCGGGCATCGTGCTGCTGCTGGTGGGCATGGCCCTCGGGGCGCGGTCGCATGCCGGGGTGCACGGCGAGGGCGCAAGCGCCCGCTGATCCGCCAGCGGGGCGTCCTAGCCCAGCGGGATGCGCACGGGGACCCCGCCGATCGACCCCGTATACGCGCGCTGGCCTCCGCGGGCGAGGTAGAGGGTGCCGTCCCATGCTCCCGGGCCATTCACTTGCACCGCGCCCTCGAAGGTGTTCCCGTTGAAGCTCAGGGTTCCGGTAATGGCCACCCCGCGCACCGCGCTGAAGCGCGAGAAGCGGATCTCCGCGCCGAGGAAGTCGAGCGGGCGCGCCGTGCCGCCCCGGATGCCGGGCAGGCGGTCGAGGCCCGCCTCGGTGGCAGCGGGCATGGCATCCACGCCATCGCGCACGGCCATGCGCGCCGCGTGCGCCACGCGGCCGGCGGTGCCGGGCGCGCCGCTGGGGCTCACCCGGCCGAGGTCGGCCGGCGGCACGGGCACCGGGTAGGGGATGGGCGCCTCGCGGTTGCAGGCCTGAGTCGACACGCGTCGCCCCGCGAGCAGGTTGGCCAGCTGATCGTCCGCGCACGTGAGCGAACCGAGCACCGAGTGGCCCGCGCCCGGTGCGATCAGCAGGTGTGATCCCGGTGCGCGGGCGGCCACGGCCTGGGCCGATGCCACCGGCGTGCGCATGTCCTGCCCGCCCGCCAGAAGCAGGGTCGGCACGGCCGGGAGCGGTCCGGGCTGGAGCGGGTCGACGGCGGCATCGGGCCATGCGGTGCAGCGGCTGCCCGTGGAGTCGGCGGTGGCATTCGCCAGGCTGAACGGCGCGAACGCGGCCGACTGCGCCGCGGCAGCCGCCTGAAGGAGCGCCGGGCGCTGGTCGAGCGGGGTGGCCGAGGTCCACTGGGCATTGGTGTCCGCGCAGATGGTCGACCAGAAGAGCGCTGTGGAGATCTCGTTGGGCGGAGGCGGGCCGCCGCCGCTGATCGCGATGGTGAGCATCCTCATCATCGGCGCAGCGTCGCCGGTCGCCGCCGCCCGGGCGGCACCCGGCCAGAGGCGCCGCAGTCCGATGTCGAGGTCTCCTGATGCGAGCAGGTAGGGAAAGTCACCCTGGTTGCCGGGTCCACCCAGGCTGGAGCGCACCACCGAGCCGGACATGGTGGTGCGCCGCCCGCGCAGGGCCGTCGAGGCGGTGCGCGCCACCAGCGTCGAGACGTCGGCCACGGGATCGCGCGTGATGCCCCTGCAGCGACGGCCCGAGCACAGGCCCTGGAGGATGGGGTTCGTGGATGCGTAGAACGGCACGTCGAGGCCGGTGAAGGTGGCGGGGTCGACGACCGAGTCGAGCACCAGGTGGCTGACCCGCGTCGGGAACATCTGCGCGTAGTACTGGGACACGTACGTGCCGTACGACACGCCGCCGAGCGCGAACGACTCCACCCCGAGCCCGGCGCGGAGGTCCTCGATATCGAGGGCGCTGTCACGCGATCCGTAGAACACCCGATTCGGCCCCACCTGCGCGGCGCACTGGCCCACGGCCTTCGCGGTCTCGGTGGACGTCCTGCTGTCGAGGGCCGTGCAGCGCAGCGCTCCGTTGCCCGTGCCGCGCTGGTCGAACATCACGAAGTCCCACCCGGGGATCGCCGCCGCGACGGGGTCCTCTGGGCTCACGGGCGTGCCCGCCTGGCCCGGTCCGCCCGCGAGCAGCACGATCGTGCCCCGCCGGGTGGTGCGGGCGGGCAGTCGCTCCACGTGCAGCCTGAGCGTGCCCTTTGCCGGGTCGGTGCGGTCGAGCGGCACCACGAGGGTTGCGCACTGCACCGCCGGGCGGCCCTTGCACTTACTGAAGGCGAGCGGCGCGGCGCTCGCCGTGCCCGCGACCAGGGTGGCCGTTGCGGTGATGACAACGGCGATGAGCAGGCGCAGGCGCGACACGCGACGAGTGTGGCACACCGTCGGCACGGCGCCCGCGCGGCCGGGGCGCGGCGTAGCCTGTTGCGCCATGGCCCGAACCGATCCCGCACCACCCGCCGAGAAGCTCATGGTCGACGACGTCCGCGTGGCCGCCGTGGTGGCCGGGTTCCATCGGGCGGTGGCCGAGTCGCTCCTGCAGGGCGCCATCGACCGCCTCGCCGAGAGCGGCCTGCCGGCTGATCGCGTAGACGTGCAGTGGATCCCCGGCGCCTATGAGGCCCCGGCAGCCGCGGCCGCGCTGGCAGACACCGGTCGGTACGCCGCCATCATGGCCCTCGGCGCGGTGATCCGCGGCGAGACCGCCCACTTCGACTACGTCTGCGACGCGGCGGCGAGCGGGCTCATGCGCGTATCGCTCGACACCGGAGTGCCCTGCGCGTTCGGGATCCTCACGTGCGACACCAAGGCGCAGGCCGAGGCGCGGGCGGGTGGCGACAAGGGGAACAAGGGCGACGAGGCCGCGGACGCGGTCGTCGCGATGATCAACCTGCTGGCGTCCGCCCGGGCGATGGGCCCGGGAGGGGCGAGCCGGTCCTAGGCGCCGGAGACGGCCTTCTGCACCTTGCCGGCCTTCAGGCAGCGGGTGCAGACGTACGCGCGCTTCGGCGTGCCGTTCTCGATGATGCGCACCTTCTGGAGGTTCGGGTCGAAGCGACGGGACGTCGCGCGCATGGAGTGGCTGCGGTTGTTCCCGAAGGCGGGACCCTTGCCGCAAGAAGTGCAGACCTTCGCCATGTCGACTGGTTACCTCGAGTAGGAGAGACGGAGCGACGCCGGGCGCCGCGACCCGGGCACGATGCCACAACCGGGCGCGGGTTGCCAGCGTGAGCGTGCCGCGGGGCGCATTCGGGCTGGCGCGGGCCTCCGGCGCGGGCGACGCGCGCCCGCACAGGCCTGGCCCCGCCTGGTGGCGTGCTCGCGTGCTGGAGCTTCCGGGCGTGGGCCCCGCCACGGCCGAGCGGGCCGAGGCCATCGGAATCCGCACCATCGGAGACCTGGCCGAACACCTGCCCGCCCGCTACCTGTCGTATGACGCCGCGCGACCCATCGCGGGGCTCGCCGACGGCGAGGAGGCCACGATCCGCGTGGTGCTCGACTCCATCGCGGTGGTGCCCACCCGGCGCCGCGGGCTCCGGATCGTGCGGGCGAAGGTGCACGACGACTCGGGCGCGATCTCCGCGGTGTGGTTCAACCAGGCGTATCTCGCGGGCGTGCTCGAGCCCGGGGATGAGCTGATGATCCGCGGCAAGGTGGCGCTCAAGCCCCAGCGCCAGGTGACGGTGAAGGCCCATGAGGTGCTTGGGGGCCCGGCATCGGAGGGGCTGCACACCGAGGGGCTCGTGCCCGTGTACCCGGCCACCGAGGCCCTGCCCGCCCGCCGGCTTCGCGAGATGGTGGATGCCGCGCGCCCGTGCCTGCCCGCCGCCCCGGAGATCCTCCCGTCGTGGATCCGCGCGCGCCTCGCGCTGCCCACGCGCGCCGATGCCCTGTCGGCCATGCACTTCCCGCGCACCGCCCGCGAGCCGCGCGCGGCCAGGCGCCGCCTGGCCTTCGAGGAGCTCCTCGTGCTGCAGCTGGGCCTCATCGCCGTGCGCCGGCACGAAGAGGTGGCCCGTCGCGCACTGCCCCTCGAGCCGACCGGTGCGGTGATCGACCAGGTGCGGGCCGAGTTGCCCTTCACGCTCACGAGGGAGCAGGAGCGCGTGGCCCGCCAGGTGGCGCGCGACATCCGCCGCGAGCGGCCCATGCGGCGCCTGCTGCAGGGCGAGGTGGGCGCGGGCAAGACCGTGGTGGCGGCGCTGGCCTGCGCGCAGGCCGTGGAGGCCGGCGCGCAGGCGGCGATCCTCGTGCCCACGGAGACGCTCGCCGAGCAGCACATGCGCACCCTCGACTCCCTGCTGGCCCCGGCGGGAATCTCGCCGGTGCTGATCACGGGAAACGTGCCGCATGCCGAGCGCGAGAGGCGCGAGATGGCCGTGGCCACCGGAACGGCCCAGGTGGTGGTGGGCACGCAGGCGCTGCTGGTGGGAGGCGTGCGGTTCCACCGGCTCGGGCTCGTGGTTGTGGACGAGCAGCACCGCTTCGGCGTGGAGCAGCGCCAGGCCCTTGCTGACCGCGTGGGATCCGGGGCAGATGCCGCCCACCTGCTCTACATGACGGCCACGCCCATTCCCCGCACGCTCGCGCTCACGGCGTATGGCGACCTGCGGGTGTCGGCCATTCGCGGCCGGCCCCCGGGGCGGCAGGACATCGCCACGCGCTGGGTGCGCGAGGAGGATCGCGAGGATGCCTACGAGCAGGTGCGCGCCGAGCTCCGCCGGGGTCGGCAGGCCTACGTGATCTGCCCGATGGTCGACCAGGGAGAGGAGGGCGTGGCCGCGCGCTCGGCGGTGGAGGAGGCCCGCCGGCTGGCCGATGGCCCATTCCGTGACTTCCGCGTGGGCCTCGCCCACGGCGCGCAGAAGCCCGATGAGCGGCGCGCGGCCATGGCGGCGTTCGCTGCGGGGGATACCGACCTGCTGGTGGCCACGACCGTCGTGGAGGTGGGCATCGACGTGCCGAACGCCACCGTCATGGTTGTGGAGGACGCCGACCGCTTCGGCCTCGCCCAGCTGCACCAGTGGCGCGGGCGCGTGGGGCGCGGCGAGCATGCCGGCATGTGCCTGGTGTTCGCCGAGCCCGCGGCCGAGGACGGCGTACGGCGGCTGGAGGCGCTCGTGCAGACCAACGACGGCTTCCGCCTGGCCGACATCGACCTGGACATCCGCGGCGAGGGCAGCATCCTCGGCCTGCGGCAGTCGGGCCCCACCGACCTGCGCTTCGCGCGGCTCTCGCGCGATCGCCGGTCGCTCGCCGAGGCGCGGCGCATCGCCAAGGTTGCGCTCGAGCGCGACCCGCGGCTCGAGCAGCCGGAGCACGTGCTGCTGGGCGACGCCGTGCGCGCTGCCTTCCCCGACATGCCCCGGCTGCTCGACGCATGAGGGTGATCGCCGGGCACCTCGGGGGCCGCAGGCTCATCGCGCCGTCGGGCACGGGTACCCGTCCGACGTCCGACCGGGTGAAGGAGGCGCTCTTCTCGATCATCGGTCCGGTGGATGGCGACCGCGTGCTCGACCTGTTCGCCGGATCGGGCGCGCTGGCCATCGAGGCGCTGTCGCGCGGAGCGGACCGCGCCACCTGCGTGGACGACGATCGCGGCGCGGCCGACGCCATCGCGGTCAACGCGTCGGTGCTGGGCCTGGGCGACCGCCTGCGGGTGGTGCGCCGCGGCTGGCGCGGGGCGCTGCAGGCCGCGGCCGAGGCCAGGGAGGCCTACGACCTGGTGCTGGCCGATCCGCCGTACGACCTGCTGCCCGTGATCATCGAGGAGATGGGGGAGTCCCTCGCGAACGTGCTCGCCCCGGGGGCCGTGGTGGTCATCGAGCATGCCCGGGGTGCGATCATGGGGCCCGGCGGGGTTCCGGGCATCGCCGTCGAACGTGAGACCACGCGAAGGTATGGGGATACGGAGATCACCGTGATCTGGACGCCGGGAGAAGGAACATGAGCACCGGAGGGCGAATCGCCCTGTGTCCGGGTACCTACGACCCGGTCACGTACGGACATCTCGACATCGTGGAGCGGGCCTCGCGCCTGTTCGACGCGGTCGTGGTGGCCGTCGCCGAAGGATCGAACAAGAAGAAACCGCTTTTCACCGCGGACGAGCGAAAGACCATGGTGCGCACGAGCGTCGAGCATCTCGGGAACGTGGAGGTGACGGGCTTCAATGAGCTCGTGACGTCGCATGCCCGTGCCGTCGGCGCCACGGCGATCCTGAAGGGCGTCCGCAGCGCGGCCGACTTCGACTACGAGTCGCAGATGGCCCAGTTCAACCACCGCCTGGCCCCAGAGGTCGAGACGGTTCTCCTGCCCGCATCGCCCGAGTGGGCATTCCTCAGTTCTTCCGGCGTCCGTGAGGCCGCCGCCTGGGGGGCTGACGTGAGCGGATGGGTGCCGCCGCACGTCGCCGAGGCCCTCCTCGACCGAATCGGCCCCACCGCCTGACAAAGGACGACCCCATGGATGTTCTCGCCCTCATCGACAAGCTGGACGACCTCGTGCACAACGCGCGCGCGGTGCCCCTGACGGATCAGGTGCGCATCGACCGCGAGGCCGTGTACGAGATCCTCGACCAGATGCGATCCACGCTGCCTGAGGAGATCAAGCAGGCGCGCTGGATCGTGAAGGAACGACAGGAGATGCTCGCCGAGGCCAAGCGCGAGGCCGACCGCATCGTTGACGAGGCCAAGGAGAAGGCCGAGCGCCAGGCCTCGCAGCAGGAGGTCGTGAAGCTCGCCGAGAAGCAGTCGGCCGACCTGCTCGACGAGGCCCGCCAGCGCGAGCGCGAGGTGCGCCTCGGTGCCGAGGACTACGCCGACGAGGTGCTCGGCACGCTCGAGGTGAACCTCGAGAAGTTCACGGCCGCCGTGCGCCGTGGCCGCGAGCGCCTGCAGGGCAAGTCCGAGGATCGCGTCGATGACGGCCCGTTCGTCAGCGACGAGGCCGACTCCAGCGACTACTAGGCGATGACCACCGGGCACCGGGACGCGCCGGAGGGGGTCGTCGACCTCCGCCGGCTCGATCTGGCGCCCGGTGCGGGCGCGCGGGTGGACGTGCCCGTGGCGCTCGAGGACATCACGCTGGGCGGGCAGCCGTACGCACCCGACCCGCGCGTGGTGGATGCCCATCTCGACGTGGGGTCGTCCGGATCGGGCCTGGGCCTCCGGCTGAGGTTCGCCACCATGCTCACGGGCCCGTGCCAGCGCTGCCTCGCCCCGTCGCGCTTCACCGTCGAGGTGGACGCGCGCGACTTCCAGGCATCGGGACGCGATGACGCCGACGAGCCCGACGAGGACCTCGACTGCGAGTACCTGGGCGGGCCCGTGCGCATGGAGCTCGATGTCGGGGCGTGGGCCCGTGACGTGGTGGCCGAGGAGCTGCCGATGTCCATCCTGTGCCGCGAGGACTGCGCCGGGCTGTGCGCCCGCTGCGGGGCCGACCTCAACACCGCTCCATGCGACTGCACCGACGACGAGGTGGACCCCCGATGGGCCGCGCTGGGGGAACTGAAGGAGCGCCTCGGCGACGTCGACGGCGACGCCGGATGACCACGGTGGCCCGCTCGGGTTGCCCGCGCCACTCGTGAGGCGCTAACCTCCCGCGTCGTTCCGGACCCGGTCCCTACCAGGAGCCACGTTGGCAGTTCCCAAGCGCAAGACTTCCCGTGCCCGTCGTGACAAGCGGCGCGCCACCCATTCGATCCAGGCGACGCGCCTGGGTCGCTGCCCGCGCTGCACGGCTCCGGTGATGCCACACCACGTCTGCATGGTGTGCGGTCACTACAAGGGCCGCGCGGTCGTCGACACCGGCGCCTGAGCACCGTGTCTGACGTCGTCGTCGCCGTCGATGCGATGGGCGGCGACAAGGCACCGCAGGTCCCCGTGGCCGGCGCCGTCGAGGCCGCACGCGAGGGCATCGGCATCGTGCTCGTGGGCGACGCCCCGCTCCTCGAGAAGACCCTCGAGCAGCACGGCGACCTCCCCTCGAACATCGAGATCGTCCACGCGCCCGATCGCATCCTCTCCACCGACGACGCGGTCAAGGCCGTGCGCACCAAGCCGGATGCCTCGATGGTGGTGGCATGCCGGCACGTGCACGAGGGCCGCGCCGGCGCGGTGATCTCCGCCGGGCACACCGGCGGCATGCTGGCGGCGTCAACGCTCATCCTGCGCCGCCTGCCGGGCGTCATCCGCCCCGGCCTCGCCGTGCCCATGCCGTCGATCGCCGGGCCCATCGTGATGATCGACGGCGGCGCCAACGCCGAGTGCAAGCCGGAGTACCTCGCGCAGTTCGCGGTGATGGGCCGCGTGCTCGGCCGCGACATCCTCGGCATCGACGACCCCACGGTGGGCATCCTCACCATCGGCGAGGAGGCGGGGAAGGGCACCGAGCTGGTGCTCGAGACCTACGAGCTGCTGAAGGGCACCCCGGGCTTCATCGGCAACATCGAGGGGCGCGACATCCCCAAGGGCAAGGCCCGCATCATCATCACCGACGGCTTCACCGGCAACGTGGCGCTCAAGCTCTACGAGGGCACGGCCGCGATGATCTTCCACGAGATCCGCCGGGGCCTCACCTCGAGCGTGCGGGGCAAGGTGGCGGGCGCCCTCGGCATGCCGGTGTTCAAGGACCTGCGCAAGAACATCGACCCCGAGGAGTACGGCAGCGCCTACCTGCTGGGCGTGCGGGGCATCTCGATGATCGGCCACGGCAACACCGGCACCCGCGGCATGGCCAATGGCATCCGCCGCGCCGCGCAGGGCATCCGCGAGGACGTCACCGGCCACATCCAGGCCGGCATCGCCGCCAGCGCCTGAATCCCGCTCCATGCCGGGCCGCGGGGCGTCCGGCGGCACTGGTACGTTCCGCCGCGTTCCCGGACCAGTCTCATGCCCTTAAGGAGCAATGGTGGATCGAGCGCAGGCCCTCTCCGAGCTTCAGTCAATCCTCGTCGAGCAGCTCGGCGTGGACGCCTCCGAGGTCGTCGAGACAGCTTCCTTCGCGGAGGATCTCAACGCGGACTCCCTCGACCTGGTCGAGATGATCATGGAGATGGAGGACAAGTTCGGGGTCAAGATCCCCGACGAGGACGCGGAGAAGATCGTCACGGTCGGTGACGCCGTCGACTACATCGTCGCCCGCTCCGGTTCCTGACGGGTCCGGGCCCCGGCCACGTGATCTGGCGGAGCTCCTCGCGTTGCTCACCCCAGATGCCCGGCGCCTGGCGCTCGCCCATCCGTTCTGGGCCCCGGACTCCCTCCGCTCGTATGAGCGGCTGGAGTTCCTCGGGGACTCGGTGCTGGGCGTGATCGTCACCGAGGCGCTCATGCAGCGTCACCCCGACCGGCTCGAGGGCGACCTCACCTGGATGCGCCAGGCGGTCGTCTCGCGCGACGCCTGCGCGGTGGTGGCCGACGCCTGCGGCCTGCCGCAGGCCATGGTGGATGCCGCACCGAAGGCGCGCCGCGACGATGCGCGGCGCCTCGCCGAGCATCGCAACGTGAAGGCGGCGCTCGCGGAGTCGGTCATCGGCGCCGCGTGGCTCGATGTGGGGGAGCCCGCCACCCGCTCGGCGGTGCTTGGTGCATTCGCCGAGCCGCTGGACCACGCGCACGAGCGCATCCGCGACCCGAAGACCAAGCTGCAGGAACTGCTGCAGGGGCGGGGGGAGCCGGCGGCGCGCTACGAGATCATGGGCCGGGAGGGATCGGCCCACGACGCCACGTTCCACGCGCGCGCGCTGCAGGGCGACCGCGAGATCGGCGCGGGCTCCGGCCGTTCGAAGCAGGCAGCGGAGAGGGCCGCGGCAGAGGCCGCGCTCGCGTCCCTGGGCGAGGGGAGCTGACGCCGTGCTGAGGCGCCTGCGCATCAAGGGCTTCAAGTCGTTCGCCGACCCGGTCGACCTCGAGTTCGGTCCGGGCATCAACGTGATCGTCGGTCCCAACGGGTCCGGCAAGAGCAACATCTCGGAGGCCATCGCCTGGGCCCTCGGTGAGCAGCGCTCGGGCAAGCTGCGCGCGCCGGCCATGCAGGACGTCCTGTTCTCGGGCGGCGACGGCCGGCAGCCCGTGGGGCTCGCCGAGGTGGTGGTCACCCTCGAGGGCGTTCCCGGTGAGGGCCCCGCCGAGATGGGCGTCTCGCGGCGCCTCACGCGCGCCGGGGAGTCCGGGTACCGGCTGAATGGCGGCAACGCCCGCCTGGTGGACGTGCTCGACGCGCTCTCAACCCGCGGCCTGGGCCCGCAGTCGCTCTCGATCATCCGGCAGGGGCAGGTGGAGGCCATCTGCCAGAGCAAGCCGGTTGCGCTGCGGGGAATCCTCGACGAGGCCGCCGGCACGGGCCTGCCAAAGCGTCGCCGCCACCGGGCGGAGCTGCGCCTCAAGCACGTGGACGATCACCTGGCGCGTGCCCGTGACCTCGCGAACGAGTTGGCGTCCCGCGCGCGGTCGCTCGAGCGCCAGGCCCGGGCGGCCGCGCGTGCCGCCGAGGTCGCGCGCGAGCTCGATGAGTCGCGCGACGCGCTCGCCGGGGCTCGCGCCGTG
>SXGQ01550104.1_pt1 | contig 26211 bp, 25 predicted proteins | sample 3178371 | NCBI WGS metagenome assembly SXGQ01 (sample SAMN11356859, study PRJNA531348) | freshwater metagenome | isolation source: freshwater sample F1-20 | place: China: Fuxian Lake, Yuxi | collected 2017-12-25 | reverse complement strand
GCTGCATGGGCATGTCCGAGTTCTATGGCGAGTCCGACGACGCGCAATCGCTGCGCACGCTCGAACGCGCCTTCGATCTGGGTGTGACCCATTACGACACCTCCAATGTCTACGGGCGGGGCCACAACGAGCGACTGCTGTCGGGCTTTCTCAAGGGCCGGCGCGATGCGGTGATGCTGTCGAGCAAGTTCGGGGTGGTACGCGATCCCGATGGTCCATCCGGGAGCACCTACGACAGAGGGATTGACAACTCGCCCGCCTACATGCGCCGGTGCCTCGAAGAATCGCTGGCGCGGCTCGGCGTGGACTGCATCGATCTGTACTATGTCCACCGGGCCGATCCGAACGTGCCGATTGAGGAGACGGCCGGCGCTCTGGCCGATCTGGTGCGCGCGGGCAAGATCCGCGGCTACGGCCTGTCCGAGGTGTCGGCAGATCTGCTGCGCCGCGCCCACCGGGAGCATCCGGTGGCGGCCATACAGTCCGAATACTCGCTGTGGACGCGCGAGCCCGAGATCGATGTGCTGCCCACCTGCCAGGAATTGGGCATCCGCTTCATCGCCTACAGTCCCCTGGGACGTGGCTTTCTCACCGGAGCCATTGCCAGCGCGCACCAATTGAGCAGTGACGACTTTCGCCTGTCCTCCCCGCGCTTTCAAGGCGAAAACTTTGACAAAAACCTGGCCATCATCGAACAACTGCGCCGCCTGTGCGCTGCCAAGAGTTGTACGCCGGGTCAGATCGCACTGGCATGGATAATAGGCCGTGAACAAGCCATCATTCCCATCCCCGGCACCAAGCGCATCAAGTACCTGGAAGAAAATGTCGGCGCGGCGGCGATCACTCTCGCGCCGCAGGAACGCGCTGACCTCGAGGCCCTGCTGCCCATCGGCGGTGCCGCCGGCACGCGCTACGACCCCAACTTCCAGGGTGCGCCCCGCCCGTCCACGTCCTGAGGATTGCCATGCCAAGTCTTGAATGGGGGCTGTGGCCCTGGCCTTTTTTTGACGCCTCTCACGAGGACCTGGCCCGGCGCGTGCAGGCTTGGAATGCCGACAACCACGATCTGTCGCACCCCGACATGCACAGCGAGTGCCGCGCCATGGTGCGCAGCCTGGGTGCGGCCGGCCTGATCGACCATGCCGTGCCCCGGGGCGACGCGCCCTTTGACGTGCGCTCGGTCTGTCTGATCCGAGAAGGCCTGACCTACCAGCACGCCCTGGCCGACGCGATGTTCGCCATGCAGGGCATCGGAACCATGGCCATTCGCCGCTTTGGCACACCCGAGCAGAGGGAACAGTACCTCGAACCCTGTCGCAAGGGTGAGCGCATCGCTGCATTCGCGCTGACCGAACCCGAGACCGGCTCGGACGTGGCCTCCATGACCACCGCGGCCGTGCGAGACGGCGACCACTACATCATCAATGGCGCCAAGACCCTGATCTCCAACGCCGGCATGGCCGATCATTACCTGGTCACCGTGCGCACAGGCGAGGCGCCCGGCGCCAAGGGTCTGAGCATGTTTCTTGTGGACGCCGGCACGCCAGGATTGGAAGTGGGCGCGCCGATCGACTTCATCGCGCCGCATCCTGCCGCCGCCCTCACCTTCAAGGACTGCAGGGTGCGAGCGAGCCAGCTGATCGGCCAGGCCGGCCAAGGCTTCAAGGCCGCGATGGCCGCCTTCGACATCTTCCGCCCCTCGGTGGGCGGCGCCGGCGTGGGCCTGGCTCGCCGCGCCCTGCACGAGACGCTGGCGCACACCGACAAACGACGCCTGTTCGGCAAGTCCATGCACAGCCTGGAAGGCGTACAGATGGCACTGGCCGAGATGGCCACTGACCTCGAAGGCGCGGCCCTGCTGGTCTACCGCGCCGCCTGGGCGCACGATGTGCGCGGCGAGCGCGGCGCGTACGAGGCCTGCATGGCCAAGCTGGCCGGCAGCGAGGCAGCTGGCCGCATCGTGGACCGTGCGGTGCAGCTGCTCGGTGGCCAGGGCGTGACACGCGGCAACATCATCGAGCAGCTCTATCGGGAGGCTCGGCCCATGCGCATCTACGAAGGTGCCTCGGAGATCCAGAAGCTGGTGATCGCGCGCAACCTGATCAAGAACAGCCTGCCCCAGGCCTGAAACTCAGCCATGCGCGACACCACCGCCATCGTCGGTCTGGGCGCCACGCCCTACTACAAGCGCGGTGCCTCTGCGCCACAGACACTGGAGGAGCTGGTGGGCAAGGCCGTGCTCGCAGCCGTGCAGGACAGCGGCTTGCACGTGCGCGACATCGACGGCTTTGCGTATTTCGCGGGCGGCTTTGACACCGCCTTGCTGACCGAAACGCTGGGCATTCCCGAAATCCGCTTCAGCGCCACGCTCACGGGCACAGGCGGCGGTTCGGCTGGCGCCATCGGTCTGGCTGGGGCGGCCATTGTCAGCGGGCAGGCCGAGGTGGTGGTCTGCGTCGGCGCGAACCAGCAGGGCGCGCAGCGCTTCGGCTCGATCACCTCGGCCTACCCGGCCACGCCGGAGAATGCCTTTTTCTCGGCCTCGGGCCTGGTCGGCCCAGGCCATATGTTCGCCCTGCTGGCCCGCCGCCACATGCATCTTTACGGCACCACCCGCGAGGACTTCGCCGAGGTGGCCATGGCCATCCGGGCCAATGCGGTGAACAACCCCAACGCCACCTTGCGCCAGCCCCTGACACGCGAGGATTATTTCAAAGCGCCCATGCTCGCCGACCCCCATTGCCTTTATGACTTCTGTCTGGAAAACGATGGCGCGGTGGCGGTCATCGTGACCTCGGCCGAGCGCGCGCGCGATCTGCGCCAGCGACCCGTGCGGGTGCTGGCCAGCCTGCACGGCGGCAGCGGCGACTGGGGCCGCTCCATCTACTGGATGAACATGCCCGATGAGACCTTTGCCTCCTCCGGGCACGCGATGGTCGCGCGCCGGCTGTACGCAGCCGCAGGGGTACAGCCCAAGGACATTGACACGGCGCAGATTTACGACCACTTCACCTCCCAGGTGATCATGCAGCTGGAGGACTACGGCTTTTGCGCCAAAGGCGAGGGCGGCGCTTTCGTGCGCAGCGGCGCGATCCGGCGCGAGGGCGGGAGCCTGCCGATCAACACCGACGGCGGCCAGCTGTCGTGCGGCTATGTCTGGGGCATGACCCATGTGCGCGAAGCGGTCGAACAGCTGCGCGGCACGGCCGTCAACCAGGTGCCTGGGGCCCAGCTTGCACTGGTCACGGGCGGGCCCTCGGTGCTTCCAGTCAGCGGCCTGATTCTGGCCCACTGAGCTTTGACCCATGGCCATCGCCCGCCGCCCGCCGCCCGATCTTTTCAAGCTGGCTGTCAACCAATGGACACAGCCTTTCTGGCAAGCCACGAAGGAGCGGCGCCTGCTGCTGGCCCGCTGCGCCGATTGCGCTCATGCGCGCATGCCGCCCACCCCCTTCTGTCCGCAGTGCCAGTCCCAGCGCATCGCCTGGACCCCGCTCAGCGGCCTGGGTACGGTCTACTCCTACACGGTCGTCACCCGCGCCATCCTTCCCGACATGGACGCCCACCTGCCTTATGTGCCAGCGGTCATCACGCTCGACGGCGCGGACGGTGCACGCCTGATCAGCAATGTGGTCGATGTGCAGGTGCAGGACATCACTGTGGGCCTGCGGGTGCAGGTGGTCTGGGACGACGCGCCCGATCAGGCAGTGGCAGTGCCGCGCTTTGTGCCCGTGCCATCTGCCACTGCCTAAATCTGGCGCCGGGGCAGGCCCACGACCAGGCCCTCGTGCTGCTCGCCGAGCACCAACTGACAAGCCAGACGGCTGTTGGGCTGGGGGTCGAAGGCAAAGGACACCAACTCTGCCTCGATCGTTGCAGCCGGCGCAAAGCTGTCGAGCCAAGCCTGGCCAACGTAGCAGTGGCAAGTCGCGCAGGCGCAGCTGCCGCCGCAGTCGGCCAAAATTCCAGCCACACCGTGATCGAGGGCCGCCTGCATGACGCTGGCTCCAGGCTGCGCCTGCGCCTCCTGGGTGTGGCCGTCGTGCGAGATGAAGAGGACGCGGGGCATCAGGCCTCAGGTGGCTGGGCAGCCTCGCCCTCGTCATCGAGAAAAATAGCGGCCTCCGGACAGTGCTGAGCGCCCAGTCGAGCCTGCGCATGCAGGCGCGCGGGCACCACCTCTCCATCGGAGCAGCAATAGCCCTCCTCGTCCAGGCGGTACACCTCAGGGGCCTTGGCCGCGCACAGGGCGTGGCCGGCGCAAACGCCGCGATCGATGCGTATCTTCATGGCTGGCCCTGCGCGTCTTGGGCCTGCACCGCCGGCCAGAGCAGCGGAACCGCCACCGGCGACCAAACCAGCCCGCCGCGGGTGGGCAGATCGCCCTGAGCGTCCACCGCGAAGTGGGGGACCCGGCGAGCCCACTCCTCCAGAAAGACCCGTATCTCCAGACGCGCCAAATGCGAGCCCACGCAGCGGTGTGGCCCGGAGCCAAAGACCAAATGGGCGCTCACCGGTCGCTCAAAGTCCACGCGCAGCGGATCATCCACAAGCTGCGCATCGAGTCCGTAGATGTGGGCAGGAAAGACCAAGCGGTCGCCCGCCTTGAACTCCACGCCTTCGTAGACCATGTCCTGCGTCACGCCCCGCTCGGTGCCAGCCACGCCATGCACGCGCATCAGCTCCTCAATGGCATTGCCGATCAGCGGCGGATCCTCGACCAGGCGTTTCCATTGCGCGGGATGCTGCCCCAAATAGGCCATGATGAAAGACAGCATGGCAGACACGGTGTCGAGCCCGCCGAGGAACAAAAGGGTCACCATGCCCCGCTTTTCATCGTCCGTCAGGGGGCGGCCGTCGACCTGGGCATGCACCACCAGGCTAATCAGGTCGTCTCCGGGTGTCGCCTCACGCTCGGCGATCAGAGTCTGAAGGTCATCGCCCAGCTCCTTGAGGGCAGCCAGACGCTCCTGCACGGCAGGAGCCCGTGTAAAACGGTCGACCAGGGTGATCAGCCGCTCCCGGCGGTCCAGCGGCGCGTTGGCCATGCGCATGAACAGCTCGACCGGAAAAATTTGCGCCACCTCCGACACAAACTCGCAGCGGCCGCGAGGCAGTGCCTGCTCGATCAGTCGCACCGCGAGGCCACGCACGTCCTGCTCCATGCGCTGCACACCGGCCGGCGAGAAGAAAGGATTGATGATGCGTCGCAATCCCGTATGAAACGGCGGGTCGCACTGGTTGGGCAAAGTCGGCGGGGTGCGTGCATTGGCCGGGTTATGAAGCGGGTCGCTGGAAAACTTGTCGGGCTGGCGCAGCATGTCGCGCGCCACTGTGGCGCGGCCCACCACCCAGTGACCCCGGTCACCGGTGGTGTAGAAAATGTCCGGGCTCTGTTGGAACAGTTGCGACACCTGCTGGTGCGGGCAGCGCTGCAGCTGCGGCGCATTGAAGCGGTCGAACTCGACCACACGCTCGGGCGGAATGTGAGGAGGGATCTGTGCGCTCACCTGATACTTCCTTGGCGCACGGCGCGCGCCTGCAAAGGTTGAAAGAAAAGGTCCGGCCGCAGGTCGGCGATGCGGCTGGCCCCCAGCTGCGCCATGGCGGTGTCGAGTTCGCCACGCAAGATCTCCAGCGTGACCGCTGGTCCACGCTCTGCGCCCAGCGCGCCGGTGCCGTACAGAAACGTGCGGCCCAGCAGGACGAAATTGGCCCCTGCAGCCAGCGCTTTGGCGATGTCGTCGCCGCTGCGTACGCCGCTGTCGAGCAACAGGGGAAACAGCGGGCCCACCGCCTCGCGCACGGCCGGCAAGGCTTCAATGGACGCCGGTACGCTGGCCAACTGACGGCCACCGTGGTTGGACACCACGATGCCATCGGCACCCAGGGCGGCGATGCGCTGCGCATCCTCGGGATGCAGCACGCCCTTGACGATGAGCGTGTGCTTCCAGCGCGCGCGCATGCGCTCAAGAATGTCCCAGTCGATGTGCGCCTGCGCCAGTGACTGAAGCATGGCGCTGATCTGGATCGACGGGCGCCGCCCTGGAGCGGTCCGAAAGTTCTCGAAATTCGGCGCGCCAGCGCGCAGGGTCGCCCAGGACCAATGGGGGTGGCTCAGCAGGTCGGCCAGCAGACGGGGACTCTTGCGCAGAGGCAGCGCAAAGCCATTGGCCCGGTCACGCAGGCGCCGCGCGGTGAAGTTCGCATCCACCGTCAGCACCAAGGTGCGGATGCCCGCCGCCTCGGCCCGGGCCAGCAGCTGGTCGGCCGTGGCCGGGTCGCCGCCCAGGTAGATCTGGAACCAAGCGTGCTCCGGCGCCAGGCGCGCGATCTCCTCGATGGAGGTGCTGGCCATGGTGGACAGCGCATACGGGATCTGCGCCCGGGCGGCAGCCCAAGCCAGTGCCCTGTCCGTGCCGGGCCAGGCCAGGTTACAAAGACCCATGGGCGTGACGCCAAAGGGCATGGCGTAGCGCTGCCCCAGCAGCTCGGTCGAGAGATCGCGTTCGCGGCAGGGGCGCAGCACACGAGGCAGCAGGCACAGCTCGCCAAAGGCGGACTCATTGCGACGCAGGCCGGCCTCGTCGCCAGCGCCGCCATCGATGAAATCAAAAACGACTCGCGGCAGCCTGGCCCGTGCGCGCAGCCGCAACTCGGCAACGCTGTGCATCACCGAGCGACCGTATTCGCAGCCTTGAGCCGGACCTGCTCGTACCAAGACGGGCTGCCGTACCACTCCACGACGATGCGCCTGTCTTCGATCAGCCAGCGCTCGCCGTGTCGGCAGAAGGTATCGATATAACGTCCGGCATGGTCCATACCAAAGCGGGACAGAGTCATGAAGTAGGTCCAGCCCTGGGCCCGGTTGTCGTCGATGAATTCGACGCGCGAGGTCGTCAGGTTGTGGCGCAACAGCGCAATGGTGCCGTCGGGCAGACGGTCGGGCCGGCCTGCGCCGACCACCGAGGTGTAGAAGGCCCGGATCGCCTCCCGCCCGGCCACCTTGGTGCCGCTGGACAACTCAAGTCGGGCTTCGGGCATGAAGGTGTCTGCAACTGCGTCGGCGTCGCCGCTGTCGACGCATGTGCAATATATCGCCATGGTGCGCTGAATCTGCACCCTGGCCGTCGTGTTGTCAGAGCTCATGCTGGTGTCTCCTAGAGAGGTTCGCCACGGCCGCCATCCGCGACCAGCGCCCAACAGGCTCCGGCCCGGTCGCGCCACAGAGCTGGCGGGCGTGACCATCATAATGTATACGGGTATAGTCGGAAAAATATAAAGAGCCATCCAACCGTTCGCCGCCGCTCAACCCAAGGACATCCCAGCGATGCGCAAGCTACCCGTCTATCAAATCCTCGCCCAAGACCTCAAGGACCTGGGCGTGGACACTGTCTTCGGCCTGATGAGCGACGACATCTGCCAGTTGTTCGCCACCCTCGACGCCATGGGCGTGCGCGTGATCGGGGTGCGTCATGAAACCCAGGCCGTGATGGCCGCGATGGGCCACGCGGCCGCGACCGGACGGATGGGCGTGGCCCTGGTCGGCCGTGGTCCAGCCATGGCCAACGCGGTTCACGGCACGCTTTCGGCGGCCAACTCCGGCCTGCCGGTGTTGGTCATCAGCGGTGATGCTGCCCTTGGACGCGGCGTCATGAACGCGCTCGGACCGGACCTCAAATCCTTCCCGGCGGCCACGGTCACGCGCGCCTGCGGCATCCCGACCTTTGTGCCGCCCAGCGCCGAGGCGGCGCGCCAGAGCCTGGCCGACGCTGTCGCAGAGGCTTCGCTGGGCAAGACGGCCGTGCTGCTGCTGCCCACGGACATCCAGGTCGGCTACGCCAGCGCCGCCGAAGGCCCTTCTCCGGTCAAACTGTTGTCGCCAGCGCCGCCGCAGCCAGCGCGCGCAGCCTCCATTGCCACGGCCACACGTTTGCTGCGCGACAGTCGAAGGCTGATCATCGTGGCCGGCGTGGGTGCCTACCGAAGCGGCGCGCGTGAGGCGATCGAGGCGCTGGCCGACAAAACAGGCGCCCTGCTGGTCAACGCACTCAAGGCCAAAGACCTGTTTCGCGGCAACCCCTACGACATGGGCATCCTGGGCTCCTCATCGACCTCCGTGGCACGCCGCCATGTCGAGCAGGCTGACTGCGTGCTGGCCATCGGCGTGGCCCTCAATTCGCTGACCATGAGCTCGGGCAGCGCGCTGCCGCACGTACCGCTGATCCATGTGGATGCGGTGCGTTCGCACATTGGTCGCTGGTGGCCGGCCGACGTGGCGGTGGTTGGCGATGCCAAGCTTGTCGCGCAGCAATTGCTCGAGGCGTTGCCTGAGCGCAGCCCTGAGGACAAGCCCTGGCACACCGAAGCGGTGCGGCGCGAACTCGCAGCCTTTGATCACACCATGGATTTTCAGCCGGCCCACACCGCGCGCACGGTCGATCCCCGGCTGCTCACGCTGGAACTCAGTCGCATGCTCCCGCACCGACGGCACATCGTGTTCGATGGCGGTAACTTCATGGCGAACTGGGCTTATTTTTCTGTGCCAGATCCGGGGCACTTCACCCACACGCTGGATTCCGGCTCGGTTGGTTTGGGGCTGGGCGCGGCCATCGGCGTGGCGCGCGGCAGGCCCGACTGCCCAGTGGTGCTCATGATCGGCGACGGCGGCATGCTGATGTCCATGGGCGAGATCGAGACCGTGATCCGCGAAGACCTGCCCATGATTGTGGTGGTCATGAACGACGCCGCCTACGGCGCGGAAGTGCACATCCTCAAGGGACAGAATCTGCCCCCGGCCAAGGCCGAGTTTTTTGACGTGGACTTCGCCCCCATGTCTGAACCCCTGGGCTTTGAGGCCCACACCATTCGTTCCATGGACGATCTGCGCAAGCTCGCGCCGGCGCTGGCCAAACCCGAGGGGCCCATCCTGCTGGACTGTAAGATCAACGGTGAGGTGATTGCGCCCTTCATCACGGAATTCATTCACCGGGACAGCGGCGATAAGCCCTGACTCCCCAGGAGCACGCATGGCAGGCAGACTCGCAGGCAAGGTGGCCATCATCACGGGCGCAGGCTCGGGTATAGGACGGGCCAGCGCCAAGTTGTTCGCGGCTGAGGGCGCGCGCGTGATGTGCGCCGACATTGACACCGCCAACGTTGAGGAAACAGCGAGGCTGATCGGCCCGGCGGCGATCGCCGCGACCGTGGACGTGGCCAAAGCGGCGGACATCGAGCGCATGGTGACGCAGACGGTCGCAGCGTTCGGCCAGTTGGACATCCTTTACGCCAATGCTGGCATCGGCGAGGCCACCAATGCGATCGACATGACGCTGGAACAGTGGGAGCGCATGATCGCCATCAACCTGACCAGCGTTTGGCTATCGGCCAAGTACACCTTGCCCCACATGATCGCGGCCGGTGGCGGATCCATCATCAACCAATCGAGCACGGCCGGGCTGATCGGCATTCCAGACCTGCCGCACTACTCCTCCGCCAAGTCCGGCGTGATCGGCTTGACCCGGCAGATTGCCGCCGAATACGGCCCCAAGAACATCCGCTGCAACGCCATCTGCCCAAGCTCGATTCCGACACCCTTGGTCTCGCGGGTGTGGGAGCAACGCGCGCTGGAGGCAGGCAACACATCCACCCTGGCCGAGCAGCAAGCGGTGGTGGCCGCCCGACACCCCATGCGCCGCATCGGCACCCTGGCCGACTGTGCCAATCTGGCGCTGTTTCTGGCCAGCGACGAATCCGGCTGGATCAGCGGCGTGGCCGTGCCCTTGGACGGCGCCCTGACCGCCACATGAACTGTTTTCGACGCCCGTTGGCACTGCACTGCCAGCCAATGGGTCTTCCAAGACGCACGATCCTCCCGAAGATCGCTGCAACAGGCAGGCTTATCGTCAACACAGGAGACACGCATGAACACTGATCACAAGCCCACGCGCATCACACGCCGCAGCGCCTTGGGCGCCATCGGCGCGCTCAGCCTGGCCGGACAAAGCGCGCACGCCCAGCAGGGCGACGCCAACTGGCAAAAAATCGTCGCCGCCGCCAAGAAGGAAGGCGCTCTGATCATCTACCACCAGGCCGTGCCGCAGGTGTTCGAGCGTCTGACCAAGGACTTCACGTCGATCTACCCGGAAATCAAGGTCGAGTACCGCCGCCAGCTCACACCTGTGACCCACATGCAGGCCATCGAAAACGAAAAGGCCAACAAGCTCGACGGCGCCGATATCAGCCAGTACGCCAACGCCATCTGGTACCGCGACAAGGCGCAGGAGAACTTTTTTCTGCGGCCCGCCGGTCCGGCAACTGCGGACTTCCCCAAGGAAAGCCTGCTTTACGGCGCAGTGCCCGTGGTGGCCGTGATGCCCTTTGTGATGGCCTACAACACCAATCTCGTGAAGACGCCGATCACCAGCATGCGCGACCTGCTGCGCCCGGAGCTGCGCGGCCGGGTTGGCAGCTCCGACTTGGTGGCCGAGACGGTATACGCCTTCTACGAGTGGATCGAAAAAACCCAGGGGGCGGACTTCCTGCCGCAGTTCGCCGCGCAAAAACCCAAGCTGACCGTGGGTGTGCTGCCGCTGTTCCAGAGCATCGCCTCAGGCGAGCTGGCGGCCGCCGCCTACGGGATCCATGCCGTGGCCAATTCGCTGATCGCCCAAGGCGCGCCCATGAAGGTGTTTCAGCCCAATCCCGCATTTGCCAGTCGCGACGTTCTGGCCGCCCTGGCGCACTCGCGGCGTCCCAATGCCGCGCTGGTGTTCCTGGACTACATGATGTCGCGCCGCGGCCAGGCTGTGTGGAACGGCTCGGGCGAAACCGCCAGTGTCATCCAGGGCATCCCGGGCTCGCTGGACGCACGCACCATGCAGCCCTGGGATGTGTTTCGCTACACGGCCGAATTCCAGCGTGACTACAAGGCCAAGTTCGACCGGATGTTCAAGGCCTGAGGGGCGCACAGGGGCCCCCGGGTCCCGCCCACACGACGCCCCGGCGATAGCATTGGCCGGGGCGTTTTTTATGAGGGAGCGAGCTTGCCATCAACGTAGAGCAAGGCGCTGCGGCTCTCGAAAGAGACAGTCACCGGATCGCCCGGCTTGAACTGCCCGCTACCGACGGGGGTGGAGGCATAAAGGGTCACTTCGCCCACGCGCAGGACAGTGTCCACCTCGCTGCCCGAATACAGGGACTCGACAATGCGGCCGCCGGCCAGACTCAGATGTCCGGCCTGGTAGATGGGCGCGCCCGGAACGTGCAGACGCAGCGCCTGGGGACGCAGGAACAGCTGCAGACTGCCCTTCCTGTGGCTCTCGAGCAGGCTGAGGTCGCCCTCTAGGCGCCCGGCGCCGCTGGACCAGCCACCGCCTTCGGGCCGCAGTTCGAAGACATTGCGGATCCCCAGAAACCGGGCCACGTAGTCTGTGGCCGGACGCTCATAGACGGTGCTGGCGCTGTCAAGTTGCTCGATGCGGCCGGCATTCATGACCGCCACCCGCGTGCCCAGGTTGAAGGCCTCGAGCTGGTCGTGCGTGACGTAGATGCCGGTAAAACCGAGCTCGCGGTGGATCGCGCGCAAATGCGTGCGAAGCTCGACCCGCAGCAAGGCATCCAGATTGGACAGGGGCTCGTCCAGCAGCATCACCTTAGGCCGGGGGGCCAGAGCGCGCGCCAGCGCAATGCGCTGCTGCTGACCGCCGCTGAGCATGGCTGGGTAGCGGTCGGTGAGGTGACCGCATTGGACCACGTCCAGCACCTCGAGTGCGCGCTTGGCGCGTTCGGCGCCGCCTATGCCGCGGGCGCGCAGCGGATACTCCACATTGCGCTGAACGGTCATGTGCGGCCAGAGAGAATAGTTCTGGAACACCATGCCAATATCGCGCAAATGGGTGGGCTGGTTCAGGCCAGTGGCTGAATCAAACACCGGCTTGCCCTCAAGCACAATGCGCCCTCCCTGCGCGTCCTCCAGCCCTGCGACGCATCGCAGAAGGGTGGTCTTGCCGCAGCCGCTGGGCCCCAGAAGAACCAGCATTTCACCGGCCTGCACATCCACATTGACATGGTTTACCGCCACCACCTGGTCACGGCCCGGATAACGCTTGACAAGATTTTCTATCTTCAGTTCCTGCACGACTTAACCCTTTTGTTGCGCCGAATCGGTCCCGCCCAACCAACCTGCGATGCAAACGCCCAGCACGGTGACCATGACCATGATCAGCGCCAGCACAGCCACTTCTGAATAAACACCACCAGCCCAGACGTCGTACATCACGCTGCCAATGACCTGGGTGCGCGCCGAGCGCACCATCAGCGAGGCACTGAATTCATGGAACAGCAACACAAAAGTCAGCGCAGCGGTGGCGGCAATGCCTTTGCGGCACATTGGCAACATCACCTGGAGCAAGGAGCGCAGCGGCCCCGCGCCCGAGGCCTTGGATGCCTCCAGAAACTCCTGGCCGGTGGCCACCAACGTGGTGAACTGCAGCCGGGTGGAGTGGCCAATCATCAGCGTGACATAGGTCACCACCAGCACGGCAGTGGTGCCGTAGATTTGGATGGGAGGCTGCGAATAGACAAACAGCAATCCAAAACCCATCAGAGAGGCCGGCACGGCAATCGGCAAAGTGGCGAACAAATCGATGGCTGTGCGCACCGGCTTATAGATCCGGGTGGACTGCAGCAGCGCGTAGGCCATGAAGAAGCCGAAGGGGATCAGGATGGCGATTCCGACCACCGAGACCTTCACGCTGGTCCAAATGGCGCTGACCAAAGCCACGTTGTTAAGCACGGATTTCCAGTGCCGCAGCGTCAGTTCGGGCACGACCAGTGAGCCCGACCAGAACGGCGAGAGAGAGACATAAATGAGCGCCATCAACGGGAGCACGGTGGTGATCAGCAGATACAGCCCGATCACGGCCGCCGCCCACCAGCGTGTCTCCCGAATGTCGTACTTGGACCGGGCGGATACGACGACAAAGCGCTTTTGCTCGCCAAGGGCGGTTTTTTGCAGAAGCACGACTGCCAGACCCAGCGCCAGGATGGGAAAGCCCAGGGCAGCGCCCAGACCGAAATCGACCGGATATCGCTCGGTCAGATAAAACATCTCGGTGGTGAGCACATCGATCTTGGCGGTTCGCCCCAGCAAAAGCGGCGCGGTGAACTGACCCAGTCCAAGCAGAAACACCACCCCGGTGGCAAAAATGATGGACGGCCGCAGAAGTGGCAAGGTGATGGTGAAAAAACGCATTGCCGGGCTTGCGCCACACGCCGCAGCCGCCGCCTCCAGTTCCTGACCCATGTTCTTGAGGCCGGTGAACACGAAGACGTAAACAAAGGAGCTCAGCAGCATGCCGGTGATGATGATGATCCAGGTCACGCTGTAGATGTTGAACGGCCCCTCTTGCAAGGACTCCAGCCACGGCAGCTTGCGCAGCATCATGTTGAGGTAGCCGACATTGGGCGAGAGCAGGAAGATCCAGCCCGTCACCGCCGCCACCGCCGGCACGACCAGGGGCAGCAGCGGGGCGAGCTCGCCGATGCGCCGCACCGGCCGCGGCAGCATGGAGGCGCACCAAGCCAGCAAAGTACCGATGAACACCGCCAGCGCGCTGGACAACACGGCCAGGACCAGCGTGGTCTGCATGGTCGAGCCGATGCGCGGCAGATCCATCATGCGGGCGAAAGCCGAGCCGCCGTCTACAAAGGCCCGCAGCTGAAGCTGCACCACAGGCCAGAGCACCATAAAGCCGGCCACCAGGGCCAGCAAAATCCAGGCGAACTGAGGCACGGCCTTGCGCCGCACCAGTCCGCCCGAGCCCCACCAGGCGCGGGGCTGGGCAGCGCCGCTCATGGCCAGATCCTTGCCGGCATCGTCAATGCCAGTTCATCCTGAGCGCGCGCCGTCCACATCGCCAACGATCGGTCAGCGGGCACCGAACAGGGAGTTCCAGCGCGCCTCGAAGGTCTTGACACTCTCGGCGGTCACCTTGTCCCAGTCGATCAGGGTCAGATTGATCTTGGAGACATCGAGCGCGCCGGGCACGTTGGGGACCGGGCTGGCGGCCTCGCCATTGCCGACAACAGCCGATTGCCCCTGGACCGACATGATGAAGTCCTGCGCGACCAGCGCTGCATTCGGGTTCTTGGCCCAGCTCAGGACAGCCGAACCGTAAGCAAACCCATAGGCCTGAGCCGGGATCACCGTTTTCATCGGTGCCTTCTGGGCGTGCAGCGCGTTGTCCACAGGAATCACCGAGAAAACGCCGGCAGAAATTTCCCCGGAGGCGGTCGAATTTGCCGATCCCACCGTGCTGGGGTACATCTTGACCTTCTGGGCGGCAAACTTTTCCAGGAAACCGGGGTTGGACTCGTCCAGCCACTTATAAAACAGGGTCACCACTTCGGCAACCAGCGAGACACCGCCCACCCTGCCGGCCAATTCAGGGCGCAGAAGGTCCTGGTAGCTGGTGATCGGGTTTTTGACCAGGTTGGTGTTGTAGTGCATCACCCAGGGCGTGTGGGCCATCAAGGCCACCTGCCCGCCACGCATCCAGGCGTCCGGGTAGGCCGCGGCAGCGGGACCGACCGGCGTCTTGATATAGCCTTTCTTGACCGCATCACCGGCCCAGCGGATGTCGGCGGTGAGCACCAGATCCGCACCGACCACATTGGGCTGCACCCGCTCTTGCTCCACCTTGGCGGTCAGCGCCGCGCCAACGATGCGCACCAATTCCATCTTGATGCCAAGATTGGCAGCGTTGAAGGCCGCGACGATGCGCTCATGCTGGGCTGGGCCCATGGTGCCATAGACGATGACCTTTCCTTCCTTGCGCGCCGCTTCCCGGATCCTGGCCCATTCGGCCGGCGACACGTTTCGCGAGTTGGCCTGAGCGAACGCCGGGCTCAGCGGCACGGCCGCCGAGGCCGCCAAGCCTGCGGTCAACTTGAAAAGGCGACGCTTGTTCGCGTCGGGCATTTGCGGGAAACCATTTTGGGCCATATCGTCCTCCGAGTGAAAAAGCTGTCACATCGCCACGAGCACGTCGAGTTGCGCGCTTGCAAACCCATTCACAACGCAACATCGCTGCAGATCAGGTCTGACCGATGCATTCTCGTATATTTTTTTTCTGCTGCAATATATTTTTTCTTGAATCGGTGCATTTTTAAAGGCAGGCCTGGAAGCAAGGCGCGAGACGCGGGCACTTTGAGCCGGATGCTACAGCCCGCGGACGAAATCCACCACAGGGAGTTTCCCCCTGAGCAGCTGCTCGCCAATCAGGGCATTCCACACACCCTCAGACCCGTACTGCAGACGCCACTCATGCAACCGGCGCGTCACCAAGGACAGGTCAAACTCGTCGGTCATGCCCATGGCCCCGTGCACCGCATGGGCAGTCGCCGCCACCAGCGCGCCCGCCTCGCTGGCGCGCGACTTGGCCACGGCTGCGGCCATCAGGGTCGGCGCGACCCCCGTGTGCTGGAAGGCCGACTCGGCAGCGATGGATCCAGCCAACACGTGCTCGGCCATGACGCTGATCTGCTGCTGGATAACCTGGAATTTACCGATCGACTTGCCAAACTGGACACGGGCGTTGCAGTGGGATAGGGCCATTTCGAAGGCGCGCTGCATCGCGCCGCTGAGCAGGGCGGCCGTCAGGGCGGCGGCGATGGGCAACAGCGCCTGAGCGCCCGCATCCTGCTCGAACACCGGCCGGGCGTCGCTCCAGTGAAGATGGGCCACCATGCTGCGTTGATCGCCCACAGGCTCACGCAGCGCCACAGAGCAATCCATCAGCAACAGCGCCTGCCCGTCGCTGAGCAGCACATGCGAGGCGACCTGTCCGCCCGGAACACTCAGGCAGTGCAAGCTGCCATCGGCTGCACGCTGCGCCTGTGTCGCCAGGGTAACCAGGGCGTTTCCGGGCATTGCGTCGAATTCGGAAAGCAGCCCCCGGGCCATGATGGTTTGACCGATGGGCAGCGGCACCGCGTGCCTTCCCAAACACTCCAGCAAGGGAAAGACCTCGCGCGCAAGCAGCCCTGCGCCACCCTGCGCTTCGCTGCGCATCAGGTCTGCAAAGCCAGCCTGCCAGAGCGCCTGCCACACACCGTCTTGCGGCTCGCCCGCCTCAAGCCTGCGAATGGCCGCGCCGCCAGCGTAGTCCGAGAGTATTTTGTCCAATGCTTGCAGAAACATAGGCCTCTTCCTCAGCGAAGACCTAGGCCGCGGGCGATCATGCCGCGCAGTATTTCCCGCGTGCCGCCTCGCAGCGAAAAGCTCGGCGCCATCTGGGCGACATAAGCCAGCGTTGCAGCCAGTTCGGCCTCCATGAGACTGGAGGCAGGGCCGACGCGCGAAGCGATCAGCTCCGGCACCGCCTGCTCGAAGGCGTTGCCCAGGTCCTTGATCAGCGCCGCCTCGACCACTGGGCTTTCGCCCCGGGCCAGGCGTGCGGTGACCGTAATCGACATGTGCCTCAGGGTGGCCAGGTGCGCGAGAAGTCGACCAACCTCGGCTGCGTGGCTGCTGTCGCCGCGCTCGCGCAGCACCGCGATCCACAGATCGAGCAACACGATGCTCGAGAAGATGCGCTCGGGCCCACTGCGCTCGAAGGCCAGCTCCGCATTGACCTGTGCCCAGCCCCCCCCTTCGGCGCCGATCAGACTGTCCGGGCCCAGGTGCACCTGGTCGAAAAAGACCTCCGAGAAGTGTGCGTCGCCAGCGAGGTCCCGAATGGGCCGCACGCTCACGCCGGGCAAGGAGAGGTCGATGATGAACTGCGACAGGCCGGCCTGTCGGTCCTCCTTGTCCCCGGACGTACGCACCAGGGCAATCATGTATTGGCAGTGCTGCGCGTTGGTGGTCCAGATCTTCGGGCCGTTGCGCAGCCAGCCAGCGCCATGCGGGCGCGCGCGGGTTGTCACGCTCGCCAGGTCGGAGCCGGCATTGGGCTCGCTCATGCCGATGCAGAAAAAAGCCTGTGCCCGGCAAATGCGCGGCAGGTAGAAGTCTTTTTGTGCCTCAGAACCAAATTTCTCGATGAGCGGCCCACTCTGGCGGTCGGCGATCCAGTGCGCCGAGACCGGCGCGCCCACGGCCAGCAATTCCTCCACCAGCACGTAGCGAGAAAAGGCGTCGAGCTCGGCGCCGCCGTAGCGCGCGGGCAGGGTCACGCCGACCCACCCGCGCGCGGCCAGCCGCCGGCTGAAGTCGGCGTCAAAGCCCATCCAGGAGCGGGCACGCCGGGAAGGAGACGCCGGCGCAAGATGCTCGGCCAAAAAGGCTTTGACTTGCGCGCGCATGGCCTCGGCCTGCGGCGGCAATTGCGCCAGCCGCAGTTGGCCCAACAGACTGCTCACGTTCTCTCCTCGGTGGGGCTCCGGGCTATGAGCCCGGACTGTTTGCGGATACACGAATATATCTGAATGGGGTCTAGCATATAGTCTGTGCTGATCTTTTCCTTCAAACAGGGGCTTTGATGCCAGACTTTCTGCGTTACGAGCAAAGCGGACACGTGGTCACGCTCACCATGAACGAGCCCGAGCGGCGCAATCCGCTGACTGGGAACACGGCGGTGCCCGAGTTCCTCGCGGCCATCGAACGCATCCATGGCGACCCCACGGTGCGAGCAGTCATCCTCACGGGGGCGGGCAGCGCTTTTTCCTCAGGCGGCGATGTGCGTGACATGCAAAGGCAGTCTTCGGGCGAGGTGACTGGCATGCAGATCCGTCAGGAATACCGCACCGGCATCCAGCGCCTGCCGCTGGCCCTCTTCAACCTCGAGGTGCCGGTGATCGCAGCGGTCAATGGGGCTGCGGTCGGGGCGGGGCTGGACCTGGCCTGCATGTGCGATGTGCGCATCGCCTCGGACAAGGCCAAGTTCGCCGAAAGCTTCGTCAAACTGGGCATCATCCCCGGAGACGGCGGGGCCTGGCTGCTGACCCGGCTGGTGGGCCTTTCGCGGGCAGCGGAAATGGCCTTTACCGGCGACGCGATCGACGCCCGCCAGGCCGAGCAATGGGGCCTGGTTTCCCGCGTGGTCACCCCCGAGGAGCTCATGCCGGCAGCGCAGGCTCTGGCTGGACGCATCGCTGCCAATCCGGGCCACGCTGTGCGCCTGGCCAAGCGCCTGCTGCGCGAATCCCTGCACACCCGGCTGGACACCTTGCTCGAACTGGCGGCGGCCTACCAGGCACTGTCCCACCAAACCCCGGACCACCGCGAGGCAGTCGCGGCCTTTCTGGAAAAACGCCCGCCATCTTTTGGCGGCTAATGGCCGGCCTTATTCTGTACCCACGCTGACACGAAGAAGCGCCGCTGCAACGCTTGCACCTCTAGAATGATTTGCACCGGCATCACCTTTGCCACAGATGTCCAGCCCCTGTGCGCCGAATCCAGGCCGGGCGATCGGATGACGCATTTGCCCCTACTTTAAAAAGGTATGACCTCATGAAAATCGATCCCGCAGGCATGGACTTTCGCGACCTTCATCACTTGCTCGCAGGCTCCATCGTGCCCCGGCCCATCGCCCTGGTGTCGACCCGGGGGGCCAATGGCGTGGACAACGTCGCGCCACTGTCGTCCATCAATATTGCATGCGTCAAGCCGCCAATGCTGTCGTTTTCCCTGTCCACGCGCAGGCGCAAGGGAGGGGAAAAGAAAGACACCCTGCGCAACATTGAATTTGCCAAGGAGTTCGTGGTGAACGTGCCGGTGGTCGAGAGCATTGCTGCGGCCATGAACAGGGCCGGCGCTGAATTTCCAGACAGCGTCAGCGAGTTCGCCGAGACCGGGCTGACCCCCGTGCCAGCCGACCTCGTGGCCGCCTGCCTCGTGCAGGAATCACCGGTGAGCTTCGAATGCCGCCTGGTACAAATTTCGGAGTTTGGCGAGCATCCCAGCGTCTCCAGCCTGATCGTCGGCGAGATCATTCGGGCACACATCAAGGACGAGTTCTTCGCCAACGGCGAGCCGCAGACGTCCAAGATGCGGGCCATCGGTCGACTGCTTGAGCCCTATTGCCGAACCAGCGAAATTTTCGAATTCGACGTCGAATACACGCTGTGATCCCTGGCTGGGCAGCCCCCGCCCGGCGCGCTGCCACAGCGTGGCAAGCGATCTGATGAGGCGCGGACTTGGCGCTGACCGAGCGCAAACTCAGCGGGTCTGACCTGGGCCAGCGTGCCCCGGCCGCATCTCGACGTAGGTGGGCAAACGCTCAGGGAAATCTGCGGCCACCGGAGTCCCAGAAGCCATATTGCGTTCGAGTCGGCCCAGCGCCTGCGGATAGTCCATCACATTGAGGTAGTAAAAGAAGGACAGCAGACGCTCTGAAAATCTCCACAAGCCGTCGATTTTCTCGTACACATCGTCGTAGCGCAGAGCGGTGAGCATGGGCTGCTCCTTACGCCAGACCTCCGCGTGCACCGAGAGCATGCCGCGGGCCCGGTTCGGGCTTTCAAACCAGATCACGTGGTCGTGCGCAAAATGATTGGTCGCGCCGAGTACGCTGAATCTGCTCTTGAACTGCTCCAAAATGGCATCAATTCCCGTGGCCCTCATGGCGCCGTCTTTGGAGCCAAACGAGCCGTTCTGGGCAAACAGCAGGCGCACCGCGTCCAGGTCGCGGTTGTCAATGGCGAAGTTGTAGCGGGCCGTGAGGTCGCGGATGGCCAACTGGTCCTCGACCCGCTGTAGGCGCTGCTCTACGCTGGAGTCGGCGGGCGGCGCGACGCGGTTTGGAATGCTCATGTCATCTCTCCTGGTTGCAAGAACGGGTGGGGTCAATGCGAAGCGGCCGGCGCTCTAGCCCCCAGCCCGGAAAGCGCGAAACTCCTGCACATAGTGGGCCACCGAACGGTGAAAGTTCTGCGCACCGCCCTCGTTGCGGCCGAACAGCAATTCGGTATTGGCGCCAGAGCGCAGTCCCTCCTGGATGCTAAAGCTGGTGGAATAGTCCTCGTCGCGCACGATTTTGGCGTACAGCGCAATGCGCTCCTGCATGGCTTGCAATTGCTCGGGCGAATCCTGCGACGGGTCACGCGGGTTGACATGGATCTGGTTCGTGATGCATCGGTCAGGTGCAACCGGAATCATCTGCGAGACCAGACCGCCGTGCCGGTCGGCCGATATCGAGATGTGCGGAAACAAGGTCCGCACGGCGTGGAAATACTTGTCGTCCCACTGCTCTGGGGCCAGATCCTTCATCTTGAGCATCAGCTTGGGATCGTTCCCCCAGGCATTGCCGCCCATGCGCTGATGCGGCCCCCAGGGCAAAGGCCCGTAGTGGTCGTAAAGCGACACCGAGGTCGCGCTCTCGCGCTTCCAGAATTCATACAGGGTTTGCCGGTGTAAAAAAGGAATGTGGTAAGACTCGAGATATCCGTCGTGGGTGATCTTCCAGTTCGCGCTCTCAAGCTGCGAGCGGCCATGGACAAACCACTTGTCGGCCTCGAGTCCGCCCAGTTCGTTGAGCATGCCACCCAGATAATTTTTGACGTCCACGCTCACGCTGCGGGTGATACAGACCCAGATGAAGCCCACATGCTCCTCGCAGTGCAGCTCCTTGAGGCCGAGCAAGGAGCGGTCGATCTCGCCGAACTTGCGCGGATCGGCCACAGTCAGCAATTGGCCCGCCGTGCCAAAACGCCAGGCATGGTAAGGGCAGGTGAAGCCCTTGGAATGGCCGACTTCGTCATGGGTCTGCGTGATGGCACGGCCGCGGTGCGTACAAGCATTGATGAAGGCACGCACCCGCAAATCCTCGCCGCGCACGATCAGCACCGGCACATCGAGCACCTTGATGGCTTTGTAGCTGCCAGGTTCACGCACCTCGGCGCTCAGTGCCAGCATCAGGGGCAGACGGCGGAAGATGGCGTCCATCTCCTCCTCCCAGCTGCGCGGGCTGTAGGACTCGACCGGCAGTCGATAGATCTCGTCGGTGGAATCGGTGGTGCCCGCCTCGGCGTGCCTGAGCGCGCGCGCCACCATGGACTGGATCTGCTGCTGAACGTATTGCGACTGGGCCATGTCTTCCTCCTGCTCGCCATGTCAAAACCCAGGCGGCTTGGGCACGCCGCCTGAACAAAAATAGTGCGTCCGCGTTTGGGCGCCGGGACCGCATCCTGCGATAAACTCATTTATACAGGAACCATCGCGGCAATATTTTTCCCAACCAGCTCTTCGTGGGATCCAGGTTTCCCCAGGGGCTACAACACCGGAGCATGAAGCACCATGGAAAGCGCCGAACTGTTGATAGAAAACGCCAACCTGGTTGATGGCACCGGGGCCGCGCCGCGCCGCGCGTCGGTGCTGGTGGCCGGAGACAAGATCCAGGCCGTGGGCGCGGCCGCCGACGCGCAGGCCAAACCGACTGCCCGACGCTTAGACGCCAGCGGCCTGACGTTGATGCCCGGTATCATCGATGGGCATCTGCACAGCACTTTTGACAACGCGGCGGGCCACGACGAGTTGTTCTACCACCGCCGTCCTGGCATGGCGGCGATCACGGCAGTGCGCAATGTGCGCAACATCCTGACCGCTGGCTGCACCGGATTCATGGATCCCGACTCCCTGTTCGATCTGGGCGTGGACCTGAAGGAGGCGATCAACAATGGCGTCATTGAGGGCCCGCGCATGGCGGTCGGAGGTTACGCCCTAATGACCTCCGTGGGCGGGGCCGCGGGTCGCCTGATGCCGGACAAGGGCGTCATGGCCTATGCGGTGCTGCTGCAGGGCAAGGACGAAATCATGGCCGAGGTGCGTCGCCAGATCAAGATCGGCTGCGACTGGATCAAGGTACACGTCACCGGCTCTCTGGCCCACCGCCGCAGCGAGGGCGAGATGGTCACATTCACCATGGATGAGTTGCGCACGATCTGCGATCTGGCCCACAGCTTTGGCGTGCAGGTCGCAGGCCACTGCCGCGGCGCGCATTCCATCAAGGTCGCCTGCGAAGCCGGCTTCGACCAGATCATCCACGGGACCTTCATGGACGACGAGGCCTTGGAGGCGGTGGTCAAGCACCAGGCCTTCTTGGTGCCGGCGCTCACTTTCCAGGCCAATCTGATGGAGTTTGGCGATGCGATCCATGCCAGCCCGGGTCTGCAAGACATCTTCCGGCGGGAGATTGAGGGCAGCGCGCAGATGCTGAGCAAGGCCTACCGGGCGGGTGTTCCGCTGGTCTGCGGCACCGAGTCGGGCTTTTCGGTCACGCCCTATGGGGACTGGCACTACCGCGAGCTCGAAGTTTTCGTCAAGCACCTGGGGCTGTCGCCCCTGGAGGCAATACGCTGTGCCACGCAGTACGGCGCACTGGCTCTGCGTATGAAGGACAAGACCGGCACCATCGAGGCCGGTCGGCTGGCCGACATGCTTCTGATCGACGGCGATCCGGTCAAGGACATCACGGTGCTCGGTCGCCGGGAAAAGCTGCGCATGGTCATGCTCGGCGGCAAATCCATCGAGCTCGGCCGAGTTGAGCCCGAGCGCGGCCACCTGCCCGAGTGGCGGGTCCATGAGTTCGGCAACATTCTCTCCAAGGACTTGGTCTCGCGGACCCGCGCAGGCCAGCCTGCCGGCGGTCACTAAAGGGCCGACTGAGGCGCCGTGCGGCCTCAGCGTCCGATGCCTGAGGCGGCCTTGGCGGGTGCGGCCTGCGTCACCCAGGCATGAGGACCCCAAGGCGTCACAGGGGCGTCTGTCTCGGCCTGAAAGCGGGCCGGCAGGTCCTCAACCATGTTCCAGGTCGCAGACAGACGCCCAAAGCCAACGCACAGGGCGCACCATGAGCCCAATTCCACCAGTTCCTTCTCGCTGTAGTGTTGCGCCAACTCGGCGTACAAGGAGTCGCCGATGGCCAGATGATTATTGGCCAGCAGGTCGGCGTAGCGCAGGGCCAGGCGCTCGGCCGCGGACAGGTCCTGGGCCTCCTCGGGCCGCTCCAGCGAACACACCAGGTCCTCGGTCACGCCATCGGCCACTGCGTCGGCATAGCGCATGGCCATGCAGCTTCGACACTGGTTGTGAAACGCGATGCGCAAGCGCAGCAGTTCGCGCAGTCGCTCGGACAGCGTTGCATGCTGCTTGAAGGCGCTGGCAAAACGCACGTAGGCCTTGGCCAGCTCGGGGTGATGGCCCCGCACGCTGGTGGGCCGCATTTCGCGCTCGCTCTTGTGGTCGGCGCCGAGCATGGTGCGCAGCTCGGGATCGAGCTCCTGAAGCGAGAGGGAACGAATGCGTGGCATGTTGGCTCCTGAATCGAAAAACGGCGAGGATGCCGCACCGGCATGTGCCCGGGGCGTTTACCGGCGGCTGTCGATGTAGGTCTGCAGAGAATCGGGCAGATCCGCGGCGCGAGCCGGCACGCCAGGCCAGCGCACGCGCAGAGGGTCTGCCAGGCCATCGGCCACCTGATCGAAAGGCAGGACATAGCGAAAGCGGATCTCCCGCTCCTGAAACACCCAGCCGGCGGTGCTGCGCACATACCGATCGAGGTAGCGTAGCGACAGACGAAAGGTTTTTCCGTCGATGCACAACTCTGCGTGGGCATTGACGGCGCCTCGGGCACGGTCGTCGGAATCAAATTCGAAATGCCAAGAGTGCGCGTAATGTGTGCTGGCAGTGTAGGCCCCGAGTCGCTCGCGGTAAAAGTCGAGCACAGCCGCCCGCCCATGCACGCCGTTGAACACGCCGTCGGGCGCGAACAAGCTGGCGATGGTGTCAAAGTCGCGGTCGTCCACCGCCATCCCGTATCGCGAGATCAGTTCGGCCAGTTGCTGGCGGTCTTCCAAACGGCGCACCTTGTGCGCAAGTTCAAGCAGATCGGTCTCAATCATGGCGGTGTACTCCAGGGCACTGCGATGGGTCAGTGTAAGAGCGACCACCAATGCGCCACGGGAGCCAGACAGTCACCGGAGCGACAGGCCTGCGCCCGCCACCTCAGTCGCGGCGATGCCAAATCCAAAATCCCCAGTCCTAGAATCGCCCGAAGTCTCATGTCTAGGACCTCCCATGCTCGACCCACAAGCTGAACTGGCCCTCAAAGCACTGGCCACCCACAACGCGCAAGCCGGGACCAACCCGACACCGGCCCAGCTGCGCGCGCTCTACCTGAGTCGGCGGCGCTTCACCGAGCCGCCCGCGCCTCCCGTATCGCTCACGCGAGATCACACCCTGACGCGGGGCAACACGCAAATCGTGCTGCGCGAGGTCAGGCCGGTTGGGGTTGACGCCGATCAGGTGCTGCCTGCCTTGATCTATTTGCACGGCGGCGGATGGATGGTCGGTGATCTTGATAGCCACGATGTGCTGTGTCGCACCCTGAGCCAGGCCGCCGGCTGCGCAGTGATCTCGGTCGACTACCGCCGTTCACCCGAATATCGCTTCCCGGCGGCCTATGACGACGCGCTGGCCGCCCACGCCTGGCTGCAGGCCCATGCACACGAACTGCGCGTTGCGCCCGATCGCATCGCCTTTGGCGGCGACAGCGCCGGTGGCAATCTGGCGGCGGCGGCCTGTCTGGGCCTGCGTGGCCAGCCTCACGCCCCCGTGTTTCAGCTGCTGATCTACCCAACCACCGCCATGCGCACCGACACGCCGAGCTACCAGACCCATGCCGAAGGGCGCGGCCTGACCCGCGCCGGCATGGCGGCCTATATCGAGGCCTATCTGGGGCCGGACGGCCCCCCTGACGACTGGCGGGCCTCGCCCCTGCTGGCCCCCAGCCTGCACGGCCTGCCGCCAGCCTTGGTCCTGACCGCAGGCTATGACCCGCTGCGCGACGACGGCCTGCTCTATGCCGATGCGCTGTCGGCCGCCGGCGTGCCCACACAGTACCTGTGCTTTGAGCGCCAGATCCATGGCTTTTTGTTGCTGGGCAAGCTGATCGACGAGGCGCAAACGGCCATCGATCTGTGCGGCGCCGCCTTGCGACGGGCCTGGGGCTGAAAACAGCGCCCTGGCGCAAACCGGCTGTGAAGCGCCAGCGCAGTCAGATCAGCGCCAAACCACCAGAACAATACCAGCCATGGCCAGGGCGCTGCCGCCCATGAGCTTGAAGGTCCAGGGCTCGCTGTTGGCAAACATCAGCCGGCTCATCGGAAACACCACCAGGGGCGAACACATGCCCAGCAAAACAGCGATGCCAATAGGGATGTGGCGCATGGCACCGATGCTGAAAATTTGTCCGCCTATATTTCCCAGACCCACCAGCGCAAACAGCCAAAGCCCCCGCCGCGATGACTGTCGCAGTTGCGCCAGCAGATCGCGCTTGCCCGGAGTGATGGCCACATGCAGCGCCAAGCCCGCAACCGCACCGACCAGTGCACCGAGCACGGGCTCGGGCCATTCACGCACCGCGTAGCCACGCATGAGGTTGCCGCTGGCATAGGCGGCCGAGCTGCCAAAACCGAGCACCAACAGGGAATGGGTCAGCGAAAAGCGGCCATCGGGCGCGCGCGGCGTGTTGGCGCCCTTGCGATGACCCACGATCAGCAGTCCCGTGACGGCGACTGACATGCCCAAAAGAGCCTGGGGACTGAGCCTCTCGTCAAAGAGCAGCCACGCAAAAGCGGCCGTGAACACCGGGATACCGATCTGAAAAACACTGGTGCGCTCGGGCCCGAAACGCAGCACCGCCTCGTAAAACAGCCACCGGCCCATGAAGGTGGCAAAAACCCCGGCCGCAGCAAACAGCCAAAACGCCTGCGCATGCCAGCCGATGGGGTGAGCCTGCCAGAGCTGCAGGAGCAAAAAAACCGCCGCAGCCACCAACACATTGACCATGGTCGAAACCACAAAGCCCAGCGGCATCGACAGGTGGGGCGAAGCCAACCGCGTCACGAGGATGGACATGGAAAAGCTCACCAGGCTGGCCAAGGACAGCAGGTAGCCGATCAGCGCATCGCTCATGAAGGGTCGACGGCGCCGGTCAGAACAGCAATGTGACGCTGGACTTGGACTGAATCAATTCGCGGCTCACGCCCGGAGCCAATTGGACAACCTTCAGGCCCTGGGGCGTGACATCCATCACGCCCAGGTCGGTGATGATGCGATCGACCACACCCACACCGGTCAAAGGCAAGGTGCACTGGGCCAGGATCTTGTGGTCTTCGCCGCCGTCTTTTTTGCGCGCCACATGCTCCATGAGCACAATCACCCGCTTGACGCCAGCCACCAGATCCATGGCACCGCCCATGCCCTTG
>SXGQ01278945.1_pt1 | contig 26212 bp, 24 predicted proteins | sample 3178371 | NCBI WGS metagenome assembly SXGQ01 (sample SAMN11356859, study PRJNA531348) | freshwater metagenome | isolation source: freshwater sample F1-20 | place: China: Fuxian Lake, Yuxi | collected 2017-12-25 | reverse complement strand
TTTTCTTGCCTCCGATTGGGCGAGTTACATTTCCGGCGCGGCGCTGTTGGTTGACGGCGGGCAAATGTGTTGCAAGTTTGGGCCGTGGCGTGACGAGGAAGCGACATTCGAGACCGATCACTGGCAGCGGCGTTAGTCCGCTCGCCAGCGCTGAGGAGGAAGGGATCGACCAACTAGTTGCGTAGTTGCATCGGGCGCGGCGGGCGGGTGCGCCTGATTGGCATTTTCACAGAGCCGGAGACGGTGCGACTATAGTGGCGCATGCTGGCGAGCCGACAACTGCACCGGCCACGCGCAACCAAGCCACTCTGGCGTCGCGCCCAAGTGCCGGGCAGCGGCCTAGGGCCATCTGCGAGCGCGATGGTGCCGAGTTGAAACTTCAGCGCTGGACCTGAGCGGCGAGGTTGCGATGACCGTGCGCATAGGATTTGGCTTCGGCGGCTCTGCGAATCTTTGAGTAGAGGTCCTCGCCATTGCGCTCGAATTTGAGATATAACACCAAGTGATTGATGCCCGCGCAGATGTAATTGGTGTCGTTGATGGGCACGCCGATATCTTCCGCGAGTACTTCGGCTGTCCCTTGCACGCTGTGACATAAACCAACGGTTTTGATCTTGCTGGCTTTGTTGATCGTCTAGGTATTCATCGCTACCGGATTGACGTATTGCATGAAGGTCACAGCGGGGCATATTTCTTGCATGGTTTTGCAGATGTTGAGGAAAACGGGGATGGTGCGCAGTCTGCGCATGATGCCGCCGATGCCGCCGATGCCGCCGATGCCGCCGATGCCGAGTGTATCCGCAATGATTTGTTTGATGCCGTATTTCGCGGGTATTTCAAAGAATTGGTACTGTCGGGCCATTCAGATTACGACGGTAGAGGGAAGGTCAGTTAGTACAAGGAGCATCAAGGTACATAAGTGCCAGCTCAACATTGGGAACCTCTACCAAATTCATTGATGGTATAGGCGGGTATGTGGTACAGCCAGCGGTTACCTTGGTCTAGCGGCACACTACACGGATATTGCGCGAGTGGTTACCAAAGCTATTGCCTGCGCAGCTTGGATTCCAATTATCCGCGCTTCTCATATCAATAATAGCAGCAAGCGTGTGCTACACTGTAATTTGCGACGACTGAAAGTACTGTATCGTCAGCGCATTTTCAATCAGAGTAGAGTTGGAATGTTGCGTCTCCCTGTTCTTGCCCAACGTGATTGGAGTTTAAGTGCAGACGGCATTCCAATGTGATTACTGTGGGCTCGCAATTAATTTGAGATCTATTTTTCGCATCACGTTTTATATTTTGTGCACATGCGTTTCACTATGCTATTCATGCTTGAATTCGAAATGGAATTACTGTAGATTAAAAAAACTGAATACTTTTTCGCAAAAAGGGTAACCCAGAACTGTGAAAACTGAATTAACCGGTTATGTCGATAAGCTTAGCGTCCGGCCCGGTCAGGTTGTCCATTTTATGGTGAGTACTGATCTTCCTGATTACGAGGTGACAATAGTCCGATTGATACACGCGGACGAGAACCCAGCGGGTCCTGGCTACAAGGAAATAGCGATCGAGGCGTCGGTCAACCGCCGCTACCGCGGCCAAAAACAGGTTGTACGGTCTGGCTCCTTTGTTGTTATTCCTGACCATGAGGCTCTGCGTCAGTTGCGTAGCTTCACCCTCCAGGCGTGGATCTATCCAACTACCCCGCAAAAGCATGAAGTACAAGGGTTAATCACAAAGTGGTCACCGGTGGACTGCTCTGGTTATGGCTTAGGAATCAGCACGGCTGGCGATCTGGAGTTTTGGATTGGTAATGGCCCACGCATGATTGAACGCATCGGCACCGGTCAAACCCTTCGCCCGAAACTTTGGTATTTCGTCGCCGCGGCCTACGATGCGGATTGTCACAGCCTCCGGCTTTACCAGCGCCCATTGTCGGATTTGTCGATGGAACGTCCTTTGATGATCGAAAAGTGCATTCAGTCGCGTGGCTTTGCTCAGAGTGACCTGCCGCTTCTAATGGCTAGTACTTTTTCTGAAGGTGTCGTGCCACTCGCAGTTTTTGGTCATGGTCTCTACAATGGTAAGCTGGATAGTCCCAGAGTGTTTGGGCGAGCCCTCACAACTTCTGAAATTGAAGGTCTAGCCCGTGGCAATGCGCCGCAAACAGTTGGTTGTGAAGCTCTTGTTGCGGCGTGGGACTTCGCCAACAACTTCTCCGGGTCAAAGATTATTGATACTGGTCCGCACGGCCTGCACGGATCTTCTGTCAATATGCCTGCTCGAGGCATGACTGGATACAACTGGTCTGGCAGTGAGTTCGATTTTCGACATGCAACTGCTGAGTACGGCGCTATTTACTTTCACGAGGACGATCTGGAAAATTCGCACTGGGAAACCGCCTTCAAATGGACAATCCCAGACAATACAATCAGTGGGTATTATGCCGCGCGGCTCACTAGCGGCGACAATCAAGACCACATTCCATTTATTGTCTGCGCCAAGCAGAGTAGCACCAGTGCTCCGATTGGGTTTCTTGCACCTTCCTTTTCCTATCTCGCATATGCCAATGACCGAATGGAGACGCTGGCCCGGCATGCGGAAGGCATCACCGATCGGCCTATTATTCCTGGGGAACTGGATAGGTTTCTTGCTGAGCATCCAGAGTTTGGGCGCTCACTGTATGACCACCATCGAGATGGAATGCGCTGCATCTACTCGTCCAGTCTCCGTCCAATTATAAGCATTCGTCCGAAGTATCGCTATTGGCTTACCGGTGCTCCCAGGCATTTCTCCGCTGACCTGTATCTCATTGATTGGTTGGAGGCCAAAGGATTACCCTACGATGTAATCACCGACCACGGTCTGCACGCGGAGGGGCAGGACTTACTAGCACGGTACCGCGTTGTGATCACCGGATCACACCCAGAATATTGGACGGCATCGATGTTGAAAGGTGCACAAGCCTATCTGAATGCTGGTGGCCGACTGATGTATCTCGGTGGCAACGGAATGTATTGGGTGACGGGCGTTGACTTAGAACGGCCACACGTAATCGAGGTGCGCCGTAGTTTAGCCGGATTTATGTCTGACGAGGCCGCGCCTGGGGAGGGCCATTTGAGTACCACGGGGGAGGTCGGCGGTCTGTGGCGTGGTAGGGGCTTGGCACCGAATCGAATCGCAGGGGTTGGTTTCACCGCTCAGGGTTGGGCCGGGCGTGCGCCAGGCTACGTGCGCCAACCGGGCAGCTTCGATCCCCGAGCTGCCTTTATCTTTGAAGGCGTGGGACCGGAAGAGGTGATAGGCGACTTTGGTCTTGTGCTGGGCGGAGCTGCTGGTGATGAATTGGATCGCATAGATATCGACTTAGGAACACCACCGCACACCCTTGTGCTTGCGTCTTCCTGCGGCCATCACCAATCGGTTACTCCGGTGCTAGAAGATGTGCCTGAAATATCTGCCAGCATTTTTGGGGCCAATAATCCAAACATCCGCGCAGATATGGTGTATTTCGAAACCCCAAAAGGGGGTGCTGTTTTTTCAGTAGGCTCAATCTGCTGGTTTGGGAGCCTGTCTCATAATCACTACAACAACAACGTCTCTCGCATCACCGAGAACGTGGTTCGGCAGTTCATGTCCTAAGTTGAATGGGGTTAGTTAGATGCGAGCAGCCGACAAGTTGTCTATTTGGGGCGGAGCGGGGAGACTAAGGGAGCTTCCTACTGGATTCTTAGAGGCATCCCAACAAAAATTGCAAGAATGCTTGATTGACTCCGCTACAGCCAGAGGAGATGGCCCGGTCGGTTATCGAGTTGCGACTGACAATAGGTGCGGCGTAACGCGTCTATCGAGTTTGCCAAAGAAATGTAGTGTGCAGGGCTGGGCGCTACAGGTAGGCGGGGCGCCAAGGCATTCGGCACCGCTCATCGCGCCCCCATTAACAATCTTGGCCAATGGACGCAAAGACGGTTGAGACAATCATCGTGTTGCGAGTCGGCGTATCGTTTGCCACTGTAGGCCGGGTGCTCCGCTAGGCCAGCCTGTCTTGGTTTTGCACCTCGAACAAGCCCAACTGGTGCTGCGCCAGTAGCATGAACATCTGGGAGACTCGATCCATCTTGCCCAACCGAATGGCAACAAGTGCCAAACGCCTTCTTCGCAGCCGCAGTTGCTTATCACAACTGCCGTGGGCTTACCGCCCCCCGCGGCATGACTGAGAATGGCGCGTGCTACCAAGCTTTCGCTTTGCGCGATGCCTGCAAGCACCTCGGTCTGCGCCGTATTCGCGCTAGACCAGCCACCTTATGGACCAATGGCACGGCTGTACGCTGCATACAAAACCTGTTAACCGAACGGGCATATGCCAGAGCCTGAAGGGTCTGAGACCAGCGCGCAGCGGAGCTTTCGATACGGACCCGCACGTACAACTGGTACCTCCTGCAGGACGCACTAAATGAAAAACCACCACTCAATACCATCAACCTACTTAGGGATAATCTCGTGAGGTTGCAACTATAGGTTGCCCTGCAAAACCACTGACTCCAAAAAATCTGCCTTGAAATGTTTTGTTTGATTGCAGTCAGGAAAAATCGTACAAATCTTGTCCGTAACAATTCAATAAGTTTCACCACTATACTGAGGGGGGTCATACCTTTTCATACGGTTCGCATTGAACCCACTGGCCTAAGCGCGAGGATGTGATAGCGGCGTCGATGAACTTCATAGTACGGACACCATCTTCAGCGGTTGGAAGGTCAATTGAAAGAAGACCGTGTCTGTCTCCGAGCAGCCGCGCAACGATCGCTTCCGCAGCATCGGTATACAGAACAGCAAAGGCGTCATGGTATCCCTCGGGGTGGCCGATGCCTACACGGCTTGCGCGAAGAGCTTCTGGTTTCATTCCGGGCCCGTTTCGCTCAAAGGTTATTGCTGGCTGGCCTAGCCGGAAATTAAGAAGCTGGTTGGGTTCTTCCTGAAACCATTCCAAGCCTCCCTTCTCCCCAAAGACGCGAAAATGAAGGCCGTGGACTGCTCCGGCAGCAGCTTGCGTAACCCACAGTACTCCCCGGGCGCGATTGGAAAGTCTCACCAGGATTCCTGCATAATCGTGGGCGTCGCGACCAGGTACGACATTCCCAATATCCGCCATTACCTCTGCCACATGAAGTCCGGTGATGAAGCTCGCGATGTGGTGAGCGTGGCTGCCGATATCTCCAAGAATTAAGGATGGGCCGGCTTGCTCAGCGCGAAAATGCCAGTTTGTAGGCGCAATGCCACGCTCACCGTCTGTAAGGGCAGCATTGTGGCCTTGCACATAGCATACGTTTACCATATGTATTTCACCGAGGTCGCGATCGCGTATCATGGCACGCGCCTGACGAACCATAGGGTATCCAGAGTAGTTGAAAGTATGACAAAAGACTAGGCCCGAGTCCTTGACACGCGCGGCCAATCTAACAGCATCCAATAGATTGGTGGCAAGCGGCTTGTCGCAGATCATGTGAAGACCAAAATCAATCGCCATATGGCTAAGCATGCAATGGCTGTCATTAGGTGTCATGATTGCAACAACTTCGATACCATCCGTGCGTTTTGCTTCTTCAGTAAAAAATTCTTCAGCAGAACCGTAAGCGCGGTCCTCGGCGATGCCGATTCCTCGGCCTTGTAGGCGGGATCGCTCATAGTTTGAAGAAAGGACGCTAGCGACCACTTCATAATGGTCATCTAAGCGAGCCGCAGTGCGGTGGACAGCTCCAATGAATGAGCCAACACCACCGCCAATTATGCCAAGCCGGATGCGCCGCCCTAGCCGGGCAATGGTCTTACTCATTTGTTATTGTTTACAATTACGAGCTTGTGCGCTTCTCAAATTCGAAAGCGCATGGGTATTTAGATAAAGTTTACCATAGGTTATTTTATAAGCAGATGGCCAACCATTAATGCCCCGCCACCACTCCACTACTACCGGATTTAACTGCGCCTAAAAGAGCGAGGGTTGGTCAACGTAAGTTGTGGCGCGGACATCTGTTGGCCACACTTGTTATAGATCGCCGCACCTGAACGGGTAGTGCCCCGCACGAGTTGGGTAGCCAACAGGTTCGCGACTCAGCTGCTCCCAGAAAAGTTGCTTGTCTTATTCCCCACCTTTGCCTTACCATGTGGTCAAAACGAAGGGCACTAGTTGGGAAGTGATACGCACCAAGTTGACATTGACACAGGGTCTAAACTGAGTATCATATCTAGAGCCTAACCTAGGCGTCAATATTAGCTGGGGACAAGTAAAGCGAGTTATTATGACAAAAACAATTGGAATCGGTGTTATAGGTATGGGTTGGATGGGCATGCTCCATAGCCAATCCTATCGTCAAATCCCACTGTCTTTTACTGAAAGTGGTATCCAGCCACGCTTGGTTGTTTGTGCAGACGAGGTCGAGGCGCGGGCAAACAAGGCCCAGGCGGTGCTTGGCTTTGAGAAGTCTTCCTCCAATTGGAGAGATGTTATTGCCTCACCTGATGTGGATGTTGTTAATATTACCGCGCCGAATTATCTACATCTTGAAGTTGTAAAGGCAGCTGCGAATGCAGGAAAGCACATTATGTGCGAAAAACCAGTGGGTCGCACTTCTGAGGAGACCGCCGAAATTGAGTACGTGGCGCGAAAGGCTGGTGTCCTGAGTTTTGTGGGCTATAACTATCGATGGTCACCTCTGGTGCAGTATGCTCTCCAAATCATTAAGGATGGAAGAATTGGCAAAATCACGCACTATCGCGGTCGATTTTTTGCAATGTATGGGAGCAATCCCAATTCCGTTTTGTCTTGGCGTTTTCAAAAGGAATCGGCTGGGCTGGGTACTTTGGGTGATTTGATGTCGCATGTGGCCGACATGGCACACATGCTCGTTGGCCCAGTGAAGCGGGTCGTTAGTAATCAAGAGACGTACATCAAGCGGCGCCCTCTTGCAGTGCCTGGTGAAGGTACCCACTTTAGTCTGCGTACCGATGGTCCATTCGGCGATGTGACTAATGAGGATTATGTAGGTGCGCTGGTGCAGTTTGAGAACGGTGCACAGGGTTCTTTAGAAGCATGCCGGGTTGTGTTTGGACCAAAATGCGAAAATGCATTTGAAATTAATGGCACGAAAGGCGCTATTAGCTGGAACTTCGAAAAAATGAATGAACTAAATATTTATCTACCAGACACAGATGGGGCTCATGATGGATATGTACGTATTTATTCTGGGCCGGAGCATCCGTTCCACAATAAATTTAATTTTGGGCCGGCTATCGGTCTGGGATACAATGACTTAAAAACAATTGAGGCACACCAGTTCTTAAAGTCAGTTATTGATGGAAAACAAGGAGCTCCTGGATTTTCTGAAGCTCTTGCAGTGGCGTCTTTTCAGGATGCGGTGCAGCGCTCTTGGGCTAGTGCTCATTGGGAAGATGTTAAATCACTTCATAGAAGTTAGTCGTCTTATATTTTTGTTTTATGCTTGATCCGCTGTGTTTGTTGTGTCCAGATTCGATTAGGGTTCTGAGTCGGCGCCCGTAATCAACCTTCTTAATCAAGCAATCCGTTTTATGGAAAAAGATTTTGTTCGCTGGGGTTTATTGAGTACGGCACGAATCAATAATCGGCTGATCCCGGCCATTAGGGAATCAGACCGATCCATACTGCTTGCTATTTCCAGCCGGAACCAATCCGCAGCTGACGACTTTGCCCGAACATTTGGCATACCGCGTTCCTATGGCACCTATGAAGCGATGCTTGGTGATCCTGAAATCGATGCGGTGTACATTTCCGTGCCAAATGGGTACCACGCCGAATGGGCCATTAAGAGTGCTAATGCTGGGAAACACGTCCTTTGCGAAAAACCCCTTGCACTCACTGTTGCCGAAGTTGATCAGATGGAAAGCGCTGCAAAGCGCAATGGAGTGGTCCTGCAAGAAGCTTCTATGTATCGCTTTCATCCTCAAACCTTGAAGGTGCAGGAATTAATTGCTTCTGGTACGATCGGGGAGGTGCGAATTATCCGTGGTGCCTTCAGCTTCACACTTGTGAATATTGGGGATGTTCGTCTTGATCCAGAAATCGGCGGCGGGTCTTTGTGGGACATTGGAAGTTATCCCGTCAGTTATGCACGCGCCCTACTGAAAGCAAATCCAGTCACAGTATTTGGTTCCCAAGTTGCTAACAAACATGGTGTCGATTTAACTTTTGCCGGACAGATGCAATTTAGCAATGGGGCACTTGCACAGTTTGCTTGTAGTTTTCAGGCCGCGCCTCATACAGTCATGGAAATAATCGGTACCGAAGGACATATATTTATGAATCTACCGTGGCGAAATCGCCCAAAAGAGCGGGGGGTAGTGCAGATTACTCGTAGGGGCGCGGCGACAACAGTTGCGACGTTTGGCGACAATGTGGATGACTACTTTACTGAAAGGCTCGTGTTTGGAGCTAGTGGTAATGATGCTTATTTGTCAGAGGTTGAATCAATGGTCGGAAGCATATTGGATAACGTTGCGCCTGTAGTATCGGTCGATGACAGCAGGGGCAATGTCGCGACTTTAGTGGCGCTGCTTAGGTCGGCAAGATGTAACCATCCTGTCGATGTCCAGATTTGATGTGGCTCGTGAGCACTGGTAGTGTTTGAGGCTGACAAGGAAGTAAATCTATGAAAATGTACATCAATGGCGGGTGGGTCGGATCGCCAGCTTTTTCAACGATATTCTCGCCGTACTCTGGTGTTGCGCTCGACACCGTTCCGGCAGCAACTGCTGAACAGGTAGAACAGGCATTGGCAGCTGCTGAGCTGGCCGCTGTAGTGATGGCAAATCTAACTGCCTATGAACGCTATTCAATCCTTATGCGGGCAGCTGACCTTGTCGCGCAGAATGTCGAGGATCTTGCCCGCACTGTAAGCCTGGAAATGGGTAAACCACTCACTGAAGCTCGCGGTGAAGCCGGTCGTGTGCCAGATTTGCTGCGCTTGTCCGCGTTTGAGGGATCTCAATTACGTGGCGAGACACTGCCGGCTGAGGCGCAAGCTGGCGCAAAGGGAAAGCTAGGACTTACATTGCGTGCACCCTGCGGTGTCGTTGTCGCAATCACGCCTTTCAACTATCCTTTGTTGTTAGTCGTGCATAAAATTGGACCGGCCTTGGCCGTAGGCAATGCGGTAATCCTGAAGCCAGCCAATCAAACGCCATTTTCTGCTCTGAAGCTTACTCGCCTACTTTTAGAGGCGGGTTTGCCCGAAAATGGACTGCAGTGCATCACTGGGGCTGGCTCGATGATTGGACCAGCGTTGTGCTCTGATTCTCGTGTCCGCAAAATTAGCTTTACCGGTAGTACAGAAGTTGGCGAACGGATTACACGGATAGCTGGAGTGAAGAAACTATCCCTTGAACTTGGTTCCAATTGCCCATTGATCGTACTGCCAGATGCCGATTTATCTTTGGCTGCTCAAGCCACTGCTGTTGGGGGATTTGCCAATGCTGGTCAGGTTTGCATTTCCACACAACGAGTTGTAGTACACCGAAAAGTGCATACCGAATTTTTGGACGCTTTGCAATCTGCAGTGGAAGCTATCAAGGTGGGGGATCCTTTGGATGATGATACCCGCCTGGGTGCAATGGTCTCTGAATTTGAAGCCCAACGGGTTGATGCATGGGTACAGGAAGCGTTACATGGCGGCGCCCGGGTTGTTACAGGAGGTCAGCGGCAAGGTCCAGTTTTTACCCCGACCGTTGTAGCGGATGTGGCGCCTGAAATGCGAATTTCACGTGAGGAAGTATTCGGGCCGGTCGTGGCAGTAACCTCAGTAGATACTTTTGAACAGGCAATTGCTTATGCAAATGACAGCAAGTACGGGTTGGCGGCAGGGATTTTTACGCGTGATGTTAATGCCTCGTTGCGGTTTGCTAAGCAGGCGCAGTGCGGGATGGTTATGATCAACTGGACTCCATTATGGCGAGCTGACTTGATGCCATACGGCGGCTTCAAGGGAAGTGGAATTGGTAAAGAAGGTCCGCGCTATGCTGTTGACGAGATGACTGAACTAAAAACAATTGTTTTCCATGGTGTTGACGGGTAAATCGGTTGATACGGCCCAAATGCACTTTACTCCGTTGTGGTTTGCCTGATGTATTTTCTATATATGGGTAATCTTGGGTTTGGATTACCCCGATAGCAATTACAGCTGTTCTTCGGGCATTGACACGTGCTGTCGGCAGTTACCGAAAAAACACAGTTCTTGGCTTAGAGGAACTTGGTCCCATGATGGTATTTTTAAACCCTCGTTGGATTTCCCCGAAGCATTTTATATTCTTCCGGTTCTATAAAATAGATGACCTCCTCCGTTACGGTCGGTTATAGTCACAGATTTCTAACATTAACAAGGAGTTTTTTGGGAAATGAAAAATAACAGCACACAAATGAGCATTGGAAAGATTTCCCTAACTATGGCACAAGCCGTGGTGAGGTATCTGTCGGTTCAATTTAGTGAACGTGACAGTAACAGACAACGACTGATCCCAGCGATTTTTGGAATATTTGGGCACGGGAATGTGGCAGGGCTAGGGCAGGCCCTTTATGAATACGGCGATGATCTGCCGTATTACCAGACACGCAATGAGCAGTCTATGGTTCACACTGCTATCGGCTTTGCCAAAGCTAATCATCGCCTAACTACTCTGGCGTGTACTTCGTCTATAGGCCCGGGGGCAACCAACATGCTCACCGGGGCAGCAACAGCCACGATTAACCGCGTGCCTGTCTTGCTATTACCTTCCGATTACTATGCAACCCGGCATCAGGGACCTGTTTTACAGCAATTGGAACACCCAATTTCGGCTGACGTCAGTGTGAACGACTGTTTCAGGCCAGTTAGCCGGTTTTTTGACCGTATTCATCGTCCGGAACAACTACTCACGGCACTTCCTGAAGCCATGCGTGTGTTGACAGACACCGCAGAAACTGGAGCGGTGACAATTTGTCTTCCGCAGGACGTGCAGGCACACGCTTATAACTATCCTGCGTCGTTTTTCGAGCCGCGTACGTGGCGTGTGGAAAGGCGCTCGCCTGATTCGCAACGTATTCTCGAGGCTGTGGCACTGTTGCGAGTTTCAAAACGGCCGCTGATCGTCGCTGGTGGTGGTGTTCATTTTTCCGAAGCGTGGAAAGAATTAGCATTGTTTTCAGATACCTTAGGTATACCGGTAGGCGAAACCTTTGTAGGGCGCGGCGCCATTAGAACTGACTCTGCGATGTTGCTTGGCGGAATCGGTGTAACTGGCACATCAGCGGCAGGAAAAATCGCTAGTGAGGCGGATCTCGTAATTTGTGTCGGAACTCGGATGACGGATTTCACTACCGGCTCGCGCTCGGCATTTCATGACCCAGATGTAAAATTTATTGGGATTAATACTTGTGCCCACGATGCTTTCAAGATGGGTGCTATGCCAATCGTATCAGACGCACGGGAGGCCCTGATAGCCTTGAGTACAGCTGCCGTGGCGGCTGGCATAAAGCCTTCCGTATCATACACAAGGCAGATTGCTGAGGCTAAGGCTGGTTGGGCAGCACAAATTAAAAAAGAGGTTTACGTAGCTCATCCTGGCGAATTGCTTAGTCAGGGGGAGTTAATTGGAATTCTGAACGAGGAAGCTAAGGCAGGGGATACTGTGATCGCTGCGGCAGGTGGAGTACCTGGTGATCTGCACAAATTATGGGATGCCAGTAATGGGCGGAATATCAGTTTAGAGTTTGGCAACTCTTGCATGGGCTACGAAATTCCCGGCGGTATTGGGCATAGGATGGCGCAAGCTAGTGGCGAGGTGTTTGTCTGTATAGGTGATGGGACATACTTGATGAATCCATGTGAGTTGGTTACATCGTTGCAGGAAGGTCTGAAGATAACGGTCGTAGTTCCAGACAATCATGGGTTTCAGATCATTCGCAACTTACAGATGGGTCGGGTGGGACGGAGCTTCGGTAACGAGTTTCGAAGCCGAGGCGAAAAGACAAAGAAACTTGACGGTGAAGATTTGGCAGTCGATCTTGCAAAAAATGCCGAGAGCATGGGTGCGCGAACGTGGCGCGCTTCCACGGTCGGGGAAGTCCGTCAGGCATTACGGGAGGCTCGCAGCGAAAGGCGTTCATGTGTGATAGTTGTAGAGGTAGAAAAGCACCGTTATCTTCCCAGCTCTGGGGTTTGGTGGGATGTCGCACCTGCTGAGGTGACTGGCGACTCCGTGACTCGAGAACTACGCCACGCCTACGAAGAGGATCGCGCCAATCTTCAGCGGTTCTTCTACTAAAAGGAGGCACAAGATGTTCATTTCTATTGCTACGGGTCCTGTTTCTTGGGGCGTGCTGATGAAGGATACTCCGAACGTTCCTCCTTGGCAACAGGTACTTGACGAAATGCAGTTAGCAGGTTATGTGGGCACTGAGCTGGGGCCATTTAATTATTTGCCATTTGACCAGGTGCGACTGGATGTGGAACTAAGAAAACGTAAGCTGACTTTGTCTTCGGCGTTTACAATTGTGAATCTTCTTGATCCACAGGCGCGCGCACAAGAGTACGAAGAAGCCATTGTCACAGCCCGCTTTTTGTCCCAAATGGGATGCAAATGGATTGTACTTTCTGACGCGCTCTTTGTTAATGCTAATCGCTCAGAACGTGCTGGACGCATCCGCCCTGAGGACGGCTTAAGTGGCGACCAATGGAAAGCCTTTGTTAGTAATACTAATGCATTTGCTTTTAGGATGCTTAACGAATTTGGACTTAAAACTGTGTTTCATCCACATGTAGGGGCATGGGTTGAATCGGCCGATGAAGTTGAGCAATTCCTGAATGATACTGATCCCGATTTAGTGGGGTTCTGTCTCGATACCGCTCACACTACCTACGGGGGAGCAGATCCTGTTGGCTTGTGTCGTCGATGGGGACCACGTATTCGCTATCTGCATATTAAGGAATGCGACAAATCAGTATTAAATAGTGTTCTCGCAGCACAGGGAGATTACTATAGGTCTGTCATCTCAGGAGTGTTTCCCGAGCTAGGCAAAGGTTCGGTAGATTTCCGTGGACTTTTAGGGGTCTTGAAGGAATTGGATTATGAGGGATGGGCGATTATTGAGCAGGACATATTGCCTAAGTCTGGATCAAATGCCCTCGAAAGTGCCAAGGCAAATATGCAATATTTGAAAGAAATTGGAATGGGATAACTGTTTGATCTTTGTTGTTGGTTTGGCTTGCTTGTGTCGAGATCGATCAGGGAAAGGTTCTACAGGCAAGCACCTTTATCTGAAAGTCCATTGAGTTGGTGTGTTATCAGACAAAGTTTGAGCTGAAAGTATCTCGGAGACATGTCACCACAATTAGAAAACACAAAAGTAGTTCCGTGCTGGGCTTGTGAAGTTGTGCTTTATTGAAGGTTATAGCAAACGTTGAGATTGGTTAACCCCGACACCCCGGTTTGAATTTAGTGTTAACAATTCGGCGGTCTTCCAAGAAGTTTGGTTTTTATTGGTTGCTTCACCCAGTTTTCGTTATCTCCATAAATATTTTTATTCGCAATGTTATGTGTTTTGTGTACCCAAGCTCATGTCGAAAGTCTAATTAACATAGGGTCTTTGCACTTTGTTTCTGGTGTCACGGAGAAGGTGTCAACCCTCATGATCACCCAAGTGGTGTGCTTGACACCGGACGTGCTATATTGCAGGGTGTTTGCCAGTTAATACAGGCGTGGCCAATCACTAACTATGGCGCGATCCTGTTACAGTTGGCGATTATCTTGATAAGAAGTGGACTTGTCCTAGGCCCAATATTGGTCCACAGAGCCGTGGGTTGTTTGAGTTTTTGGGCGGACCGATCGGCGCATAATTTAGAGGTTTACGTTGTATAACAATCTTTCCAAGGCTAAGCTAAAAATTGGTGACACCGTATATGGGTGTTTTGTGAGGTACCCCTGCGCAGGCCTTGTTGAAGTCCTTGGCTACCAACCATGGGATTTTATGGTGTTCGACGGTGAGCATGGAACGCTTGAACCGGGCGATTGCGAACATATGGTGCGCGCAGCGGAACTTCGTGGCCTGACTCCGATGGTGCGCGTGACCACCAACCAACCGCATATTATTCTGCGTTTTATGGATACGGGCGTTCAAGGATTGCATGTTCCGTGGGTGAATTCCGCAGCGGAAGCCGAGCAAGTAATGGCTTCAGTTAAGTACCATCCGCGTGGGATACGTGGGCTGGCCGGTGTGCGCGCAGCTGATTACGGGCAGACAATTCCTCTCAGCGAATATGTTCAGCGTTCGAATGACGAAACTCTGGTGGTCGTGCAGATTGAGACCCAACAAGCCATTGAACAGCTTCCAGAGATCATCCGTCTCGAGGGTATTGATGTGATCTTTATTGGTCCGGCCGATTTATCACAATCGCTTGGTGTACCTGGGCAGCCACATCACGCATCAGTTCAGAATGCGATCAACAAGATTGCAGACATTGTTGCTGGGTCCGATAAGGCGCTTGGAATTATGGTGAGTAACACTCAGGGGGCAATGCAGTGGCGGGAGCGTGGTGCGCGTTACATTGCGATCACCTTAGAAGCGCTCGTTAATCCAGCAGCGCGTGATTATTTGAGCACCATACGTGGGCGATAGTATATGGCAGGTATTTGTTGAGACGTAGAATAGGCAGTGTTTATTCGCAGGAAAGTGGGCAATTTCTGTCGCGGCGATCACCATCCACTAGATGTTTTCCCCCGATGTTGCGAGTAGAGCGGGCACGGACGACTGGCGAGTAGATTCGTTGCCGCACGAATATCAGCGGCAATGTCATCGGCTGGTTTTTGGTTAGTGCCAGTCGCGGGAGCAACTTGCTGCCGTGGCTGGTCGGGCAGGCTTTGAGCCCTTTGGCCCGCAGGATACTAAAGGCTGGTCATGGGCGATCCTCTAGCGTCATATTGATGCTGAGGTATTGAGTGCGGGTTTTTTGGGAATAGAGGGCGCGCTGGGCACGTCGGCCGCGGCTGCCTGACAATTGAAAGGAGCTCGTTATGAGAATTGGTATCAGCACGTGGGTTTGGGGGGAATTGATCGGCCGGGATGATGTCGCCATCATCGAGAGGGCGCACGCGCTGGGCTTTACGGGCTTGGAGATCGCCGTCTTGCAGCGCGATCCGTTTGATCTGACGGCGGTGGATGCGGCGCTCAAGCGCACCGGTGTGATGCCGATCATCTCGACGGCCTTCCCCGAGGAGCGTGATCTGGTCCATGCCAATCCGGAGTACCAACGCAATGGGCAGGACTTCCTGCGCTATTGTGTGGATGTCGCGGTGAAGCTGGGCGCCGATCGCATTATCGGGCCGTTCTGTGCGGCTCCTGGGCGGCTGTGGATGGCCGGCGCGGCGCAAAAACAGCAGGAGTTCGAGCGCGCGGTGAATAACCTCAGGCCGGTAGCCGCTTATGCCCATGAACATGGCGTCCGCCTGGCGCTCGAGGTCCTCAATCGCTACGAAAGCTCGTTTATCAACACAGCTAATGACGGCATGCACTTGGTGGAGGCGGTCGGGAACCCTGCCTTTGGCCTGTTGCTAGACACCTTTCACATGCACATCGAGGAGAAATCGGTCGCGGCGGCCATTGCGCGCGCCGGTCCACATCTCCACCACGTCCACGCCATCGAAAACGACCGCGGCATCCCAGGCTCTGGGCAGGTGGATTGGGCCGGCCTCGGCGATGCCCTGCATCACCTCGACTACCACGGCTGGACCGTCATCGAGGGCTTTAGCGATAAAGTGGACTGGCTGGCTCGCGCCATCAGTATGTGGCGGCCTCTGGCGCCGGACATGAACCAGCTCGCGCGGGAGGGTCTGGCCTTCCTGCAGGCCACCTTCGCGGTGCGGGGCGCGCGCTGATGTTTCGGCTATCGGTGTGCTCCGACACGGGATTACAGCACCTGCCGTTTGAGCAGCGGGTGCGGGAGATCGCGCGCGCCGGTTTCTGGGCCGAGACACGGAAGCCCTGGCCGCAGATCAATGCGGTTGCCCCACATTGCAAACAACAATTTACTCTTGACAATTATTAATTTATTAGTTAGACTTTTACCGGAAATGATCGACCAGTTCATTAACGATCCGGCGGTGCGCGTGAGCGCCTTCACCGCCTATCTCGGCTCAAGCCTCGTGCATCCGGACGGCGTCGAGGCGTGGCGTGGCGCAGCGCTTGCGCTGTCGCGAGCTGTTTATCTCGACCGGCCAGCTCGATGCTCGCGGACAGGTGGCCCACGCTGTCGCCCCACAGCCGGCGACCCGGTGGATCACCGCCTACAAGACGCTCTGCCATGTGGCGGAGCTGGCCGAGAAGCATGAGGTGGTCTTCCACCTTGAGCATCTCAACACCAAGGTCGATCACCCGGGCCACCTTTTGCCAAGGGAAGAGGATGTGCTTGAGCTGCTGGCTGAGGTGGACAGCCTGCGGGTCAAGCTGGTGCTCGAAATCTATCAGGTGCAAACCGAGGAGGGCAATGTGGTCGAGGTGGTCCGGACCGGCACCAACCCGGACTGGGCGAGATTCAGTGTCCCCGCATCATGGAGGCCCTGAGCGGGGTGGATTACGCCGGGGCCATCGGGCTGGATGCCTACCCCGTGGGAGATGATCTCCAAGCCCTACACTAATTCTGGGAGCTATTCTCATGAGCCTGAGCGTCCTCGTGACCGGCGGCAGCGGCACCATCGGCGGATACGTCCTGCGGGAGCTGCTCGCGGCCGGGCATACCGTATCCAGCTTTGGTCGGCGGCCGCCCCTGGTCGAGGGGGTGCGCTTCCTCCAGGGCGACATCATGGACTTGGCGCAGCTGCGCGCCGCCTGCCCCGGTCAGGATGCGATTGTGCACCTGGCCGCCGTCCCAGGGCCAAAGCGCGCCACGCCCGAGCAGTTGCTCACGGTGAACGTGATCGGCACCGTGCATGTGCTGGAGGCAGCGGTGCACGCCGGCGTGGGCAAAGTGATCCTGGCTTCGTCCGGCGCGGCCACCGGTTTCTCGTTTCAAAAGCGAGAGTTGACGCCCCGCTATCTGCCGTTGGACGAGGATCATCCGTGCGAGCCCCACGACGAGTACGGGCTGAGCAAGCTAATGGCCGAATTCGCCTGCAAGCGTTACTCAGACGCTTTTCGCCTGAGGACGCTGTGCTTGCGCATCAATCATAATTGGTATCTCGACTGGGCGGGCGCCCAGGTGGCTGTGCGCTCGGGCTGGTCCAAGGGCACGGTGGAGGAGCTGTGGACGAAGCGCTATCGTCATTGCCTAGAGTCGGACGAGACGACCGTGTGGGCCGTCCCCGGCCCGCCGCCGCCCAAGAACCTGCTGTGGGCGGTCACCGACGCCCGAGATGCGGCCCAGGCATTTCGGTTGGCGGTCGAGGACACCTACCTCCAGCATGAAGTCTTTCAAATCAACGGCGCCGACACGTGCTCAACCGTGGAAACCCTGGTGTTGATCTCCCGGCACTTCCCGGGCGTGCCGTTGCGCGCCCCTCTGGAGGGCTTTGTTTCCTTGGTGTCGCACGGGCGCGCTACTCGCCTGCTGGGTTACCGGCCGCGGTACTCGTGGCGCAACAGCGAATTCGCAGAGTGGCTTCAGAAACAACATTGACCTCAGCCCCGCTTTCGAAGTGGGCGCAAGTCGCGAGGATATAGCCGTGGAGAAAATTCGCTACGCCGAGATGCTGCCGCATGAGATCGTGGCACGCCGCCTAAGATACCCTGCCGCGTTTATCGGGCTAGGTGGGCTGGAGTGGCATGGTGAACATCAAGCCGTCGGCCTTGATGCGTTGAAGGCCGAGAGCCTATGCGAGCTGGCCGCCGCGCGGTCGGGCGGCTTTACCTTTCCCACGCTGTGGTACGGCGAGCCACGCGTTCACCGCTTGATGGAGTTCAGTTTTGACTGGCAAGGCGAAATCAAATCGAAGATGGGTTTCAAGCCGGAGAAATTCGTTGATACGTACTTCGGAACGACCGGTCAACAACAGATCGAGTTCTACCAGGCCCTGCTTTGGCACATGCTCATCCAGATGAACACGCTTGAAATGAAGGCGGTGTGCCTGTTTGGGGGGCATGGCCCCCTGCGCGACTTTGCCCTGCCGGTGGTGGAGCGCTTCAACGCCGCCTTCCGCGACACACAGGCCTATGCCGGGCATGAGGTGGACTACGTCCCGCTGGAGGACAACCCGCCCTCGGAGGCCGAGGCGGCCGCGCCCTACTTTCGCGCGCCCAATATCGCCGAGGGCGGCGCCAGCGATTCGCCCGTCCGCGAGGTGTGGTACCAGCGTTTTGTCGGCACCGACCATGCCGCCAAGTGGGAGACGGCCTTTCTAATGTATCTGCGCCCGGAGTGCGTGGACATGAGCGTCTATCTGGGGCGCGAGGCGGAGCCCCTGATCGGTGTAAACGGCCTCGACCCGCGCGCCACAGCCACCGTCGAGGTCGGGCGCAAAGCCGCCGAGCTGATCGTCGCCGGCCTGATCGCCAAGGCTAGGGAACTCATCCAACGGGCCGGCACTGGCCCCGACACACACGCAGGAGGCTGAAATGTTCCTTGGAGTCAACACCCACTTCATCATGCGCTTCGATTTCGAAGAGGGCCTCAAGTTCGCCCAGGAACTCGGGCTCAATGGTATGGAAGTCGCCGCTGGCGGCCAGGCGGCCAAAGAGTATTGTGATCTGGACAAGTTGCTTGCGGACGACGGCGAACTTCACCGCTGGCAAGATACGTATGCCAAGTATGGCCTGGACATCGTATCACTGAGTTGTCACGGCTCGCCCCTCATGCCGGCGGACAGCATCGGGACAGAATACAAGCGCCAGTTCATGCAGGCCTGCCAACTCATGCAAAAGATCGGCGTCCGGCGCATGACCCTAGTAGCCGGCCTGCCGCCCGGCGCAGAGGGTGACACCTGCCCGCTGTGGATCACCCAACAGGTCCAGGAGCCGAACATGAGCTACTGGCGCGACACGCTCGAATGGCAATGGGAGCAGCGGCTGATCCCGTTCTGGAAGGAGCAAGGCCGGATTGCGGCTGACCACGGCGTGACGCTGTGCTTCGAGATGCAGGTCGCCGATATGCTGCACACGCCGGTCAAGCTCAAACGCTTCCGCGACGAGATCGGCCCGGTGGTGGCCTGCAACTTCGACATCTCGCACATGTGGGCCCAGGGCATTGACCCGGTGACGGCGCTGCGTTGCCTCGGGCCGCTGGTGCAGCATGTGCATATCAAGGACACCTACATCAACGATTACTTGGTGAGACTCCAAGGCATGAACAACACGACCACCTCGCGCCGCCCGGAGGATCGCTCGTGGAATTTCACCCAATGCGGCTGGGGGCATGATGAGTCGACCTGGCGAGAGGTCATCACCACTCTACGCTTCATTGGCTACGAGGACATTCTATCGTTGGAGATGGAATGCGAATACATGACGGTTGAGGAGGGGTTGCGCAAGTCCGTGGAATTCATCCGGCCACTCATGCTGGCCGAGCCGGTCACGACCAGGTGGTGGGAACACGCCGCCTTCCGCGAACAACGCTATTTCAACCGGGAGTCGCGCTGATGTCAACGCAACTCGAGTTCGTCGGGCACGCCTGCTTCCGCATCTGGGAAGAGGGGCGGCCGACCCTGCTGCTCGACCCCTTCACTCCCGAGACCCTGCGGCTGGACGGCGACCTGAAGCTGGAGGCTGAGACGGTGATCGTCAGCTCGCTGACCGACCCGGCGCATGACAATATCAAAATGGCCATAGGGAACCCGCGGGTGATCAACGCGCTGGACGTCGCCCGTGGCCAGGCGATAGCCGCCATTGGCGGCGATGCATTGATCACCTTGGCCGCCCACGAGGCTGCCGATCATACCGAGCACAGCCCAATGGATAATGCGCTGTATGCCTTCAAAGTCGGGGGACTGTGGATTATGCACATGGGCGACCTGGGCTACCGGCTGGACGAGAGGGAGTTGAGGTCATTCCGCGGCCACTGTGATTTGTTCCTCGTCATTACCGGTGAAGCCAACACGCCGGCGCACGTAGACCTGAGCACCATGATCGACTTTTTGCAGCCCCGCTGGCTCGTGCCGATGCACTACTGCCTGCCGCCGGTCACCTTCGACATGAGCCCGCTCCAGAAGTTCTTGGCCCACCGCGCCAGGGATCCCGTAATTTTTGTGCGCCACCACACTATTTCACTGCCACCGCCGGAGGTCAGCCCTAGGCGCCCAACCCTGCTTGTGCTCGAGCCGTCCGGCTACACGCCGAGCCAGCCCGCGCAAGCCTTGCCAGGTTGAGGACGTCCCCAATGAACATCAAAGTCGGCAGCGCTCTGGCCGCCTGGGGTGTCGAGGCCGCAGCAGATCCGCGACAGACCCCATGGCAGCGCTTCGTAGACGAAGTGGCCGAGGTCGGCTACGAGTGGATTGAGCTCGGGTCGCCGGGCTATCTGCCCGCTCAGCCCGCCCACCTGCGCTGTGAGCTCGAGGCCCGCGGCTTGAAGGCGGCGGGCGGATTTGCGATGCCGCACCTGGAAGACCGCACGGCATGGGCCGCGCTTGAGCAAACGGTGCTAGCCATCGGGGCGCAACTGGCCGAGTTGTGTGCCGGGCATCTGGTGTTGATCGACGACAAATACATCCTGCTGCCTGCCACCTCGCCGTATTCGACGCCTGCCTTTGCTGAAGACGCTTGGCAGATCCTGATTGAGGCTACCCATACAACCGCACGCCCGGTGAGGGAAAAGTTCGGGCTGCGCCTGGTGTTCCATCCCCACACCGAGATGCATGTCGAGTATGAGCCGCAAATCGAGCGCTTTCTGGCAGACACCAATCCGGCGTGGGTGGGCCTGTGCTTGGACACCGGCCATCATACATACCGGGGCGGCGACCCTGTGACGCTCATCTAGAAGCATGCGCAGCGCCGGGAGTATCTGCACATGAAGAACGTCGATCGGCAGAAGCTGGCCGAGATCAACGCCCGCGGCGTCCCGATGGCGGTGGCCGCCGCCGAGGGCGTGTTCTGCGAACCAGCTTATGGGATCGTGGATTTTCAGCTTCTGCGCCAGGCTGTGGAGCGCATCAATTACGAGGGCTTTGCGATTGTCGAGCAGGCCATGTACGCGGCGCCCTTCGACAAGCCGCTGCTCATCGGCAGGCGGACGCGGGCGTACTTGGGCGAGATCGAGCTCGGATAGGAAGGCAACACCGTATGGCGCGGGAAACCACATCACCACTGGACCAAGACTGGCTCACCCCAAGCTTCTTCGCCGATCCATATCCGCACTACCACCAGCTGCGCTCACAGGCGCCCGTTTGGTGGAGCGAAAAGCTCAACAGTTGGGTCCTCACCAGCTATGACGATGTCGTCGCCGCCTTGCGCGACCCGGGCCGGCTCTCGAACGCCGGGCGGATGGGCGCGATCCTGAGCAAACTCCCAGCGGTCCTGCAACCGAGCTTGCAGTTGTTGTATGACCACTATTCGGTTGGCCTGATCTTCTCCGACCCCCCGGATCACGCCCGCCTGCGGTCGCTGGTCAGCAAAGCCTTCAGCCCGGCCACGGTGGAACGGATGCGCCCGCGCATCCATGCGATCGTGGCGGAACTGCTTGACGCGACGGCGGGCAAGAACGCGCTGGACGTGATCGCGGACTTCGCTTACCCGCTTCCCGCGATGGTGATTTGCGAGATGCTCGGCCTGCCACCCTCGGACCGGCCGCAGTTCCGCAGCTGGACCGAGGACATCCTAGCGCTGATGGGCGGGGGCCTCGACGCCGCCGGGGCCGAGCGCGGGCAAAATAGCCTGCAGGCGCTGCGCGAATACTATCGGCGCATCATCCATGAGCGTCGCGCTCATCCGGGCGACGACCTGATCAGCAACCTCGTCCATGCCCAGGAACACGGCCAACGCCTGAGCGAGCCTGAACTTCTCTCCACGTCTGTCACCCTGCTCACCGCTGGGCAGGAGACCACGACCAGCCTGATCGCCAACGGCCTGCTGGCCCTATTGCGCCATCCCGATCAGTTGGCGTTGCTCCGCAGCCGCCCGGAGTTGATGCCTTCGGCGGTCGAGGAGTTCTTACGCTATGAGAGCCCAGTGCAGCGTCAATTGCGCCTGGTTACGGAGGATTTTGAACTACACGGGCAGCGTATCCGCAAGGGCCAGATCGTCTCGCCGTTCCTGGGCGCGGCCAACCGCGACCCGGCGCACTTCACGGACCCTGACCGGCTGGACATTACCCGCACGGACCACCGGCACACGGCGTTTGGATATGGCATCCATTTCTGCCTGGGTGCGCCGCTGGCGCGCCTCGACGCGCCCATCGCGTTTGCCGCCCTGTTGAGCCGGTTTCCGCGGCTGCGGCTGGCAGACCAGGCTCTGGAGTTCAAGCCCGACGTTACCGTGCGACGGTTGAATTTTCTATGGGTCGAGTGCTAGCCCGTGTTCACGGCTGTCGACCCGTTGTTCCCGATGTGGGGAGATCCCCGCATCTCAGTCAAAACGGAAGGCAAGTACATGAAAAACCATCTCCAGGAACTGATCACGAAGGGCAAGGTCGCGCTGGGCGCGCAACTGCGCATGGGCGTCCCGGCAATCGCCGAGCTGTTTGCGGCAGCGGGGTTCGACTACATCATCCTCGACGGGGAGCACGCGCCGCAGACGCCGGTGGGCATTCAGGCCCAGCTCCAGGCGGTAAACGGCTATGCCTGCACCCCGCTGGTCCGTTTTGGGCGCAACGACCCGGATGAGATCCGGCTGGCGCTGGACATGGGCGCCGGCGGCGTGGTGATCCCGCTGCTTAAGACGGCGGCCGAGGTCGAAAAGCTGGTCCAAGCCTGCCATTATCCGCCGCGCGGCACGCGCAGCTATGGCCCGTCGCGCGCCTACCAGTACGGCTTCGACCGTCATTACTACCCGCGCAGCCAGCCCAGCTTGGTCACCATGATCATCGTCGAGACCGCCGAGGCGGTGGACAACATCGACGAGATCCTAGCCGTTGACGGTCTGGACACGTTCGTGCTGGGCCTCGCCGACCTATCCGTTGCATTGGGCGCGCCGCTCGATTACGGGCATCCAAGTGTAGAAGCCGCCGTTGAGCGCGTGCTCACCGCCGCCCAAAAGGTCGGCAAGCCGGCCGGGGTGAGCTTCTACCCGGACCAGATGCAGCTGATGCAGAAACGCATCGAGCAGGGCGCCCGCGTCCTGATGGTCGGTGGCGACGAGTGGATGCTGTACGAGAGCTGCAAGAAGATGATCGACAACGCCGCGCCCCTGCGCAAGGGGCGATGACCATGCGACGCATCAGAGTTTTATGGCTACCGGAGAAGCACATCGACTTGATGTGGCACGAACTGATCCGGGAGACGGTCGGCCAGGCCCATGACTTGGCGATCCTAGACCGGCGCCAGCCGCTGGCGCCTCAGTTCGCGGGCGTCGAGGTGGTGCTGGACTCCGGTGGTTCGGTGGGGACGCACCCGATGATGGACTCCGCCGTGAACTGCCGGCTGTGGCAGATCATCGGCACCGGGCTGGACCATGTCGATGTCGCCTACATCCGCAGCAAAGGGATGCTGGCGGCTAACTGCCCGGGCGCCTCATCCGGCGTGGCGCTGGCGGAGTGCGCCATGATGATGATCCTGATGCTGGCGCGCCGGTTCCGCGACGCCGACGCCACCTTCCGCGCGCGCGGATTTGGGAAGCCGATGGGGCGAACGGTGAGCGGCGCCGTGCTCGGCATCATCGGTTTTGGCGCCAGCGGACAGGAGCTGGCCCGGCGCGCCAGGTCGTTCGGGATGAGGATCATTGGCGTGGACGTCCGCCAGATCGAGCCCGAGATCGTGCGCGAGATCGGCCCGGACTTTCTGGGCACGCCTGCCGACCTCGACCGCGTGATCGCCGAGAGTGACTACCTCTCACTGCATCTGCATCTCAACGAGCAGACCCGCCACATCCTGGACGCCCGCCGGATCGGCTTGATGAAGCCCGGCGCGTGCGTGATCAACGTCGCCCGCGGCGCGCTGGCGGACGAGGAGGCGTTGTATGCGGCACTGCTCGAGGGCCGATTGGGCGGGGCCGGCCTGGACGTGTTCTCCGACGAGCCACCCGATCCAGCGCGGCCGGTCTACGGCCTGCCGAACGTCGTGGCCCTGCCGCACGTGGCCGGCCTGACGGACGGCACGATCCGGAATCGGGTGGCGATGGCGGCGGACAACGTCAACCGGATCGCGCAAGGCCAACTGCCGCTGTATCAGGTTGGGTTAGACTAAACAAGTGAGCAAAATACGATGTTGAAGGAAAGCGATCTGGCGTTTGAGCGCTACTTGCAACTCCAGCCAGACAGCGTGGCCGATCCGTATCCGTTCTATGAACCTATGCGAGCGGAGGGTAGCATTCGCTGGAGCGAGGGCATCGGCGGATGGGTCATCACCGGTTACGCGGAGACGGAGGCCCCGCTCCGGCAGGCGCACGTGTCTTCCAACTGGCACGCGGTCGGGGCGCACATTGCTGTCTGTTTCCGCGCGGGAGCAAGCGCGCGCCGTGCGCGAGCACCTCTCGTTGATGTTGGGCAACTCCGAGCCCACGACCTTACTCGGATGCGCTCGCTGGTCAACAAGGCCTTCACCCCGCGCGCGGCAGAGGCGATGCGGGCGCGCATTCAGACGCTGACAGTGATGTTGCCCACGGCGGACATCGCCCGGCGCATCACAGCCGATCTGGGCACCCAGGTGATGGCCAGGCGTGCTGGCATGTGTACAACAACAAGGAGCTCACTCTGGAACAGCGCACGGTCACGCCGGTGCAATGCCCGTTTGCATGCTCGCCCTACACCAGCCGGGACGGGTCCATGCGATCTTTATGAAAGGGTGGTGCCCAACACGGACGCCCTATTGGCGCGCTCGTTTAACATCAGTATCGGCGTGTCTGACCTGCACCTGTGCGTGGCGTCACCATGCGCGATGGCGAAGCCGAGGTGCGCCAGTGTTCCACCGGGCTGCTGGCAAGTACCTGCGATGAACCCTTCGCCCCGCTGGCCGCGCGCTGGTACGCCCGCGACTCCGCATCGGCGGTCAGCCGGGCGAAGGCGCTGGCTGCGGTCGCCTGAGGCCTGCGTTTACCTGGGAGGTAATCCATGAGAGTTCTGGCCGTCGGCGCTCACCCGGATGACTTGGAAATTCTGTGTGCGGGGACGTTGGCCCGGTACACCGAACGGGGCGACACGGTGTTTATGGCGGTCTCGACCGATGGCGCTGGCGGCTCCACCACGTTGCCCGAACATGAGATCAGCCGCATTCGCCAGGCCGAGGCGCGCGCCGCGGCCGCCGTGATCGGCGCCCAGCCGGTGTGGCTGGGCTATCCTGAGCGGCGTTTGTATGACAACGACGGCACCCGCCAACGGTACATTGAGCTGGTGCGGGAGGCCCGGCCGGATGTGATCATCACGCACGACCCGGTGAATGACTACCACCCCGACCACCTCGCCACCGGGCAGATCCTGTGGAGCATCCGCGTGATGGTGGTCCAGCAGAACATCCCGACTCAGCATCCGCCCCTGGAGGCGATCCCCGATCTGTATTTCATGGACACCATCGCCGGGATCAACTTCACCCCGCAGACCTATGTCGACATCAGCGCGACGATGGCGCTCAAACGACAGATGCTGTCCGCGCATCAGAGCCAGCTCGAACTGATGCGGGAGCGCTACGGCTTGACGCTGCTGGAGTTCATGGAGATCGGTTCCGCGTTCCGGGGTCTGCAGGCCAGCGTGCGCTTTGCCGAGGCCTTTCGCCAATCAACGACGTTTCCGGCTGTGTACCACAACCGGCTGCCTTGAGGGCCATAAGCCATGCCAGATCGCTTACGCATCGGGGTGTTGGGGACGGGGGCCATCGTGCGTGAATTTCACCTTCCGGCGTTGCTGGCCAATCCGCGCATCCAGGTGACGGCGCTGGGGAACCAACGCCCCGAGTCGCTGGCGCAACTGGCGCAGGGCCACGGGATCGAAAAGACCTACACCGACTTCGCCCGGATGGCAGCCGACCCAGAGATTGACGCCATCGTAAACGCCCTGCCCAACTATCTGCATGCGCCGGCCTCGATCGCCATGCTGCGGGCCGGCAAGCACGAGCTGTGCGAGAAGCCGCTGGCAATAAATGTGGCCGA
>SXGQ01438451.1_pt1 | contig 26213 bp, 32 predicted proteins | sample 3178371 | NCBI WGS metagenome assembly SXGQ01 (sample SAMN11356859, study PRJNA531348) | freshwater metagenome | isolation source: freshwater sample F1-20 | place: China: Fuxian Lake, Yuxi | collected 2017-12-25 | reverse complement strand
TTACGTCCAAGAGACAAAGATCATCGTGCTGAACACTTCAGACGAGATCATGAAGATCTACCATGGCGATAGAATCGCTCAGGGTGAACTTGTCAAGTACGAACAAGCACAGATCGAAGAGACTTGGGAAGCCCCAGAACAGAAGTCAAACAGAGTTGGTGGGTTCGGAAGTACTGGAAGATTTTGACTTCTTGGGCCACTTGACTGACTTGAATTCACGCCATACTGCATAGACTGCAATTACGCAGATTATGACATACCAAAAACTCCACTCGGAGGCTTGGCTAGGCGTTCCAAAGAATGGCTCTTTGAGAACACTGTGAATTGGATTGCCTTGTTTGTCCAAGGGAGAAACAATTTGCGGTGTGGTGCAAGAGGCGAGGAATAAAATCAGTGGGATTAAATATTTCATGATTTATTTCCTCCTGCTGCAGTACCCATGTAAAAACCAACAACTGAAAGAAGCACTTGACGATTCTCTTCAGCAAACAAATATCCGGGAATTTCTACAAAATATTTACGGGTTGTTTCTGGAATCAAACCAAAGAATCCCTCTGGTTGAGTTTGAGTAAATTCAGCAAATGTCGAAATACCAAAGAATGGAAGAACAAATGGAGCAGCAACAACAGCGAACAAGCAAGCGAGAACTATTAATTGTCTCACTCCTTTGCCTACGTCAAGTGGCACTCGTTGGGCTGCTTTATCTTGGTTATCTGTTGTTTGTTTGTTGGCCTCAATAGCCATTTTGAACATGTCTTTTTGATCTTGAGCCCGTTGAGCCCAGTAACGGAACAGGAATCCCGTTACTCCTCCACCAAGTAAAGATATTAATTCTGTAGGCATATTAGTTCCTTTTTAGTTTTTTCTTTGATAAGCCAATTGCAGTTGTATCGAATCTCTAAAATTTTTAAATAAAACTTCAAAGTGATCATAATCGTTTATGGTTGGGGCAAAATCTTTATGCCATTGTAGTAATACGAAACCAACATTTACACCTTTATCTTTGATAATCAAACAAGAATAATGAGATATGTTTTCATCCTCTAAAAATTCTTTAAAATAGCCTTCACCATAAGCATCAGTAGAATGTATATTTGCTTTATCTTGTAAAACATGATTTAATAAAGGTATGCACAAAGAACATAATACATTTTTTAATTTGTAAACTTGAGTTGTATATCCTTTGTGAACAGATTCATGAGATATAGAAAATTTTCTCATGGATACTCCATTTGCATAGTATTCTCCATTGTGGAATGATAAGATACTAGCACGCATACTTTTTGTTGATAAACGAAGTTCTGTGAGAAGTTCATGAATCTCTGTGTGAATCGCAATAAAGTTGTCTGTTTTTTCCTTGGACTTCCAAAATTTTGCAACTCCCCAACCGATACCCAAAATTGCCATAACCGCGATAGAAATTCCTTCAATTACTTTAAGTGGGTCAATCAGGGAAAGATACATCTATTTCTTCTCCAAGGGTGTCTTAATATTTATATTCTTGACAAATATGCAAGTTTATGCTAAAATATGGACATGACTAGAGAAGATCTTTTTAAACTACACAGTGAAATTTGCGAAGAAGCCTTGGAGCTGATGCGCAAGAAGAACAATGATTATGCTTGCAGCACAGATCCCTTTATGAATTTTAAAAGAGCTGAATATCTGGGATTTTCAACTGCAGAATTGGGAGTTCTAATCCGGATGACCGATAAAATGTCCAGAATTTCTACTTTTCTCAACAGGGGAGAGCTTTCTCTTTCAAATGAAAGCGTCTATGATGCCATTGTGGACATGATTAATTATTCGGTGATTTTGGCTGGACTGCTCAAAGACAAGAAGGTATAATATACCTTATGGATTTCTATACTAGCGTAAACATTCGCGGCAATACTATTCTTTATAGAGGCTACAAGAATGGTAAAAGGGAAGCGCGGAGGGAAACCTTCGCGCCGTCTTTTTACTTGCAGGACGACAGCGGAAAATACCAGTCTATGACCGGAGCAAAGCTCAAGGAGCTGTCCTTTGACGAGATAAAAGACGCTAGAGACTTTCTTGAAGAATATCGCTCGGCGGAAAATCTCAAAATTTATGGAAACAGCGACTTTGTTGCTCAGTATTTTTCTAAAAACTTCAAAGACGAGGTTCAATATGATTTCGGGCAACTGAAGGTTATGTACCTAGACATTGAAACTGAATGTGAAGGTGGATTTCCCGACATTGCAACGGCCAATGAAAAGATTCTCCTGATCACCATTAAAGTGAACGACGAAGTCCATAGTTTCACGACCAATAGGTTTGTATCATCGAATGCTTTTGTTCACGTATGTAATACTGAAGAAGAGCTTCTTGCGTCTTTCTTGTCGATGCTTAGAAAGATAGATCCTGACATCCTGACAGGATGGAACATCAGATTTTTCGATTTGCCATATATTGCGAATAGAATTTCAAGAGTTATTTCAGATGAAGCTGCATCGAAGTTGAGTCCTTGGAACCACATCAAGAGACGAGATTTCATGAAGAATGGCAAGATGTACTATTGCGTGGAAATTCCCGGCTACATGGTATTGGACTACCAAGAACTCTATAAAAAGTTTTCGGGAACGCCGCAGGAAAGCTATTCTCTCAATTTCATCTCCGAAGCAGAGTTGGGAGAGGCAAAGCTGGACTATTCCGACTATGGCTCTCTCAGAGAGTTTTACAGACAAAATTACCAAAAATTTGCAGAATATAACATTCAAGACGTAAAACTCGTAGAAAAGCTGGAGTACAAACTCAAGCTAATAGAATTGGCAGTGTCAATTGCATATGAGGCAAAGATTAATTTTGATGGCGTATTTTTTTCTACCAAAATTTGGGAAAGTATTTGCTACAACTACCTTAAAAGCCAAGGAGTAGTTCCTTCTCTCAAAGAAGTAAACGAAAAAGAGGACCAATACGTAGGTGCATATGTAAAGGAAGTCATTCCTGGTTTTTATCGCAACATCGTAAGCTTTGATGCTACTAGCCTATATCCCAGCATCATCATGCAATTCAACATTAGTCCAGATTCGGTAGTGGGACACGGTGGCAGCTGGGGAATTGAGGCTTTCTTGCACGGAAATCCTGAGCTGGACACATTCTTGCAGTCTTGCATTAGGCAAAACAGATGCGTTGCGGCAAATTGCAGCGTGTTTAGGACGGATAGGAAAGGATTCATCCCCATATTGATTGAAAGAACATTCAATCAAAGACAGGAAGCAAAGAAAGAGATGATTCGTCTTGAAAAACTCAAGGAGAAAGAGGGGGACCAAAGCGGAAATCTTTCTAGGCAAATTACCGCGTTGAAGATCAAGCAATCAGTGAAGAAGATTCTTGCCAACAGCCTTTATGGCTGTCTGGGCAACCCGGGGTTTGTATATTCTTCTCCTGAATTGGCAACAGCAGTAACCATGACAGGGCAATTGGTAATTCGGACAGCGGAAAATTCCATCAATGCTTATTTCGAAAAAGTAACCAACGAGACAAAGGATGTAGTAATTGCCTCCGATACCGACTCTTTGTACATAGACATGACCAATGTTGTCGAGCGAGTGGGTTTAGAAAAGAAGGATCTGGTAAATTTCTTGGACAATTGTTCCAACAAGGCGGTGCAGCCAGTGCTAGAAAAAGCAATGGAAATCCTAAGTGCCAGATTGGGTTGTAAGGAGAGAAGACTGCAATTCAAGAGGGAAGCAATCGCGAGCACCGGAATCTTCATCGCAAAGAAGAGATATGCTCTTTGCGTGCATGATCAGGAAGGCGTGAGATTTGCCGAACCGAAGATCAAAGTCACTGGTTTGGAAATCGTAAGATCAAGCACCCCAAAAATTGTTCGCGAAAAACTAAAGACAGCGGTAAATCTGATTCTTACTTCCACAAACAAGGAACTGATAGACTTCGTTTATTCTTTCAAGAAGGAGTTCATGCAGCAGCCAGTAGAAAAAATAGCATTCCCAAGAGGTGTTTCTGGATTCTCCGTGTATCAAGATGTGGAATCGATTTACAAAAAGTCCACTCCAATTGCCACTAAAGCTGCCTTGCTTCACAATCATTACATCAAAAAACTTGGCCTAGAAGAGAAGTATGCAATGCTAAAGGAAGGTGATAAAATTAAATATATCTATCTCAAAGTCCCAAATCCGTATGGCAAGGCAGGCAGAGATACAAGCATAGCATTTTTGAGTTCCCCTCCGAAGGAATTTCATTTGGAAAAATTTGTTGACTTCGAACTTCAGTTCGACAAAACTTTTATGGAACCGTTGGTCAACATCACAAATTCTATTGGATGGAGAGTGAGCAAAAAAACCACTCTTGAATCTTTGTTCCAATAATGGTATAATACAGCAATGGGCGAATATCAATACAAAAAAGCTTTTGAGTCTCTTCGTAAATACAAGAAGGAATCCTATGCAATTTATAGCAAGGAAGCTCCACATGAAGCCAATGAAATTGGAATAGAACGAGCAGACCCCTTGACGGCCCTAAACACCGTGTGGCAAAAATACAATGCAAAGGCAAAAGAAGTCGAATTGCTTCAGGCAAAACTTCTTGAACTGCAAGATGAAATTAAGTACCTAAAGGAAGAAAACAAAGAACTCATGGAACAATTGTTGCAATCATGAGATCTTCTTATAAATACGAGTGAAATATGTCGAAATATCTAAAAACTTTGTTGACTAAAATAAACAATCCTGATGCAGCAATCGTATCAGAGGGAATCAAGGGAGCTGACGTAACAAACTTCATTGATACCGGATCTTATGTGCTAAATGCACTTTTTTCCGGATCAATTTATGGTGGTCTTCCGGGAAATAAAATTTCTTGCTTTGCGGGAGATCCGGCAACTGGCAAGACTTTTTACGCAATTGGAATCGCCAGACAATTTTTGAAAGACAACAAGGATGGAGTTGTTGTCTATTTTGACACTGAGCAAGCAGTTACTACTGACATGTTCTCGGACAGAGGAGTTGATGTCAGCAGGATTGCCGTCATTCCCGTCTCAACTATTGAAGAGTTCAAAACTCAGGCTCTGCAGATCGTGAATGAAGTAATCGAAACCCCCGAAGAAGATAGAAAGCCAATGTTCATGATTCTGGATTCATTGGGAATGCTTTCCACCGAAAAGGAAATGCAAGATTCATCGGAAGGAAAGAACGTCAGGGACATGACGAAGGCGCAGCAGAACAAGGCTGCTTTCAGGGTGCTTACCATGAAACTCGGTAAGGCCCAAATTCCTATGTTGCTGACAAACCATACTTATCAGGTGATCGGTTCCTATGTTCCCACGAAGGATCTTGGAGGTGGAGTAGGATTGAAGTATGCAGCCAGCACCATAGTCATGTTGTCCAAGAGTAAGGACAAGACTGAGGATGGTGTGATCGGAAACTTCATCAAATGTACCAATTACAAGAATAGGTTCACGAAGGAAAACATGTCAGTAGAAACACGACTGAACTACAGTTCGGGGCTCAGTCGATATTATGGCTTGACTGATTTCGCAATTAAATACAACATCTTCAAGAAGGTGAGCACAAGAATCGAACTTCCTGACGGAACCAAGGTTTTTGAGAAGAACATCGATGAAGATCCGGAAAAGTATTTCACTAAAGATGTATTGAATAAAATTGACGAAGAAATTCAAAAAGACTTTAAGTATGGGATGAAGAAAGATGCTGAATAATTATAAATTTTTGGAAAAAGAAGAAAAGTACAAAGATCTTGAGTATGTTCCTATTCAGATAACTGAAGGAAAATTCAAGGGAGTTGAATTCATGCTTAACGAAATTAAGATGAATGTAGAATACAATACGAAGACAAAAGAAGAGCGTCTTCATATGTCATTTGATGCAAAAATTTTAAATGACGCTGGTTACGAAAATATTTCCATGGATAACAAGGATTTCGTTGACTTTGCTGGCAACATCGTGTATGATATACTAGCATACAACGAAGAGGTCATGCCTATGCTTTCTGATCAAAACGTAGATCAGGAAATCGATATGGAGGCTGACGTTCACGAAGATCCCCATGGAAAAGATCATTCTTAAGAATCTCGCCAAGAACGAAGACTTTTGTCGCAAGGTACTCCCCTTCCTCAAGGAGGAGTATTTTGCTTCTAAGGCCGAGCGTACAGTCTTTGGCATAATCAACGAGTTTGTCTCCAAGTACTCGGCTCTCCCCACTCAGGACGCGCTCGACATGATGATCGAGAACTCCAAGGGAATCAGCGAGGAAGATTACAAGACTAGTCGCAAGATCGTCCATGAGGTCTTCGCCAACAATGACAAGGAAGAGATTCATTGGCTGACTGACTCGACTGAAAAGTTTTGCAAGGACCGTGCCTTGCATCTGGCTATCATGGAATCCATCAACATCCTTGATGGCAAGGACAAGAACGTTACTGAAAGCGCCATTCCAGAGATTCTCAGCAATGCGCTGGCGGTTAGTTTCGATACTCGGGTCGGCCATGACTTCATGGAAGATTCGGAGAGTCGTTTCGATTTCTACAACAAGACCGAGAGGCGGATTCCTTTTGACTTGGAGTATTTCAACACGGTCACTGGTGGAGGAACTCCTTCGAAGACGCTCAACATCATCATGGCAGGAACCGGATGCGGCAAGAGCCTGTTCCTGTGCCACCATGCGGCAGCGTGCCTCACCCAGAACCTCAATGTTCTGTACATTACTCTTGAGATGGCAGAGGAGCGCATCGCGGAGCGCATTGACGCGAATCTTCTGGATATTCCAGTTCAGGATCTTCGGAACATGCCCAAGAACACCTACAAGAAGAAGATCGATGCTCTGAAGTCTCAGTGCAGCGGAAGGCTTATTATCAAGGAATACCCGACCGGAGAGGCAAACGCAAATCATTTCAAGATTCTTCTCCGAGAACTTCAGACCAAGAAGAAGTTCAAGCCGGATATCATTTTCATTGATTACCTGAACATCTGTTCTTCTTCCCGAGTCAAGAATACGGCCAACACCAACAGCTATCAGTATATCAAGGCAATCGCGGAAGAACTGCGTTCATTGGCTGTCCAGTTCGATGTCCCTGTCTTCAGTGCTACTCAGGTTAATCGAAGCGGCTTCAGCAGCAGCGACATTGGTTTGGAAGATACCTCGGAGTCTTTCGGTCTTCCTGCCACCGCGGATTTCTTTGCGGCGATCATCAGGACCGATGAACTTGACGAGGTCAAGCAGCTCATGGTGAAGCAGCTCAAGAACAGGTACAATACTACTTCTTCCAACAAGAAGTTTGTCATTGGCGTCTCTTTCAGCAAGATGAAGCTCCATGACGTGGAAGAGGACAACCAGCCAGTTCTCGTCAGCGCAAACCAGACAAGCGGCAAGGACAAGGAAAAGGAACAAGCGCAGTACTATGACACCATCGGAAAGATGGGTAAGAAGATGGGCGCAGACTGGCAGATCTGATGCAGACGGCAATCGAAAAAAAGTTCATAAACATGGTTTCTCCTTCTCTTGACAAGTTCAAGTGGAGGAAGGATAACTTGGCAACTTGTCGATGCTTCAAGTGCGGAGACTCGCAGAAAAATAAGGCAAAGACAAGAGGTTACTTTTACATAAACCAAGATCACTATTATTACAAGTGTCACAATTGCGGATTCTCATGCACGATCAAGACGGTGCTTGAGAACCTATCTCCACAGTTGGCAAAAGAATATGCATTGGAGTCGTACAAAAACAGAGTCATTGGAATAGAACTCAGTGATAGAATTCAAGAAGCTCCTAAGCAAATAGTTCCCGATTACATCGGCGTGCAAGTATCTAAATTGCCACAAGGCCACATGGCAAGAAATTATCTTGAGCAGCGAGGCATTCCTAGTGCAAAGTACGAATATCTTTATTATTGTGATGATTTTTCCAAGATTGCACAGCGATTTTTAAAGAACTCAATCAAGGAGCCGAGACTCGTAATTCCATTTTTTGATGAGAATGAAAAAGTCGTGGGAGTGCAGGGAAGATCATTTGACAAAAATGCTAAAATTAGATACATCACATACAAAAGCCCTCACATCGAGAGACTTTGGTATGGACTTGAAAGAATAAATCCGCTCAATGATGTATACGTAGTTGAGGGTCCGCTTGATTCCTTGTTTCTTCCTAATTGCATAGCAATGGTTGGGTCCAGTTATCCAGATTCATTGCCAAACAAAATAAAGGAAAGCAAGCTAGTGTTCGCATTTGATAATGAACCTAGAAATTCGGCATTGCACGGAATGATGGAAAAGGCAATAGACAACGGGCACAAAATTGTGATCTGGCCTTCCATGGAAGAAAAAGACGTGAATGACATGGTCAATAGGATCGGAATAAGCAAGGTAAGAGAACTTATAGATAATAATACCTATTGTGGCAATGCGGCTAGGTTGAAATTTAATTCATGGAGAAAAATTTAATATGAACGAAGATTTTAGAGACATGGACGAGGAAGCACAGATGAAAGTTTGTCAGGCTTTCTTGCAGTTCAATGGGCTCTTCAGCCAGTATATACGCGAAATGGATGAGGAACTGTGGAAAAAAGCCGTAGAATTTGCCAAGGATGGCGTCGATATTCCCGGCGTACAATTGAAATTTTTAGAAGAAGACGAAGAAGACGTAGAGGAATAAACAAAATGATTAATAGAATTAATGTGCTCGACAAAGGGCACGTCGATCTCATTTCTCATATGGGAAATGATTTGACGGTTGTTAATGCTGCCAGAGTTTCTTTCAACAAAGAAAGTAAAATGGAAGGCGAAAAGCTTTCAGATAGAGATGTTAAATTAATTTCTTATCTGGCTACGCACAAGCATTGGACTCCATTCGCTCATCCTCAAATTACGCTTAGAATAAAAGCGCCGATATTCATAAGAACTCAATTGTTCAAGCACAAGGTCGGTTTTGTAGAGAACGAGGTGAGCAGAAGGTATGTCACTGATACTCCAGAATTTTATGTTCCTAATTGGAGGAAGGCTCCTACAAATGGGGCAAAGCAAGGAAGCAGTGATTTTATTGACGACATGGGAGTTGCAAATTCTCTTGAGTTGCAGTATAATACGCTAACAAATGGCGCACTCGCAATATATGACAATCTTCTTTCGCAGGGCGTTGCACCGGAACAAGCCAGATCGGTACTTCCGCAAGGAACTTACACTGAATGGTGGTGGACTGGATCTCTTTCTGCATACGCAAGAGTGTATGCACAAAGAATTGACGCACACGCGCAGTGGGAAGTTCGCCAATATGCAGAGGCAATTGGTGAACTAATTTCGCCTCTTTTCCCTATTTCATGGGAAGCTTTGACAAAAAATTAAAATAATAAATAAAGACACCAAAGGAAAAACTATGACACAACTTTCTGCTTTTCAAGATTTTATTTTCATCTCCCGTTATTCTCGTTGGATCGAGAGCAAAAATCGGAGAGAAACTTGGAGCGAATGCGTTGATCGCTGGTGGAATTATTTCACAGGCAAAGTTCCTCAGTTAGCGGAGCGCCCAGATGTCAAGGAAGCAATTCTCAATCTTGAGGTTCTTCCTTCCATGCGCAGTCTCATGACTGCTGGTCCTGCACTGGATCACGACAATACCTGTCTGTACAATTGTTCGTATCTGCCAATAGATAGTCTCGATTCTTTTGCCGAACTGTTCGTCGTTTTGATGAATGGCACTGGAGTTGGTTATTCCGTTGAGCATCAATACACAGACAAACTTCCTCAAGTTGCAAACAAGATTGAAAAGGTCTTCAACATCACATACGTTGTAGAGGATTCGAAGGAAGGTTGGGGCAATGCAGTCAAGTTTATCATGGATCACTTGTATTCCGGTCGCCATGTCAAATGGGATCTGAGCAAGATCCGTCCTGCCGGAGCAAGGCTCAAGACATTCGGTGGTCGCGCAAGTGGCCCTGCTCCTCTTGATAATTTGTTCAAGTTTATTGTCAAGGTTTTCTACAACGCACAGGGCCGTCGTTTGACCGCTCTTGAGTGCCATGATATTTGCTGCGCCATTGCCAACGCAGTCATTGTTGGTGGTGTTCGTCGTTCAGCAATGATCTCACTCAGCGATCTTTCTGATCGTGAGATGGCATTGTGCAAGAGTGGTGCATGGTGGGAGCAAGCTGGCTTCCGTTCATATGCCAACAACTCTGCCGTTTATCGTGGCCGTCCTCCCATGGGCCAGTTCCTTGAGGAGTGGACGTCTCTGTACAACAGCCACAGCGGTGAGCGTGGTATGATCAATCGTAAGGCTCTCCAAGAGCAAGCAGCCAAGTGGGGTCGCGATGAGAATTGTGAGTATGGAACAAACCCATGCTCCGAGATCATTCTGAAGCCATTTGAGTTCTGCAATCTTTCGACTGTTGTTGTTCGTCCAGACGATACAGCAGCAAGCCTCAAGAAGAAGATTGAGATTGCTACAATCATAGGTACAGTTCAGTCTACGTTCACGAACTTCCCGTATCTTCGTCCGGAGTGGAAGAAGAACTGCCAAGAAGAAAGACTTCTTGGAGTCAGCATGACTGGTATCTATGACAACAAGCTGACAAGTGGTTTGGAAGGAAAGCCAAAATTAGTGCGTCTACTTGAAACCCTAAGAGACCACGCAACCGCAACAAACATGAAGTGGGCCGAGAAGCTTGGCATCAATCCAAGCAAGTCCATCACATGCGTTAAGCCAGAAGGAACCACTTCTTGCTTGGTTGATTCTGCCTCTGGTTTGCATCCTAGATACGCGGAGCATTATTATCGTAGAATTCGCATCGACAAGAAGGACCCAATTTATAATCTCATGAAGGATCATGGCGTTCCTTGTGAAGATGATGTGATCAATCCTGCTAACACAGCAGTCTTCACTTTTGCAATGAAGGCTCCAAAGGGAACAACCACAACGGAAGATCTCCGGGCGTTGGATCACTTGGATCTGTGGAAGACTTATCAGGAACATTACTGTCACCACAAACCATCCATTACGGTTAACTACAAGGATTCGGAATTCCTTGAAGTCGGACAATGGCTATGGGAAAACTTCGATGTCGCTACTGGCATCTCGTTCCTTCCCGGTGGAGACAATCACACATACGCTCAGGCTCCATTTGAGCAAATTGATTCGGCAACGTATGCAGCTCACCCAAAGGTTAAAGTTAACTTCAAGGAGCTGTCTAAATACGAAGCAGAAGACAATACTGAGTCGGCAAAGGAATTTGCCTGCAGTGCTGGCGGTTGCCAGATAGTCTGATCCTCCAATCCTCGGTAGCTCAGTTGGTAGTAGCGGAAAGCTGTTAACTTTCATGTCGCTGGTTCGATTCCAGCCCGAGGAGTTTTGTGAATAATAATATGATTGAATACGTAGACATTATCTATGGGTTGGCGTGGGGAGATGAAGGCAAAGGAAAAATTTCTAATGCAATTGCATCCGACTACGATTATGTTTGCAGATGGAACGGAGGTCCCAATGCTGGACATACCGTATACATTGATGATAAAAAATACAAGACTCATATCGTGCCATGTGGAATATTCAAGAACAAGAAATGCGTGGTCGGTCCCGGCTGCGTATTGAATGTTGAAAAGTTTTTGAATGAATTGAAGTATCTTGAGGATGCTGGGTTCGATACTTCCTTGGTAAAGGTATCACCGAATGCCCACATAATCACGGATGAGCACATTCAAAAAGATCTTAACGAATTGAAGGCAAAACTGGGAACCACTGGACAAGGTATTGCGCCTTGCTATGCCGACAAGATGATGAGAATTGGAAAGAGAGCAAAGGATGTTCTTCCCTCCAAGTTGATCTGGGATCAAAAATTGGAAGGTAAAATTTTGTGCGAAGGCGCACAAAGCGTGTGGCTTGACATAGATCATGGAAGTTATCCTTTCGTCACAAGTAGCACCACGATGCCCTACGGGGCTTGTTCACTGGGATTCTCTCCTAAGTCAATTCGTCGTCTAATAGGTGTTGCAAAAATTTATGATACAAAGAGCGGAGTAGATCCTCTATTCCCGGAATCTCTTTGGGAAGACAAGACTCTAAATGACATCATTGAATTTGGGCAGGAATTCGGATCAACGACGGGCAGAAAGAGACTGGTCAACTGGCTCAATTTGGACAAGTTGATTGAATCCATAAAACTTTCTGGCTGCACAAATTTGATCATCAACAAGTGTGACGTTCTCCAGGAAGTGAACACATTTAAATTGACATACAAAAACTTTTTATATGAGTTTAAAAATCTTCATGAAATGCAGACTTTCATTAACATGAGACTTGGTTTCTTGTCCATAGATATTGCTTATTCCGGAAACAAGGAATTTTTAACTTGATTTGAAATCATTAAAAGTATAAAATATATGTAACAACTAATAGTGTACATGTCTGACAAGAAACCACAACATGTCGAAAAAAAGGGCAAGAAGAGAAAGCCCAGCAGGAATATAATTTCGGACATGCTTAAGCACGCCAAGTATCGTGCAAAGAAAAAAAATATTGAATTTTCACTGTTGAGAGAAGACGTGGTTATTCCAGAAATATGTCCCGTTCTAGGAATACCAATCGTGCCATACAGCTTTTACAACTCTCCTTCCTTGGATAGAATCGACAATAGCAGAGGTTATACCAAAGATAACGTCATAGTCGTATCATTTAAGGCGAACATGCTCAAGGGAGCTGCGTCAATGGATGAGTTGGAAAAAATTGTTCAGTTTTACGGCAAGCTGGAGAACAAATGAAGCTCCTATAAATAATAGGATGTTTCATACAATTGTTGGCATAGACTATTCGATGACTTCTCCTTGTATCTGCATGTTTGATACGAGAAAAAAGTTTTGCTTTGAAAACTGCAACTTTTATTTTCTCACCGATACAAAAAAATACGCTAATAAATTTCTGAACAATATAACAGGGGAGCTTTTCCCTGATTATGATTGTGACACGGAAAGATTTGACAGCATATCTACTTGGGCCTTGAATCTATGCATAGGAGCAGCCGAGGTTTCATTGGAAGGATACGCCTACAATTCTACCGGAAGAGTATTTCATCTGGCAGAAAATGTGGGAATACTAAAACATAAACTTTACAAGAACGCAATACCACTAAGCGTAATAGAACCAAGTAGGGTTAAAAAAATAGCAACCGGAAAAGGAAACGCAGACAAGCAAGCGATGTTCGATTGCTTTGAAAATGAAGCTGCAGTGGACCTGAAGTCCATCATGAGTCAAAAGACACTATCGAATCCTGTCACGGATATTATCGATAGTTTCTATATTACTAAAATTTTGGCTGAAGCCAAACTCAATGAAAAATTTTAACTGAGAATGACTCGACAATGGGAGCTGGCAAGGACGACATTATTTCGTAGTTGTCCCAGTTTTCTTTTAGGATACCCTGATCTACCAAATCGGCAATTGTTGATTTTAGCTCTTCGTCTGGATTGCTAAAATTGATATAATTTTTGCCGTGTTCCTTTGCAAGTTTCAAAGCCATTGCTATGGCTTCTCCGTTTGGATACTTGTCCAATTTTATTTTTCTCACATCTGGTAGGGCAAAGTACAAAAAGCCAGCTATATCCTTTTTGGGCACAATAACGGAAGAGCAATGCTCGGATTCGTTTACCATGATATTGTAAACGTCCGAATCTTCCATTACAAATTTTTCAATAGTAAATTTTTGTGCCATGTTAAAATTATTTATGTTTCAGCCACCACCACGAAGCTCGCTAGCAGCGTCTAGATTCCTTCTGTGGCGATGCGTGAGCGTAGGCTTCATCTTGGCCATTAGTTCGTTCCAAGCGCCCCCAGTGGCTTTATTAGGGCTTAAAGTGGTATCCAGAGCGTATCCCTTGGTCTCGCCCGTATAATCCCTCAAAACTTTTGTTTTCTTGCACTCTGGACAAGGTTCCTTGGTAGGTTTGTCATTGTCTTTCATTGAAAGTTGGGCGTCGAACTCATGGTTGCAATTTTCGCATTTAAAAGCATATGTTGGCATTAAATTTTCCTCATAAAAAATTGAATTGCATCTTCGAATACCAAGTTACACTTTGGTTCCTTTGGCTTGTTTAAAAGTTCCATGTTTGCTTCTTTTGGGGTTTTGTTACCTTTATGAAGATTGCAGTCTCTACAACAAGCTACCATATTCACCCAACTGTTAGACCCTCCCCTGTGTCGGGGGAATACGTGGTCTACAGTGGCATTCTTGTCATTCAATTCAATCGAACAGTATTGACAGATATATTTATCTCGTCTCAAAATGTTCTTTTTGCTCGGAAAAGACTTCTTTAGAGGAACTTTTACGTAATATTTCAGTATCATTACCTTGGGGATTCTAATTTCACCCGACAAGCACAAAATTTTCATGTCGTCTTCTTTTGTTTCGTAATAAACTTTATTTTTGCTTATTAGATCCAATGCTCTGCGCATTGGAATAATATTCAACGGGCTTTGATCAAAATTCAGAAGAAGTACTGAATTTTCAAGCATTTTCTTGGATAAACGTGGAGAATGACATGAGACGATTTTCGTCTTGTTGCCGTTCTTTTTTGGATATCTCGATTGCTTGAAGTTGTTTGATTGCTTCACGTTTTGACTCATGTTCACCTAAAATTTTTTCACCAGAAGAGTCGGTTACTACCCATTTTTTGCCTACGTGTTTAATCATTCAATATTATTTATAGAACCTAAATAATTTGAGCATGAAAAACCTATTTTTAGCCCATCTTAACAGTCTATGCGAAAAGGCTGAAAAAACTCACCTTTCTCAACAAATTTTTACGCAGCCAGTTTCTCCATTTTCTACGTCACAATTTAAAAAGGTAGTAAAAGAGGAATCTTCTAAAAATTTACAAAATAAGAAAGACATAGCAGCAAGAATTTATGAAAACTTTCAACCAAATAGTAAGTGATTCATTTGAAGAGAAGTCTAAGGTAGATTATACCAATACTTTGGTAGAAAATCAATCTCATATTGCCTACAAGACTTATCTCATTCTCGCTGAAAATACGGATATAGATGATGCAGATCCTGCTTCTGAGAATGAGGGGGTTCCATTCAGAAGTCCGGGTCCCGGCCCGGGAAAATACTATTTGCACGTAGACGTTGACGGCGTAAGAAAATTAATAATTGTCGATACTCCCCAAGAAGCACAAATTGCAGCAAAGTCTTTTGGTGATACTTCAAAGGAATTGTACAATTTCAAAGGAGATCAGGTAAATATAGATGCGATAGGCGAATCTTTTAAATTAATTTCGGAAGACGGCGCAGAAATTCGTACCCGCGCAAGAGAAAGAAAAGAATTTGAAAAAAATCAAATTTCTCCGGAAGAGCAACCACAATTTCAACCCATCAGACCTCCCGCAGAAGAAAAAGGATTTTATGATGCAGCAGGAGAGTGGGTAAGAGAGTGGCGAAGAAGAGGAGCTAGATCTGCTGTTAATGCAGGCGGAGACATTGAGGCTCTTGAAAACTTCTTGATAAAATCTGGAGCAATGGGTCCCGGTAGCAGACCTTTAAAAACAACGAAACAAAGAGACGAAGAAGTGCAAAAAGAATTAAAAGAACTTGAGGCTTTGCAAAAGGAATGGACAGCAAAAGGATTTGCAAAGGCAGAGGATATACAAATTCCGAAGGAAGAAATAGAGGCATACAAAGAGTTTATCGAAAGAAGCAAAGAGGGCCCTTCTAGACCAGGAAAAGAAACCGTAGAGGGAGCACTGGGGGCCCGAGTTGCGACTGCAACAGCCAAAGCCAGACTTTCTAGATATCAAGATTTCGTCAAGAGAACCCAAGGGTTATCGCCGGAACAATTACGCAATTATTACGAAAAAAATCCAGAAATGTTTGAAAAAGACGAGAGTTTATTGCCGTCTGCTTTGGCAGTAGAGACAATTCCCTTGTCCGTTGCCGAAAATAGACCGGAAGGAGCCTTACCGAAAGGCATTCAAACCGGAACAGCAAGAACAGTCGCGGATCTTGGAACTCAGATGCCTGAAATAGCCGCAATAGGTGCCGCTGCATATGCGGCTCCAATTGGTGCCGGAGCAGTAGCGACCGGAGCGGGAACATTGTTTCCATCTCTCACTCAATTTCTACCGGCAGCAGGAGTAAGACAAGCAGTAGCACAAGGAATAGGCGGAGCATTTGCTTTGCAGGGAGCAGAAGGACTTAGACAGGCAAAAGATCCAGTGGCTGCAGCATTGAACGCTGCTATGTTGGCTGGAGGAGGAAAGGCATTGGAAGGCGGAGCCAGAGCTGCTGCTGGAGCTCCTCCAAGACTTCCTAGATCAATGGATCCAATGGCTCTAATGAAAGATGCGATTGAAAGAGCCAGAGCACAAGAATTGCAAAAAACATCGGAGGCAGCAGCAAGAAGATTTAAAAAATCAGAAGCCAAAGTTGGAGCCAAAGAAGCAGAATTAGAAGCAGGCGCAGCAAAACAAGCAAGAAGAGCTTCTGTTAGAGCTAAAGAAGAAGCGGCTTTCAAAATTTTGCCTTGGTTGAAGTATTTTGACTGGGGTAAAAAGACTCCAAAACTTCCAACAGGAGCAGAAGAACTTACAAGACAACAAAGAAGAGAAATTTCCGGGGAAACCGCAAACGAAGTTAAAAAAGCCGAAACAACGGAACCAAGAAAAATTGCCAAAGAATTAACTGCCGCGAGAATAGAAGCAGAACAGGCAGGAACCGAAAGACCAGAATTGGTACGTGGAGTTTCTTCTGGCGTAAGAGTTGGAATGCCTAGTGTTGAAGCAGCCCGCGAACAAGAGGCAGCAAGAGAAGAACTAAAGAAAGCAGAACTAGCCGCCGAGAAAAAACAAGCAGAAGAAGCAAAAGCTAAAGCAGAGAAAGAGGCCGCAGAAGCTAGAAGTTGGAAAGAAACTCAGGCCAAGGCTCAAAGATTTGTAACTCCATCCGAAGTGCCCGGTGCCGTTGGTTCTCAAATAGCAAAAAATATAAAGTCTACTCTTGAATTGATGAGAAGGGCAGAAAAGACAAAATCTACTTTAGCAGACCGTCCTTCAATGGGAGAAAAAATTGCAGATGTCGGAAGAGAATTATATGCTACAGCAGTAATCGATGTTCCGAGGGGAGCGAGAAAAACTTTCTCGGAACTTCAAAAAGGAATTGCAGCAAGAGGACTTGCAGCTTCGCTTGAATTGGCCAGTCTTGGCCCGGCAGTGGCAACTCCAGATGTAGCAATAGCAAGACCTTCGGAATTGTTGTTACCAGGAAGACAGGGGTGGGAAGCGACCCAAGCTAGAATGCGCGAAGAACTTCCAAAACCAGAGGCTCCAAAACCAGAGGCTCCAAAGGCAGAGGCTCCAAAGGCAGAGGCTCCAAAGGCAGAGGCTCCAAAACCAGAGGCTCCAAAGGCAGAGGCTCCAAAACCAGAGGCTCCAAAACCAGAGGCTCCAAAGGCAGAGGCTCCTGTTTCCGTTCCTCCGCCTCCTCCTCCACAGGAAAAAGAAGAAGCAAGAAAACCACAGATGACTTGGCAAGAAGTTCAAGATAGATTGAAGAGAACTTCAGCGAAGCCACCGTGGGCATTTACAACACCCCAAACTGGCTCGGAAACTCCTGCTACAAAAGAATTGGCGCCTGCTTCTGGTGGCGCTTCCATAGCAGCAAAAGACGAAACTGGAAAACCATCAGGACCTACAGCCCCAGTTGTAAAAGATGAGCAGCCTCAAACTGCTCCGGTAGAGCAGAAACTTGCTTCGAAAGAAGAACAAAAACTAAAAGACCAAGAAAAAGGAGCAGAAACACAAAAAGAAAAAGAAACACAGAAAAATTTTGATATGGCAGCTGCATTGAGCAGTGCGGCAACAACTACTGCCGCTGTTGCAGCTACTGCTGGCGCGATTGGCCTTGGGAGAACGGCAAAAAAAGCAGCGGAAACTGCTACCGGAAAAAAAGGCACAGGACTTGGCGGAGGCTTTGCGCCCGAAGATTTTGAAAAAGAAGAAATAAAGCCAGGAGCTCAAGGAGAACCAATGACAGACTGGAATCTTCTGGTTAAGAACATATACGGAAAATATGCGGGAACTTTGACTAAATAATTTGCAGTTTGATTGTTTTTTTGATATAATATTCAATAAAAGTGTTACCTAGAAAATTTTATACACATAACTTAATAGATCTTCAGGGATCTTTACAGGAAGAAACCACGGAGTCGGGTAGATCATACCAAACTCCCGATGGTTCTTTTCCATCAGTAACCACAGTCGTGGGCTTCGAAAAGCAGCAATTTTTTGCCGAATGGCGAAAGAAAAATGCTCAAGAAAGCTCAAGAGTCACTAAACGTGGCACTGAATTTCATGGTATTATTGAAAAATATATCAGAAACGAAGAAATTGATTTCGATGCATTGATGCCAAATATGCTAGACATATTCTGCACAATACAGCCATCTTTGCATCGCATAGACAACATCAGACTCATTGAGGCTCCTCTTTGGTCTTCCTTGCTTGAATTGGCAGGAAGAACCGATTGCATTGCCGACTTTGATGGAAAACTGTCCATCATAGACTTCAAGGCTAGCACCAAAGAAAAGCGCAAAAAAGACATCGACAATTACTTCATGCAGGCAACTGCCTATTCCATGATGCTGCAAGAAAGAACTGGGATCAAAGTAGATCAGTTCGTAATTTTGGTTGCGTGCGAAACTGGAGAAAACCAAGTATTCGTGGGAAAGCCAATTAATTACGTTAGACCATTGAAAGAAATAATAGATCGTTATAAGGAATACAAAAATGCACAGAGAGAGAATAGTTGACATCGAAACGAGAGTGAACAAGAGAAACACGAAACTTTGGTTCATGATGAACGAAAATTCTCGCGCAGCCATGCACAGAGAACAATTTGTTCAGCAAAACGGGGGAATGTTCTACAATAACGAAAAGGGAGAATGGCTGTGGCGTAATGAATTTACAGTCAAGAATGGTTATTGGCTCAGAAAGAGAGAAACGGGAGAAAAAGTATTCTTTGAGAACATGAGTGAGTTCTGTCGTCAGCATGATCTTTCAATCGTAAAAATTTGCGAAATAATGAACGGAAAGAGAAAAAGCTACAAAGGCTGGGAGCCTGTCGAAGTTCGCGAAGTAAAAGAAGGACCCGGTGCCCATAAAAATATTGGCGAAAATCCAATTCACAAAAAGGATTATGAGGTTGTAACGAAGACGGCCATATTCAAAAATTGGAAAACCAACGAAATTATACTGGTAACCAATATATCCGAATTTTGCAAAAAAATCAATGGTTCAAGTAAAGACGTATATGCTGTTGCAAACGGAAACAAACATTCTTACAGAGAATGGACCTTGGCAACAGCATCAAAGCCTCCAGCATTCCTTGTAAATAAGAATTCCAAAAAGGAAAGCTAAATATTATGACAAATGGAATTCAAAGACAAATTTTTAAAATATCTAACTGAGGCCGAGGCCGGAACTCCTTCAATAGGAAAAAGCCTCGCCAAAGAAACCAAAATGGCCACCGCTGGTTCGGGAAAGGCCAGAGATGCTGCCAGAAAGCGTGCGGAACGAGCAAAGGCACCCAAAAAGAGCCAACTTACTGCGAATGAGCTGATAAAGCAGGTTCTCGCAGTAAAGACCGGGGACGGTGCAACCGAACTTATCTATAAAGATTCTTACGACCCCAATTACCATGAAATTATAGATCCCGATAAGCCTCTTTCCATAGAGGACGCAAAGGCTTACACTAAAGATACGGCATTCGTACAGACACAGGCATCTCAACAGCTTTTTGGAAATTTGAAGGCAAAGGCAGAAAAGGCTGTAAGAGAAAGAGCAGCAAAGGAAGCTTCCGGTGAGCCGACCGAGCCCGGTCAAGAAGAAGTCGGTCCCGAACTGGAAACCAAAAAGTTCGAAAAACCAAAGAAGCTTTCCATGCAAGATCTGCTTGCTAGCATGGGAACAATGAGTCCCGTGGATATGGGAAGCATTCCATTCGATTTGAGACAAGAATACTTCCTGAATAACAGAAATCCAATGTCAGATAAGGAGTTCGACACGCTGACATTCGAAAGCGTGGCCAATCAATTCGGCATCGCTCCCAAAGTCGATCTTCCTTATAATGAACAAGTTAAGAATGCTCTTATCATGCTTTCTCGCCTCAAGGCCGGAGCATCCGATCAAGAATTGGCCTTCGTAACAGGATTGAAGAACGGAATGTTCACTCAATTCGGGAAAGATGCATTCGCACAAGCAAAGAAAATTTTGTCTCAAGTTGGCGACGAATGCCTTCAGCTCATGGTATCTGCTTCAGAAGCAGGATTGGCTGGCATTTCCTCCGAAGGAAAAACAGACTTCAAATGCGGTGAAATAAAGTTTGTCGTAAATTCCCAAGGCGAAATTTCTCTTTCGGACATGGAAATGAACCAAGAGAGCAAGACCATGCGCAAAACAATAAACAGAAGTCTTGCACAAGTTATGCAAGATCCTTCAATTGCGCAAAAAGATCCAGCATACGGAGAAACCCTAAACAGCATCGGCCAAATGATTGCCGGGAGTCCATCTGCCTTGATGTCCGATTCAACCTTTGAAAGACTTTCAAAGGATCCGAACATGGTTGCGCTGATGCAAAGCGAGCCAGTAATATCTGCTTCTGGACAGAATCTCGGGCCAATGATAATGCCAACCGGAGAGTTGAATCCGGCAATATCATTCAAGAAGTTCGAAGATGACATGGATAGAACTGTGCAAAAATTCATATCATTGTCCAAGAGCAGAAAATCTCCTTTCATGCGTTCTCTTATTCAGACAACTTTGGCAAACTACATGAGAGGTGATGGAGCCGTAGATCCTTTGAATGCTCCTTCGCACTTGGTCACCGGGAACGGAATCTTCCCTATGAGCGATGACTATTTCGGAAGCGTCTCTTCTACGGCAGACATAAGCATACAAAGAAACAACAAGAACGTAAACAGCGGAAAAACAGATGATGTATCTAAGTTCAAAGTAGTGATCGAACAAAAGAAAGATCCATATCAAGAGATGCGTGAATATCTTTATTCCATGATGTCTCCTGTTCCACAGACGGCGCAGGAAGCATTGATGGGCACTCTTTCCAAGAACTACACCTTTGACATAAACGCAAGTCTTTTGCCCGGAGTCAAACCAAAGGATCTCAGAGGAGTCCAACACAACGTAGTGAGAGTGCATGGAAAAACCTTCAAGATTCCCGTATCAAGAGATCAAGAATTGGTAGCGATGGACGTAGATGAATCGTATGTTGCAGCAAATTCATTGTTGGTTGAATCATTGGAAAACGATGACGTTCTTAGAAGCATCTTTGAGGCAAAGTTAATAAATTTTGCAGATGCCCAAGCCATCGTTGCGGCAAGAGAGAACGGAATAGATTCCGTTCGCCAAGCACTTATCGAGACTCTAGATAGAATGAGTAAGTCAATTAGTGCAGATCCGGTTGTCATCGAAGAATGCTATGATCTTCTTACAGAAGGAAAGAAGAAAAGAAAAAGAGATTACAAAAGAGAATACAAACTTTTTCATGGAAAACCTTCCCAAATAAAGAAGAGATCGAAGAGAGTGCAAGCTCGCAGAGAATACGAGAAAAAGGGGCTTGTCCATAAAGGAGACGGCAAAGACATCGATCACGTAAAGCCATTGAGGAATGGTGGCGGCAACGGAAAAGGCAATCTAAGAATCAGAAGCAAAAGCGCAAACAGATCAGACAACGGCAAATACAAAGGCCAGCCAGCAGATAAGCCGAGAGAAGATTGAAAATGAATATCAATAGCAAACTTACAAAACTTCTTAATGAAAAAGTATACTCCGATTCTGGGTTGGGAAAGTGGTTCAACAGAGAATCGGCTGGGGGCAAGCCTGGATGGGACCGTTATGACAGTTCAGGAAAGAGAGTCGGGGAATGCGGTGATGCCAAAAAAGGAGAGGCATACGCAGCATGTCTCAGTAAACAAAAAGCCAAAAAACTGGGCAAGAAGGGCATATCTAAGTTCGTAAAAAGAAAAAGAGCGGCACAGGCAGCAGCTGGAAGAGGCAAAAAGGGACAGGGCGGTGGCAAGGGAAAAAGTCCGATCTTCGTTGAAACCGGAGCGGCAAAAAAAGTAGAGGAAAATTATATGCCAGACACATTCATCGTAGAAAATTTTCAAGGATTCAAAGCAGAATTTCCATTGATCGAGGCCAAAGATTTGGAAGCATATGACATCGTCGTTGACTCTCATGGAAATTTGTTCGAAGTAAATGACGTAGAAGAACAAGATGGAATGTTGCGAGTCGATTTCACTATTCAGAATGGAATCAACGAAGGCTTCGAAGGCGCAGCTTCAATCAAAATCAACGAATCCTTTGGATTGTTTGGAGAAGGAATCTCCAACATGATCAATGAGTGGGATGAACTTGAAGAAGCTGCCGAAACCGGAGGAAAGAAAGTAAAACTGAATAAAATCATGCGTGGCGATGTGAAGAAGTACAAAGTTTACGTAAAAAACGACAAGGGTAATGTTGTCAAGGTAAACTTTGGCGATCCAAACATGGAAATTAAGAGAGATGATCCAGCACGCAGAAGAAACTTCAGAGCCCGCCATAACTGCGATACTCCCGGACCAAAGTGGAAGGCAAGATACTGGGCTTGCAAGACTTGGGCTGCTAAACCGGTGAGCAAGATGTTGGCGGAGGAAACCGAGTTAAACGAAGCGAAGAATAAGCCAAAGAACCCAAAGAAATGGCGTTCTTGCATATCTCAGGCCAAGGCAAAATTTGACGTATACCCCAGTGCATATGCGAATGCGTGGGCTTCAAAATGCTATAAAAAGAAAAAGGGCAAATGGAAAAAGGTAGCCGAAGACTTTGTTGGCAAGGTTTTTGGGCAAAATTTAAACGAGAGCAAGAACATAGAGAGTCTTGAAAAAGGAATCGATTTGAACAAAAACGGCAAACAACAAGCAATTGATTATTTGAAGCAATTTTTTGGCAAATAAATAGATATAGGAAAAATCCATGAAATTCAAAGAACTTAGCAAAAAAATCAGAAACATCGTTGAATCAGGCGGCGGAGAACACACAGAGGGCGGAAGCCTTCAAGCTGGCGATCCTCGCAGCACATCGGTTTCGGCTTTGAGCGACTTCGGTACTTTCAGACTCGACAATGATGCAATGCTTGATCGCCTAAATGCTTTCTTGCACGCATACAGCGGAAAAGAGTTCTTGGATGTCGATGGAGCCATGTCTGTTCTAAAGAACAAGCTGAACATAGTTGGATTGGACTTCAAGCCAACTAAGATCATGCAAGGACAGAATCTAATCAAGCTGTATCAATATGGTTCTACCGCACTGGGAGTATTCGGAGTTGCCAAGGACCTGAAGACTAATCTTGCCAAAGAACCATTCTCAAGCACCGCAGGACTTGATGATCAATTCGACTATAGTCTCATGATCAATGCCATGAAGACTCCTAGCCATCTTACGAAACTCGACATTCAGATCGTAAGAAACGGCGAGACAATCGAATCTGACTGCGGTTGCCAACACTGAGGATAAAATGCAAGTGCTTGAAGAGAATGATGCGTTAATCCTTTCGTTCGCCAAAAAGCACTATTTTAATCCGGATTGTTCCTCCAGTTCCGAGTTTTTTGAGGACATGAAGCGAATAAAGTATGTCAAGCGACTGCTTTTTCGTTTTCATAAGGCAAGAACCCTGAAGTCAATCAAGGAAAGATTGATAATCAATCACTTGATTGTTCTGAGAAATGTCTTCGGGGATCAAGCAGCAGCGCAACTTTTGTTTTTCAAGCATGAACCAAAATTTCACAGTTATCTGAAAAGTTTCTTGGTATTTCTCAAGTTTCAAGTGAAGCAAATACAAGAAGTAGAATACGAAAAAATTTCAACAGATCCTAGAGTAGACAGAAAACTTTCATTGATGACGGAGAAAGAATGACACCACTCAATCTAATAATCAAACCTTCTACTGTCTACCACTTTGCAGAGCTTCTCCAGAAGCCTTACAATCAGTACGAAGCTTTCCGTACCAAAGTCATAAACGAGAACGGCCAGTTCATAAGCAAAACCGGAAACATGGATGGTCTTGAATACATCGCAATCAGAATGCGATCATTTTTCAAGGACCTCATGCCGGGTTCCAATAAGTATTTCCTCCAAAGTCTTTCGGGCACATTAAAGCTTTTCAACGAAGAATTGGAGCAAATGGGAATAGATAGATTGCAGGCAAACAGCGCGGTCGAAATTGCTTTGCAGAACCTGACCGAAGGTAAAGTCAGTTATCTGGATTATCTGATGGAAGAATCCCAAAAGAGATTCATCACAGAAGAAATGACATCAGGTGGTTCCGGGCTTTCTACTCCGACAGCAACAACTGCTGCAGGAGGAATCAGAGGACTCGATCTTCCGATGGTGGCCAAGAAAAAGAAGAAAAAGAGTTCGGAGAAGATCGTGGTAGAACAGATTCAGAACATGAAGCCTCCTCCGAGCCCCTACACTCCGCTTCAGGTAGATCCGCTGTATTATGAAGAAATCGGAAGATCAGTAACGCCAAGTGGTGATTTGGATTTTGACCAAATCACCACTCCAGGATTGAAAAAATATTTGAAGCGATTGTCGGAGCGTTCCAAGAATAAGCAAGTATTCGTAGTAGGAAACGCCCAACAACCTCCTCGTATGTTAAGATTCAGTCCGACAAAAAAACCTGCTTGAGTCGGTCCTGATTATGAGCTTCCTGATAAAAGGGATGCCCGCTTAATAAGCTTCCTGCCTTTGCGTTCTTTTCGCTTTGCATGATGTGCTCATGGCAATCATAATATCCCCTGTTGTACTCCTCAAGAAGAATGCCCATGACGGTTTGGTTTGGCTTGGCTGGGCGTCCAGCTTGCCGATCCTCCCATCCTTGACGATACATTGATCCTGCAGTGTAATCCATATCAGATATCCTTTTGGTTCAGAGTATTGAGAATCTTGTTGATTGTCTCGACATACTCAGGACGATTTGACATCTTAAAATATCCACGCATTTCTACCAAGTTCTGGTAGTCATCTTCGAACATCACGATCATATTTCCATTGGACATGATCTCATCGGCCTTTTGCTGCATCTTGTTCTGGAAAGATTTCATTATCTTGTCCCACTCAGCCTTTGAGTGCTGTTTCTTGTTGTTGTGTAAAAAGTCATCAAAGTTTTCTGAATATTGCATTTCTTGTTCCTTAAAATATTTGGCTAGACGGTTGTGAGGAAACTTGTTGTTTCTTGGTTTCTTTGGATTGTTGTCTCTGTTGTTCATGCAGTTGTTTTCGTGCTTGTATCAAAAAGGTTTTCATATATCACGGATCCATCTGAAGAAGTGGCAGACAGATACTTGATGTGATGTTTCAGGGCCTCTTCGATTGTCATTGGATGGTTCACTCCAAATGAAAGCCCTTTGATCCAGTTCGGACATCCGCCCAAACTGATTCGAATTTCGGTTCCATCTAGAGAACTTCCGTAAAAATCAAAACCAAAAGCATCTCCGTCGAAGTACGTGAAAAAGCATTCAGTTTCCCCATACTTTGCTCTTAACTGAGCTAGATCAATTTCTCTTGCAGACTTTTTCATAGCCGACTTTCCTTTACTGACTTGGGCAAAGAACCAATGGCATCGAGCTTAAGAAGGGTTGACTTCTTTGCTTTCATGAGTGATGCTGCACGGTTTCTCTTGATTCTTTCTGATCGCTTCTTGTGTGTCTTCGCAGTAATGCGTTGCTTTGAATTTGGCATATAAATCACTTTCTTTAAAAGACTCTCATATTATACAATAAAACACGTTCTCTGTCAATTATTTATCAAGTTAAAAAAAGATCCGGTTTTTCAGATGCGGGAAAACCGGCAAACCCCACTGCTTTAAGCAGCCATCCGCATTGGTGCGGCTTTTGTTGTTGCAACTGTTTATTTACGACACTTGTTACCCGTGTCGGGTATCTCCTTCTTTCATACTTTGCTCCAGTCGATGCCATTCAGCCCCTTAAATGCCCCGCTGCAACGAGGACTTGTTTCGCCATCCCTAAAGTTTGCAGAGGCTTTAGGTTAGGCTAATGGAGCCGAGGGGATTCGAACCCCTGTGCTGTTAGCATTTCTGTCCGAGATCAACAATACCGAAAGCGTAGTGAGGGACCTGCACCCATGCTCAATCACCGTTTGCAACCAATGATCCTAGTAGGCAT
>SXGQ01205844.1_pt1 | contig 26218 bp, 19 predicted proteins | sample 3178371 | NCBI WGS metagenome assembly SXGQ01 (sample SAMN11356859, study PRJNA531348) | freshwater metagenome | isolation source: freshwater sample F1-20 | place: China: Fuxian Lake, Yuxi | collected 2017-12-25 | reverse complement strand
CCGGGCACGCGAAGGTCAGTGGTTGTTCACCGATACGAGAATCGCCACGCGCCAGCGTCAACACGTCCTCGATAGCTTCATGGGATTCGCCGACGCCTGCGGCATCACCGAACACCGCTTCGAGTGGAATCTACCGCTGCCGACCGACGCGTTGAACTACGCACGAGAGTGGATTCCACCCATCCGGGACGAGCTTGCGGCAACATCCGCTGGAACCTTGGTAATCAGCGCCTGCTCGAGTCACGTGCAGCGCAATTGGCGACCGGAGCGTTACGCCGCCGTCGCGCGACATGCCATCGACAAACACCGGATGCGCGTCATCCTCGCCGGTGGCCCCGGGCCGATCGAGCGCGAAATGGCCGACGCGATTCGACAGCACTGCCCTGCCGTGATCGATCAGGTCGGCAAAGATACGCTGCCGCAGATGCTGGCGTTACTCGCGCGCGCGCGGGTGTTACTCGCGCCCGATACGGGGCCCGCCCATATGGCCACCATGGTGGGCACGCCCGTCGTCGGGCTCTATGCGGCCACCAATCCCGCTCGTAGCGGTCCCTACCTTTCGCAGCAGTGGTGTGTTGATGCGTTTCCGCGGGCAGCGGCCAAGTTCCGACAGGCCACCCCCGAAACACTGCCGTGGCACACCAAGATCGAAGAACCCGGCGTCATGGAATTGATCGAAGTCACGGAAGTCTGCAACCGTCTCGATGCCTTGCTAGCATGCCGACCATGAACGACATCCTCGTACCCATTTCGCCGGGCGAATTGCTCGACAAGATCACCATCCTGCGCATCAAGGCGGCCCGTATCGACGATGCCGAAAAGCTGCGCAATGTTCGCTTGGAGCTCGATCTGCTCGAGCAAACCTGGCGTGACAGCGGCTGCGCCGTGCCCGAAGTGGCCGCCGACGAAGCGGAATTGCAACGCGTCAACGAGGCGCTCTGGATCATCGAAGATGACATTCGAGACAAGGAGCGCGCCCGAGAGTTCGACGCGAAGTTCGTCGAACTCGCCCGCGCCGTTTACGTCACCAACGATCAGCGTGCCGCGGCAAAAAAGCGCATCAACCTTGCGCTCGGTTCACGCATCGTGGAAGAGAAATCCTACAAGCCGTACTGACGGCGCGGCGGCGTGCACTCAACGCTGTAGTGTGTACTCGGCGCTGCAATAAGGGCACTTGGCCCAGCCGGTTTTCTCGATCGGCAGGTACACGCGCGGATGGGAATTCCACAGATACATCTGCGGCATCGGGCATGACAGCGGCAGATCCTGCGGCGTGACTTCGTAGCGATTCTGGGCGTTGGGCTGCAGCAAGGGCTTGGAAGTACTCATGGTGCGATTATACGCCGCTGCCGAAGGCATCGTTCCATACCCGGGTCACCGCGGCACGCTCAGCCACGAACTCCACGTCCGATACCACCGTCGTTTCATCGCGTAACGAGCGATGGTGGGTCCGTTCACGATAGGTGCGATAGGCGGACGTGAGCAGGTCAACGACCGACTGAGGCACAAGATCCCCCGATGCCAGCGTCTCTAGCTGACGAATCGTATCGGAGAACAACAGCACCGCCTCGTAACGCTCCGCTTCCCGCAACGCCCAATACTGCGCTAGAAACTCGATGTCAGCGACGCCACCGGGATCCTGTTTGATATCGAACTCGCCCGTACGTGACTTGCTGAGTTCGCGCCGCATGCGTTCGCGCATGTTGCGGACTTCCTCACGTAACGTCTCACGCTTGACGTGATGCCGCAAGATATCGAGTCGCACAGCCTCGAATCGCGCCTTCAGCGAGACCGAGCCCGCGACAGCACGCGCATGCAGCAAGGCCTGATGCTCCCAAGTCCACGCTTCGCTGCGCTGATATTCAGCGAATGCGTCTATCTGGGTGATGAGCATGCCCCCCTTGCCGCTCGGTCGCAGTCTTACATCCACTTCGTACAAGCGGCCTGCAGCCGAGTGCACCGTCAGGATATGCACGATGCGCTGGGCGAGACGCACAAAGAAAACTTGGTTGTCGATGGGTCGATCACCCATCGTCTCCTGTTCGAGTCCGGCGGAATCATGCAGAAAGACGAGATCTAGATCCGAGCCGTAACCCAGTTCAATACCGCCTAATTTGCCGTAACCAATGGCGCAAACACGCACGGCCCTGCGCGGTACCGGCTCCGCATCACGACAGGACGGCACACCAAAAGCTTCCGTCATCTGCTGCCAAGCCTGCTGCATCGCTTTTTCGATGATGAGTTCGGCGATCTCGGTCAACCGATCGGAAACGCGCATCAGCGGCAGCGCGCCGGAGAGATCTGCGATGGCAACACGGAATACCGCTGCGCGCTTGAACTGCGCCAAAGCTTCGACCAATCGCTCAGGGTCATGGGCGTCGACACGAGCTAACCGATCCTCAAGATCGGTCTCAAGCGCGTGCCGATCCGGTAACTCGGTTAACGAACGCTCATCGAGCAACTCGTCGAGCAACAGCGGATGCGCTGCCAATTGCGAAACGAGGAAATCGCCCCCACGACAAACTGTCACAAAACGGTGCCGAGCGGCCGGGTTTTCATTGAGTAGCGAAAAATAAGCCGATCGCCCACCGATCGCCTCGAGCACACGCAGGAAGCGTCGCAACATGACGAGGTGATCATCATCGGCATTCAAGCTTCCGAGCAACTGCGGCAAGAGCGCCTGCAGTCGGCGCAGCGCCGTCGCATCCAGCCGGCGTACCCAACCGCTACTGCGAAAATCACACAGTAATCGCGCGAGTTCCGATACCGCGCCGAAGCCCCGCTGTTGCAGTAGTGATTCCAACTGCGGACTATCGTAAGACTCATCCCACAGCGCCGCGAGCTCATGGGCCGCCGCACGCGTGACGATCGCCTCATCGCGATCATTGACGGGAGAAAATACCAACGACTGGAATTGCCTTTGTACGAACGCGAGATGCACCGCCAATGTTTTACGTAACGAGGCCCAATCGGGCTCGCCCATGGCACGCGCCAAGCGTGCCTGCGACGCGTCGTCGGTCGGCAGAGTATGGGTCTGTGCATCGCGAATCATCTGCAAACGATTCTCGAGACTGCGCAGATAACGGTATGACGCATCGAGCCCTTCGACGATCTGCGGCTGCAACAGCCGACTCCGCCCAAGCCGCGGCAGCACCTCGAAGAGATGCGGACTTTGCAGGCGCCGATCCTGGCCACCACGAATCAACTGCAGAGATTGCACTATAAACTCGATTTCGCGAATCCCGCCGGGACCAAGCTTGACGTGATCGATCAGATCTTTTCGTGCGACCTGCTTTTCGATCAGTTGTTTCATATCGCGTAAGCTTTCGAACACGCCAAAATCAAGATAGCGTCGATAGACAAAGGGCCTCACCGCCTCTTCGTAGAGTTCTTGATAAGCCGCCGTGCCAGTGATGGCCCGTGCCTTGATCCAAGCGTAGCGCTCCCAGTCGCGCCCATGCTGCAGCAGATAATCTTCGAACGAAGAAAACCCGCAGGCGAGCGGACCGGAATCGCCAAAGGGCCGCAGCCGCATATCGACGCGGAAGACGAATCCGTCGGCCGTCGTCGACGAGAGTAAGCGCAGCAGCATCTGACCGAGCCGAATATAGAACTCATCATGGCTGACAGGCGCCGCGTGCTGAGTCTCGCCGTATTCCGGAAAAAGGAATACGAGATCGATATCGGAGGAGAAGTTCAACTCTCGCCCCCCGAGCTTGCCCATACCGACGACGACGAGTGGCATCGGTCGGCCATCTTCGTAAAGTGGTACCCCGTAACGCGCGATCATCACCCGCATTGCATAATCGACCGCTACTTGCACTGCATCATCGGCAAACGCAGAAAGATCGGCGAGCGTTTCCTCGAGGTTGGCGAGCCCCGTAAGATCGCGCCACGCGATCCGTACCATTTCGCGGCGACGCCAGAGGCGCAACCAGCGCTGCGCCGCTGCCTCATCGACACTTGGCGAGAGCACGACCCCCTGCGGCCAACACGAGGCGCCCTGTGCCCTGCGCGGCGATCGCAATGCATCGTCTCGCTCAAGATCAGCCACGAGTGCCGCGTCGCGAGCGAGGCTCTCCGTCACGAACTCGCTGCACGAGAGTACGTGAGCCGCGCTCGCACGCCACGCAGTCGGCAGCTGGTCGATCAGCTCGTTGTCAATCAACTCAGGGTTCATGGACTTAGGCAGGATACAAAAAAAGCCCCGCACGAGGCGGGGCTTATGTCTGCAGCGCGGCAACCGGAGGGGGAGAAGGTCACCACGCAGGAACAAGACTAATCGTTACTCAGCAGGCAGTATGTACGCAGTTGTACCTAACCCGAGCTTCCGATGCCTGTCGATTCCGCCGACTACCGTAACGCCATCAGCCGTTTCTTGACCGGTGTGACGATCGTCACCACCGTCGCGGATGACAAGCCCTCAGGACTCACGGCGACAGCCATCGCCTCAGTTACGCTCGAGCCACCGACCCTGCTCGCCTGTCTCAACCGTCACTCGAGTACCTGCCAAGCGATCATCCAAGCCGGGCGCTTCACGGTGAATGTCCTCGCCAACGATCAGACGGATCTGGCCAAGCTGTTCGCCTCTCGCGAAGCGGATAAATTCCAACGACTGGCCGAGCTCGGCCAGGGTCTCGAGATCAGCGCTTTCGGGACGCCTCACCTGATGGGCGCACTAACCTCGATTGACTGCGCCGTATCGGCCACGACCGATATCGGCACGCACCGAATCTTTTTCGGCGAGGTTCACCGCGTGCGATGCGGCGAAGGCTCGCCGCTCGGTTATTTCCGCGGCGCCTTCGTCGATCGATGACGATCGACCAATCAACGTCGAGCAATACGACCTAGACGACCAACAGTGGTAGCGGCATGGCGCGCTGCTGCTCCGCGGCCACGCGCAGCAGCAGCGGCTCGGCATAGGGCCTCGCGACATACTGGGCGCCCATCGGCAAACCACGCGCATCGAGGCCCGCGGGAACGGTAATCGCCGGCAATCCCAAGTAATTGAAAGGCGCTGTGCAATGAACCAAGCGACTCAGAATCTGCCACAGCGACGCGCCTGCCCCCACATCCGTTTCGTCGCGTCGCGGCACCGGAATAGGCAAAGTCGGCGTCAGTAGCACATCGCAACGCGAAAACACGCTCGCGACGAAACGTTGCAGCAGCGGAATGCGTAACTGCAACGCCTCGAGATACACCGCTGCCGGGATGGCGAGCCCGGTCGACGCCCGTACCCTGACCTGCGGCGTGTATCGCTCACCGCGCGAGCGCAGCCACGGCGCATGCAAGGCGGTCGCCTCGGAATAGACAATGGCCCGGCTGAGCTCGGACATCTGCACCACACCGGGCACCGCGACATCGACGCGCTGCGCACCCGCCGCCAGTAACGCTTGCAGCGATCGATCCATCGCCGTGCGAATCTCGTCAGTTGCAAAATCAAAGAAATAATTGGTTGGTACACCAATACGTAGTTTGTCGACACCTTGACAGATGACGCTTCGGTAATCGGGGATCGGTCGCAGACTGGCATTCGCGTCGATGCCATCGCCGCCTGCCACCACCTGCAAGATCTCGGCGAGATCCGCCGTCGTTCTCGCCACCGGCCCAATCACATCGATCGACGGCGCGAGCTTCATACTGCCCGTACGCGGAATTAATCCATACGTCGGCTTGAGGCCGACGAGCCCGTTGGCCGAGGCCGGAATACGTACGGAACCACCCGTATCTGAGCCTAGACTTGCAAAAGCGGCGCCGCAGGCAACCGCAGCGCCCGAGCCGCTCGATGAGCCACCGGAAATGTGCTCCGGGTTCCAAGCATTGCGGCAATCGCCGTAGGCGGCATTGTGCCCGGTCGCACCGAGCGCGAATTCCGCCATGTTGAGCGCACCGACTTCGAGTGCACCGGCTTGCTCCAAGCGGGCGGTCGCCGTCGCCGTATGCCTTGGAGACTGATCGAGTACGACTTTTGATCCGTAGCGGACCACGCCACCGCCACGCCCGAACATATCCTTGTGGGCTAGAGGAACCCCCTGCAAAGCACCCACGGGCACAACACCCCGACGACGAGCGTCAGCCAACAGAAGATCCGCGCGCTCTGCCCCCCGCAGCAAGCTCTCGGCCTCGATCGCCAAAAAACAATTCGTTCGCTGCTGTGCACGACGGGCACGCTCGAGTGTCTGCCGAGCAAGCTCATGGGCCGAGATCGAGCCTGCTCTCAACGCTGCGACTGCATCCAAGAGGTTCTCCGGATAGACCGCACTCACGGCGACTCTCCTTGGACCACCTCGTCTTGCGTCACCTCGTCGGCGAGCGCTTCGAGCACCCGCAAATAGTCAGACGGTTCGCACTCGAAGGTCACGCCTGGTTCGACCTGTTGAGAACTCGCCCGTACGGCTGCGATCGCTGCAGCCGCGCCACCCGCGATGCGCTCAGCCATCGACGGATCGAGGATCGGCACCTGAACGAGACCTGCCAAATCTTCGACCCGATCGGTAGACAGGGTGGGCGACACGTTAGACGGGCTCGAATTTGGTTGCGACACGATCGGCTCACGCACGAGTTAGAGACGCCATGGTAGCGTTTGTCGCATGTCACACCCAACCACGAATACCGACGTCATTGTCATCGGTGCCGGCCTCTCGGGGCTCGAAACGGCACTGACCCTGCAAGAAGCCGGCTTGACGGTTACGGTGCTCGAGGGTCGTCGTCGAGTCGGCGGCAGACTCTATACGCTAGATCATGTGCCGGGTAAGCCCGAGGTCGGTGGCAACATCGTCTCTCGCGCCTACGGCCGGGTCATCGCTGCAAGCGCGCGCTACGGAGTTCCTCTACGCGACGACGCACCGCGCTATGCCGCTTTTCCCGACAGGCAAGTCACCTTCATCGGCGGTCGGGCCGTCGATGCGGCGACTTGGGCGCAGCACCCGGCTAATCCCTTCGTCGGCGAAGAGCGCTCGCTACTGCCCGCTGCATGGGGTCGCACGGTGCTGAATCGTCATCGCCCGTTCGATGATCTCGAGAATTGGCATCAACCGCAGCACGCCGATCTCGATATCTCGGTCTACGATTTTCTACGTTCACGTGGGGCGACGCCTGCGGCCATCAGACTCGGCTATGAAACCAACATGCCTTACGGAACAGAGTCGTCGCATGATGTGTCGATCCTGCAACTGGCTTTCGTGGACCACTGGCAACGCATCAATCTACGGCAACTCAGCGCCGGTGATCGCTTCGTCGGAGTTTTCGAGGGCGGTAACCAGCGACTACCCATCGCGATGGCGAAACGGTTGAATGGTGATCTGCTGCTTAATCGACATATCGTCGCCATCGAGCAGACCAAAGAAACGGTGCTCGTGCGGTGCGCAGATGGCTCACGGCACCGCGCTCGGGCCGTCGTCAGTTCCATGCCGTTCACGACCTTGCGGCATGTCTATCTAGATCCACTACCGCAACCCTTGCAGCACCGCGCGATTCAAACCTTGGGCGCCAAGCCGATCACACAATTCCATCTGCTACCACGCCGACCTTTCTGGGAAGACGATGGATTAAGCCCTGCGTTCTGGACCGACAGCCTTGCCGGATCCGTGCTCGCCAACCGCGATCCGAAGGATCCCAAAACCGTCACGAGCCTCACCGTCTGGTGCAGCGCTGCCAACGCTCGATTTCTCGATCGCCATGCTGATACGGATGCGGCGCGACTCGTCATCGCGGACATCGAGCGCCTGCGCCCGGCGGCACGCGGTGCGCTCGAGGTGGCGGCCGTACACTCCTGGGAGCGTGATCCGCATGCGGCAGGGACCTGGGCTATTTTCAGGCCCGGTCAAGTTGCACTGACGAGTCATCTTGCCAAGGCGCACGCCAAGCTGTTCTTTTGTGGGGAACACACCGCGATAGCGGCGCGCGGCATGGAGGCGGCGTTCGAATCCGCCGAACGCGTGAGCCTCGAGGTGCTGGACGCGCTCAGCTGAGCCGCAATTCCTCCGGCGGTTATCAACGAATCGCAGCGATCAGCGACGCTGGCGAAAGTGCGGGATGACCTCGGTGGCGTATAACTTTGCCTGCTGCACCATGGCCTCCTGCCTCGCTCCGTGCGGATGAGGCACTGGAGAGCCGCCGAGCTGATAGACATGATCAAGGCCCATATCGAGCAAGGCACCGAGGCGAGCGCGGCACTTGGCTGGTGAACCGCAGATCGAAAACCAATCGACGAATTCATCGGGTACGCCTTTGAGATGACGGCCCTCTTCCTGTGCGTGATGCTTCATGTCATAGCCGGTTTGCATCTGCGCCGCGAGATCTTTGAGCTGTTGGGGTAAATGGTCGAGTGGCGCGTTTTTCATACCGGCAAAGTGCGCCACCATCCCCGAGATCATGCGGCCGAGGTTGATGGCACGCTGCTCATCCTCATCGCAGACCAAGTTGACATAGGCACCGATCCTGACGGAATCGCGCGAACGCCCCGTTTCTTTGAGACGCGCGAGCGCCACATCCATCGCCCATTGGATACGCTCAGGCGCGCTGCCGACCGCAAAACTCACCCGATCACCCACATCCACGGCCATGGCGATCGTCTGCGGACCAGTACACGCGACGTCGACCACGACCGGATCGACCTTCAGCGAGTCGTACCAGCGCAGTCTTGATGGCGTGCCGTTCCGATCGATGGTCTCGCCGCGCGTGTAAGCCTGCAGGCGCTGGACAAAGGTGCGCAACTGGTTGGTGGTACCGTTCGCAATGCCGATGTGCGCGGCGGACGAGTCGCCGCGACCGATACCGCAAATCACCCGACCGTTGGATTCCGCCTGCAAGGTGGCGAGCGCACAAGCCGTGACGGCGACATCTCGGGTCACCGGGTTGGTCACACCCGTCCCGAGACGCAGGCGTGTTGTGGTCTGCGCGGCCAGCGCCAACTGCGCGAACGGATCCGGACTCAGGTTCTGGGTGTCAGGGCACAGCAAGAGGTCGAAGCCTAGCTCTTCGATCTGCTTGGCGAGGCGTGCCGTGTAGCCCGGGGAGGCTTCCATGACGATCCCGAAGTCCGGGCCCGGGAACCGATCAGCTTGCGTCATGTCTCAACTCGGGTGTGGGGGGCGAGTGCCCCGATGCCGAAGTGTAACCTCACGTCAAAAGCGCTAGCATTCGCCTTGCGGTCAAGACATCAGCCATTACCTCGGCTGGCATACGGAGTTCGTCGATCATGAAGTTGTTCTCGCGTGGATCATTCTGGAGTCTCATTGTCCTGTTCGCACTTACCGGACTGGCACGAGCTGACGAATACGCGAGAACCGTCGAGCTCTTCAAGAACGCAGGGGAAAGTGCCGACTTTTTCCAAAAGAACTACGCCTACGCGGTGTTTCCAACCATCGGCAAAGCGGGGCTCGGCATCGGCGGAGCCGGTGGCACGGGCCGCGTCTACGAACGCGGAAACTACGTCGGCGATGTGTCGATGTCGCAGATCAGCCTCGGCTTTCAGGCGGGCGGTCAGGCCTACAGCCAAATCGTTTTCCTGCAGGATAAGCGCGCCTTTGACGAGTTCACCTCCGGGGAATTCGCCTTCGGTGCGGGCGTCGGCGCCATCGCTATCACGGCCTCGGCCAGTGCATCGGCGGGTACGACCGGTGCGACCGCCGCAGCGAGCGGTGGTAAGCGCGACGCCACGACGACGGGCAACTACTACAAGGGCATGGCGGTGTTCACAATCGCTAAAGGCGGCTTGATGTACGAAGCCTCACTCGCTGGCCAAAAATATTCTTACAAGCCGCGCAAGAAATAATGCGGCGAGCGGGTCGCTGAGCGCCGATTTACGCAGGCTCGGCGCTCGAACCGCGCCCACCACGCAGCTCGTACTCCTGCGTGCCGCGATGATAGATGTGATCCGTATCGAGAGCAGCGGTCTTGGCGTAGATGAATCCAGGCGCGATCGACTCATAGATCGGCTCGAAACCGCGCTGTTCGGTCATATGGAAAAGCTCAGCGAACGACTCGACGACGAAATAAGTCGATTGCAGATCGGAAATCTCGTAGTCCGTACGCATGACCCGATCCACATTGAGATGAATCCGATGCGGCGATCGACCCTCGAGTGAAAAGCGCGTTTCGGTAGGTCCAGAGAGAATGCCCGCACCATAGATACGCAGACCGCCACTCTCGCGAATCAGACCGAACTCCACGGTGTACCAATACAGCGCGCTCAACGCCTTCAGGCGGTTGTACTTGAGCGCCTTCCAACCCGCTCGGCCGTAGGCCGCCATGTAATCTGCAAACACCGGATCGGTCAGCAAGGGCACGTGACCGAAGACATCATGAAAAACGTCGGGCTCCTGGATGTAATCGAATTGATTGCGCGTACGTATGAAATTGCCTGCTGGGAACCGACGGTTCGCCAAGTGATAAAAGAACACCGCGTCCGGAATCAGCATGGGCACCGGCACGACCTGCCAGCCGGTCATCGGTCGTAGCGATTCGTTGATACGCTCGAAAGAGGGAACGCCACCTCGCCCCAGATCAAGCCGCTCCAACCCATCGACGAAAGCCTGACACGCACGCCCCGGTAACAAGCGCCGCTGACGTTCGAACAACTCATCCCACAGTCGATTTTCGTCGACGCTGTATCGGCGTTGTTGTGACTCGAGCCAGTCGTCACCCAAATGGCTCGGCCGCTGCAACGGCGCCACGAAGACCGACGGCGGTGTTGAGGGGATTCGACTGAAGTCGAACTCGGTCACAACGAACTTCAGCGACGATAATCGAGAGGCGGCTTTCGATCACCCACCACCGAAACGTATTTGAAATCGGCACCGCGCCGTTGCGCGAACTCCGCTTTGGCGCTTCGGATCAACTCGGCGTCTTGCATCAGCCGAACGGCCGTCAAGCTGAGAACCTTCGTGGCATTCTCCATGCCCTTGAGCCCGATGCTCATACCGCCCGCAGCAACGGCCTGCCAAGAGTGCGCCGGCGTACCCGGCACCCAAGTTGCCGTTCTAAACCCGATGGTCGGCACCGTCCAACTGACATCACCCACGTCTGTGGATCCGTAGCCACCGCGTGAATTCGGCGCCTGAATCTCCCTCTCGGAACCTAAAGTCAGCGCCGCTTTACCCAGCGTCGCATAGAGTTTTTCCGCAAAGGCTTGCTCGTTGGCGTCGTAAGTCACGCCACCAACTTGTCGCAAATGATCATCGACGACCGATGCCAACGCATCGTTCGGAAGCAAGCTGTAGGCACCGTGAATCACTTCGTGATTCACGGTGGTGCCGGTGCCGTCGGCTGCAGCTTGCGAGGTCTTCACGATTCGATCAAAGATTTCCGACATGATAAGTGGATTTCGGTGCCTGACGTAGTAGAAGACCTCCGCGCTTTCCGGAACCACGTTTGGTGCGTCCCCGCCGCGCGTGATGATGTAGTGGATGCGCGCATCCTGCGGAACGTGCTCGCGCATCAGGTTGGCCATGAAGTTCATCGCTTCGACGCCATCGAGTGCGGATCGTCCTCGCTCGGGCGCACCCGCTGCATGAGCCGCGATGCCGGTGAAGCGGAACTTGGCGCTCTTGTTGGAGAGGGTCGGCTCGTTGGTGACGATATTTTGGTCACCCGCGTGCCAATGCAACGCCACATCGACATCGTTAAAGAGCCCGGCACGGACCATGTAGGCTTTACCGGCGCCGCCCTCCTCTGCCGGTGTGCCGTAAAGACGAATCGTGCCGCTGCGGCGCTGCATCTGCAGCCAATGCTTCACCGCAATCGCAGCTGAGGTAGAGCCTGCACCGAAGAGATGATGTCCACAGGCATGTCCCGAAATACGCCCCTTCAAGGGTGATCGCTCAGGCGCTGCCGCCTGAGACACACCCGGCAGTGCATCCATCTCCGCAAGAATGGCGATGACCGGCTCTCCACTGCCGTATTCGGCCACGAATGCCGTCGGCATATCGGCCACACCCGCGGTGATACGAAAACCCGCCTCGCGTAATTCTTTCTGCAAACGTGCGCTGCTTTGCTCTTCCTGATAGCCAACCTCCGCCCAGTTCCATAAATCGAGCGCGGCAGCGCGATCGGCGGCGCGGCGCGACTCGATGAACTTGAGAAGGGAGTCATCGGCGATAGCCGCGGCGGAAGTCAGCACCGTCGCCATCGTCACGGCGGCTAGCGCGTAGGCTCTAATCATCATAGAATCACCTTCAAAGAAAACGAAGAGTCAAAAGCGCCAAGATTGGCGGCGATAAAACTTACCGAGCACCCAGATCGGGCCAATCAGCAGATAAACGAGATCGGTGAGAAAACTCGGTCGTTTACCTTCGTAGGCATGACCGATGAATTGCCCGATCCAGGCAATCACGAACACGGCAACAGCGGCTTGCGCCAATGTCACGTCACCGAACTGCGCGTACACATAGTCGGTGATGCCCAGACTCGCTAGCATGCAAAGAGCAGCGCCGACACCGAGACGGATCGACAAGCGCATCCAAAAAACGATAGTGAGAGCCGCCGCGATCCACGCCACGCTGCCCACCGGCAGCGCCTCGCCAAGCGGAATAGCATAGAGCAACGCCATGACGGACCAGACGATCGCCGGCACACACAGCACGTGCAACAACTGATTGCGCGCATCCTCATGATCGGCCGAATAGGCAGAAAACCACCGATCGATCGGACGTTCCGAAGTCTGGGTCATTCCGATAGCCATTGCCGATTGCTCCTTTTTTGGCCGTCACCCACCGCAAGCTTAACCCGTCGCCGCTCGCCAACCACGCTCGAGCTGCTCCAAACGATCCTCGAGTAGACCCGTGTAGCCAATCGACAAGCGCACAAGCCCGGGGCTGATGCCCGCGCGCGTCAGTGCCAGTTCGTCGAGCTCGCTGGAGGTACTCGAGGCACTTGCACTCATCAACGTGTCGCTGAAGCCAAGGCTGACGGCCATGTAACCAAAATCCTCGATATTTTGCAGATGCTCCATAAATCGATTGGCGCGCTCAGCACTGCCAAGATCAACCGCAAGCAGACCCCCCGCACCGTAGCCGGCATTGGCGAGCTCGCGATGCAGCACATAATCCGGGTGACTCGGGAGACCGGGATAGATGACCGCGGCACCCAAGGCCGTGAGTCTTTCGGCACAGCTGATGGCGCGGCGCGCGTGCTCTTGCATCCGCAGCCCCAGATTCGGGAAGCGGGTGGCCACTTCGTACGCCGAGCGCGGATCCATCGTCGGCCCGAGCAACATCAAGCTGCCCAGATGCAGGTCGTACATCCCATCGATAAAAGCGCCGCTCGCACAAACGCAACCGGCCACGATATCCGATGCACCGTTGATGAACTTCGTGAGACTGTGGATCACGACGTCGGCGCCGTGTCGCGACGGTGAAATCGATAACGGTGCGAACGTGTTGTCGACGATCAATAAAGCGCCGTGACGGTGCGCGATATCAGCTAAAGCCGGCAGATTGGCGACGCGCAACGTGGGATTGGAGACCGTCTCGCAATACAGCACCCGCGTGCGCGCGCTGAAGGCTGCCTCGACTGATGCGAGATCAGATAGATCGACGAACGTCGTCTCGATACCCGCCTTTCGCGGCAGAAAATCATGCAGCAGCGCCCAAGTGCCACCGTACAAGGCTTGGCCTGCCACGATATGGTCGCCGTGACTGCAAGCGTGCAGCAATGAGCCCGAGATGGCGGCCATCCCGCTCGCGGTGCAGTACGCACTCTCGGTGGCTTCGAGCGCCGCCAAATGACGCGCAAGCACCATGACCGTCGGATTGAAGTGGCGTCCGTAAAGGAAGCAGCCGCCACCGGGTCCTTCACGCCCCTCGAAAATCGCCGGCATTTTGCCGGCTTCCATGACGGTGAAGGTGGCGCTGGTTTCGATGGAGAGGTTAACTCCGCCGTGCTCGCCAAACTCGTGACGTGATCGCGCCACGCGGGCCATCGGATCGCCTAAAGGTCGTTCTTGCATCGCGCGCCCCCTTGAGAGAGGTTAGTATTTTCCACCATGACAACAACTACAACCGGCGCGAGTCGCCACTGGATCAGCGTCCTCATCTTCAGCGTGTTCGCCTGGACGATGAGCAATCTCGATCAGTCCCTGTTCGGCTATGCCATACCGGGTATCTTGGGCGAGTTTCAGGTGGGCCTCGATGTTGTTGGGCTGATCCTCACGGTCGGCTTCATCACCGCCTCGGTCATGGTGATTTTCGCCGGTCTCGCTGCCGACACCTGGGGTCGTCGCTGGACTTTGACGGCGCTGCTCGCGTTGTCCGCACTGTTCGTGGGACTGCACGGATTGGTCGAGAATCTCGCGCAACTGACTTGGTTGCGCGCCCTCGCCTTTGGCCTCGCTGCCGGACTCGCACCGATCACGGCCGCTTATGTCGCCGAATCTGCACCCGCGCGCCATCGCGGCATGCTGATGGGTGTTTTGCAATGCGGGTATCCACTGGGGTGGTTTCTGGCAGCCATGCTTGCGGCACCGCTACTCGAGACCAGCGGGTGGCGCTCGATTTTTTTCATCGGCTTTGCCGTGGTTCCGATCGCTTTTTTGATCGGCTGGCGTTTGCCTGAGAGCGAGCGTTTCCAACAAGTGGCCGCAACGCGCTCTAGCGAACGTGCGTCGATCATCGACTGGGGTTTACTGCGCGAGATGTTCTCAATCGACTATCGACGGCGTTCGATCGCCTCGATCGCTTTGTTCTTTGCGTTCGGTTGCGCCTACGCCGGAACGGCGTTCTTTTTTCCGACCTATTTCATGGAAGTGCGCGGTTACAGCCAATCAGAGGCAGCGCAACTCGTCGGTCTCTCCAACGGCATCGCGATTTTCGGCTACCTCGCTGCAGCTTATGTCGGTGAGTATTGGCTGCCCCGACGTGACACCTTCGCATTGTGGACGTTGCTCGGTGCGGCAGCGCTCGTCGCGCTGATGTGGTTGCCGCAAGAACGCTGGCAGGATCTCGCACTCTTCGGTCTCACCGGTGCTTTTTTCTATGGCAGTAACGCCGTGGTCGGTGCACTACTGACCGATTTGTTCCCGACGCGGATGCGCACCACCGCCTACGCCGTCTGCGGCTCGGCACCGCTTAGCGCAGGCTTTGCATTATTCCCGGCTTTGGTTCCACTCGTTGTGCAATCGGCCGGTTGGCAGTGGTCGTTTACGGTGATGATCGCACCCCTGTTGGTATTGGCGGCGCTAGCCGCCCTCGCGCTGCCCCGTATCGCCTCAGGCAGCGATATCGACGCGGTCAACCGTGGCTGACGGTATCGTCCAACGGCTCATCGCGTGACGCGGGCCCGCCGAGTGGCCTTGCCCCCGCTGGACGCTCGATGTAACGCCGGACCTTGCCACGACCACCCTCGATGAGTCCGCTCAGTTGCTCGCGCACTTCGCGGTCTGCGAGCGTCGGACGCGTCAAGCGCCGCTGATAGTCCGTCCAGGTCGGACTCTCGAACCGTTCGGTCCACACTTGCGGATCGTCGAGGCTCTGGCACAGCGACCAACGATATGCTCCGTCGCGACGGCGGCGACGCCCCAGCTCGTGTGCGACGGCCACGAACTGACGGACGTTGTCGTCCGATACGCGATAGTCAATCTCGATGACGATGGGTCCTGATGCAGGATCGAGTTCGACCGCCGGCGGATCGACGATTGGTACGATTTGCGGATCGAGCGAACCCATGCGCGCAATCGAGACGGGCAACCACCTCGCAAACACGAAGGTGCTCAAAGAAGACACACCAGCGACTGTCAAGATCTCGCGGAGTCCGTGGGCGGCGGCCAAGTGCCCCCAAAACCAGCTGCCGAGGGCGAGACCGGCGAAAGCGAAGGTTTGATACATCGCCAACGTTCGCCCCGTCACCCAACGCGGTGACGACAACTGCATGGCGATATTCAAGTTAGCAAGCCCGAGCGTCCACACGGAGCCTGCCAGTACGTGAGCCAGTAACGTGACAATCGCATGGTGGCTTTGTGCGATGACGATCATCGCCACGGTGGCGACTGCACAGATCCAACGCAGCAGGGCATCGCTCGAGAAACGACTGCGCAGCGCACTGCTCGAGAGTGCCCCCATCATCGCACCGATACCGAAGCCACCGAGCAGGAGGCCGTAGGTCGGGGCACCACCTGCCAATAAATCGCGCGCGACGACGGGCATCAGCGCGGGCACCGCCGAGATCGGCACGGTGAAGAGCACCGCGCGTATCAGGATCGCCATCAGATGCGGTGACAAGCGAACGTAACGAATACCGGCCGCGATCGCTCCGAACAGTGGCTCGGGCGGCAGCGGATTCTCGCTCTTCGGTGCACGCCACCACAGCAAGGCGCTCAGCATTCCGATGTAGGACAGCGCATTGATCACAAAGGCAGCGGCCGCACCGACGCTCGCGACGATGATGCCACCAATCGCAGGACCCACGCTGCGCGCCAGATTGAAGCCCACCGCATTGGCCATCACGGCAGCCGGTATTTGTGCGCGCGGGACCTGATCGGCAATGGAAGCCTGCCACGCCGGCGCGAACGCCGCGGTGCCACAGCCGATCAGGAACGTGAAGGTCAGCAACCAAATCGGTGTCAGCCAAGCCAAGATCGCAAATGCAGCGAGCGAGATCGACGCCAGCAGCATCAACAACTGCGAGAGGATCATGACCCAGCGACGATCGTGGGTGTCAGCATAAGCGCCGGCGATCAATGACAGAAAAAAGAACGGCAACGTGCCCGCTGTTTGCACGAGGGCGACCTGATCGGGCGAGGGTGCGATGGTCGCCATCAACCAGGACGCGCCGACGGTCTGGATCAGACTGCCGAGCGACGAAACGAGCGACGCCCACCAGAAAACGGCAAAGACCGGATGAGCAAAGGGCGCCAGCGTCGACTGGCGCCAACGGGCTATACGGGAATCGGCGGACGCGGTCATCGGTGAGAACTAAAGCAACGGTCTGCAGCGCAGAAATAGAGTCGCAACGGTATCATGATGGCATGTCGGTGAGTTTCGAAAATATCGTCAACGCCGCCAAGACGCTCGGCGATCAACTGGAACGTACGCCCTGCAGGCGCTCACGTACCTTGTCGGCTCTGACGGGTGCGGAAGTGTGGTTGAAGTTCGAGAACCATTAGTTCACGGCCTCGTTCAAGGAGCGCGGTGCGCTGAACAAGCTGCGCAGTCTGAATGCAGAGCAGCGGCAGCGGGGCGTCATCGCGATGTCAGCCGGCAACCACGCCCAAGGCCTTGCTTTTCACGCCAGCGGCCTCGGCATTCCGGCCACGATTGTCATGCCCGCGAATACGCCATTCAACAAAGTTCAACAGACTCGCGCGCACGGTGCGCGGGTCATTCTGCACGGCGCTCAACTGACTGACGCGGAGCAACATGCCTACGAGATAGCCAAGGCCGAACATCTCGTGTTCGTGCACCCCTATGACGATGTCGACATCATCGCAGGCCAAGGCACGATTGCACTCGAAATGCTCGAGGACGTACCTGATCTCGAGATGCTCTGTGTCCCCATCGGCGGCGGAGGCCTCCTTGCCGGCATGGCGATTGCCGCAAGAGCGATGCAGCCCGACATCGAACTCGTTGGCGTTCAGACCCGCGCCTTTCCCGGCATGTACGCAGCGATCAAGGGTACGAGTCCGACTTTCGCCGAGCGTACCATCGCCGAAGGTATCGCCGTGCGGAATGTGGGCCTCTTGACACGAGCGATCATCGGCGAGTTGGTAGACGACATTCTGCTGATCGAAGACTCCGCCATCGAGAATGCCATCAGCCTCTTGGTATCGATTGAAAAAACCGTTGTCGAAGGTGCCGGTGCCGCGGGCCTGGCGGCCGTCTTGGCCTATCCAGAGCGCTTCAAAGGCAAACGAGTCGGTCTCGTCTTGTGCGGCGGTAATATCGATACGCGTCTGCTAGGAATCGTGCTGCAACGTCAGCTCGTACGCGAGCGGCGTCTTGTCACCCTCCGTTTCGAGAGTGCCGACCAACCGGGTACGCTGGCACGCATCGCCACGCTGATCGGCGGTGCCGGCGGCAATATCGTCGACGTTGCCCATCATCGACTCTTTCTCGATGTGCCGATCAAAGATGCCGATCTGGACTTCACCATCGAAACGCGCGACGCCGAACATACCCAACAACTCGAGGCCACCCTGCGAGAGGCCGGCTTGACGCCGCAAACGATTGCATCGACCGGAGGCTGACTGACGCCATGACCAATCCGAAAAAGACCGCGATGGATCGCTTTCTCGATACGGTTGAACGCGCCGGCAACGCGCTGCCCCATCCGGCAACATTGTTCGCCTTGTTGGCTCTGAGTGTTGTCGTGGCCTCGTTCATTGCCACGCACTTGGGCGTATCGGTGCAACACCCGACGACCGGCGCCACCGTGACGCCTGTCAACCTGCTGAGCCTTCAGGGCCTGCATCGGATCCTGACCAACCTCGTCACCAACTTCACGGGCTTCGCACCGCTCGGCACGGTGCTCGTCGCTTTGATCGGTATCGGTGTCGCCGAGCATTCCGGATTGATCGGCGCTGCGCTGCGCAAGCTCGTCCTCGCGGCACCGCAGCGACTGCTGACACCGATCATCGTATTCGCCGGCGTCATGTCGAACATGGCGAGTGAAATCGGCTACGTACTCCTGATCCCACTCGCCGGTCTGATCTTTCATTCTGCCGGTCGCCACCCGATCGTCGGCATGGCGGCCGCCTTCGCCGGTGTCTCCGGGGGATACTCGGCCAATCTTTTGATCGGCACCATCGACCCACTGCTCGCGGGGCTGTCACAAGAGGCCGCTCGGATCGTCGATCCAAGCTATACCGTCAGTCCGCTCGCCAATTGGTATTTCCTCGCCGCATCGACTCCCGTCATCACGCTGCTCGGCTGGTTCGTCACGGAACGCTTCACCGAAAAGCGTTTCGCCGACAGCAACAAGACTGCATTGGACGGGTCAGCGGAGAGTCCATCGACGAGCGAACTGTCGTTGCTCGAGCGTCGTGGTCTTCGCTACGCGGCTGTCGCGAGCCTTACCCTGACGCTATTGATCATCTGGTCGATGCTGCCCGTCGGCTCAGTGCCCGCTGGCGGATTCCTGCGCGATCCGAGCACGGGAGACCTCCTGAACTCGCCGCTGCTGTCAGGCGTCGTCGCGATCATCTTCCTCTTCGGAGTCGTCAGTGGCGTAGCCTACGGCATCGGTGCAGGGACGATCCGCAGCGATGCCGATATCGTCAAGGGCATGAGTAACAGCATGTCGACTCTTGGCGGCTATCTCGTACTGGTATTCTTTGCTGCGCAATTCGTGGCGCTATTTAATTGGACCCAACTTGGCCTGATCATGGCCGTGAATGGCGCAGAGGGACTCAAAGCGCTTGGCCTATCGGCAGTGCCGCTCTTCGCTCTTTTTATTTTGCTCACCGCCACCGTCAATCTGATGATGGGCTCAGCGTCGGCAAAGTGGGCGTTGATGGCGCCGGTGTTCGTACCGATGTTCATGTTGCTCGGCTACTCACCAGAGCTGACGCAAACGGCTTATCGTGTCGGCGATAGCGTGACCAACATCATCTCGCCGATGTTGAGCTACTTCGCCCTGATCATCGCGTTCTTCCAGAAATACGAATCACGCGCAGGCCTTGGCACCGTGGTCGCTGTGATGCTGCCCTACTCGATGACCTTCCTGATCGGTTGGTCGTTGATGTTCGGTCTGTGGCTGGGCTTTGGATTACCTGTCGGACCCGGGTCTCCGCTCTTTTATTCGGGCGTGAACTGACAGATCGCTCGCGGCCGTTCATCTCTGGCGGTTGCGCGACGCACTTCGAGATGCTGAACTTTCGGTGGCATCGTGGGTGACAAGGTGACCGACGCGCGTAACGTGCCGCGTTCGCAATCGAATAACCAATCGCCCCGTAAGCGATTCTCGAGACTGAGGTAACCGGGTCGACTGCGACAGACGCCGAGCTCTTGGCTCAATTGGGCAAACTCGGCACGCCGTCGCTCGAGTGAGCGATCGAGAAAGAGATTCATCGCAGCGAGCTCACGCGCCGTCGCGTCATCCCACTTCGTGACCAGGCCCTCGACACCGACCCGCGCCGCCTGCAACTCAGCCGACGGCTCGATCGCGCGCGGCTTGAGTTCACCGCCGAGGGCCAACGCGGCGATAGCGTCATCCAGTGCGCCGCCCCAAGGTGTGTAGGTCCGATTCCCAAGTGCGATCAGACCAACACCATAGTCCGGCAGCCAACGCATCTGCGAACCGAAACCGGGCAGCCCACCGGAGTGGGCGACGATGTGCGAAAACTCGCAACTTTGACTGATACGCAAGCCGTAGCCGTAGCCCGTGACGTTGAGTTGCGGTTGCCCACTTTTGCTCAGCGTGATCGAAGCGGGTCGCAGGCGCCACATCTGTTGCATCTCTCGTAATGACGAACGTGCGATAGGGCCACTCGACACATCATCGCGCGACGGATAAGCCGCGAGGAACTGACCGACGTAGCGGCCAAGATCATCGAGTGAGGTCAACATGCCACCCATCGCACCGAACGCACCATCGGCGAGCTGCGGCTCGAGTTTCCATTGACCATCTTCGTATCGGTAACCACGTGCCAGACGCCGATCGCTAACAGCGCTCGGTTCGAGTGTGGTCGAAGTCATGCCGAGTGGTTGGAGAATTCTTTTGTCGACATACTCGGGGTAGGACAGGCCCGAAACGATGGCAACGATTCGACCAAGCAGAGCATAGCCATAGTTCGAATACTCGAAAGCAACGCCCGGCGGATTCGAAAAAGGCATGCCTTGCTGTAACAAGGCTGTGAACTCATCCTCGCTGATCGCCAGCTGCTGATCACCCCACGGGTTATCTTCCGGGAACCCTGCAGAATGAGTCAGCAGGTCGCGTATCGTCAGCTTCGGTGAATCACTGCTTGGATAGCGCCAGCTGCGCAGCTCGGGCAAATATTTCTCGGCGGGCTCGTCGAGCGACAGGCGCTGCGCATCGCGCAACTGTAGGATCGCCATCGCCGTGAAGCTCTTGGTCATCGATGCGATACGAAAAACGCTGTCGCTTTTGACTTCGGCACCGCTCGCCACATCGCGCAGCCCATGCACGCCGACATGGACGAGCCGACCCTCTACGATGATGCCCCAAGCGCCGCCGGGTACTTTTTCGCGACTGAGAAAGTCCCGCATCATACGATCAACGTCGGCATACGCCGCGGGCACCTCCGCGTGGGATGTCATTAGGCCGGCGCTGCCAAGAACAGCAACGGCAGCCCACAAAGTGACCCTCTGGCGTGCTTGCTTCATGACTGAGCCCCTCTCAACGATTCAGGCGATGCGAGTCGTACCAGCCGATCGTTCCTTGAATGGCAGCGAGCCACTGACTCGGTCGACCGAAGCCGTGACTCGCCTCAGGCAAGCGCATCAGCGCGCTCGGCACACCTTGCAACTGCAGCGCTTGGAAATATTGCTCCGAGTCGCTCATGGGGGTGCGCCAGTCCTGCTCGCCGGTGATGAGCAGCGTCGGCGTTCGCACTTTGCCGACCAACGACAAGGGCGATCTCGCCCAATATTTCTCCGGCTCTTCCCAAGGCATACGATCGAACCAATATCCCGCCATCGTGGCACCGATGTCCGTCGTCAATGCCGTCGAAGCCCAGTTGATCACCGGTCGCTTGACCGACGCCGCCGCGAAGCGACTCGTCTTGCCGATCGCCCAAGATGACAACACCCCGCCACCGGAGCCACCACCGATATAGAGCCGATTCGTGTCGATGAAGCCCTTGGCAACGACCGCATCGACCACGCTCATCAGATCGTCGTGATCCTTACCCGGGTACGCACGATTGATGAGACTCGCAAACTCCTCGCCGTAGCCGATCGAACCGCGTGGATTCGCAAAGGCCACCACGTAACCGGCAGCCGCGTAAAGATGATGTGTGATGGAGAACATCGGTCCGTAGTCGAGATGCGGTCCGCCGTGGATATCGAGCGCCAGCGGATATTTCTTTGACGGATCAAACCCCGGCGGATACAGAACCCAGGCATGCACCGATCGACGATCTGCACTCGACTTGATCCACCATTCCTCGAGCTTGCCGATGTCGCGCTGCTCGCGCCATGCCAAGTTCATATCCCACAACGTCCGCGCGCCCGCTGCAGCCGTGATCGCGAGCGTAGCCGGTCGGTCCGCCTCGACGCTCGGGTAAGCGAAGACACCCGCTGCAGCCGAATAGGCGCTGCCACCCGACGACGGCAACAATAAGCGTGTGGCGCCGAAGGCTTCCACCACGCGCGTGATCGTACGGTCACGCGTCACGAAGCCCACACGATTCACGCCTTGGTCTTGATACTGGAAGTAAACGCCCGAGGCGTCTTCGCGCCATTGCGGTTGCGAGGCGACTCGGTCGAGCGCCGCGGTCAGGTTCACCGCAGCGATCGTCGGCTGACTATCGATAGACATCCAAAAGAGATCGGTGCGTTGATGCGAGTTACGACGATTACGCCAACCCACATAGACGACTTCACGTCCGTTCGGGCTGATCGCCGGCGACGTCTCTGAGCCATCATCGCGAGTTAATTGTTTGGGCGATGAATCCGAGCTCAAAAATATCTGCCAGAGATCACTTTGATTGGCTCGTCGACGAGCGGCCTCATGCGTATCCGCAGACACGACGAGCGATCTACCGTCCGGCATCCAGGCTGGCGCGTCATCACGCGCTCCCCAATCACCCGCCCCTCGGGTCAGCTGCCGCGGCTCCGTCGAATCGGCGACGTCCACAACGAAGACGTGCCGCTCACCGGGCGTGCTCCAACCACCTGAATCCGTTCGGTATGGATAGCCACGCACGATGCGCGGTTCGGGCGCCCACTGTGCGCCGTCCGGCTTGGTCGGCAATTCGTAAAAAGCCTTGGGCTTTTGCTCGACGAGCATCACGAAGGCGAGTTGCGAACCGTCGGGCGACCACGCGATACCGCTCGGCGCTTGAACGCCGCGCGTAATGACATGCGTACGACCATCTTGCACGTCGAGGACGAAAATCTGCGGCTTGCTCCCTTCGCGCCCGATGAAGGCGATCTTCGTGCCATCCGGCGACCAACGCACCGAGCGGGGCGATTTGTCGGTACCGACCAAGAGTTGCCGAGCGCTGCTCTCAACCTCGACCAACCACAATTCGGTCGAGACACGATCGGTCTGAATATCGCGAAGCTCGCGTAGCACCGCGACACGCTTGCCATCGGGCGAGAGCTGCGGATCCACCGGTTGCTCGAGGCGATAAAGATCGAGTGCCTGCACCGGCACACGCTGCTGTTTCTTCGAGCGGATCCACTCCTCGACCTGAGCTTCGAGAATGTCGAGCGGCAACGCGCCTGATCGCAAGATCACATCGTGAAAATCGCGAATATCGAAACGTGCACCGAGCACACGCTGCGACTTTTCGCGCAGCTTGACGATGTGCAACATACCGACGGTATAAGCGGTCGCTTGGCCGGGCATGACGATGTAACGCTCGGTCGCCTTGGTCGCCGCGTCGCGCGTCATCGGCATGTTATCGAGGTGGTATTGAATCACCTGCTCGCGCGTCCAACGCTTCGCATGCAAGCCGGTATCGACCACCAAACGTACCGCGCGCGTCAGTTCGAGCACGAGTCGACCGAAATCGGAATACGGATCGGCGTAGAGACCGAGTTCCTTGGGCAAGCGCTCGGTGTAAAGGCCCCAACCCTCGGAATACGCGGTAAAGCCTCCGAAGCGGCGAAAGCGCGGCAACTCGTCGAGCTCACCGGCAATTGCCAACTGCATGTGGTGCCCCGGGATGCCCTCGTGATACGCGAGCGCTTCCATTTCGTACTTCGGCATATCCGCCATGCGATACAGGTTGGCGTAGTAGATACCCGGCCGCGTGCCATCGGCAGAGGGGCGCTGATAGAACGCCTTGCCCGCCGACTTCTCGCGAAACGGTTCCACCGCTTTCACGAGCATCGACGCCTTCGGCAAGGTACGGAACAGCGATGGCAATCGCTCGCGCATGCCGTCGATCAAGCGGGTGGCCTCGGCAAGATAAGCAGCCTTGCCCTCCGCCGTCTCAGGGTAATAAAACTGCGGATCGTTGCGCATGACCTCGAAGAAAGCCTGCAAGTCCCCGGTGAAGCCGACCTGCTTCATGATGGCGCGCATCTCACCGTGAATACGCGCCACTTCCGCAAGACCCAATTGATGGATCTCCTCGGCGGTCATCGAGGTTGTCGTATAACTCGAGAGCAAGAAATCGTAATAGCGAGCGCCGTCACGTAAACGCCAAACGCCATCGTCGGTACCAGCGCGCTTACCGGCGGCCGTTGCATACTCGATGAGCTTTCGATAACCGGGGCCTACGGACTCGAGCAACGCGGTGCGCGCCTCGGCGATCAAGCGCGATCGCGTTGCGACATCGATCTGGATCGACAAAAGCTTGCCGTTGATGTCGGCCCACAACGGACTGCTTTGACCCGAGTCATCGAAAGGTGCGCCACGAATGACGTTCGCGGCATCGGAAATCACATACGGAAAGACGAACGCCGGCGGCAGCGCGCCACGTCCCTCTGCCTCATCGGCGTTGACCATCGCCTGATCGAGCCGCAGTGCGACACCACGCAGACGAGAAATATATGCCTCCGCGTCGGATACGGACTGCACACGGTGCGAGTTGATCAAGAATGCAGGGATCTGCGCCTGCAAACCGTTCATCTGATCGAAAGGATAACGATGATGGCGCCACTCGTCGCGCGCAAGCTCACGCTTCGCATTCATTGCGAAGATGTCGTATGACAGCCGACCCTGAGCATCGAGGGCCGCCCGATCGAGGGTCGACTCCAAGACCTGTAATTGACGTCGAGTGCGTGCAAGGTCCGCCTCTCGACGCTCCTCGGTCAGCGGCGACCATTCACCGTAGCGCGACCGCAACCCGAGAGCGGTCGCATATTCAGGGCTCGCAGCCACGTCTTCATCAAAGGCGGCTTCGAAGAAGGCTTTAGCTTTCGCGTTCGCGTCGCCATCGGGCGTCACCGCCGGCGCCGTGAGGGTCGTCAATACGACGAAAAAGACAGCGATGATTCCCTGTTTGATCATGAGTGAACCTTTTTTGGATTGATTTCTCAAATTCGCGCTGCGAGCTCCGTCGCCTGACGAATCGCCCGCTTCGCATCGAGCTCCGTAGCCACGTCGGCGCCGCCAACGAGATGTACGGTGAGACCGGCTTGCTGCAGCGGCGCGACGAGCGTGCGCAACGGCTCTTGGCCGGTGCACAACACGACCGTGTCCACCTCCAAGGTGCGTGGCGTATCGCCCACCACGATATGCAAACCCCGATCGTCGATATGCCGATACTGCACATCACCGATCATCTCGACCCGCTTCATCTTGAGTGCGGTGCGATGGATCCATCCGGTCGTCTTGCCAAGGCCCGCGCCGGGCTTGCCCGCCTTGCGTTGCAGCAGGAAAACCACCCGTGCGGGCGGGGTTGGCTGCGGTGTAACGCCAGCGACACCGCCACGAGCGACAGCCGGATCACCAACGCCCCACTCGCGCAACCACGCCTCGCGATCGAGCGTGATCGAGTGGCCGTCGTGCACAAGGAACTCCGCTAGATCAAAGCCAATCCCGCCTGCACCGACGATGGCAACACGCGCACCGACGGCGCGCCTGCCCGTGAGCACATCGAGGTAGCTGCAGACCTTGGGGTGATCCTGTCCCGAAATCTTCGGGTCGCGCGGAGTAACGCCCGTTGCGAGAATCACCTCGTCGAAACCACTACCGATCAAAGATTCTGGGCCGATGCGCTGAGCCAGTCTGACATCGACTTTGGTCGCGGTCAGTCTGCCCTGGAAATAGCGCAACGTCTCTTCGAATTCCTCTTTGCCCGGAATCTGCTTCGCGAGATTGAACTGTCCGCCAATACGCTGATCCGCTTCGAACAAGGTCACTGAGTGACCACGCTCAGCCAAGGTGGCTGCGGCGGCGAGACCCGCAGGTCCCGCCCCGACAACAGCGATTTTTTTGAGCCGACGAGCGGCCTTGATGACGAGCTCGGTTTCGTGACAAGCGCGCGGGTTTACGAGACACGAGGCGATCTTCCGCGAGAAGGTATGATCGAGACAGGCTTGGTTACAAGCGATGCAGGTATTGATATCCGCTGCACGCCCCTGCGCTGCCTTGCGTACGAAGTCGGGGTCGGCGAGCAAGGGCCGCGCCATCGACACCATGTCGG
>SXGQ01395822.1_pt1 | contig 26220 bp, 22 predicted proteins | sample 3178371 | NCBI WGS metagenome assembly SXGQ01 (sample SAMN11356859, study PRJNA531348) | freshwater metagenome | isolation source: freshwater sample F1-20 | place: China: Fuxian Lake, Yuxi | collected 2017-12-25 | reverse complement strand
GGGAACCATCAACGGCTACGGCGAGCGGGTGGGGAACTGCAACCTCATCACCGCGATTGGCAACCTTCAGTTGAAGCTCGGCATCCCGGTTTGCGATGACCTTACGCGGCTGCGGGAACTCGCGCAGTTCGTGGCGGAACTGGCCAATGTTGCGCCGGACATCCGTGCGCCGTTTGTCGGCACGGCAGCCTTCACGCACAAGGGCGGCTTGCACGTCGATGCCGTGCAAAAACTCGCGAGCAGTTACGAGCACATCGATCCTGCGCTGGTTGGCAACGAGCGCGTCATCGCCGTCTCGGACATGAGCGGTCAGGCCAACATCCTCAACCGCGCCGAGGCTCTCGGCTACCCGCTTGCGAAGGGTTCGGCGGAAGTAAAGAATGTGCTCAACGAAGTGAAGCGCCTCGAAGCTGATGGCTACGAATTCGAAGCCGCCGAGGCGTCCTTTGCTTTGCTGCTCCGCAAGCTCACGGGCAAGTACACGCCGCTGTTCGATCTTCAGGAATACCACTGCACCTATCGCCGCGCCGGTGATGGTCGCTGGGACAAATGCGAGGCCACGGTGAAGCTCCTCATTGATGGCCGGGAGAGCTATCAGGTCGCCGAGGGCGATGGTCCCGTGAACGCGCTCGACGCCGCACTTCGCAAGGCGCTCGCGCCTTTCCATCCGGGCATCGAGGCGATCCGACTGGAGGACTACAAGGTCCGCATCATCAACGGCCAGCAGGGCACTGCGGCAAAGACGCGTGTCCATATCACCAGCAGCGATGGCCACGACACATGGGGCACCGTCGGCGTGAGCGATAACATCATCCAGGCGAGCTGGCTGGCGTTGGTGGACAGTTTCGAATATAAGCTTGGAGCATCTTCCAAATGACACCGAAGAAAAAGACCACCACCGCCGGCGAACGCGCCGAGACAATCAACGAACACCTCGGGCGCCGCGTGAAAAAGCTCCGCGGCGATCGCGGCTGGTCCCTCGATAATCTCGCGCAGGCCAGCGGCGTGTCCCGCTCCATGCTCAGCGAAATCGAACGCGAGAAGGCGAACCCCACGCTCGCCGTCACGTATCGCATCGCAAACGCCTTCGGCATGGGCATCGCCGAGCTCATCGAGACCAGCGAGCGGCAGGCGGCCATCCAGGTGGTCCGCGCGACGGACCGCGGGCAGGTCTATCGCTCCGACAAGAACTGCCAGATTCGCACGCTCTCTCCGCTGAATCTCGAAAAGGACGTCGAGTTCTACGAGGTCACCATCCGCGTGAACGCCGAGCTCCGCAGCACCCCGCACTACGAGGGCACGCGGGAATTCCTCACGGTGGAGAAGGGGAGCGTCCGCCTTGAAAGCGCCGATGATTCCGCGGAGTTGTCGGTTGGTGATTCCGCGACGTATCGCGCCGATGTGCCCCATTCGATCATCAATATCGGCGAAGGCGAGGCCGTGCTTTTCCTCGTGGACATCTATCGGTGAAGACCGTCCTGGAGGTCATCAAAGCCAGCGCGGACTACTTTGCCAGAAACAAGGTCACGAGCCCGCGCCTCAATATCGAGCACCTTCTCGCGCATGTCCTCGGGAAGAAACGGATGGACCTCTACATGGAATTCGACCGCCCGCTTTCCGAGGCGGAACTCGCACCGCTGCGCGACCTTGTAAAACGCCGCGCCGCCGGAGAGCCGCTCCAATACTTGCTCGGTACCGCTGAGTTCCTCTCCCACACGCTGAAGTGCGATGCCCGCGCGCTCATCCCGCGGCCGGAGACGGAGGAGCTCGTCGAGGCGCTCATGCTGGAGGCGAAAGCCGATGACTGCGTCTGGAAGCGCGGCCACATCGTCGATGTCGGCACCGGCAGCGGCTGCATCGCACTCGCACTTGCCGCGGCGTTTCCGGAAGCCCGCGTCACCGCTGTCGATTGCTCAGATGCCGCGCTCGCCCTTGCCGCGGAGAACGCTTCCCGCCTCGGTCTCTCCGAGCGCGTTGTCTTTTTAAAGAGCGACCTCCTCGCTGCGGTGGACGGCCCCATCGATCTCCTCGTCGCGAACCTCCCCTACATCCCCAGCGCCGAAATCCCCGGCCTCGAACGCGAAGTCCTCTGCGAGCCACGCCTCGCCCTCGATGGCGGGCACGACGGCCTCGCGCTCGTCCGCCGCCTTCTTGAAGAAGCCGCCCCCAAGCTCTCTCCCGGCGCACGCATTGCCTTGGAACTCCACCTTGACCAGCCCTCCCGCCTCGCCGCCGAACTCCCGCACCTCGCCGGCGCACGTGCCGTGAAAGACCTCAGCGATCGCGAGCGATTCCTTTTTGCAAACACCCCGGCCTGACTGCTAGGAAGCACGCATTCACCGATGCACCGCTTCCGTTCCATCCTCACGTTCACCGCTCTCGTCCTCGCACCACACGTCCGCGCCGACGAAGACCTCGGCGAAATGTGGGGCACCGCCGCCGAGGAAGCCAAACACTACCCCATCGTCAACATCCCCATCCCCTCCACCGTCCCGCTCAGGCCCGGCGGCCTTGAAAGCATGCCCGATGGACGGCTCGCCGTCGGCACACGACGTGGCGACATCTACTTCATCAAAGGCGCATTCGAAAACCCGCCCGCCCCGCAGTACCACCTCTTCGCCAGCGGGCAGGACGAAATCTTCACCCTCGCCTGGCGCGATGGCGGCATGACCGCCGTCACGTGGGGCGAAGTCACCCGCATCACCGATACCGACGGCGATGAAGTCGCCGACCGCTACGACACCCTCACCGCCAACTGGGGCTACGCCGAAGGCCACGAGTTTGCATTCGGCTCCAAGCCCGATGCCGACGGCGCCATCACCGTCGCCCTCGGCCTCAGCGGCTCCTACAATTCCAACAACCTCTTCCGCGGCTGGGCCGTCAAAGTAACCCGCGACGGCAAAATGATCCCCCTCGCCAGCGGCCTCCGCAGCCCCGGCGGCGTCGGCGCAAACAAAGAAGGCGCCATGTTCGTCATCGAAAGCCAGGGCCCGTGGAACGGCTGCTGTTCGCTCAAGCACATCAAGCCCGGCGCCTTCCTCGGCCACCCCGCCAGCTACAACTGGTATCCCTTCGTCCCCGGCATGAAAGCCCCCGAGCTCGAGCCCAAAAGCGGCTCCCGCATGGGCATCGAAAAGAAGCGCGTCAAAGAACTCATCCCACCCGTCGTCAAGTTCCCCTACATCAAAATGGGCCGCTCCATCTCCGGCTTCCGCCTCGACAACACCGGCGGCAAATTCGGCCCGTTCGATGGCCAGATCTTCCTCGGCGACTACACCACCAGCGTCGTCATGCGCGCCACCACCGAGCAAATCAACGGCGTCTGGCAGGGCGCATGTTACCCCTTCCGCGAAGGCCTCAGCACCGGCATCATGAACGTCGAATTCACCCCCAAAGGCCAACTCATCGCCGGCGGCTTTACCACCAACCGCCAGTGGCCCGTCCGCGGCACCGAGCCCTACGCCCTCCAGCGCATCGACTGGAACGGCACCGTCCCCTTCGAGGTAAAGGAAATCAACATCCGCAAAGACGGCTTCCTCCTCACCTTCACCAAACCCATCGACCCCGCCATCGCCGCCCGCCCCGAGAGCTACGCCATCACCACCTACACCCACATCTACCACGGCGCCTACGGCAGCCCCGAAGTCGATCAAACCACCGCCCGCGTTCTCGCCGCCGAGCCTTCGGCCGATGGACTCACCGTCCGCCTCCGCCTCGACAAAATCACCGAAGACCACATCCACGACTTCGACCTCGGAGCCCTCCGCAGCAAAGAATCCCAGCCCCTTTTGCACAAAAAAGCCTACTACACCGTCAACGAAATCCCCCGGGAGTAGCCCGCGAAGGAGCGGGCTTCACCGCGCCATCTATCCGCAGATTCCGCCGATTCGCGCAGATGGCCCATGCACAAAATCTGCGTAAATCCGCGAAATCTGCGGACAAAACACCTCGCTTTATACCTTCACAGTAAAGCGCCGGACATTCCCCGCCTCAATCGGCAGTTACCGATTACGACGCCGGATATGTTTCGTCGTTCGTGGGTGAGCGGATTTATGATCATCAGTAATGGGTGGCCGGTAATCACCGAAACCATCACACGCAACCTAAGCGATTCATGCAAAATCTGGATAACATCCAGCAACAGGCGGGCCGTCAACCCCGCTGGGCCGAGGTAAAACAGGAACGCGCCGAAGCTGAAACGCCATGGCTCATTACGGGCCGGTGAGGCGCGCACTCGGGATGGTGGCTTTTAGACTAGCAGTGGTCAGTCACAGGTGTGGGCGATTAAGCTTGTGGTAAGTAATCCGCCAACCCGCCAGCGACTGCCTACTGCTTACTGCCCACTGCCAAGCGACTACGCTTTCATCCGCTCGATGCGGGCACCGAGCTGGTTGAGCTTGTCGTCGATCGATTCGTAGCCGCGGTCGATGTGATACACGCGGTTCACCTCGGTGACGCCCTCGGCGCGCAAGCCCGCAAGCACGAGCGCTGCGCTCGCACGGAGGTCGCTCGCCATCACCGGAGCGCCGCTCATTTTCGCGACGCCCTTGATGATGGCCGTGTGGCCGTCGAGCGAGATGTCCGCGCCCATGCGCTTCAATTCCGAGACGTGCATGAAGCGCTGCGGGAAGATGGTTTCGCTGATGACGCTGATTCCCTCGGTCTGCGCGAGCAGCGCGCACATTTGCGCCTGCATGTCGGTGGGGAATCCGGGATAGGGCTCGGTGGTGAGCTGGAGCGGCTTGGGCGACGGATGGCCTTTGATGCGGAGCGTGTCGGCTTTCGCTTCGATCTCGTAGCCGGAGAGATTCAGCGCATCGATGAGGGAACCGAGGTGGCTGGGATCGACGCGGCGCAGCAGGACATCGCCGCCCATGATTGCGCCGGCGACAAGGTAGGTGCCGGCTTCGATGCGGTCGGGGATGACTTCGTGTTCCGCGCCGTGGAGTTCCGCGACGCCGTGGACGACGATGCGGCGGGTGCCCGCGCCTTCGATCTTCGCGCCCATTTTGTTGAGGAAGTTCGCGAGGTCCACGACTTCGGGTTCCGCGGCCGCGCTCTCGATGACGGTGGTGCCCTCGGCGAGCGCAGCAGCCATCATCACGTTGTCCGTGCCGAGCACGGTCGGGCCTTGTTTTCCGCGAAGGTTCACGGTCGCGCCGCGAAGTTCGTTGGCGAAAAGCTTCACGTTTCCATGCTCGATGCGGCTGACCGCGCCGAGAGCCTCGAATCCCTTGAGGTGCAAATCGATTGGTCTGTCGCCGATGACGCATCCGCCCGGCAGGGAAACCGACGCTTCCTTTTCACGGCCGAGCAGGGGACCGAGCACGCAGACCGAGGCGCGCATCTTTCGCACGATGTCGTATGGCGCGGCGGTCTTCAGCTTGCCGGCTTCAATCCGCACCACGCCGCTCGCACGCTCCACATGCGCGCCGAGATGGCTGAGAATCTGGAGCATGTAGTTGATGTCCGAGAGGTCCGGCACATTCGCGATGACGCACGGTTCCTTTGTGAGCAGGGCCGCGGCGAGAATCGGGAGCGCGCTGTTTTTGCTTCCGCTGACGCGGACTGTGCCATTGAGCGGATGTCCGCCGTGAACGAGAATTTTATCCATGAAGTAGAAACGGGAAGCGGTCTGTAATCTTTCAAAGTTTTTTGTCGCGGAAGAAAGCCCCCCGTGGCGAGAAAAACATTCCTACCGCCGGACCGCAGCACCCGCGCGTCCGGCGGCGAGCGCTTCGATTTCCGCCACGGTGGCCCGGTTCCAATCGCCGGGAATGGTGTGTTTCCATGCGCCGGCAGCGGCGGCGAAATCGATTGCCGCCTGCGCCGAATCGCCGCGCAACAGCGAGAAAATCAATCCGCCCGTGAAGCTGTCACCGGTGCCGATGCGGTCGACGATGGCGAGTGCGTATTCGCGGGAGATGACAAGGTCGCTGGCCGAGAGCAGCATCGCCTGCCAGCCGGTTTCATGGGCGTTTTCGCCGCTGCGGCGGGTCATGGCTACGCGGGAGAAACTGTAGTATTTTGCGAGCCAGCGGGCGCTTGATTCCATCCGTTCGAGGTCGCTACCCGCGGCGGACGGAGCGCCGAGAATCGAAGTCGCTTCGTCGGCACCGCACACGCAAACGTCCACAAACTCCATGAGTGGCTGCAGCGCCTCGGCCGCTTCGGATGTGGTCCAGAGTTTGGAGCGGTAGTTTAGATCGAAGCTCACGGTGAGGCCGGCGCGCTTCGCGGCAACGAGCGCTTCGCGACAAAGCGCGGCGCTGTGCGGCGAAAGGGCCGGCGTGATTCCGGACCAGTGAAACCATTTTGCGCCGGCGAACACGGAATCCCACGCAAACATCCCCGGCGTTGCTTCCGCCATTGAACTTCCGGCGCGATCGTAGAGCACCGACGTGGCGCGCAATCCGTAGCCGGGCGAGACGAAATAGACACCCATTCGCGAACCACCGCGGAGGATCGAGGCGACATTGACGCCGCGTCCACGGAGCGCTTCCACACAACGATCGCCGAGTTCGTTTTCCGGCAGGCGACTTGCGAATGCAGCGCTCGAGCCGAGGTTCGCGAGTTGCACGGCGACGTTGGCCTCCGCGCCGCCGAAGCAGAGATCGAGGAACGGTGCATCGGGCAGCCTTGTGTGGAGCGGAGTGGAAAGGCGAAGCATCACTTCGCCCATGCAGACGACATCGGACATGCGCGTGAAAATGAACCGCCGCGCGCCGAAAGGCACGCAGTTTCCCTACACCATGCTGGCGGGCTGGTTCGTGCTTTCGAGAACCGCGCGCCACAATTCGCCATCCGGGTCCACCGTGCGCCGGCCGACGTTTGAGACGAACTCGATCGGCAGATGCACGTAGGCCGTGTGCCAGCGTCCGACGAGCATGCCCGTCTTGCCGGCCATCGCGGCGTGAACTGCGTGTTGAGCGAGCTGCTGGCAGTAGAAGTTGTCCTGAGCGTTCGCGGGCACGCTGCGGATCGTGTAGCTCGGGTCAATGTATTTGAGATTGAGCTCGATTTTGCGCTCCTTGAAGAACGCATTGATCTTGTCGCGAAGATAAACGCCGATGTCCTTCGGTCGCTGATTGCCGCTTGGGTCCACGTCTACATAGCCCTCCATCAATTCCTGCCCTGCGCCTTCCGCCACCACGATCACCGCGCTCCTTCTCCGCGCCACCTTGTGCCGCAGCGCTTCGAGAAAGCCACGCGGGCCGTCGAGCGTGAAGGGGACTTCCGGGATGAGCACGAAATCCACGTTTCCATCGGCAAGCGCGGCGTAGCTCGCTATGAATCCAGAGTCGCGGCCCATCAGCTTGATAAGCCCGATGCCGTTTGGCGCGCCTTCGGACTCCGTGTGGCCCGCACGAACGGCTTTCACCGCCTCTGCGAATGCGGTTTCGAAGCCGAACGATTTGTCGAGATACTGAATGTCGTTATCGATCGTCTTCGGGATTCCGACGATCGAGATGCTCAGTTTGCGCCGTTCGATTTCCTTCGTGAGGAGATCCGCTCCGCGCATCGTGCCGTCGCCGCCCACGACGAAAAGGATGTCCACTTTCATCTCCTCAAGCGTGTCCACCATCTCGCCGATGGGCTGGTTTCCGCGCGAAGTACCGAGGATGCTGCCGCCGAGGAGGTGGATTTGCTTCACCTTGTCGGGCTGTAGCACCGTGTAGCGATGGCCGAGGCGCTGAATCAGGCCCTGGTAGCCAAACTGAAATCCATAGATGCGCTGGCAGCCGTAGCGGTTCCACAGCTGCGTCACGAGGCCCTTGATGATGTCGTTCAGGCCGGGGCAAAGTCCGCCGCAGGTGACAATTCCGACCGTGGTGCGAGCCGGATCGAAGAAGAGATGTTCGCGCGGTCCGGCCTGCTCGAAGCTCAGCGGATTTCCTGATTTATCGAGCACCGGCGCCCGATCCGGTGCGACTGTGTGTTCAAAAAGCACGCGCTCGGAATCGTTCCGAAACCGAACCTCGACATCGCCAATCGTGTGCAGTGGCGATTTGATTGTACATTCTCCTAAACTCCGGATTCTCGTTGGCATGGCTGGCGGTAATCACTGGCGGGGCGGAAATGTTCCCGCAAGTGAAAACCCGATTTTTTCCGACGCGGGGATATTTTGTTTGTGCGGATGCGTGGTGAACTCTAATGCACGGCGCACCGTGGCTAAGAAATCCGCGGTTTCTCACGTTTAAAAAAGCTCCACTAATGAACATTCGCCTCGCACTCGCTGTCGCTGCCGCTCTGGCCGCACCCGCATTCGCCCAAGTCGCCACGATCAATCCGCCCAAGCAGAAGATCAAATGGGACGATATGGACCTCGGGCCGTTTTTCACCGGGACTTACAAAGTGAAGGACACGATTTCGAACAAGGGTGTCGCCGTCGCGGTGGGCACGGCCGAAGCGCCAGCGACGATTCTTTTTGATCCGGAGCTCATGCGCTTTCATGCGGCATGGGAGGGCGGTCTCGCTTCATTCGCACGCGGCCGCGGCGGACTCGAAGGGACCATCAAGAACGACGGCGACGTGTTTGTCTCCACCGGCTGGAGCACCGGCATCGGCAAGGAAATCAAGGCGGACCCGCGCGACCGCCATCAGGGCAATCTGCCGGGCACGAAATGGAAGGGCATTCATGTGAATGGCCAGAACACGGTGCTGAGCTACAGCGTCGGCAGCCAGTCCGTGCTTGAGCTTCCGGGCAGCTCGGTCGCGGATGGCGTGCGCACCTTCACTCGCACGCTGAGCGTCAGCGCAGGCTCGGACATCAAACAGATTCTCGTCGCGGACGGCGCGGCGACCATCGGCGCTGACGGCAATGCGACGATTGTCTCGGGCGACAAGACGACCATTTTCGCGCTTCGCGGCGGAGTTGCTGGCGCAAAACTTGTGGCGAAAGACGGTCGCCTCATCGCCGAGTTTGGTGCGTTTGCTGCGCCGACGACTTTCCAAATCGCCTTCGCCACCGCGCCGACGGCTGACGTCGCGAAAATCCAGCTCGGCAAGAAGGCCACGCTCCCGAACCTCTCGACGCTGACCAAGCCGGGCGCTCCGCGATGGGGCGATGCGATCGTCACGCAGGGCAAGCTCGGTGAAGAGCAGGGCGGATATGCGAGCGACGAGATTACGCTACCGGACGACAACCGCTTCAAGAGCTGGCTGCGCCCCGGTGGACACGACTTTTTCGAAGACGGCACCTGCGCGGTCGCGAACATGAGCGGCGACGTTTGGATCGTGTCGGGGCTCGACGAGAAGCTGGAGTCGGTCAAATGGAAGCGCTTTGCCGCCGGTCTCTTTCAGCCGCTCGGCGCGAAGGTCGTGGACGGAAAAGTGTATGTCCTCGGTCGCGACCAAATCACCCGGCTGCACGATTTGAACAACGACGGCGAAGTCGATTTCTACGAGAACTTCAACAATGACTGCGTGGTCGTGGACAATTACCACGAGTTTGCCCTCGACCTTCAGACCGACAAGGCCGGTAATTTCTATTACGCGAAGGGCTCGCCGTGGACGCCGACGAACCAGACCCCGCATCAGGGCACGATGATCAAAGTGAGCAAGGATGGCTCGAAGTTCGAGGTCTTCGCCACCGGACTCCGCGCACCAAACGGTCTGGGCATGGGGCCAAACGATGAGCTTTCGTGCAGCGACAACCAGGGTCACTGGATGCCCGCAAACCGCCTCAACATCGTGAAGCAGGGCGGCTTCTACGGAATGGTCCCGGCGGCTCACAAGGTTCTGAAGTTCAAGAAAGCCGACGGCACGGAGTTCGAGGCAAATCCGTCGCTGCAGAGCGCGCGCGATGAATTCAAAACCGAGTTCTGGGGCAAGAAGGACACGCCGCGTCCGGTGAATGGTTACGATGCGCCCCTTCTTTGGCTGCCGATGAACATCGACAACTCGCCCGGCGGCGAAGTGTGGGCGCCGAAAGGCTGGGGCCCGTGGGGCGGCCACATGCTCCACATGAGCTACGGCAAGTGCATCCTTTATGGTGTCACCATGGAAACCGTGGACGGCCAGCAGCAGGGAAGCGTCACGGCGTTCCCGGTCAAATTCCGCAGCGGCATTCAGCGCGGGCGTTTCAGTCCGAAGGACGGCCAGCTTTACATGACCGGCCTCAGCGTCTGGCAGAGCAGCGCGGCGAAAGACGGATGCTTCCATCGCGTTCGCTACACCGGCAAGGCGGCGGTCTATCCGACCGGCTTCACCACAAAAGCGAACGGCGTGGAACTCACATTCAGCGGCCCGATCGATGCAGCCAGCGCGGCAGACCTCGGGAACTGGAGCGTCGAGCAGTGGAACTACGACTGGACCGGTGATTACGGCTCACGCGATTTCTCCGCGCTCGATCCGAAGAAGACCGGCAAGGACATGGTCGTCGCCACCAAGGCGACAGTGAGCGCCGATAAAAAGAGCGTCTTCCTCGAACTGCCAGACCGCGTTCCGGTCATGCAGATGAAGGTGGTGTGCAATATCAAGGCCGCGGACGGCGCAACGGTGAAGCACGACGTTTACGCCACGATCAACAAGATCCCTGCAAAGTAGGGCGTTCTCCAAGCTGATCGCCTGGAAGTAGGTGCAGTTCAAGCCCTCCAGCCTGTACGCAAATGGCATTCACAAGGCGCGGGCCGAAATCGGTCCGCGCCCACGTGCTGCGATGGACCCGTTACGCGACCTTGTGCGTGCAGACGAGATCACGCGATGGCTCGATCCGCCAGCGCGCGGCCACGTCGAGCAGGTCCGGCGTGAGCGACCAGCGGTCGGGCAGGGGATCGCCGGTGTGATCGGGCGTGCCGCCTTTGAGGTCCATGCAGCCTTTGTTCTGGCCGATCGCCGCAATCTCGGCGACTTCGTCCGCTGAAAGTTTGATATCCGGCAGAGTCGCGAGCTCTTCGATTTTCTGAGCCATCGTTTTCACGGTAACGCCGTTCGTTTGCGGAACCTCCTGCGTGAGCGTCGGGATTACGCTTTTCACGGGCGACTGGCTGAGGTTCCAGATCGAGGCGAGTTGCAGCATCGTGAGTCCGTGCTTCTCCGCGATGGGGCGCATTGCATCGAGCTTCCTGACACCGGCCTCGACCCATCCGGCGGGGCGGAAGGTACGGTGGTCACGCGTGCCGAAAACGTGCCCCGGTTTTACGTCATCGTGGAAGATGCCGCCGTGATCCACGACCCGTGTGATGAGATCCACTCCGTGCTTCGCTGCGGCCGCAAGAGCCATTCCGCCCGGCCACGGTTCCATCGGGCTAAGAATGATCATCGCCCAGTCAATCAGCGAACCGAAGCGTTCAAACGAAAGGATCAAATCGAGGGTGAAACCATTCGCCGGTCCGGGAGCGATGCCAAGAAGCTCCGTCATCCGCTCCTCTTGTACCCGCGCCATCGCCTTCCAGACGGGCTCCTGCGAGTAGCCGATGCTGTCCGGGTTGTGCAGCATGAGGCAGTCGAGCCGGTCTGTGCCGAGGGACTTCAACTGCCGCTCCGTCGCCATTTTCACGTAGTCGGTAAAGTCGCGCGGCTGGCGGAGGCGGGGGTCGGTGAAACGCGGGAAGCCCTTCGATCCGTCGCGCGGTGCTGCATAGTCGTGACCGATGATGCCCACGAGGCAGTAGCTGTCGCGATCCACGCCTTTCAACGCCTGGCCGAGCGCGACATCGGCCGCGCCGTTTCCGTAAACGTCGGCGGTCATGAAAGTGCGGATGCCCTTCTCGTAAGCCAGCCGGATGCTGTCGTTAAACTGCGCCTCGTCGAGGACGTCGCCAAAGTTCATGTAGCGGCCGCCATTCCAGGTGCCGTATGCGGTGCGTGTAAGATTCATAGAAGTCGTGTAGATGTGGTGGAATTTGTGTGTGTGTGAAAACCCCGATCTTGGCCGGAGCTTTGCGCGTCTTGCCGGTTACTCGAGATTCACGCAATCGATGATCGACCGGATGCGCGCGAAGTTCCGCTTGTGAGGCTGAAAGACTAGGCGAGGGAGTTCCGCGATTTCAGGCTCGCCGCGTTCCTCGGGCAGCGCGGCCGAGTTTGTGAACGTGCCGGATGCCAGCACATCGGAAAATTCCGAGTTCATCGCCGCAAGTTTCGCATCCGAAAGTGCGCGATGCAGGCGCATGACGATTCTCGGTCCCACCCACCGGTAGCTGTGGAAGTTCTTGTAAAACTGCAACACGTGCTCCACTGCCTCATCCACAGTGCACAGCTTCAGGAAATTGAAGTCGTCCGCCGAAATCAGGCCGAGTCGGAGAAGGTGGTTGTGCAGGAAATCAAGCACCGTCGTCCAGTAGGTCCCGCCCGGACGGTCCACGAGTACGAGCGGAAAAATCCGAGCCTTTCCCGTTTGCATCAGCGTCAGGGCTTCGAAGCCCTCATCCATCGTCCCAAATCCGCCGGGGAACAGCGCGATAGCGTGGCTTTCCTTCACGAAGTTCAGCTTGCGCGTGAAGAAGTAATTGAAGTTCACCAACTTCTTGTCGCCGTCGATCGTATCGTTTGCCGACTGCTCGAACGGCAGCTTGATATTCAGCCCAAAGCTCCGCTCGCGACCGGCTCCGCGGTGCGCGGCCCCCATGATGCCGTCGCCGCCGCCGGTGATTACCATCCAGCCGCGTTCGCGCATCTTCCTGCCGAATTCCTCCGCTGCGATGAATTCGCCCTCGTGCTCCTTTGTGCGGGCGCTTCCGAACACGGAAATCTTTCTCTCGGTCCGGTACGGCGCAAACACCCGGCTCGCCCAGCGCATTTCCTTCACGGCGCGGTTGAGCATTTTCAAATCGGCCACCGTCGTCTGGTCGCGCGCCATTTTCAGCGCGGTGATTATGAATTCCTCAATCAACTCCGGCGGTTTTTCCCCGCCCATATCAGCCACAAGTTGCCGCACCCGTTCATCAATCGACGGGTCGCCGATCGTATTCGTCGGCTTCGAGCGCGGAGTGGAGTCTGCAGTAATCGTTCTCATGAATCCGTGCATCATGGCAGGGGGCGCGGGTTTGCGGAAAGAAAGATTTGCACGGCGCTGCTCCGCGATTGTCCCGGCGGTGGAGCCGCATGGACATAACCGGCCGGATGCAATTTGCCCATGTTTCCGCAAACATCTCCACCGGGTGGAAGGTGCCTGCCCGCTCGCAAGGTCGCTTCGATGAGCTAGGCTGCTGCCGGAGCTGCCGCTGCTGATGCCGCGATCTCCGGCCAGACGACGCGGGCGGCCCAGTCGCCGAAGCGCTCGTTGCCGATGCGGTCTGCTTTCCAGCGGGCAAACAGGGCACCGAGTTCGGCGTCCATTTCGGTGTCTTTCACTGTCTCTTTGAAGATGCGGTTGAGGCGCGTGCTGGCTTCGTTTCCACCGACCCAGACTTGATAGCGACCGGGGCCTTTGCCGACGAATCCGAGTTCCGCGGCGTATGGGCGGGCGCAGCCGTTCGGACAGCCGGTCATGCGGATGACGATTTCTTCGTCTTTGAGTCCGACTGCGACGAGCGAGGCTTCGATGCGGTCGATGAGGCCGGGCAGGTAGCGCTCGCTTTCGGCGAGGCCGAGTCCGCAGGTGGGCATCGACGGGCACGCCATGCTTGCGCGACGGACGACGGTGGCCTGATTTTCCACGGCGACTCCGTATTCGGCGAGCAGCGCGGTGACGGCGTCTTTTTGGTCGGCGCTGATGTTTGCGAGGATGATGTTCTGCTGCGGCGTGAGGCGGATTTCCGGCTGGAATTTATCCACCACCGCGCGGAGCCCGGATTTCATGCGGAGCGCGCCGTCGTCTTTGATGCGGCCCGTGAGCACGAAGAGCCCGAGGAACCAGCGACCGTCGGCCTGCTGGTGCCAGCCAAATGGATCGCGCTGAGTGGCGAATTCCACCTTCTTTGCATCGGCGAGTTTGTAGCCGAGACGGCTTTCCAGTTCCGTGCGGAACCACGCTGCGCCCTTTTCTTCGAGCACGTATTTGAGACGCGCGTGTTTGCGGTCGGTGCGGTCGCCGAAATCGCGGTGCACGGTCAGCACGCCCTTCGCGACGTCGATGATTTGGTCGGGCGTCAGGAAGCCGATGGTGTCCGCGAGGCGAGGATACGTCATCGTGTTTCCATGGGCGCGTCCGAGTCCGCCGCCGACGGTGAGATTGTAGCCCGCGAGCGTGCCGTCGGCCGCCGGGATTGCGATGAAGCCGAGGTCGTTCGTGAGGATGTCCACGTCGTTGACGGGCGCGATGGCGAAGGCTGTTTTGAATTTCCGCGGCAGGTAGGTCTTGCCGTAAAGCGGGTCCACGAAGTCTTTGTTCTCCGGGTCTTCGAGGTTGAGCTGAACGCCTTCAACCCAGATGGAGTGATACGCCTTTGTCTTCGGCAAAAGAGCCTCGCTCACGCGGCGGGCGTCTTCGTTGACCTGCGCGCCGATGGCGTTGCGGATGGGCGTCGCCGGCGCCATGACGTTGCGGTTCACGTCGCCGCAGGCAGCGAGCGTGTCCATCATGGCTTCGTTGATTTTTTTCATGAGCGGCCCGAGGCCGGATTTCACGACGCCGTGGAACTGAAAGCTCTGCCGCGAAGTGAGGCGCAGCGTGTTGTTGCCGTATTGCGTCGCGAGGTTGTCGTAAACCTGATAGCCCGCCGCGTTCAGCACGCCGCCGGGGATGCGCCCGCGGATCATGAACATGTATTTTTTGCCGGTCTTGCGGAGGTCGCGGTCATCCTGCTGGTAGATGCCGTGAAACTTCATGAACTGCTGGTCGTCGTCGGAAAAACGGTCCGTCGTCGGGTCAGCGAGCGTGGCTGCGAGCGTGCCGGCCAGTGTGGGGATCGCGGTTTTGATTTCCTCGTTGTGTGTTGGCTTCTTTGGCGCGGGTGCGGCTGCGGTCTCTGTGCTCATAGCTTGTTTATGATGAAGTCGTGATTTAATGAATTCTGCAATCCTCCGGACCCGTTTGTTTCGAATAACAATGGGTGCCGTTTTTCGATAAGTTGGCACGGCGCATTGAAGGTGGCAAGTGTTAAAGACGCTAATTCCTATCGGGTTTGTCGGTTATTGCCCGCGTTGCGAGCAAAGCGCTTATCCCGGACCGCGTCCTTCAAAAAAGAGAAACCGCGCGACTCCCGGATATTTGGCAATCGCGCGGTTCTGAATATTTCCCTTCGTGAAGCCTCGTCTTCTTACTTTGGGCTGCTGGCTTTGCCGGATTTGCCCGCTTTCGCAGAGTAATAGACCGAGCCAAGCTGGCCAGTCTTTTGGAGCACCACGCCGTTGAACGGAATCGTAGCCTTGCGCCGCCAGCCCGTGATACCGTGCTCGCGAAACAGCCCCATCAACCGCAGCTCGGTGTCCCGGTTCCCGCTCCCGCGGATGCGCGACATCACCTCGCTGCGTTTGGCCTTGGTGAAAATGTCCGTCATCCCGAGATCATTCGCCCGCCAGTCGCAGCACCTCGGCGAACGTTGCCGGTGCGATCCGGAATCCCTCCCGCTGGAGCGATTCCAAAAGCGGTGCGACCAGTGTGCAGAAGCCTTCGCGTTTTGCCCGCAGGATGATTCCCAGCGTACCCGTGAAACGCAGTCCCAGCTCCCGTGCATGAGCCCGTGCCGGGCCGTCATCCAGGATCAAAAGCGCGTCTCTGCTCCCTTTAGCCAACGTCAGCAATTCCGCCTCGCCCCGATGAATATCCTTCGGAAATGCGACCGGCGAGCCTTCGGCAGCTTTCACAAAAATCCACGGGATTTCCCGAATCTCCGGCACGTTCGCCCCGAGCTTTCTTCCCGCGTCCAACTCCGCCGCCACCGCGCCGGGCACCGTCCCACTCCCATAAAAGTTTTGGAGCCAGTCCAGCTTTCCGAGCCGATGGAGATACTGGATCGGCGTCGTGTTTGCGAAGACCTCAGGCATTTACCGCTTCCTCGCCCAGTTCCGTAGAGCCTTGCCGGAATGCAGGCACCCCGTAGCCAGCCAGACGCTCCATAAACACCGGCTTCGGGATTCCTGCGAGTTCCGCCGCAGCCCCGCCCGAGAGTCGTCCTGCCTCGTAGAGCTTCATCGCCGCAGCGATGAGCAATTCCGCGCCCACCTGCTCCATCGGCACATGCAGAGCTTCGGGCGTCGTCTCCGGGACATTGATTGTGACCTGACTCATGGGCGCGAACCTAGCTCCACGAATCCCCATCCGCAAATCTCATTTTTCCACACAGGAAAAAGAAGCCGGTGTGCGCCACGCGCGCCTTGGGGAACACAAAGTCCGGCTTCCCAAACACCCGCGCCTTCCGCCGCCAGCCCGTGAATCCGTGCTCGCGAAACAGCCCCATCAACCGCAGCTCCGTATCCCGGTTCCCGCTCCCGCGGATCCGCGACATCACCTCGCTGCGTCTTGCAGTGACTTGGTGCTTCACTCGGTAAGCACTAGTGTGCACCTATCGCACATGGAGAAGAGCGAAAGCCTCGGTAATGCATCTCAGCGCCAGTCGCGTGCTTGGTACAGCGCGACATTTGCAGAGTTTATTGCTTCGCCCATGGACGCCACGCTTGGTCGATTGGCTGCCAATAGCTCATTTGCGATCCTACAGTCCCAACGCGACACCTGGGTTGCGCAGATTCAAATCCTAAAAGAATCGCTCACAGGCATTGATGGGGTTCTTTTCATGGAGTTCACGATTCCTCGAATGGGGCGCCGGATTGATGCGGTCTTGGTCATCCGGAATGTCGTCTTCGTTGTGGAGTTCAAAGTGGGGATGGGTTCATTCGACCGCGCAGCACAGGATCAAGTCTGGGACTACGCGCTCGACTTGAAGAACTTTCATGAGGGCAGTCATTCAGTGCGCTTGGTGCCAATTCTGGTCGCGACTGAGGCATCAACTGACCTTCCCCAAACTTTGAAGCATGATGAGGACGGCGTTTATCGTCCGATTTCAACTAACCGACGTGGGATTCGAAGCATGGTTGAGTTTGTCCTGCGAGAACTCGTGACGGACACGCTAGATGAAATGGCTTGGGCGGAATCCCCGTATCATCCGACGCCTACAATCGTCGAAGCGGCTAGATCTCTTTATGCGCGCCACTCAGTGGAGAGCATTGCTCGCTCCGATGCGGAGGCGAAGAATCTGCACATCACGTCAAAACGCATTGAGGACATTGTCGATGAAGCGCGCGAGAAGCGTCTGAAGGTAATTTGTTTTGTGACCGGTGTACCCGGCGCTGGAAAGACCCTCGTGGGCTTGAATATCGCGAATCGACATCGTGACGAAGGCGAGGCGACGCATGCGGTATTTCTGTCTGGAAACGGTCCGCTCGTTGCAGTTCTCAGGGAGGCTTTGACGCGAGACGAGGTAGGCCGGCGCAAAGCAGGTGGAGAAAAGGTCAGGAAGGGAAAAGTCGGTGAGAGTGTGAAAGCATTCATCCAGAACGTTCACCATTTTCGCGACGAGGCGCTTACCGACGATAGACCACCGATTGATCACGTAGTGGTTTTTGATGAAGCCCAGCGCGCGTGGAATCTTCGCCAGACTGCAAACTTCATGCAGCGCAAGAAGGGTAGGGCAGGATTTTCGCAGTCGGAGCCCGAGTTTCTTATCTCTTACATGGACCGCCACAAAGATTGGGCAGTGATTGTCTGTCTCGTCGGCGGTGGACAGGAAATCAACACGGGTGAGGCAGGAATTGATGCGTGGTTGGACGCGGTGAATTCAAAGTTCCCACACTGGCGGATGTGTATTTCTTCCCGCCTTACTGATTCGGAATACGGCGCCGCTTGCGGACTGGGCGACGCGCATACGAGACAAGGAGTAGAGTTCGACGATTCGCTCCATCTTGCGGTTTCTATGCGCTCATTTCGTGCGGAGAATGTTTCGGCATTCGTGAAACTCATGCTCGATTGTGAGCGCGAACGAGCATCGGAAGTTTTCACAACGCTACGCGACAAATACCCGGTGGTGGTGACCCGCGATCTCGACAAGGCGAAGGGATGGATTAGGGACCGAGCGCGCGGTTCAGAGCGGTTCGGATTGGTCGCTTCTTCCAAAGCGCAGCGTTTAAAACCGCATGCGATAGACATTCGTGTGAGCATCGATCCGGTGCATTGGTTTCTAAACGAGCGCCACGATACGCGGTCGAGTTTCTATCTCGAAGACGCTGCTACGGAGTTTCAAGTGCAGGGGCTCGAATTGGATTGGGTGTGCGTGAATTGGGACGGGGATTTGCGATTTACGGGCGATGGTTGGAGTTACCATGATTTTCGTGGCGATAAGTGGATCAATGTAGCGAATCCCGATAACCGAAATTACCTCCGCAATGCTTATCGCGTGCTTCTTACGCGAGCGCGTCAAGGAATGGTCCTGTTCGTTCCACCGGGCGACGCCTCCGATCCGACTCGAAACCCCGCATTTTATGATCCGATCTTCCGCTATCTAACTGGATTGGGCGTGCCTTCTATTTGATCCGACGGAATGGACGTGCACCGCCGTCCGATAAGGTCGGCAAGGTTTTCGAGCCGTGACGCCCACGAAAATTCGTTGCCTCTCTGAAACTTCACATCCCGACACTTCTCGCCGAGGGCGCGGATTTCTTTTGCGGTTCACGACGGACACAGGGTCTCATCCTTTCGCCACGGCTCAAAGCCGAGTTACCGCTTCCGGTAATTCGGTCAAATTTTGGTGAATACGAAATGCAGCCTCTCGGATATCCGGACGACGCCGCATTGCCGGAGCCCGCATTTTTGGCGACGCACAGGCACGACGTGTTTCAAGCAGCGTAAGGCCAATGCACGCCGGAGGCGTTTGCAGAAGGTAGCCGGTGGTCAGCGAGGAACGAGCGCAGCCACCGGATCGGCGTTGTATGGTGGATGCGCCCCGGATGGGGCGCGAGAGGTCTGCTTTGTCCGTCCCCCCGATTTGTAGAAACGCGATTCTGCCGCCCCTGCCGGGGCGTATTCGCCCGGTGGAACGGAAACCGGTGGCTGCGCTCGGACCTCGCTGACCACCGGCTACCTTCTGGCTGTCCCTCCGGGACAAATGTCGGGACCGGTCCCCCGTGGGACGGACCTGCCCGGGGCGCATCACCAAAGGTAACGCTCGTCGTATTGCACCAGTCCGCGTTTGAGCATTTCGAGGTATTCCTCCTGAAACGTCTTCACGCGATGGTGTTCCGCCTGATGCCTTACGTAATGCTCCACACGCCCGAGGTCCGGCGCAGCGAAGGTGAATGCACCGTATCCTTCCTGCCAATGAAACGCCCGCACCCCGAGTTCCTCCGCCACCCATTTGGACGAATCGCTTTTCAATTCGCGCATCACATCGGCGAGGCAATGCGTGGCCTTCAGGCCCATGAGGACATGCACATGATCCGCGACGCCACCAACAGCGTGAGCGAGCCCGTCCATGCCGCGCACCATTCCGCCGAGATATGCATGAAGGCGTGCGCATTGTTCTTCATCGAACACGCGTTCGCGATTCTTCGTGCTGAAAACGACGTGGTAGTGGAGCGAGAGGTGCGTGGAAGGCATGGCGGGCTTTTTTCTAAAACGGGGAGGCTCACGCGCAATGAAGAACGCTGTTGCGATGCGCGAGGATGATCAACGGAGGAGTTGGGCGAAGGTTGCCGTGGTCGGCGGGAAACGAGTCTCGCGCGCCAGCCGGGGCGCATGGTTTGCGTGTGGTGGTGATCCGGTGGCTGCGCGTCTGCGACGCTTGCCACCGGCTACCTTCTGTCGGTCCCTCCGGGACATTCGCGAGGTTTCCGCCGGGGCCGGGGATGTGGTGTTTGGTGCCTTCTTAAAACTTCCGCCGACTAATCCGCGCAATCTGCGGACGCCACACTCACCGCGTTTCCGCGAATTCCCCGCTTGCCCGCGGCATTTTCCTGCGCTGGAATTTCCCCCGCATGAAACAGAACCCAATCATCCTCTGCATCCTGCTGGCTCCCCGGTGGTTTTCCCCGGTCGATTTTGCGGGTGCGGATTTTTCCACCGCCGCCCATGAAATCCACAGAGCCTAAAAAGACGCCGGACCCTTTTTGCATCATCGTGGGGCAGGTTTTGCGCGAGGCCCGGGAGCGCATGCGGCTTCGGCTGGAGGGGGCTGCGGAGCGGGCGGGGATTTCGCGGCAGACGGTGCAGTTTGTCGAGTCTGCCACGCATGATGCGCGGGTGAGTACACTCCGGCGGATGGCGCAAGGGCAGGGGCTGCGCCTGTCGCGCGTGATCGCGGAGGCGGAGGAGCGGATGGAGCGTCAAGGCTAGACTTCTAGCGTATGCCGCCGGGGCGGAGGTGTGGTTTCCTCGTGCCCATGCCAGCACCGCTTACATGGGATTCCGGTCCGTCCCTCACATGGGACGCGCCCGGGGCTGTGTGGGATGGGGTGGCACAACCAAGAACCAATACAAAAATGGCACAACAAGACCTCGCACAAGTCCGCGCCACCCAGGCGTGGGTCACTCAACTCAACACGCTGCTCCAGGCGGTGGTGGATCATCTCGCGCCGAAAGCGGTCGCGCTCACGGTGGAGGAGCGTCGGAAGAACCGCGGCATCGGGCCGGAAAACGAATCGATGGTAAATAAAGGCGTGGCAATCATCCGCGACAACGCGGCGTGGTTCCCCGGTCTGTACGACCGCGCGGAGCTGCTGCTGGACGTGGAGGACCGCACGTTGCTGTTGCTGGCGAAGACGCTGGTGCTGCAGGTGGCGGAGATGTTCGACGATACGCTGCAGGCCGTGGAGAGCGACATCGTGCGCGCGGTGACGGCGGCAAGACCGTATATCGAGCAAAGCGCCGATTTGTCGGGCATGAACAACAACCTCGTGGCGGAGTTTCTGGAATGGTTCCAGCGCTTCGCGAACACCGGCGGCACGACTCCGCCGCCGACGCCTCCGACGCCATAGGCGGATTCAGGGAGGCGTGGCTTAAGGCGCAGAAGGGGAGTATTTTAAGGCCGGGGCGCGCCTTGTGAAATACGAGGCGCGCCTAGGAAAACGCTAGGCGCGCCGAGTAAAATCCTAGGCGAGCCTAGCAAATGCCGATGCGGGCATAGGAAATCCCTCAGCGAGCCTCGTAAAACGCACAGCGCGCCTTGCAAAGTCCGAGGCGCGCCTAGGAAAGCACGAGGCGCGCCTTGTGAAAACCGATGCGCGCATAGGAAAACGGAAGGCCCGCTGACGGCGAACATTCAGCTTCCCGGTTTACCGGTCTCCACGTCTCCGCTTCTCCAAATCTCAACACAGCCATGCCATTCGACCCAACAAAACCAGCCAACGGCTCGCCGCTTTCCTCGGAGGAAATGCGCGGGCAACTCACCGCGCTCAAGGCGCTCATCGATGCCGTGCCCGCGGGTCCGCCCGGTCCGCAGGGGCCGGCGTTTTCCAGCGTGCAAATCGGCTCGGTGACGACGGGCGCGCCGGGCTCTCCGGCTTCAGCATCGGTGGCGACGTTTGGGAACAATGTGGAGATTTCATTCGTCATCCCCGAGGGACAGCCGGGCGAGGTGACGACCGTGGAGCTCAGCAACGAGATCGCCGGAACCGCGCGCAATCCCAACACCGTCGCGCCGCTCGGCCTCGCCGTGAGCGACCCGCCCACGCAGTCGGAGATGCAGCAGATCGTGGCAAAGCTCGACGAACTCATCGCCGCGCTGATGCGGTAACCACCGCAGCACACCGCACATTTTTGAACCGCAGATGAACGCAGATGGGCGCAGATTTGGGGATATCTGCGGAAATCTGCGCAATCTGCGGACGGAAACGTTGCGGGAAGCAAAGTGATTTCCAATCCACGCGGGGCGGGGTAGGAAAGCATCCATGCCCGCTGAACCAACACCGCCGCGCCGCAAGCTGCATCTCATGCGGTGGATCGTGGCTTTGTCCGTGTTGATGATCGGCGTGGCGATTTTGCGGAGGAATCGGATGGTCAGTGACAGTGTTTTGATCGAGCGCTGGCGGACGAATCGTGCGGCATTTGAGGAGTTGCTCGCAGAGACGCGGAAGCAGACTGCAAATAGATCGCAGGATTCGGAGCGGTCGAAGATGTTGAAGGAAAAACTGGGGATTCGCTCAGCGTCTGGAAATGAGAATGTCGGGTATGGCTTTTATGCCTACAGTTCGGGAAATATGCTCGGTGGTGTGGATAAGGGGTATCTGTATTGCGAGGCGCCGCGGGGCACACTGGAGCAGAGCCTGGACTCGATCGACGGTAAACAGGCGTGGGTGCAATATCTGCGCCCCATCGAAGGCAACTGGTACGTTTTTCTGCTGATCGACGATTGATTCAAATGGACGCAGATGAACGCAGATGGGCGCAGATTTGGGGATATCTGCGGAAATCTGCGCAATCTGCGGACGGAAACGTTGCGGGAAGCAAAGTGATTTCCAATCCGCGCGGGGCGGGGTAGGAAAGCGTCCATGCCCGCCGAAACAACACCACCGCGCCGCAAGCTGCATCTCGTGCGGTGGATGGTCGTCGTGTTTATCGTGGTGTCCGCATGGGGCGGGTGGCGGGTGGTTGCGCTGCGCTCGGCGCTGAAGGAGGCGCGGGCGCTGGGGTGGACGGTGATTTACACGGACCCTGCAGAGGAGATGTGGAAGAACTGGAAGGCGGCTTTTGAGAAGGAGACTTGGACGGATGGCGTCCGGTATGTGAACATTCCGGTCGGGCGTGAGGGCATGGAGCACACCGGGATCGTGCAACGGCTGAATCCGCGGAATCTCCGGATCGATAAGGCGGACGGAATTCGTGATCTGTCGGCATTCGAGCGACTCGGGAGATTGGAAGGGCTGTGGTTCAATGAGGCCACGGATTTGCGGAACATCGATTCGTTGGGGACATTGCCTGCGCTTCGGGCGGTTGGAATCACGGGCAGCCGGGAGTTGGGGGATTTCGAGGTGCTTTCGCGGTTGCAGGGATTGGTTTCCATTACGCTGCGTGCTTGCCCGAAATTGAAGAATGCGGACGTGCTCGGCTCCATCGGCACACTGCGGCTCGTTCAACTCGAAGGGTGCTCCGGACTGACGGATGTAAACGCGCTGCTGCGTCTTCCGTCGATGGAGGGAATTCATCTCGGTGATTGTTGGGGTGTGCCGGCTGCTCAATTCGGGGAACTGCGGTCGGCGTTTCCAAATGCGGTGATTACCGGGCCATGAGCGCCGAGGTTTCCTAAACCGTCGCGGTGCTGAGGCGGGTGGGGGATGCTTTTTGTGCGAGGGTGGCACCCCAGCGGAGGGCTTCGCGGAGGTGCGGGAGGGCGACGGTGATTTTTTCGACGATGTCGTCGCGACGCGTGAGGTAGGTGGCGATGAGCTTGCGGGCGTCCTCGCCCATGGCGGTGCCCTCAAACAGCTCGGGCGTGGCGGCGTCGAAATTCAGGCCGGGCTGGACGGATTGGGCGGTGAGGGGAAAGCCGGTGTCGATGTTGGTGAGGAAGAGCCGCCGCTCGGGGTGGGTGGCTTTGCCGCAGGCATCGATTTGCCACGTGGGCGATGCGGAGTCGGCGAGGTGGAGATGCTGGACGAGCTTCTTTTCGGTGTTCCAGAGCTTGAGGATGGATTCCTCGGAGATGCCGAGGATGCGGAGGTGGGTGACGGTGCGGAGAAAGGCTGCGCAGGGCGCGGGGATTTCGGTGCGCGACACCGCGACGGCGAAGCGTTCCAGAATACCGGCGAGGTCGGCGGCTTTTGCGTTCAGACTGCGGGCGATGGCGGCGAGGGTTTGCATGGCGGGAACTGTCGCGCAGGCGGCAGGCAGAGCAATGGCAAAAGGGCGCGGCTTTTCTTAAAGGCGGCCGCGACTTGGGGGGGGGAGCTAGTCGAACTTCAGGCGCTCGGGGTTTTCGAGCTTGGTATCGGTCGAGATGGACGGGCCGAGGATTTTTGCCTGCGGAATGATGGGTGCCGTGGGCGGCTGCGTGGGATCGGCAATCGGCGCCTCGTTTTGCGTGGTAATCGGGGCGACGGCGTTGCCTACGTTGCGCAGGGTTTTGATGCGGTCAACCGCGCCGGCTGCGTTGTAGGGGTCTTCGCCCACGACCGTGGCGTCCTTCATGACGACGGGTTTGAAGTTGTCGGTCTCCATGAAGATTTTCGGCCGCGGCGGCGCGTTGGGGTCGGTCGCTGCGGCGGCTACGAATCCGGTGTGGACCGGGCAGGGGTTCTTCGGAGCCTGTTTCTCGGTGGTGATTTCAAAGTAGGTGGTGGGGACTCCGTCGGCGAGGCACTTGGGGGTGGCTAGTTCGCCGCTGTGCGCGCAGATTTGGCAACGGATGATTCCCGGAGGCTGCTGGATGGGCTGCGGCGGGTAATTATCGACGGTGGACTTCATCATCTCGGCCCAGACGGGAAGCGCAAGGTCCTTGCTAAATGCGCCGCGGTAGATGGAGGGCTTGCTTTTCCCGCGCTGCTGGTCGAAGCCAATCCACACGCCTGCCGTGACCTGGCTGCTGTAGCCCATGAACCAGAGGTCGGTGAAATTGTATGCGGTGCCCGTCTTTCCTCCGAGCGGGTATTTCTTGAGGCCCATCTCGCTGTTGGCGCGGTCGGCGGTGCCGCGTTCGAGCACATCGGCGAGGCAGGTGTGGATTTCGTAGGCGGTGGTGGGCTCGATGATTTGCTCCGATTCGGTCTTTTCCTGGAACAGGACGGCGCCGTTGGAATCCTCGATGCGGTTGATGATGTAGGGCTTTGAGGGGCGTTTTCCGCCGTTCGGAAACATGACGTAGGCGAGCGTGAGGTCCATCACGTACACCTCGCTGCCGCCGAGGAACGTCTTCGGATAGGCCGCGAGTTCTGATTCGATGCCCGCATCCTCCGCGAGTTCGAGAACCTCCTTCGTGCCGGTCATCATTCCCAGACGGACGGTCGCGGCGTTCTTGGATTTCACGAGCGCGGTGCGCGCCGAAATGATGCCCTCGTAGCGGTTGTCGGCCACTTCGGGACCCCACTCGCCGAGGAATCCGGTCGTGCCGCCAATCATCACGCGGGTGTTGTCCATCACGGTGTCATTTACGGCGGTGCCGGGGAAGAAGCCCTTTTCAAAGGCCGCCGCGTAAACGATGGGCTTGAATGCCGTGCCCGGGGCCATTTCGGTCTGGGTGGCGCGGTTCAGCTGGCTGTGCTGGAAATCGCGTCCACCCACGAGGGTGAGGATGCCGCCGTCGGCGTTATTGAGAACGACGGCCGCGCCCTGAAGGTATTCGGGGGCGATTTTTTTTCCGTCGGCATCGACGAGGTTTCCCTTCGCCGCCTTGTACTTCGCGTCGAAATCGGCGTAGGTCGGATGTTCGTAGCCCTCCCGGCGCTCGATGGAGAGGAGCTGGCCGCGAATCAACTCCTCGGTCTTCTTTTGAAGCTCCCAGTCGATGGTGGTGTAAATCTTCAGGCCGTCGCCAAGCGCGCGGTCCTTGCCGACGAGCTTCAGCACGCGCTGGTAGATCAGGTCGGCGGCGTAGTTGTCCTGATGAATGGAGCGCTTGTTTTTCAGAAGCGGCTCGTCGTTGAACGCGGTGTCGTATTCCTCGCGGGAGATGAGCTTGGATTCGAGCAGGCGATTGAGCACGCGGTTGCGTTCGCTGATGCACGTCTCGTAATTGCGCCACGGGGCGAGTTTGTCCGGGCTGCGAAGGACGGCGGCGAGCATGCAGCTTTCGCTGAGGGTGAGTTCCTTCGCGGGCTTGCCAAAGTATCCTTTCGCCGCGGCCTCGGCACCGTAGAAGCCGGAGCCGAAGTAAACGCGGTTGAGGTAAAGCTCGAGAATCTTGTCCTTCGTGCAGCGGGTCTCGATTTCGCGGGCGACGAACATTTCGAGCAGCTTGCGCTCCTTCGTGCGGTCGCTGGGCGGAAGCTGCTCCGGGAAGGTGTTGCGGGCAAGCTGCTGGGTGAGGGTGCTGGCGCCCTGTCGGTTATAGCCCGCGCGCCAGTTTTCATACATGGCGCGGGCGATGCCCTTGTAATCCACGCCGGTGTGGTCGCGGAACCGGGTGTCTTCCGCGCCGATGACGGCCTTGATGAGGGCGGGGGAGAACTCGTCAAACGACACCTGCTCGCGGTTCTGGGTGAAAATGCGGCCCATGATCTTGTTGTGCCGGTCGAGTATGATGCTCGCGGACTCCATGGCCTCCAGGCGGGAGTAGTCGAACTGCTTGGCCTTGGCTTCGTACTCGCCTTTGATCTTCGATAGCACGATGGCTCCGACGATTCCGCCGAGCAGAATCGTCCAGAACGGAATCGCGAACCACCATCGGCGGTAGAATCGTTTTTTACGGCGCGGCGTTT
>SXGQ01170095.1_pt1 | contig 26221 bp, 38 predicted proteins | sample 3178371 | NCBI WGS metagenome assembly SXGQ01 (sample SAMN11356859, study PRJNA531348) | freshwater metagenome | isolation source: freshwater sample F1-20 | place: China: Fuxian Lake, Yuxi | collected 2017-12-25 | reverse complement strand
TGCCAGGAATCTGGCCATGCAGAAGGGGGACATTCAGGCCACTGGCTTGCAGAGTGCATTCCAGCAGGCGCAGCAACAGTTCAACCAGGAGCAACAAGCGCGGCTCGCGGCCCAGCAGGCTAATCAACAGGCTGGATTAAACGTAGGCGGACAGAATCTAGCTTCTCAACTTGGCGTGCAACAGTTGGGAACGCAGATGGGCCTGCAAACCGCGCTGGCCAACCTTAACTCATCTCAACAGGCCAACGTCCAAAATCAAGCCGCTCAGCTTCAGGCGCAAGGCATGAATGCCCAGCAGGCGCTTCAAGCTGCACTGGCCAATCAGCAGGCAAGTCTGACGGTAGGTCAGCAAAATATTGCTGCTCAACTTGGCGTGCAGCAGCTTGGCGCGCAGCAAGGTCTGCAATCAGCCCTGGCTAATCAAGCATTGCAAGGGCAATACGGCCTGTCCGGTGCTCAGTATGGGCTGCAAGCCGCCGATGCGCTACGTCAGGCGGGTCTGGGTCAGATGTCGGGCGCTGGTCAGTTGGGCCAGCTTGGTCTTGCTGCTGCTCAGCAGCAGGCGCAGGCTGGGCAGATGAGCCTGCAGGGTGCGCAACAGACGGCCTCACAAGAAGCTCAGCGCTCCCAAGCAGCACAGGAGGCCGCCCGTTATATGGGTAATGTTGGCCAGGGCATTGGTGCCTTGGCTGGTCAAGAGTTTGGTATCGGCGCTCAGATGGCGCAGGGTATCGGCGGCTTGGCTAGTCAACAGGCGGGTTTGGCGGGTCAGATCGCAGGAATGGGCGCTCAGCAGCAGGCCATGGGCCAGCAGGATGTGAATTTCCTGTACAACATTGGGGCTCAGCAGCAACGCCAGCGTCAAGCTGTTTTGGACGCACAGCGCCAGAACCAGTTGCAACAAAACATGCAGCCGTTCCAGCAAATCGGTTTCTTGTCCGATGTGTACAAAGGTGCGCCGTCTACCCAGATGGCTATGACGCAACAAAATCAGGCAGCCCCCAGCCCCTTCCAGCAGATTGCTGGCCTGGGTATTGGTGCTACCGCCGCAGCGGCCGCCGCCAACAAGGCAGGACTTCTCTAAGGAATGAAGATGAAAAGCGAAGTGCTTAAGCGCGAGATGTTTGCAATGCCGCTGTCGAAGGCAGCACGCAACAGCGGGATCATGGCTGGGTTTGAGGACGAAGAGTTCGAGGACATGGAAAACGAGGGTATGGAAGAGATGCCCCAAATGGCCCGTACGCCTCAAAATCCCGAGATCCTGATGAACACCTTGCGCGGTGACATGCGTTCGGTGGATGCTCGGTACATGGAACTGGCGCAGATGGTGGGCGAAGAGGCTGCGATGGAAACGCCGCCTGAAGTCCTGGCCATGCTGCAAATCCAACTTGGTCAGCAACAGGGCGGAATTGGGGCGCTGCCGCAAGGCGCAGCCATGATGCCTCCTGGGATGGCCGCTCCGATGCCCCAGGGTGCTCCGATGCCGGAACAGGGTGCTATGCCCATGCCGCCGGAGGGCGGCATTGCCCCTTTTTCCCAGGGCGGGGCTGAGGCTCCGCCGACGCCTGATGGGATGCCGCCGATGCGAGCAGCAGTGGGGGCGTTTGTTACGCCTCTTGCTCGACTCGCTCAATATGCTGGGCGAATGGAAGACAAGGTCGGCTCGGCAGCGCAGGCACTCAACACCTACCTAGGCCGGGCCCTGATGACACCGCAGCCCGCCTTGCAGCGCATGGTTGGCCCTGACGGCGCGCGCCTGACGGTGCAGGGTGCTGAGACTCTGCGTATGACGCCTACTGGGCAGATTGTTCAGGGCACGGGCACTCAGTTGGCCCCGTACACCACGTTGGGGGCTATGCAGTCGCCCACACTCACTGCGGGGCTGCGGGAGGGTGCGCAGCGCTTTATTCAGTCCAACCCGACTCTCGCCGGTGCTTTGGCCGGCTTTCCGGGCGGCATCGCACTGTTGGAAAGCCGCTTACTTACAGGCGAATCTGGGGACGACCAAAGGCTTCGCGAATTCCGCGAGCAGTATGGTTTTGCCGAAATCCCTGGCCAAGCTGCTGATGTAATGGCTGCGGCTCCGCAGCGCCCGGGTGCTCCTCCGGTCAAGCTCCCGGCCGCGCCTCTTGCTGCGCCGCCCGCGGCCCAAGAACCTGCTGCCGCTGCCCCCGCAACGGAAGGGGGCGATCGCCTGGGCGACTTCATTACTCAGGCCCTAAAGACTCAGGACAAACGCGACGAGAAGGCCTTGCCGGATGCATTCGGTGAAGCCGTTGCGCGGCCCAAGCCCTTGACCCGTGGCGAACGGATTAAGGCCGGCTACGAAGAGATGCTGCCTTTGTACAAGGAGCTCCTTGGCGAGGACAAGGAAAATGCCAAGACCAACGCTCTGTTGCTATTGGCCGAGGCAGGATTTAAGTTGGCGGGCACGCGCAAGCCCACGTTTGCCATGGCCTTGTCCGAGGCGGCCGGCGGACTTCCGCGTGGCTTTGCTGCTATTGCTGCTCAAGCCAAGGAGCAAGAAGGCAAGATCAAGGCCGCTGCGCTCAGCGACGCCATCAACAGCGTGTCCGAGCAGGACAAGGCCGCTCTGGCCACGCGCCTGGAGATACTCAGGGGCGACTACCGTGTCTTGATGAAGCAAGTTGAGCAAGGTGGCAAGCGGGGCGCAGTCCTCAAGGACGGCGGCATGGGCCTCCGGATTGCCGAGTCCAAGGACGGCGGCAGCTTCCTTGGTGCATCGGTGGATCCCAACGATCCGACCGTGAAGTCCGCAGTGGCCAGCCGCTTTACCTTGCGCGATACCGACAATCCGTTTGTCGAGAACCGTGGCCAAGCGCCTACGACGGTTGAGACAGACAAGAGCGAGCGAATCAAGCTGGGCAACACGCTGCGTTCGCTGGACAACAGCCTGGCCACACTGGACAACCTTAAGGGCACGTTCGCTCAGCTCTATAGCCCCGGCACCTGGTTCCAAGACAAGGTCAACAACATTCTTGTGCCTGTGTCTGGCGGCGTAATCCGTCCGGATGTTGACCTCAAGGATGCCGCTACCCGACTCCAAGTGGGCTTGAACAGCATTACAAAAAACATCGCATCTGCTAACGATGGCGGCAGGGTGGCGGTGCAGGAGCAGGAATGGGTTCGCAAAGCAACCGGGGATGCTGCTGAAAGCACTGCGTTCCTGTCCAACAAGGAATTGGCCGCCAAGCAGTTCAATGCTTTGGAAACAGTACTGCGCAACGCACGCCAGCAGACCCTGACACAGTTGGGATATGAGAGCAACGATTACGTCATGCGCACGCCCAACACCGGCACGCAGAACGATCCGTTTACGATCCCCAAAGATCCCGCTCAACAGCGGATGATGTTCACCTTCCTTGGTAGCACAATTGGCAAACTGCAAGACCCGCGGGCCACGGTCTACGTTCGTACCCCCGATGGCCGTGTGTCGCCCTTCTCTCCCACTCAACTGCGCGGCTTGATCGGAGCTCAGTAATGCCTGTCATCCAGAACGCCCTAGGTGAAATGGTGGACCTGGCCACGGGCCAGGTCGTTGGCCGTGCCGAGGGCGCGGGCCCCGCTCCGACAGACCTAGGTCCTCCGTCTGATATGCGTCGAGCGGGGAGTTTTGAGACTGAGCTGTCTGGAGCAGACAAGGTCAAGTCCCTGGTCAACAATTTGTCCTGGGGCTTCAATGCGGGCCTGTTTGCTTTGCCGGATGCCGCACAGCGGGTGATTGGCAAGGGTTTGGGCTTGAACGAAAAGGAGGTTCTTCAATTCGCCCGGTTCTTCAACCGCGGCGAAACGCGCCCTCAGAACTCCGCTGATCGGTATGCCAGAGCAATTGGCGAGGGCGTTGGTGGATCACTGCCCTTTACGGGCATCCTTGCGGCATTTGCTCCGACCGTCGGGGCAGCCAAGGTGGTTGCGCCTAGTGCAGGTGTTTTGAAAGGGCTTGCCGACGAGGCAATTTCTTTTATCCAAAGAAACCCGAAAACGGCCCTTGCATTGGATGCCGCGTTTGGTGCAGGCTACGAGACGCTGCGGCAGGCGGTAGAGGAAAACGTAGACCCCTCCAACCCTTACAAAGAGGTTTACAAAGAGCTGCTGCCAATGGGCGCCTTTCTGGGCCTGCCCGCAGCAGTGTCCTATCTGCCCAGCGTCAAGGCCGCGGGCTTCTTGAAGGACAAGGTCAAGGCCGCGTCTGCTGGTCTGGGCGAGATCGAGAAGGAAACGCTCGAGGGGCTGCCGGGCATATATAAATTGCCCCTGATACGCGTAGCGCCTGAGCTGATGATGAAGAACGCCGAAAGGAAATTGGCGCAGCTATTCACTCCAATTGCCGAAAGTAAGGAAGCGCAAGAAGCGCTTGCCAGGCTTGAGGTTGCGCTTGCCGATCCGCGTGTGGCTAACGCTGGCTTCGTGTTTGACGCGGCCGAGCGGACGATGTATGCGCCGCTTGTACAGCGCAAGATTGAGCTGCTGCAGCAATTAGGTCCAAAAGAGCTTGAGATCAGCAAGACCCGCACTTCAGAAAACCAAAAGAAACTGAGGGACCTTTTCGACTCTTTTGCCCCGTCTGCACGTCAGCCGATCGAAGAAGCTTTCCGTGCTGCACAGCAGGAGCGCCAGGCCTTCTTTGATTCCCTGTTGAAGCAGAAGCAGGGTTTGACTGAGGCAGAAGTTGCCGCCATTTCCGAGCGCCTAGGTCCGCAAAACCTGGACATGCTCAACGATGAGCTGCGTGGTGCGTTGATGGCCAACATGGAGATGGGCGCTGCTGAGCGCCGCACGCTTCTTGACAGCATGGGCCTGCGCCAAGGAACAAGCCCCGAGGGCCTGCCGATGCCCACGCGCGAGGGCGGCAAGTCCTTGTTCCCGGCTGTGGGCATCGAAGCGCAAGCAGATGCCTTGATCAAAAAGTACCGCATCGAGCGGCCATCGCTGCGCACACGTCTGCCTGAGCCAATCTACATGCTGGAGAACTTTGTTCGCAGCCAACAGATTGCGCGTGAAAAGGCTATTGCCGAGAACATCGACATGTTGGCCCGAAAGGCAATTGATGACCAGTTTGCGGGGGCACCAAAGCAGCCTGATGACGAGACTTATCAGCTGACCCTTAACAACATCAAGAGCCTCTTCAGCAAAAAGGGCATGACTAAGAAGCAGGCCGAAGCAGCCGCCCGAGAAATGGAGTTGCTGTTGAAGACCGGCTTTAGGTCCGGGGCCAAGGCGGGCGAAGTTCCTGTTTCCACCGGAGTTGTCGGTCGAAACATCTTCATCAATCCTAAGCAGCTTGAAGAAGATGCCATCCGACTTGCGGAACAGACCACGGGCGTAGACCTGAACCTGCCGGAAGCTTTGGATTATCTCCAGTCCGCCATCCGTTTCCGCAATGATGCCCTTATCAACTTCAACGCCCAGATGGATAGGGGCTCGTCTACTAGGATCACCGATGCCCAGCGGATCCTTGACACCAGCAAGGCGGTGTATAACGACATTGAGAAACTGATCCTAGACAGCAAGGTGCTGGACAAGGAGCAGTACAGCGTGCTCAAGAGCATGATGGATTCCTATCGTGACCAGTTTGAGAAGAGCCTGCCGCTGCTGACGACAAAGAAAGTCAGGGGTGGCCAGGAATATCTGCTCCCTAATGAAAAGGTGATGCAGACGGCCTTCTCCAACGCGGAAAATCTGCGCCAGTTAAAGGGCGCGTTGCTGGGCGTGCCGGAGGGCGAGAGCCTGATTGAACGCAGTGCAATGGATTGGCTGCGCAGCAAGGGTGTCGTGGACGCCAATGGCCTCGTTGATCCCCGCAAGATGCGCCAGGTGCTCAACAAAAACCAGAACATCGTCGATGAGCTACCTGATCCGATTCGTCAACGCTTCCAAGACGAAGTCCAGATGGCGGACGACTACATCGCTCGCCTGAAGCAGATTGACCAGCGCATGGTCAACGCCCAGGATAACGAACTGAATTCTCTCCTTGCCAAAGCAGTTCGTCCGGATGCCGACGCCAAGTCAACGATTACGTTAGCCCTGCGTGATCCTGCAATCATGCGCAAGTTGGTGGATCAGTTGGGCAAGGACCCCGAAAGGCTGTCTGCTCTGCGTCGGTCGGTGTATGACGTGGCGATGGAAGGGGCAGAGGGTGGCGGCAACCTCAAGAAGTTCCTGAGCACCAATGAAAAGGCCCTGGAAGTTTTGTTCCGGAATTCGAACCACATGCAGGACCTCAAGGTACTGGCCGACCTGCAAAGCCGGGTGAATGCTTTTGCGGGGGTTACCGGGCAGATTCCGCAGTTTGAGTCGCTGGACGAGCAGTTGAAACGGGTGTTTGGCTCAGGCATCCAGTGGCTCACGACCACGGCCCGCGAAGCAGCGGTCGGCCGTATCAACCCAACCACCGGTGCACTTGCACTGCTTGTGCGCTTGACAGGAAGCCTGGAAAACACCCTGTATCAGCGCATCTTCACTCGTGCCCTGGAGGATCCGGACTTTGCTAAAGCTATGACCCAAATTGCCACGCCTCAGCAGGCCGCCAAAGTGGCTGCTGAGCTGTCCAAGATCGGCATCAGTCCGACGACCTATGTGCCTCGCGCCGCGGCTATTCCGAAGGCCGAAGTAGCCCAAGAGCTACAAGAAACGGCACGCGAACCGAGGCCCGCGGCTCCTGCCGCATCGACCGCTCGGGAGATGCTGCGCACGTTGCCCCCTGCTCCGCCGACCCGTGGCACGAGCTTCAACCCGCGTCTGCCGACAACCCCGCCGGCCGCTCCGGCTGGCGCGCCTCAAGTGCAGTTGATGTACCCGAGCCTGTTCCCGAATGATCCGATTAGTGCGATGTTGCAGGCCCGCCAGGCACAGATCGGTCAGAATCAGCCTATAACTCCGGGACGTTAAACCATGGCCATTGGACAGTTCTTAGGCATCATGTTCCTCAGCCGGGACGTGGCCCACCGCGCGCATTGGAAAACCAAAAGTTATTCCCAGCACATGGCGCTGGCAAACTTCTACGACAAGATCGTAGACAAGACCGACGCTATCGCCGAGGCTTATCAGGGCCGTTATCACATCATCAGCGACGTGCCCATCCTGGGCGACGAAGGTGAGCAGGATGACATTGCGGACTGCCTGCAATCGCACCTAGATGACCTGGAAAAACTTCGATACATGTGTTGCGATAAGGAAGACACCCCGTTGCAAAACCTTATCGACGCAGCTCTTGAGCTGTACCTTTCGACTCTCTACAAGCTGAGGAACCTCAAATGAAAGCCAAACCCAAAGCCAAGCCGCCGGCTAAGTACATGAAGTTCTCTGAGACGGGCAAGCCCATGGGCATGGCCCCAGTTCAAAAGCTCAAGGCGGGCGGGGAGTCCAAGGTCAACGCCGCCGGAAACTACACCAAGCCCGGCATGCGTAAGGCGCTGTTTGAATCAATTAAGGGGCAGGCCACGCAAGGCACCGCTGCAGGTCAGTGGTCCGCGCGCAAGGCTCAATTGTTGGCAAAGAGGTACAAAGAGAAAGGCGGTGGTTACCGTGACTAAGAAATTTCCTGACCTGACTGGCGACGGCAAGGTGACCCGGGCTGACATCCTTAAAGGGCGTGGCGTGGGCATGAAAAAGGGCGGTGCTGTCCCCAAGGGCATGCATCGTATGCCTAGTGGTGCGTTGATGAAAGACAGTGCACACAAGATGGCAGCCAAGAAGCCCGGGAAAAAGAAATGAAAAGTCCTCAGCAATCACTGAAGGACTGGACCGCTCAAAAATGGAGGACCAAAAGTGGTAAACGATCTTCTGACACGGGTGAAAGATATCTTCCAGAGGCTGCGATCAAAAGTCTTTCCCCCCAAGAGTACGCCGCCACAACCCGAGCCAAGCGAGCCGGCAAAGCCTCCGGCAAGCAGTTCGTAAAGCAACCCAAGGGCATCGCCAAGAAAACCGCGGGTTTTCGCTAGGGTTTGACTACTGCGCCGCCAGGTGTATGATGGTCTGGCGGGGCAACTCGCGGCATGTGTTATCGGTTTCTCCTAGTCTCAACTTCCCTGTTGAGTTGACCCCGGCTCTTGAGCCGGGGTTTCTTTTTGTGCCTGGTACGCATCCACGCGGCGCATCCACAGGTCGGTGTAGTTGTCGAACTCCCGCCCGCAGGTCAGAAACTCCTTGGTTTCCCCGTTCTGCGCCACCATCAGGATGACGCCCTGGCGGATCTTGGTGCCGTGGACCGCGTTGTGTGCAGCGGCATACGCGGCCAACTGGATGAAGTAGTCCTCAATCCAGTCGCGGTGCTTCATCTTGTTGGCCTGCTTGAAGTCGATGATGGAGTCACACTGACGATAGACCCCAATGCAGTCCGACGTGCCGGCGTACTTGCCCGGATAGTGCAGCGGGATCTCCGCGCCCCACACCTCCTGGACGTTCGGGAAGAACGTCTCGATGAGCTTGTAGCCCATCCAGTAGCCCTTGACCTGCAGCCATGAGCGCGGGACATCCAGCGGGCGGTTGAGCAGCAGCCGCTCCACCACGTTGTGCATGTGCGTGCCCACGGTGGCGGCCTCATTGCGGATACGGTCCGCTTCCTCCTGACCAACCCTCGCGGCCCACGCATCAAGCTCTGTGCGGTCCTTGGTGGCAGACAGGATGGTGGTGACGCTAGGCAAGCGCTGCGGTCCGTAGGTGCGGCCGTTGGGGCTGTCGTGACGGACCAGGGGTTCGTAGGAAAACTTGCGGCGGATGGGGATGAGTTGCATCAGATGAGCCATTCTTTGATTTGTTCGCCGAGCACAGCGCTGGCGATGTTTATTTTGTTGCGCAGGGCTTTGACGATGTGCTCGTCAACGGTGCCTGGGGTGATGAGATCGATGTAGGTGACCTTGCTGGTCTGCCCAATACGGTGTGCACGATCCTCGGACTGCAGTCGCACCTCAAGATCAAAGTTGTTGCTGTAGTAGATGACCGTCTTGGCCGCGGTCAGCGTCAAGCCGTAACCGCCAGTGCGGGGGTTGCCCACGAAGAAACGCAGATCATCGTCAGGGTCCTGGAACCTTGTGACAATTTCTTGCCGATCGTCAGCTTTCGTGTCCCCGTAGTACGTGGCCACAGACGTCATGCCGTAGACCTCCTGCAGCCGCAGCCGTAGGCGCTCAATGTCCTTGCGATAGTTAGCCCAGATGATGACCTTGCCGTCCACCTCTTCAAGTGCAGCCAGCAACTCATCAACACGGCTGCTAGGGAAGTCAATCTCCGTGCCGTCGTCCAGCTTAGTGTGACCACAGCAAATCTGGTGCAGTCGCATGAGCTGGGTCAGCGCGTTGTTGGTGCTGACAATGCCCTCGTCCAGCACAGACAGGGCCATGAGCTTCATCTGGTCATAGGCCTTGCGCTGCTCTGCGGTGAGCTCTACCTCCCGGCGCAGATAAACCTTGTCTGGCAGGTCTAGGCACTCGTCTTTGGTGACGCGAAACGAGAAACCCTCGAGCCGGTCGTGCAGCTCATCGAGCCGGCGGTAGCCCACTACCTGCCTGAACGTATGTGTGGCCATCCTGCGTTCCACAAGAACCGCGTATCGCGCCTGAAAAGCGTAGAAACTCGGCATGTTTAGGCAGTCAGCGCCCAAAAATTCGCACTGAGCGTAAAGGTCCAGCGGGCTCTTGGTGACCGGGGAGCCCGTAGCAATACGCCTGTACCGCGCATCACGGCCCACCTTGACGATGTTCTTGGTTCGTTTAGCGTTGGGCGTCTTGATGGTGGTGCTCTCGTCCACGGCCATGAAGCTTGTCGTCACGCGCAGGAACGTCTTAGCAAAGTTGACGCCCTTCTCGGTGCTGAACGCCTCAATGTTCATGATCAGGATGCGCAGCCCGTCCAGGTAGTTGAGCATCTGTTCCATCTCCGCCTTCTCTGCCCGGCGAGGCGATGGATTCCAGCAAGCCATCTTGTACGACACATGCTCAGGCATGTGCTTAGGTATCTCGGATTTGTACCAATTGCGGTAGACGCCCTTGGGTGCCACGATAAGCATCGCGTCGATGTCGCCGCGGTCGTAGAGCAGGGCCGCGTTGTTGATGAGCATGAAGCTTTTGCCCGTGCCCATCTCAGCAAACAGGGCGACCTCACGGTGCTGCCAGAAGCGCTGCAGGTATGCGGCTTGATGGGTAAACGGCTTGTTTCGGTACGGGTACCGGGCTAGGTCGGTCATCTTTCTTCCTTTCTGGTGGCAGGCACTTGACGGCCTGTGAAAGTAGTGTACACTGATTGCACGTTTTAAGAAAGGAGAGCGTAAACGTGACCCAAAACCCCACGGTGTTTGTTGTGCAGGAGATGCCCAACCATGACATCGCCGCAGCCATCAAGTTCGGCGAGATCAAGGTTCTGCTGTCGGCCAACACACAAATTGCTTTTTCAACCGTTCCCACGGTTCGCGCGCTTCGCCGCAAGCTGATGCGGTTCTCTGACAAGGACTTCCTGCTGCTGACCGGCGACCCTGTGGCTATCGGCCTGGCCTGTTCAATAGCCTCGTTTTATAACTCAGGCCGGTACAGCGTGTTGAAGTGGGATCGCCGCGAACGCCTGTACATCCCCATCCGTATTGACACAACTGAGAAAGGAGAGATCGATGACTGACCTGAACAACCTCTTTGAGGAAGATGCTAACGCCCTGACTATTAGGGACGATGACCTCACATCTGTGGGTGCCCTGGCCAAGCGTGCCAAGGAACTTGAGAAGGAGATCGAAGACCTGGACAAGGTGCTTAGCGAACGCAAGGAACAGCAACGCAAGCTGCTCGAGGAAGCTCTCCCTGCCAAGCTTGAAGAGCTGGGCATGAAGAAGTTCACGATGGCTGACGGAAGCAACATTGAAGTTAAGCCGTTCTACAGCGCCAGCATCAAGGCCGACAACCGTGCGCAGGCCTATGAATGGCTGCGTCAGCACGGGTTTGACGACATCATAAAGAACACAGTCTCAGTGCGCTTTGGCCGGAATGAAGACGGCCTGTGCGCTGAGCTCCTGAATCTCCTGCGCGAGAAAAACTACCCAGTTGATCAAGAGCAGAAGATCGAATCCCAAACCCTCAAGGCTTGGGTTCGCGAGCGGGTGGAGCGCGGTGAAGCGTTTCCCCAGGATCTTTTTGGCGCGTACATCGGCCAAAAAGCCACTATCAAATCAGCATGAACCAAGGAGCTCTAATCATGGCAAAGAATGAAGTTGCAGTTAAGCAAGAATCCGCAATCGTTTTGGCAGGCGACTTTGAGCAAGATGCTCACAGTGGCTTCGAGGGCATGGGCCAGGAAGACTTCGCGCTTCCGTTCCTGCGCCTGTTGACCAACACCAGCCCCGAGGTTGGCGAGGTCGATGGCGCGATGCCCGGGATGGTCATCAACTCGGTGAACAATCAGCTATATGACGGAAAGAAGGGCCTAACGGTGATCCCGTGCGCCTACGTCCGTCAATACATTGAGTGGGCTCCTCGTGGCAGTGGTAGCGGTGCCCCCCAGGCCATTTACTCGGCCACGTCCGACATCCTGAGCCGCACGCATCGTGAACCGGGCGACAACAAGGATTATTTGGACAACGGGAACTACATCGAGAACACGGCTAACCACTACGTGATGATTATCACTGAGGCCGGTTTTCCCGAGCCTGCGCTGATCACCATGAAGTCCACTCAGCTTAAGAAGAGCCGTAAGTGGAACAGCATGATGATGTCCACCAAGCTTATGGGAGCCAGCGGTCCTTACACGCCTCCGATGTACAGCCACCTGTACCGCCTGACCACGCAAGCCGAATCTAACGACAAGGGCAAGTGGTACGGTTGGGAAATCGAAAAGATCGGCCCGGTGACCGATCGCAACATCTACACGGCGGCCAAAGCCTTTGCTGAGCAGATCGGCAAGGGCGAGGTCAAGGTCAAGCACGAAACGGAGCAAGGCGCTCCGATGGATGCTCCGTTCTGATGTTTTAGGGGGAGGCGATAGCCTCCCCTTTTTCGATAGAGAGTAAGCATGACCGACATCACCCGGTTCAAGGCAATCTTCAACGGTCTGGACATTGCCTACGGCACGTACAAAATCAAGGCGGAGCGAGGCGATGGAAAGCAAGCGGGCCAGGCCACGGTGGTTAGGAAGCCCCCTACTGACGACCTGTGGGAAAAGCATCTTGACGGTGTTGAGCCTTCCCTGGGTATTATTCCTATTCGTGCTGACAACACTTGCATCTGGGGTTGCATTGATATTGATCAGTATCCTATTGACCATCGAGGACTGGTGGAAAAAATAGCGCAGCTTAAGCTGCCGCTCGTGGTCTGTCGCAGCAAGTCTGGCGGCGCACACGTCTTTCTGTTTACTAAGGAACCGCAGACCGCGCGCGAGTTCCAGGGATACCTTAAGAACGCCGCTGCTCTCCTAGGCGAAGCAGGGCGAGAGATATTTCCTAAGCAAGCCGAGATCCTCGTGGACCGCGGCGACACCGGCAACTTCCTAAACCTGCCGTACTTTGGCGGAGATAACGGCACGCGTTATGCTTTCAAAGCTGACGGCACCGCTGCCACACTGAAGGAGTTTTATGAGCTCTGGCAGGCCAATCTTCAGGAGTCGATTTCGGCTTTTCCTAATCCGCCGAAAGCACCTGACGCGCCCATCAAAGACGGGCCGCCATGTCTGCAAGCGCTATGTGCTCAAGGGATTCCGGAGGGCGGTCGAAACAATACGCTCTTCAATGTCGGAGTCTTCCTGAAACGCTCGGCCCCATCGGCTTGGGAAGACAAGCTCGTGGAGCACAACATCAAGTATGTGGCCCCGCCACTGCCCAATAACGAGGTCCAGCTCATCATCAAACAGGTGGGCAAGAAGGACTACAACTACAAGTGCAAAGATGCTCCGCTCAACTCATTCTGCAACAGCGGACTGTGTCGGACCCGCAAGTTTGGGATTGGCTCAGCAGGCCCAGACGCTCCGCAAATCGCTTCCCTGTCAAAGTACGCCAGCGAACCCCCTCTGTGGTTTCTTGACGTTAACGGCCGCCGCCTGGAACTTGACACCGACAGCCTGTTTCTGCAGGCCGCATTCCAAAAGGCCTGTGTCGAGAAGCTCAACCTTCTCCCGCCCACACTACGCAAGCAGGACTGGGAGCACCTCCTCAACGCCCTGCTGAAAGAGATGGTGGAAACCGAGCAGATTAGCGAAGCCAGCGAAGACACCAGTGTCACCGGCCGCTTCATGGACCTGCTCGAAGAATTCACCACCCACATGCAGCAGGCCATGGACCGCGACGAGATCATCATGGGTCGGCCCTACACTGACGACGATGAGGCCAAGACCTATTTCCGGATGAAGGACCTCGAGGCCCACCTGCTGCGCAACAACTTCAAAGGCCTGAGCTCACCCAAGATGGCCCAACGTCTGCGCGACATGGGCGGCGAGCCCATCAGCCTGTTTCTTAAAGGACGCACCGTACGCTGCTGGCGCATCCCGCGTTTTATTAAGCAAGATGCACCGTTTATTACCCAGACCAAACGCGAAGGGAGTCCGTTCTGATGCTAAAGATTGCCGGCCACGACAACGCCATCATTGGCCCCGCCATGCTCTGGGGAGCCGGCGGCAACCGGGTGGAGGTGCTGGTTTATGACGCGGAGCTAATTCGCCATAACTTGGTTATAGGTGGCATGACCAACGAAGAGGCCCGCGAGTTCATTGAATTCAAAATCGAGGACGCTTACCTAGGCCCGGACACCCCAATCCTGGTCTGGCCAGAAGATGTATGGTCGTTTGATGACTGATATCCACAAGATCTTCGGTCCTCCCGGTGCAGGAAAAACGACGTACCTGCTCAACGTCGTGGATCAGGAGCTTGTTGCCGGCGTTAGTCCTCATTCCATCGGTTACTTTAGCTTCACCCGCAAAGCCGCCCACGAGGCGCGCGACCGGGCTGTGGACAAGTTCCCCACGCTCAACCCACGTACGGACTTTCCCTACTTCCGCACGCTGCACTCCCTGGCCTTCCACATCCTTGGAACGCGTATCGAGGACATGATGCGCCCGGAGAACTTCAAAGAATTTGCCCAACAGGCCGGCATCGAGCTCAGCTTGGCACAGGACGAGGAAGAGGCCTTCATCAAAGCGGACCATCCGATCCTCAACGAAATCAACCTAGCCCGCATCCGCGGCATCGACCTACGGGAGCACTACAACCAGAGCAAGCTTGACATCGAATGGCATCACTTCGAGTTTGTAGAGCGAACCTATCGCCACTACAAGCACGCCCACTATCTGCTGGACTTTACCGACCTGTTGGAGCTGGCCGTTATTGAGTCGGACCGTCTGCCTGAACTGGACGTTCTCATCGTAGACGAAGCGCAGGACCTAAGCCGTTTACAGTGGAATTTGGTTGAGGCCCTAGCAAACAAGGCAAAAAGAGTCTTCCTTGCTGGAGACGACGATCAGGCAGTATTTACCTGGGCCGGCGCCGACGTCAAAAGCTTCCTGTCCTTCCGCGGCCGCATCACCGTGCTGGAGCAGTCCTACCGGGTTCCAGCCCGCGTGCACCGCCTGGCCAATGACATCGTCAGCCGCATCCACGAACGCCAAGAAAAGACTTGGCGTCCGCGCGACTTCGATGGTGAGGTCAAAACCTACTACCGCTTTGAGGACGTGCCCATTGCCGATGGCCAGTGGCTGTTGATGGCAGCCACCAACTACATGCTCAATCCCGTCCACGAGTGGCTTAGAAGCCTGGGCCTCATGTTTGAGCGCAATGGCATCCCATCCCTGTCCGCCAACGTCGCTCACGCCGTCTCCGATTGGGAGCGGCTGCGCAAAGGCCAGAAGATCTACGGCGAGGCCGTCAGGAACGTCTATAAGTACCTCGACACGAGTGCCGTGGCCCGGGGCCACAAGACCTTTAAAAACGGGGAAGCCACCGCCAGCTACGACATGGCCATGCTGTCTGAACACTTCGGCCTGCAGACCGCCGTCATCTGGCACGAGGCCCTAACCAAGATTCCGGACGACAAGCGCGAATACCTTATCGCCCTGCTGCGCCGCGGCGTCAAGCTGTCAGAGGCTCCGCGTGTCCGTCTGTCCACCATCCATGGGGCTAAAGGCGGCGAGGCGGACAACGTCATGTTGATGATGGACCTTAGTCCCAAGTTTGCGCTGGAGTACGCGGCCAACGCCGACAACATCCACCGGCTGTTCTACGTGGGTGTTACGCGTGCCAAGAAGACGCTGCATCTAATCCTGCCCAAGCATCAAGAAAAAGGATTCCGGCTTTGAGCACCATCTCCCTCTTTCCGTCCAACGTCGAGTGGATAGCACCCGAGGTTTTCCCTAACTTATCCACAGCCAAGGAAATTGCAATTGACCTCGAAACCAGTGATCCCAACATGGAGTCGATGGGTCCTGGTTGGCCTCGCAGCGACGGCTTTATCGTTGGCTACGCTGTCGCTGTGGATGGTTGGGCTGGGTACTTTCCAGTTGCTCATGGCGGGGGCGGCAATCTTGATCGTGGGCGTGTGGAGCGATGGGTCAAAGACATCCTCGCCTTCCCGGCAGACAAGGTCATGCACAACGCCGCCTACGATGCTGGATGGCTAGGGGCAGCAGGATTCACCATCAATGGCCGCATCTACGACACCATGCTCGCCGCGCCATTACTGGATGAAAACCGGTTCTCCTACAGCCTCAACGCTCTTGGCTTTGACTACCTTAAGGAAGTCAAGTCTGAGCAGGGCCTCCGGCAGGCCGCAGCCGATTTTGGAGTGCACCCCAAAAAGGAACTATGGAAGCTCCCGGCCATGTATGTCGGCGAGTACGCCGAGCAAGACGCCGCACTAACCCTTAAGCTCTGGCAGCACTTTAAAACCTTGATGCGCCGAGATGAGGTTGAATCCATTTTTGAGCTCGAAACCAACGTTCTGCCTGTGCTAATCGAGATGACCCGCCGAGGTGTGCGGTTCAACCGACCGCGGTGCGAGGAACTGATCGACAAGCTGCGCAAGCAAGAGAATCAGCTCCTGGACATCCTGCGCAACACGGTTGGCTTCGGCGTGGACATCTGGGCCGCTAAGAGCATTGCCGCGGCTTTCGACAAGCTGGTCATCCCCTACAGCAAGACCGAGAACGGCCTTCCAAGCTTCACCAAGGGCTTCCTGGACTCTTGCCCTCACCCAATAGCCAAACTCATCGTAGAGGCCCGGGAAACCAACAAGACGCACAGCACCTTCCTCGAGCCATACTTGAATTTCAGCGCCAAGACCGGGCGCATTCACTGCCACTTCAACCAACTGCGCTCCGACGATGGCGGCACCGTCACCGGCCGGCTGTCCGCCGCAAACCCCAACCTGCAGCAGGTCCCTGCCCGCCACGAGATCATCGGCCCCATGGTCCGCGGCCTGTTCCTCCCCGAGGAAGGCGAGCTTTGGGCCAGCAATGACTTCTCATCCCAGGAGCCCCGCCTGCTGGTGCACTACGCCAGTCTTCTGGAGCTGCCCGGCGCAGAGCGGATGGTGGACGCCTATTGCAGCGATCCCAACACCGACTTCCACCAGATGGTGGCCGACATGGCCGGCATCAAACGCAAGGCCGCCAAGACCATCGGCCTGGGCTTGATGTACGGCATGGGCAAGAACAAGCTCGCCGCCCAGCTCGACCTGGATGTCGAAGAGGCCAGCGAACTCATCAACGAGTTCCACCTGAAAGTCCCCTTCCTCAAGGGCACCGTCAACGCCGTCATGAAGCGCATTGAACATCCTGCAGCCGGCGGAGCCATCCGCACGTTCCTGGGCCGCAAGTGCCGCTTCCCCTTATGGGAGCCAATGGAGTGGGGCGTGAACAAGGCGCTGCCACGCGAACAAGCTGTCATTGAATATGGCCCGCGGATCAAGCGCGCCGGGACCTACAAGGGCCTGAATCGTCTTATCCAAGGATCAGCGGCTGATCAGACCAAGGCCGGCATGGTGGCGCTGCACAAAGCGGGCTTCAAGCTCCTGCTGCAGGTGCACGATGAAGTTGTCATCAGCGTCAAAACCCGCGAAGAAGCGCAAGAAGCTGCGCGGATCATGGCCGCCTGCGTGAACCTAGAAGTCCCCAGTCGGTGCGATGTGGAGGTCGGGGCGAACTGGGGCGAAGCCAAATAACTAAGGGCCCCGTAAGGCCCTTTTTCATCACGCCACCTCGAGGAGCTTGTCGAGATAGTGCTTGGCTTTCTCCAAGTCCTGCCGGCCACCCTTGTCCTTCCAGCGGCTGACATACTTGACCACGTTTCCCTCAAGATACCCCAAGTCATTGCTGACGATGTAGTCCCAGGGCTGAATCGCACTCTTCTTGTAATGCTCCCCACCAACCTGTACCTCGTTAGCCGGCAACGGCATTAGCGCGTCAATGGTCACCACAGGCGTGGGCACCATAAGAGGGTGCTTGGACCGCGGATCGAGGATCTTCTCAATGGCTTGGTTGTTTTTCTTCTTGGCCAACTTGTACGCATAGCCAGAAGCAACTTTGTACTTCTTAGCCAGGCTGTTGACCGAAGCTTCGGGAAAAGCGTCCAGGTCCTTCAAGAACTTCATAGTCTTATCAGACATCTTTCTCATTTCTACTCTCCATAAAAAGCGCGCTGTGGAGCGCGAACCATGCGGGCTTGGCCACCTCTTGTGGCTTTCGCACCGGTCGTACCGTCAAGGTCTCCCTCTCCGGTTTCTTTGCGGAAGCGAACTGATTTGATCCCTTCAGATTCGCCCCCGATCCGTGCGTCGTGAACCGGTGCCCGTTCGGACACTGGTGTCGCCGCCTCTTCATTCCACTCTGCAATTCTCTCGTCTCAAAAATCCGGCTACCGCTGCCGCATTCAGGACACTTCATATTACTCCAGATCTGATATCTTTCAAATGGGCCCCAAGACGAAACACGCTGCTCATCCTCAGCCGCGTCTTCCTGTTGTGCTCATAACGCTGCTTGATCTTTTTCTGATCCCTCTTGGGACGAGGCACATCCACACCCTCCCCCAAAGCGTACACCGCCCGCGGATACGACCTCTGACCAGGGTGATCCGTCACCCATTTGATGATGTGCACACGCTTGGGGATCGTCTTCAACGGCCGGCGCAAGACATTCATCAGCGCCGCCGCCCCAAAACGATCCAGCCCCAGCAACTCTCCCAACTCCGCCTGAGTCATGGGCCCGAGCTCTGCCAAAAGCTCCAAGGCCCGCGGAACGTGGACCGCCTTTGTCACTTGGCCAGTTCCTCCTCAAGCTCCTTGATCTTCCTGTAGGCACACATGTAGTGCGTCGGGCCCCAGGACCAACAATCGTGGCCATGGGTCATCACGTTGTGATTCAAATACAGGTTGATCTGCCGGGCCAGGTCGTCCTTGTCGATGTCCTTCGGACCATCAGTCGTCAGAAGCTGAGCACCACGCAAGTACCCGTGGCACAGCTCCAGCAGCTCCACGTGTCTTGGAGTGGGAAGCAAAGTCTTCATGCAGAAACCTCCTTCGTTTCGGTTGTGTAGTCGTGAAAAATAACCCCCAGGGTCGGGTCCCCGCGCTTGTGTGACTTGCGCCAGAACACCTTCCCCAGTTTGCTGCGGACATAGTGCCCGCGAACCTCATGCTGGCGGGGCGTGGCATGCGTCCCACCTTTGCTCTCGCCCTCAGCCCGGACCGTCTGCACCACCACGGTGTGCCAGTCATACAAGGGCTTCTTGTGCTTCTTCTTGCGCTTCTCATTGACCGCAGCGTCGCCCGTACAACGGAACGTGTCCCGCGTCTGCCCATACACGCCGGCTGAGAAGCACTGGATGTGGGAAATGAGCGTCTTCATGGAATCCAAGTACAGCCTGCGGGCCACCTCGGGTCCGCGCTTGGCAACAGGCAGGCGGGGGTCATACCGCACACTCATCACGTCCCGCTGATCGTTGTCCTCACTCGGGCGCAGCTCCGCTACAAAGTTGGCGGCGTCACGGCCCATCTGCCATCCGATGATGGTCATCTTCTCTGACGTGCGCTCCACGGTCAGTACACTGCCCTTGTCGTAATCAATCTCCGGCGGGATCAGCGCAAACTTTTCGAACGGCAGCGACAGCTCCGTGAACGACATGGCGGCGTCAGGGTTGATACCCCGCTTAGCAAAGTGCTCCCTCTTCTCCTCCATCGGCACTCTGGGGACATCCAGCAGGTCAATCCAGGTGTACTGCGCCGCGTCAAACGGGACGTGCTGCGCGGCAAACGCAACATTAGGGCTCATCTCAGTCCTTCCCAAAAGGCGAGGGCGATGGGTTGAGCTTGTCCCACTCCGCCCGGTACTGGTCCAACACCTTCACCGCATCGTCGTGCCAGCGCCGCGGATCGAGGATCATGCATTCCAGCATCAGGGCCAATACGCTTGCGTACTGGGTGTCGATGTTCCAGGCCTCCTGCTGCAGCCGGTAGGCCTCTTGCTGGTCCTGTCCCATGCTCCGTTCTGCGGCAGCGTTTATCACGCCCAATGACTTGACCAAATTCTGCAACTCATCCGTGGAGTAAAACCCCGCTTCAAGCTGCACGCCGCCAATCTTGTAGGTCTTGAACTCGTAATGGGCCAGGTTCTTGACCTTGTGTTTGTTTGTCATTTCCTGCTCCTAATGGCGGCGGCGATTGAATCCACATCATCCCGACCATTCGGCCAGTCATCACACACCTTCGCGCATTCCTCACGCTCATGCGCGGCGACAAGGGCGGCGAAGCGCATCAGTTCGCCTTCCATCACAGGCGTGTAAAACGCGGCCTCCCGCGCCAGTGCGATCACTTCATCTCGGGTCATCTCAAGCACTCCCAGTAACGGCCATTCCACACGGCCTGTCCACTCTTGGCCTCGCAGGTTTCTTTGAACTCCAGCGCGATGCGCTGCTGCTCATGGTCAATCCGGTTACAGAAAGAAAGTCCTCCTGCAACCATCGCCGTTAACAGAAACACCACGGCAAGCACGGCGATCAGTTCTTCACGGGTCATTTGTTTGCCTCCCTTTCCTTGAGCATGGCGTCTGCAATCTCGTACGCCTCAAGGCTTATCTCCACCGGGCTTTCGTCATACTTCTCAATCAGCGCCTGCATCGCCTTGGCCGCGAAGTAGTCGCGCAGGGTCATACCTTGTTCAGTGATGTGCTGCACTCCTGCGGGTGCGGGAAACGCAGGGCCGCCTGTGTTGTTGCTCATTTGCTTGCCTCCACTGGCTCGTAGGTCATCTCAAAAATATCAGGTTTGCAGGGGTAGTGCTCGCCCTTCACGCCGGTGATGATCCAGTCGCCGGGGCTGACCTGATGGTGCCCCTCTAGCGTTTTAATGATGCCGAGATCGTCAGGGTGATAGTCGGGGTAGCCTTCTGCCTTGGCAACCGACCACCCAAAAGGGAACGGCTTAACAGCAGGATGATCGCCGTTCTTGAACCACTGCGTGGCCTCGATGACCACGGGCTTCTTCATGAATTTCATTTGCTTGCCTCCTTCAGTTGCACCTTACCCGCCGTGTAGAGGTAGTTGGTGTTTTTGTTTCGCATCTTCTTGGTTACCACCTCCTGAGCCTCTGCTTTGGTTGCATGGGTGCTGAAGATGGTGAACGCTGCTAGGTAACCCCCAGTACCGTATGGCATACGCGGGTGACGCCTGACGATCCAGATGGTCATTTGCTGTCCTCCACCTTCGCCAGTGCTGCGCGTGCGTTATTCACCCACGCCTCTCTGCCGCTCTCGTGCCATATCCACTTGGCCCCAAGGTCTGAGTCAACAGCAACCCGCAGCGCCTCTACCAGTTCGGCGTTGAGTGCCTTGAGGTCATCAATCTGAATCTCGTACCCGCGCACAGACAACTTCATCTCATGCGACTGATTGATTTGACGCAGGCGTTCGTTCTCCGCGTGCAGGCGGCGCAGTTCCGCAGCGGCGGCTTCCTGATCCTGCCAAATGGCCCCTGTCTCCAATAGATCAGCCAGTCGCAGTGCTTCAATCATGCTGCTCTCCTTTCCTCTTGTGCGGGCCTGCTTGTTCCCTATCCGTGTCCGTGCTGCCACAGGCGGGGCACTCAAGGGACTCAGCACCAAGCGGCCAAACTGCAACCCACTCGTGATGGCAGTCAAGACACCACGCTGCGCCGTTACACCACGGGCCAAGTGCTTCACTCATGCTGCTCTCCTATGCCGTGGGCGCGTTCGATGGCGCGGGCGAATCGCTCAAGGCCGGGCCACCCTTCCGCAAGCGGCTCGGCGGTGTTGGTCAGAATAAAAACTGCCCTCAATTCGAGATCCGTCAGCGGCTTGCGCGGGGTGGGTGCGGTGAAATAACCGCTGTCACGCTTGAGCCAACTAATTCCATCCGGCTCCTGCTCTGCTTGCTCTGCCTGCTCAATGGCGTAGCGCAGGGATTCCTTGGCGTCATAGAACTCGTGCGTGTCGGCTCGGTACATGGCGTCTTCCATCGCCTCTAGCGCATGCTTTGCTACTTCTAGTAGGGTCATGTGTTCTTCTCCTTGCACTCAGGATGCACGGCTTCACAGCCTTCCCAATGTGTTGTCTGAGGCTTGCGCTCGGGGACTTGCGGCGGAACTCCATCAGCGTAGACGGTTCCGCAGGTAGTGCATTGCAGGCGCACCGGCTCCTGCTCAGGCTCGGCAAGGGCTGCGCGGAGGGCGATTGCTGCGTTGGCGATTCGCACACCACCTGCGTAGGTGCGCTGCATGGCATCGTTCTCCAACGCCTCAAGCGCCTGCTGCGCGGCTTGTCGTAGGTTCATAACCGGCCTCCCTTGCTCCTGGCGCAAGGCCACGCCTCCATCAAGGCATCAGCCACCAACCCCGCAGCAGCGTTGTGCCGCTTGGCAGGGTTGATCACCAAGTACCGCAAAGCTATGTCCCGCGCCTGCCCCACCGTGGAGCCATCCGGCGGACAAAACAAAATCCTGTCCCACGCATCAGCCACCCCACCCACAAACCCCAAAGCCACCGCCTTTTCAATATTCGACTCCGACTGCAGCCGCTGCAACAACTCGTTGCCCGTATAAAACTCCGCCTGGACCGGGGACCACGCCACGGCCAGGAGAACAAGAAGCTTCTTCATACCAACACCCCCAACCAGTGCAGCATGTACACCAGCGCCCCGAACAAAAAGCCCAGCGCCACCAACATGGCAAACAACCAGCCCAGGTCGTCCAACCCATCATCCACGTACCGAATCATTTCACCCTCCTGACCTTCATCCAGTCCGGCTCCTTGCGGTCCGGGTACACCGGCTCACGGCCCGCGGACGGGGGAACCCACCCATGCTTGCGCCACGTGGCCTGGACATCAGCCCCGCTGGTCCACTTGAAATCAGGATGCCCAACCGGAATCAGGGGCATCGTCTTCTTCGGTCCTTTAATCTCGTCCATCTCTATACCTCCTACAAAAGCGCCGGCGGCGCGGTTTCCCATACAGGGCGTTGCTTTGGTTTCTTGGGGCTCTTGGGCGGCTGGTACGGCTGCCCCCGATAGGTCGGGAACGGCCATACCAGCGGGTGCTCAGTAGTCGTCCGGGGGGACAAAGCTGTCTTCCTGGTAACCAGGACCCTCGAAGTAGTCATACGCCGCCTCCTCAATCTCCCGGAACAACCCGTCCGAGATCAACCCCGTGATGTCAACCCCGCAAATGGCCACCGAACACAGCCGGTACACCGCGGGATACCCAGGGGACTCCGAGTCCCCACGCTCCTCGGGCTCGTGCTCGATCTCACAGTCCAGCGGATGCGCCGCCAACTCGGTCTCGTACGTGAACCCAATCATGCCCTCAGCAGGGCGAAACTTAATGCTCACCAAAGGCCTCCTTCTGGTCATGGATCGAGTCGCCATACATCGCCCCAATCGCCGACTTCAAGAGCTCAGGGTCGATATTGGCCGCCGCACCAATCCGGCTGGCCGCCATCAACATGCCAAACATCACCACATAGGGCTTGTACCCGGCATCCGCTAACTCGTCTTTGCAAAACATTAGCAACATGTCTGCGGCGCTGCTGATGTTCTCGTATGCTTCCATGGTCCGCGGATCGAGGACCAAGTGCTCAGGGGGCTTGCCGTTTTGCATAGCTATCCTTTCTGTTGTGGAGTGTGGATTGTTGCTTGCGCGGTGTTGCGCGTCAAGTGGGTGGGGATTGAGGAAACGTAGGGGATTACCCGAGGGTCGTGGACCGCGGACCGGGATTTTGGGGGATCCTATAGAACTTTTTTGGGGTCATGTGTGTTTTTGAAATTTTTTTGTGGGAAATGGCGTAATGAACGTAATGGCGTAATAAGTGAATGAGATCAAGGGGTTACGAATACACTTTACATTACAGGGGGTATTCAGGTGTAAGAAGTTTTCTGGGATGCGGACCTCGATTTTTTTGGAAGAAATTTTTTTCATCGATACCCCAAAAAGGTTCTATAGGGCCAAGCGTAGGGGTTGACCCTAGGTGGTCGGTTGAGGGGTCGTTCGCTGACGATGCAGGGGCTTGCCCGCCGGCTTCGCGATGCTACACTTGCTGAAGATCAATTGCGCCAGGAGTGCGAAAAATGATGGAAATCGAGAGCGGCGTCCCGCTGCCGGACGAGCACGTCAGCAAGTACCCGTTCCACGACATGCTGCCCGGGGACAGCATTTTCTTCGCCAAGAAGGACAAGAACCTTGCCTCGAGCGCGCGGACGTGCGCATGGCGGTTCGTGAAGACGCAGGAGCCGGAGTGGGAGTTCACGCTGCGCCGGACTGACCCGCTGAAGGACAAGGAAGGCTATCGCCTGTGGAGGGTCAAGTGACCAAGAAGGACGTGTGGAACGTCCCGCCGGTCATTCCGAACAAGGCGGTCAAGCGCCTGTCCGGCCAGGTCAAGCCCCTGAAGCAGTACAAGGCCCTGAACCCCAAGCAGTGGAAGTTCGTTCAGGAGTACGTGGCAGGGGACGGCCGGGTGACCTTGAAGGAAGCCGCCATCCGGGCGGGGTACAACCCCAAGTCGGCTTCGGTCATGGCTTGGAAGTTGACCAATCCGGACGAGTACCCCGAGGTGGTGTCGGCCATCCAGGCGTACCGCGCGGAGCTGGCCTCGAAGTACAACACGAGCTTCGAGCGGCATATGCGGGACCTGCAGCTGATCCGGGACAAGGCCTTGGAAGCTGGGGCGTTCGCTGCTGCTGTCCAGGCGGAGTACCGCCGCGGCCAGGCCTTGGGCACCATTTACGTGGACCGGAAAGAAATTCGGCACGGCACCATCGACTCGATGTCGAAGGAAGAAGTGCAGCGCAAGCTCGACGAGCTGAAGAAGCTGTACGGCGGGCCCCCACCGGCGGCCATTATTGATGCGAGCACGGGGGAGGTGATCGAAAGTGCTGAGCGAGACCGCGACCCACCTTTTGACCCTGGAGTGGCGGACCCTCCGCCTGATATCTTCGAGCGGGGAGATTCTGACAATGGCAGCGACAACCCCTGAAGCCCGGTTCGCCCAGCGCGTGCGGCTTGCCCTGCAAAAGCACGGGTGTGCCGTGGAGCGCATCGAAAACCGGGTCAACCTGGGCATCCCGGATATGCTGGTCGGCATCGGTGGCCAATTCGTTTTGCTCGAGCTCAAGGCCTTGACCCGCGGGCTTGCGGTGTCCCTGCGCCCGCATCAAATTGCCTTTATGACGCGGCACGGCCGGGAGGGTCGGCGTTGCTTTGTCTTGGTCCATGATGCTGGCTCGAGTAAGCGGCCGCCCTCGGTTTCGCTGTACGCCGGCACGCAAGCGCTCGAGCTTGCCGAGCTGGGCCTACGTGCTGCGCCTGTTATGTCATGGCATGCATCCGCGGTGGACTGGGTCCAGCTGGTCGGCCTACTATCGGCCGGCTTCATTTCATCAAAAAAATCAATTGGCCGAGACGAGCCGCCCCCGGCATAGTAGACCCCTGTCGCGATAGTGCGGCACCAAGAAAGGATAGAGTCATGTTGAGAACCGTCCCCGTTTCCAGTAACGGTAAAACCGGCCCGATTGCTGTCACGTACCGCAGCGGCACCCATGAAACCTACGGCACGTGTCCGAGGACGTGCGGCCTGCATCCGAAGAGCGAAACCGGCGCGTCCACGGTTGACGCTGAATATTTAGCGGCCCTGGTCGATGCGGTGCCCCCTGGTGGCCAGGCTTGGACGTATTCGCACTTCGCGGCCGCGGCGCTGCCCTTGCCGGCTCCCGGGAAAACCGTGATTAATGCGAGCTGTGACACCGTAGCGGATGCGGTGCTGGCCATGGAATGCGGCCGGCCGGCGGTGCTGGCGGTCCCGAAAGACACCGCCGAGGAATGGCCCAAAACCGTGCACGGTATTAAATTCGTGCGCTGCCCCGCGGAGCTGTCCGACGATTTCACTTGCCAGCGCTGCGGGAATGGCCGCCCCCTGTGCGCCCAGGGAAACCGCGATTTTGTCGTGGTGTTTGTCGCCCACGGGACCGGCGCAAAGAAAGTAGGGACCGGGAAGGGCGGGTGCTATGCCGCCAGCGGGCCCACGGCTATCCAGTGGCACGGGACCCGCTCGAAGGGGCGCGCCAATGATGCGCAAGCCCTGCGGGAATTCGCCCGCGGCCTGCCCTATGGCTCTATGCTGCGCCACCATGTGGCCGGCGATATCGGCCGGGAGCTGTCCGCATGCTGATCCTTGTGCTCGTGTTTTTCGTGGCCATGTGGTGGGTTATGGACAAGATAGATCCCGGTTGAATTAACCGGCTCCGGTAATGCTGCCGGCTTCGCTCGGGATTTGTTCGCGTATCGAACACGGGTTCGCAGTTAGAACACCATACGGAAACCAGGCCCTCGGGCCCTGGCGCTCGACGCCATAAACGTGGGGGGCTATCGGCGTGCCCCGGCCGATTGATATATTTCATTGGACCGCGGGCCGCGGTCCGTGGAGAATTCAAACCATGCCGCGACAATTCCGCCGCGGCGTAACCCAGAAAGGATAGAGAAAATGGCTCACATGATCGACACCACCACCGGCGCGGCCGCCATGGCTTATGTTGGGCGCACTCCCTGGCATGGTTTGGGTGCGCAGCTCCAGCCGGGCGCGTCAATTGAGGAATGGACCGCGGCCGCCCGGCTCGGGTATACGGTGCTGGAGTCTCCGGTGCTGTACGAATCCCCCGCGGCCAGCGAGCTGCAGCGCTGGCCCATGCGAAAGGTGCTGCACCGGTCCGATACCGGTGCACCGCTGGCCGTGGTATCGGACGGGTACCGC
>SXGQ01064997.1_pt1 | contig 26229 bp, 38 predicted proteins | sample 3178371 | NCBI WGS metagenome assembly SXGQ01 (sample SAMN11356859, study PRJNA531348) | freshwater metagenome | isolation source: freshwater sample F1-20 | place: China: Fuxian Lake, Yuxi | collected 2017-12-25 | reverse complement strand
TCCGATCTGTCTCTGTACGCGCAGATTTTTGAATTTCGAGGGGGGTGTGGAAAATGCCAGAGGGGATATTGCGTTTTTTTGGTGGTGCTTACCTGCCTGAGTTGCAGCTTCGACAGAGTACCCTTAGATTAGCAATTTCATTACTGCCACCCATAGATAGGGGGATAATGTGATCAACGGTGAGATCTGCAGCCAGCCCGCAAAATGAGCACCAGGGCTGCATTTTTCTCAGCTCTCTAGATAGACGGCGCCATTGGCTGTTGTAGCCGCGTTTGCTCGCACTGGGCCTATTATCCCTAAGGGGGGATTTGCATTTGCTGCACTTAGTATCTTTGTATATAAGAGCCCCACACTGAGTGCAGGGTTTAATCATCTTCCTCGTCGTCCTCACGAAAAACGTCATAGATAACGCGCATTCTCTCATCGGTCGGCAGACTCATGTAGGCTTGAAGCGTGGACTGCACGGCCCGATTAAGCACCGACTCGATAGCATCAAAGCTCAAGTCTTGGTCTGTTTCAACGTCGGTCTGCAAAGCGCCTATTGACATTCTAACGGTTAGACCCATGAAGTTGGTCCTAAAGATACGACTCTACCCCAAGGGGATAAGTATACCACACGCAATGGTCTTCGTGCCACAGGCGCTCCTTACTCACTCATCGGCGTGTCGAGCATTAAGCCGAGGCGAGGCCACTCTTTCTCGGTCCAAGAATGTCCCTTTTCTTTCGTACAGTCGCAATCCTCGGCTGCACACCTGCAATGACGATTCCTACAAAGCAGAAGCCCTTGGTCTAGCTTGATTACTAAGCTCTTTGCACAATATGGGCATCTTAGTCTTGCCGTCAAGGGCCTCTGCTCCAATCCCAACAGGATTTTCACCTGTGTGTGTCGCTTTGTAGCCAGGTAGCCAATCTCGCTGATCAACTTGGTCCGATTTGACTCAGACCAGCCCTCGATGAGATTCGCCACCCACAACAGCGACCTCACGGTGTCGCTATTTGGTGCCGCGCCTAGACCCTTTTCAAGTCTGAGCTCGGCTTCCCAGGCAAGTGTATCATTTCGTATGCCCAACACCGCATCAAGCACATCGACACGCACAGGGAGTCTTGGCCCAGGGACTGAGCGCGTGGTGCGCTCGCCCGATCTTCCAGGCTCTAACTCGACTCCTAGTTGGCGGTACCAGTTGGCGATATCTCTGAGCTCTTGTGCGGTCCATATAAACGGCTTATCAGACACCTGAGCTCCCAAAACCAGCGGCGCCTCGGTTGGTCTTGGGAAGTTCAGCCACCTCTTGTGCTTGGACATCAAGGGAAGCGTTGTGCATAAGGATATACTGAACAAGACGCATGCCAGGTTCGACTCTGACAGGCTTATCAGTCATGTTCCACACTCCTGCAAAGAGCGGGCCCGTGTAGCCACAGTCGATGACACCTTGTGCCACCATGAGGCCGTGTTTACGCAAAGTGCTGGAGCGTGCAGTCAACAGACCCCACGTGCCCTCGGGCACCTTGATTGCAACACCGAGTGGAATGTCCACAAAAGTGCTCGGCTCGATGACCATTTCAGCATCACAATACAGATCGAAACCCGCATCATCGCCGTAGGCCTTAGTCGGTGCTAAGCCAGTGGGCGTCAGTACGCGGTACAACAGGGCTGCCATCTTGACTCCATTCTTTAATTGATTCATATACGGTTATTCCAAGAGCTGTGAGCCCCACGCTGTTCATGCCGATATCGCCCACGACAACGACTGGGATTTCAATTTCGGCGGCGTGTTGGATCTCGAGTATTGTGCCAACTGTCAGTACGCCTTTCACTAAGACAGCGACGACGATATCGGCTTGTTCAAGCACCATCAAATTGGCCCAGTGCACATACTCCTCAGGCAAGAGGCCCGACGGTGGACTCCAAGCATTCGCTGGGTCGTACACCCAAACGCATTCTTGCTCGCGGAAATGCTTTTTGATCTCGTCTTTGATTTCTGCGGTCTTCGAGCCAGTGTTAAAATCGATCGGCCCAGCTAGATAGACTATCACTTCACAAACCCACCCCAGCCACCGTGTTTGCGTGCATACTGTGCCATTTTGGTGTAAATAGCAATGTCATGCCAAGTGTCGTCAGAGGGAAGCCTGCCGTCAGCGTAACCGCCGACCAGTCGTGCTACCTTGCCGAGTACATAAAAAGCGATGCCAAGCTCGTCGTGTGTAACGCCTTTTGGCTCGCCTGTCATTTGACTGAGCGCGTAACCGATGACTTTGAGATCTGCACTGCCATACTCGATTGCTTTCGGTATGACAGAATCAAGCTCGGCTTTGGTCTCGTCAAGCCACCAGTTCGCAAGCTCTTGAATCGTGGGCGCGTTTTTGTCGCTCATTACACCACCCACGCCATCGTTGCGGGTCCTGTGCCGACCAGCTTGACTGAAGCACTGACTGCGTCCTCAATGCCTGTGATGTATTTCTGCTGTTCTGCACTTAGACTCTCAATTACCTCGCCACCCTTGACCTCGGGGAAAATGTAATCAAACATGGTGAGCGCGATTTTTACGGTCGGCGCACCGCCATTGGCGATCACCGCGTCACGAACGAGCTTTGAGTCGAAATGACCAACACGACGGATCTTTTGTGTCACTGTGGTGCGCTCGGCCTCTAGCCCCAGCTGTTCCCAGCTGGTCTCATTCTCAAGCGGCCCTGAGTTGCCAGCAACGCGGATCGGGTAGGTGCGGGCGGTTACCCACACGTCAAAGACATCGACTACTCGGTCCCACGGGCTGATGCCCGCCTGAGACAAGAAGTCAATCGCCCTGCAGTCTTGGCTGGTACAGAAGGGATACAGACCTGCATGAAGGCCTAGGCCGTAACCCTGCGTGCCTTCAATCAGAGCCGTGCCGCCCATTTTCAGGTGGTCGCGAATCACTTTCGAGGTATCCACACCACCGCCGAATAGAGAAGCCTTGCGCATGATACGGTCGGCACGGGCTGCGCCAATGCCTTTACTGGTCGAGCCGATTCGGGCTTGAATGCCGTCAGCTGTCTCGGTGTCGTGGTGCATGGGCTCAAGAATTGTGGCTTGGTCGTCCACAATGATGCGCGAGCTGGCTTCATAGCCCGCTTTGTCGAGATCAAAGAGCTCCTTGTTAAAGACCTCAAGGTCGATCTCAGAACCCGCCGCGATGATGAGGTCGGATTCGGGTGCAGTCACTGCGTTGACTGGAATTGAGCGAAGTCGCCACGCGTATGACTCCTCGCCGTCTGGACCTTTACCGATCACGGTATGTCCTGCGTTTGGTCCTGCCACTCTGATGCCCATGAACGGCACCTCAGATGTCGCGGATAGGTAGCCTGCCACGGCGCCCTTTCCTTCACTGCCATACTGACCGCCTACAACAGCGATAAGTCGTCCTGCCATTTGTTCCCCCTTTAGTAGTTAGGTTCGAGTTGTTGTGGTACTGCCCAGTAGATTGGGTGCTGCTTCACGGCCTGGGCTGAGCCGCAAAGGTGTTTGGCGAGTATGAACTCGTACTGCCTGTGGATGTTGAGCATTGAGCGACGCTCTAGATAGAAGCTGGGCAACCACCTAGAAACGCCATAAGTCGAGCGCTTTTTTAATAGGCACTCAATCTCCATCCGAGTGTCAATGGGAGTGCAGTCTGCAAACACACCAAAACCACACCACTGCGCCTTCCAAAGCGCCATTTTACAAACGCGACAGAAATCTTGTACAGCCATTTTATCCTGCATCGGACTCACCTTCTTCACTGCTGACCGACTTCACCGACCGCCCCCCCTTATAGGGGGGGGCGAAGTCGGTCAAGTTTCGGTCGCCTCTTGCCCCTACTTGACCGATACCCTCACGGTCAGGGTCGGTCAAGTCGGTCAAGTTAAAGGCAGAAGGCGCACCCAGCACGAAGGGCTTCAAGTGCTTAAAGTAGCGACCCTGCCCCTGGCTCCTGATACTTAAGAAGCCCTGTCCCTCGAGCTGGGCGAGCGCCTTCTTGATTTGGTCGGTGCCGCCGTCAATGACCTGCACGACCTGATTGGTTGATAATTCTGCACCGTGCTTCTCCATGAACTCGGAGATCTTGCGCATCAAATACTCATGAGGAGTGAAGCCGACCTGACCGCCAACAATAGAAATCTCGATGCGGTTCTCAGGCTGCGAGATCAGATCGACGTGGCCAACATAAGAGGCCTCTTGGCTGATACCACGAACGAAGCCTGGGCGGTCTTTGGTGATCTTTAAATTGAGCTTGCCGTTAGAGCCTCGACCGAAAGGCATCGAGACATCGACCGAGATGGCAACACCGTCAATATCAGCACGCTTTGCCTGTGCTCCGATCGCGTAATTGCCTCGGGTGTCTTTGCTCTTGGTGACATGGTCAATGGTCAGCACAGCTGCACCCCACAAGCGAAGCGGCCGAAGGACCACCTGACTGAACTGGGTGGCGTCTTTGTTCTTTTCAAGGTCTAAGCCGAGCAGGTTCATAGCGGCATTGACACCGTCCATCACAATCAGGTCGGGCTTGAAGTCTCTGATTGAGCCGAGCAGTGCTTGCTGGGCAATTTCGTTGTAGGCGCCGTCGGGGTTTGCGTATTTGAAGCGCTCAAAGTGATCTCGCATGACACCGAGCGCCTTCAGGCGCCCTCTAATGCCTCGTTTTGAGTCCTCAAAGTCAATATAAAAGACTCTGTTGCCTTGCACCAACTGCTGACGCACCGCCTCTAGTGCCACCCAGGTCTTGCCCGATTCAGACTCTCCGAAAATGGCGTTGATTTTGCCGCTGTACAACAAGCACTGCCCGTCTGTACGGTAGAGTATTGTTGGCCCTGCCTCACTCTCGTCCTCGTCGTAGTCGATCGGCCTAGGCAGCCAGCTGGTGTCGGGCTCTGTCGCAGGCTCTGCGAATGGCTCGGGCTCGGGCGCTTGAAGCAGTTGTGAAATGTCGATCGGCTGTAGTGAACTGACCACACCACTGCCAAAGCCCTTCGCGGCCAGCGCCGACGCTGCCTTGTGGAAGTCGCCGCCGTGCTCAAGCAGCGTGTACACCGCGAACTTGGAATAGCCGCGCTCTGCTTCAAAGATGGTGCTGGTGCTAAAGACAAAGAGCAGATCTGAGCCTTCATAATTGGTGGTGGCGCTGATGCCTTCAGTCTTGCCTGGCCTGCACCAAGCCGTGGTCTGACCCTTGGCGAATACCTTTGTCCAGCCCAGTGGCAGCAAGATCTCGTCCCAGCTCGTCCTTGCGTTGAAGTCGTCGCCTGGCAGTGTCGAGTTCGCATCTCGTTGCCTCTCCGTGACCTCTGTTGCCACCACCGAGGCCTTCGGAATCTGGTCGAAATACCTGAACAAGGAGTGGAGACTCTCGCGCTCGCCGACGCTGATGGTTGGTATCGTCTCGATCGAGCCCGAAATCAAAGACCAAGAACCACCTGAAGGGTGACAAGACCCGCTGCTGGGAGCTGCAACCACGAAGCCACCCTCTCCGCGGGTCTCGGCCAGCACATCAACGCCGTCGCCTGAAGCGGGGCGCCTGGCTAACTTTGTATTGCCTGGGACTTCACCGTCTATGCGGTAGAACCAGTGCAGACCGCCTGAGGGTGTCATCTCGCAGTAGCCCTCGGTCAGTCTTTGCCACAGCTCACCAAGTCCAGTCTCAGAGGCCATCTCTTTGATCTCGGTGTGAATCCCATCGGCCACGGCCCTGCCTTCGACCTCAAGCATCTCGAGATTACCTGAGATCTTGCCCGTGATGATACCGACGCCCTTGGCGTCCTTAAACCAGGACTGTAGCTCCTCAACAGTCGGCAGCTTGTGCTGATACTCTTTCCAAGCCCCTATACCTGGGCGCTTTGAGCCGTCAGCCATGACTGGCACGACTGAGCAGCCAGCGGCTGCAAATCTAAGGGCAGCGGTTAATACCTCGAGGCTCACAGTTTGCTCCTCACCTGTGAACCAATAAATTGAGAGTAGGCTGGCGGTATCGCTTCAACCAATTCTCCCCACAGCATCCAGTCAATACCCATGGCCTCTCTTGCTTGCTCTATGGTCTCGGCAGTTTTGCCGCCACTGGGAATCTCATCGCGCATCGAGCCATAGATGCCGATTGGGCGCCCTTGTTCTTTGTGCTTGCACCCAGTGCCAACAATTTCAAGATTGGACTCGAAAAGCCTGTGCCTGCGCACTTTGAGCCCGAAAAAAGAGCCACAAACAGTGACTGGGTTGATTAGGGGTGCCCCAAGCACATTCTCGATGACATATGGACGCCCACTGGCCACAAGCATCTCTCGAATGGGTTCAACAAGATCGAGTTTGCTTGAACCCTTGCCTTGTGCGTTGCGCAAGTGTTTGGTTGAACTGAACAGTTGGCAAGGTGGGGAAGCGTGGATAACATCAAAAGCCCCCAAGAAATCAACACTAAGAGTCATGACGTCTTGCCGCAGGTACTCGTAGGGGTAGCGTTTGCCGTGCTTGATATCAACACCGACCACCTGAAAGCCAACTTGGGCATAGCCTTTAGACGCTCCACCAGCCCCACAGAACAAGTCTAAAAGACGCATGTTATGCCCCCGTTTGTATTCGTCACGTGCGGTGTTGGGCCTCGAACCCACTGCGTCCCGACGACTTCCCCTTTCGCTGTACGCACCGCGCCTTCCTTAGAGAACAGTGGAAGGATACTGCTCTAAGAAACCTAGAGAGGCTTGGCCCCGAGTTGGGCTAACAATGCTGCGACCTCGGGTGGCACGCCACCTGCGGCTGCTGGTGCTGCGGGTGCGCTTGGCTTGTAGGCCGAGGCCTTTGCAATTGCCGCCTGGTCTGCCGCTGCGTCCACGATAATCCAGGGAGCAGTCTTGCCAGGTTTGGCCACGCCTTGTTGAATGCGACCGAGTACGCGCTGGCCGATCAGAGGCCTGAGTGCGTTGCGGATTGCGATATTAAAAAAGAGCACATCACTGTGTTCCTGGTTGGTGTCCAGATTAATCACGTCGCACGATATGGCATCGGCTGGACCGTTGACCGTCTCGATGCCTGTGCGGTATTCGATCGGCTTGAATATGAGCAACTGACCTTGTAAGTCAGCTGGTTTTGGACCAGCGCTTGCGGCGGCTGGTGAAGCGAATGCTTCCATCATTCCCCTGCTTTCTGTTGGTTGGTGGTGGTGTTGGATTCCTCTCCAGCAGCCTCGCTCATCTCCTTGATGATGTCGTTGATGGTTTTCTCAGGCAGTGTCACCTGGGCACCCTTCGACGAGAGACTTACTGAATGGCTTGAAGTATGGACACCAAGCACAAAGCCTGTCGGCTTCTGCTGGTATCTTACTCCAAATCTCGGGGTTGGCTTCGACGTCGGCCGCGGCCAGTAGCGCGTAAATCGAGTCAAGACGGCCCAAAGCGGTGAGCGCGACTTGCTCGTCGTAGTCGTGCAGGACCATGACCATGTCTGTGAGTGCGCCCGATGTTGGTAGGTAGCACAGAGCCACCTTTTTGACATCAGCGCCTTGTTGAGCCAGCCCATATGCGTAGAGCTGTACTTGAATGATATGCTGGGCATCTGCCCCGAATCTGCGATACTTGTCCAGCTTGCTTGCGCCCGTCGTTTTCCAATCGAGCACCACACCGTTCTTGATGTCAAACAGATCGACGGTGCCTGCGAGGTTGCCTCGAATAGTGACGCGCTGTTCGATAAGGAAACCCTCGCGCTTTCCAAAGACGTCAGCAAGGTACGCGTGAATAGCAGTGCCGACTTGAGCGGCCCAGGAGCCGCCTTGCATTTCGTTTGGCTTGTCCCAGTCCAGCAGCTTGTAAGCAAGGCGACGGGTGCACTTGTGGCCGACCTCGCTCGGCCCGATCTGGACTTGCCCTGCTCTCGGAGACCAAATGCCTGCCTGCGTGACAACGTCTCGGACCGCATTCGCATACTCCTCCTGATCGCTAAATAGCCTAGCGTAACTCACTCGTCGTCCTCGTCCTCATAAATCTCATGCTCGGGAATACTCGGCTGACGCCCCCAGTCGGGAGCTGGCACGATCGGGTCGATGATACTCATTCAGTCTCTGCTAGGGTGAAGCGCCGCGAGGTGCTCTCGCGAGATAGGAAGCTGAAAATCTTAGGGTCGAGGACTTCTTTAGCCTTCTGTACGTCCAAGCGCATGCTGACCACTTTAGTCCAGCGCACCGCTACCTTGCCGTCTAGCAAGCCCAACTCGTTGTCGCCCATGGTCTCCTGGATTTTGGCTTTGGCTTGCTCCAGCTTTTCCTCTAACGCCTTGATCTCGAGCTGCGTCTTTCGGTATAGTTCTATCCAAGCGGCCACATCAAGTGGCAGGTCGATCTTTGGTCTATCTGCGTCGAATGCGCTCACTGGTCCCCCTTAGTACCAACGATGTTTCTTGAAATGAGCCCATGCGGCGCATGGACCCCCTGAGCCGTACCTGCGCCCGATGTAGGCGAGGGTCGCGACCATTTGTGGCACGGCAGCTTGTGAGTGCTTCATGCCAAGGTTTTTGTAAGTGCCATCAAGTAGTTGTCCCACGCCCGAGGCGGTGCTGGTGGGGTTTTTCGCCTTCGCGTTCCAAGCGCTTTCCTTGCCGATGAGCTGGGTGAAACACCTGAACGATTTTTCGTCCAGCAATTCCCGAGCCACGGCCTTCGCGTTCACCTGCATCAGAGGTGGTCGCTCCGCATACACAATGGGATTGGCTGGAATCGCTGACAATAGATTCGAGGCCGTCGCTATCGCGAGCGACACCCCTACAAACGTCATTACTCTTTGAGTTATCGGGCGCATAAGCGCTCCTCTCGGGCAGGTCAGAACTTTGGTTTGTCATACCCTGCCGCTTTCAATAGATCGATTAGAATGTGGAGTGGCACGATTGCGGGCCAATCCGCGATGTGAGCTTCCCCTTGACCGTCCAAGCGGAGAATTGCCACTGGCAAGACCCCCTCTTGATACCTGTCACGCAGTTGCCTCATTGCCTCGGCGACTTTAATGCCTCGCCGAGCTTTTACTTCGACATCTACCCCAATTACACCAGTGATGTCTGTACCCGATCTGCCCGAGCCCGCGGGTTGCGCGTACGGCCAGCCATTAGTCCTAAAATATTCAGCGACGAGGCGCTGACTTTGGTACCCCCGTTGAACGCGGGAGCTGCTCACCCAAGGCTCCAAACCACCAGTGCCAATACCCCGCAGAGCAGGGTGATTCGGAGCCAGTTGATGGAGCTGTAATCTTGTGCGGTTCCCTTTGAGAACACTGCTTGAAATCTGAGCCATTGTGGGTCGATCTCAGATCTTAATCTTTTTCGGTGCGGCATGTGAGGCCTTTCTGAGTTCATTCTCCAAGGCCGAAGGCGAGTGGTACACTCCCACCGCCGTGCCAGTATTGGAGCTGATGGCGAGCGCCCAAACGCTCGCGGGTAGTGTTACTTTGTACCAACTGCCGTGAGCGTCGTTGCCGACATGCTCGACATGCGTTGGCAGTGGGCTTCTAAATAAGGTCGAGATTTGACGAGACCAGTTGTTGTCGGCCTCGACTCGCACTGCGTATTCGAACTCGTACATTCGGATTCCTTCCCCCGTCAAGAGATTAGTATAGCACACGTCGCCGACAGTTTCATGTTAGCGACACGCCGTTCATTGACCGCGCTTCGTTTAAGGCCGATTTGAGCAAAGCCAAGGCGTCCCAAGTGTGTTGGTTGTCAGGTGGCGGGCAATTCTCACGCATGCCCAGCTTCGCGGCTGTGTAGGCCTCATTCCTGGTCATGCCGCGCTTAATATATAAGCTGAGCATGGTGGTGCTGCCTTCGGTCATGTTGTAGCGCATGCCAGCCTCGTTGACGCGCAAGTTTTGCACCAATTTCAGGCTCTCGAGTAGCACATGCTCCGTGATCGCGCACAGATCGGGCAGGGCTATGCGCTCGACCGACGAGTGGCTGATGTCGCGTTCATGCCACAGCGCGATGCCCTCGGTGATCGGCATGACATAGGCCCTGGCCATTTTGGCGAGGCCGCAGATTTTCTCTGAGGTGATTGGATTGTGCTTGTGAGGCATGGAGCTTGAGCCTTCTTGACGAGCCGATTTGCCCTCAAATAATTCTTTGACCTCAGAGCGCTGGCCGTGCCTGACCTCAAGAGCGAATGCCTCACAGATCGAGACGAGACTAGCCAATGAGTATGCCCAAGCGCCGAGCGAGTCTCGCATCAGCACCTGGGTGGCGCTGGTAGAGGCATTGAGCTGGAACTTTTTGGCGATATCCAGTTCGATGCTTCGCGGAATGTGGGCATTGTTGCCCAGTGGTCCTGAAATGTGGGCAGTCTGCACCCCGTCTGAGGCCTCGGCCAAGCGGTCGAGCCCGCGACTTATAGCCAAAGCAAAATCGGCCACTCGGTAGCCCCAGGTGGTGGGCTCGGCGGCTTGACCGTGAGTCCGACCCACTCGCTTAGTGTCTTTGTATTTAAAAGCGTGATCAACAAAAGCCTCGAGCAATTGGTAACCAGCATTGGCGATGAGCCAGTTGGCTTCAGACAGCAGTACCGCCTGCCCAGTCTCAACCACGTCAGAGCTGGTCAAGCCGAAGTGTAACCACCTATGAATCTCGCGGTTGTCAGTGTTGCAGCGCCATGCCTCGAGAAAGGCCATAACGTCATGCTTTAAGTGCTCCTCATGCCTAGCCACCTGATCAGGCGAGGGCACAAGTACCAACTCGAGAGCTCGCCACAGCTCGACCTCGAGTCCGAATTGCAACCTGCCCTGCGATTTCATTACCTCAATCTCGATGGCGGCCCAGGTAGCATACTTGTTCTCGTCCGACCAAACACTCTGCATCTCTTTGGACGCATAGCGCCCGATCACGCTGGCTTCTTTGCCGTGAAATCGCGCAAAGCCTCGTTAATTACTTCTGCAATCGTGGTCTTTCTGCGTTTGGCTTGGACCTTGGCTGCCTTCCACAGCTTGTCATTGACTCTCACACTGCGTACAGGTGTCTCGTTGCTCATCTCTCTCCCAACGTACATTCAGTCACGTCGCCCCAGCAGTAGCCGTCTCCGACCCACCACAGGTTTGAACTGGCAAGCCAAATGGCAACGATTGCTATGAGGATTAAAACCGCTCTTACTCTTTTGCCTCGTTTGGTTAATCTCATCTTGTCTCCCTAACTATTGAAATTAGAGTCACGGCCCAAATGTGGAACTCGCGCTCAGCTGGCGATTGATTTGCTTGTTTGAGGTGCCAATCCATCAACTTCTTGAGATCTGCATTCTCTGTGCTTTTAATGCTCATATGGCATACCAGCCCATCGACCAAATCGTGTTGTAATAGCGAGCAATCGCTTCCCTCTCGGTGACGCCATAGAAAGTGCGCACCTCAAGCCACCTGTCGTGACCGTTGGTGACCCAATCTGAGACCTGCCAAGCACCCGTGTTGGGCATTTGCATCACTTGCATTATCCTCCCCCTTTGTGGCACTTGCAGTCGCACGGACGGCGACGGCTTGGAAAGGCACCCATGTGGGCCACCTTGGTACAGCGGTCATGTTGACCTATCCAACATCTTGCAGATGTGAACTCTTTGAGATACTCGCGTGCGCCGTTCATGAGCGCAGTTCGTGGTAGCGTCGAGTTACCACCGCCAACTTGGCTGTGTTCTCAATCAGCGCTACCATCATCTCGTCGAAGTCGCCTTCTTCAGCTACCCTATTCAGGGTCTCGGCAACATCAAACATCTCGTCTTGAATCTCTGTGAACACCGCTTTCATCACTCCCATCAGCCGACCTGCATATCATCGCAGTCAGGGCACCAGTACGCGTCACCGTTTTGGTCATGTTGCGAATACCATTTGTCGTGGTGTTCTCTTGCTGGCATGTTGCAGACTTTGAAGTTGTCGCTGACCCTATAGATATGCTTCTGTTTGATGATGTACTCATCGCAGTCATAGTCAGCAAGTCCAGTCTTGTTATTCGGATTCGTGGAGCGTTTTGGTGGTGTCCACTCTTTGATTTCAATGTCGAAGGCTTCGGTTTGTTCACTCATCGCGCCACCCGAATCACAGTTGGTGTGCCATTTGGGTCTAACCAGTAGGTGGCTAGGCGGTCGGCGTCTTGCTCGGTGCCGTCTTTGATATCTTGCTCATCATAAATGATGAAGTCTTTCCTGCGACCATCGCCTTTAACCAATTTCATCTCTAAGGTCTGAGAGTCAGCCCACATGTGGCAGACTACTCGCTTGCCAAAAAGGCTGGTGCCTTTGCCAAGGCGGTACTCCCAGCAAACGCCAGCGCGGTCTATCCAAGTGCCTTTGAACTTCTTTGACTTTGTTATCATTATGCACTCACCTCTGCCATCATGTGTGCCATCTCTTCTTTTGCTGAATCAACTGCCATTCCAAAGTTCTCAATCTGTGAGAAATAACCGACTTTAACTGCTTCTAGGCGAGTACCAACCTTGTAGTCTGTGTTGTCAGCGTTCCAAATCAATTCTTTTGCTACCATGTAAAGTGCAAACATGTTGCCCTCTTTGTAAGCGCGGTAGCTACCTTCTTTAGCGTAGCACTTGCCGAGATCTGCTGCGTATGTTGTCTGTGTCATTTTCTTTCCTTCCGTTCTGTGGCCCCTTTCGGGCTTATGGGATAAGCGTACCACAGCGTCATGACGCTGTCAATACAGTGACACTATCGGCGTGGTGTCTTGTTCGTCACATAGCAAAAGACCCCCACCGCTGGGGGTGCCAGTGGTGGGGGTCTGATCAGCTGAGGCTATTTGCCGATGCCGAATTGTTTCTCGCTTGGGTCAATCGCTTTGAAGATCGGGCCGACTATCGCGGCGATTCCAGCGATGAAGTAGTCCTTGATCGGACGGTTAGAGTCGGCGATGAAGAGGGCCGCCGCCGCTGCTGCTGCTGCTCTCAGGTAGGTCTTGACTATCGGTGGAAGTGTTATCTTTTCCATTTTGCTCCTTTGTCGGTCTTGCGATTGCCATGATGGTCTTATAGGGACGCTTCTTGATGTAAAAGCCGTCGCCATTGGATTGGCTGCCACTGGCATTGCCACTGGTGTTGCCTTCCCAAACGTTCAGGTATTTCAGGGTCGTGTTGTGGCCGCGAACAATACCGACGTGATCGGGCTGAGCGTCATCGTCGAATTGGAAAAAGACGAGATCTCCGCGCTGTGCTTGGCCGATGGGCACCAGCTGATTATTCTTGGTCAGGTATTTGAGCCACTCGTCGCAAGAGGCAAAGCCCTTTGGCTTGCTCTTTGGCGCAACAGTGCTGATCAGGCCTGCTTCGTGGTAGATCTTTGAGACTGCCATGGCGCACCACGGTTGATTATTGAGCCCAAACCACTTGCCAAAGCTGGTGTCGTTGTTAGGCCCTTCTGTGTAGCCGACGTGGCTATCTGCGAGCTCTTTTAGGCTTTTCACGTTTCTCCCCTTTGGTGAGTATGCCGATGACTAGTTCCATTTGTGTCTCAAGTCTAGCGACGCTGTCTTTGAGCGAGGTGCCACCGTTTGGTTTGAGCTCGCTTAGAAAATGCTTAACTAGCCAGCGCACCGCTACCACAAACGAGCCTGTTATTGATATGACTGCCAGTGTAAGTGCAGCCCAGTCATTCACGGTCATTCTTCTCCTTGTTCTCTGCCTCTAGTTGGGCAATCCTTGCAACCAATATTGCCTTCTCTTGCGCCGCCTGACCGATCTGCTCACGCAACGCAGCCAAGACAAGGTTGATGTCAAGTTCTTTGTCCATTTATTCCCCCTTGAGTAGTTGCACTTCTTTATAAAGATCTTGGATTAGCGATAGCAAGCCAGGAATGATGAAACGCTCATTCCAAGAGTGCGGTCCTTCTTGCCCGTAATCTGCTGCGACTGGGTAGATGGCATCGACCTCTTCTGCGATAAAGCCTGGAAGAGCCACATTGACGCGATCATCACTTGCTGAGAGATAGCCCTCTTTGTAGGTGAAAGCTCTAACTGGCAGATTAAGCAGTTTCTTTGGGTCCAAATCAAACACACTCTTGACATCCACTACATTCTCTTTGAATCTAATACTTGATGCGCTGGTTTCTTGGAATTCACCAACCGATCCAGTCGTAACGCGAAGGTTGACACCTGCCGATGAGGTAGTGAGGTTTGGCGCGAACATCGTTGAGTTGAATGTTGCAGACGAGGAAAAAGTGGCAGTTGAGTTTGCTTGCAGAGCGTCACTAAATGTGTGAGTGCCGCCCGAATATTGTGTCTGACCAACGACAAGGTTGCCGCCTGCTCCTGCTGCAATGTATTGCGTGCTCCCCCCATCAAGGGAAGCGCTGGATGAACTTAATTTGACAAAAGGATAACTTGCGCCCGTGGAGTCAGGGGTTGAGCCATAGTGCCAAAGCGCCCCAGAGCTACTGAAATTGAGCATGTTGCAGACAACACTGCCACCTGCTTTGAATTGGATTGAGTTGGCAACTGCGTTCAAGATGATTGCATTCGACCCAGTAGATGTGATGATTGTGCCGTTACCGACACCAACAAGACCTGTGGCGCTGACGCTGAATCCATTTGTGGAAGTTCCAAAATAGCCAGCAGTTGCATTGATTGTGCCAGTTATGGTGGCACCTGTTGCGGTCAAGAGACCAGCCGCGTCAATGATTGCATTGCCTGCGATGTTGAGTGTGCCACCTGTAATTGTTGATCCTGTGACTGAGCCTGAGAAAACTGCTGCGCCTGTAGAAGCGCTCACTGAAAATGTGGCGGCGTTGCTTGCATTAAACCCTGTCAGACCTAGCGAGTTGAGAACTACGCGAGCACCTGTTGTTGAAGAAGCTCCCGAAAATACTGTGATGCCAGTTCCGTTGATTGCAGTCATCTGATTGCTGGCATTGACTATCGTGTTGGCACTGGGTTGCAATGAGGCGACTGCTGCGTTGTAAGCAATTGCGGCGTCTGCCAAGGCCGTTGTTGCATTTGCTTGGGCGGTTGCGGCAGCAGAGGCGGCAGCCGTTGCGGCAGCCGTTGCAGCCGTGGCAGCAGCAGTTGCAGCGCTAGCAGCCGCTAATGCAGCAGCAGCGTCAGCGTCAACAGCAGTCAGTTGTTCTGTCGTTGCAGGATCACCAGCAGCAATCACAGACGTTTCAGTCATGCCAGTTGATGTGACCGTGATTGGCGTGATTGTGATTTGCGGGCAGAGTGGCATAGTTCCCCCTAAATGGTAATCGTGTAGGGATCAACCACCGAGGTAAAGTAGCTGACGCGCCAATTGTCGGCGGTAATTGAGTGTGCGAGGCCCTCAACAACGCAGTTGATGGTGATTGCGCGGTTGTCGTATGTCAAGCGCTTCACCTGCACCAAGTCATTGAGCTCTGTCTCGAGTAAATCGGTAGCGAGTGCGCCGATGCCGATTGCGGTGAAGTCAATCTGCTCTGCGAGCACCGCGACATCCGCGTCTTTCCTCGCTGCATAAAGCGCAAGGTTGGCAGCGCTTACCGCGTTTGAGATCGGAGCGTCTAACCTTTTTGACTTGAGGCCGTAGGTTGAGACGCTTGCGTTGTATTTGGCTGCATACTGCGTGACTCCTGGGCCGCGAAAGACGATGGCTTCGTTTGCGACATAGTCAGTGCCAGGGTTTGTGATAAGGCCGTCATATTGGACGCTATTTGCGTCGCCCTGATCACTAAAGAGGAGCCTTGTCGGTCTTGTGAATTTGTCGGATAGTGGCACTAAGGTGGCAACATTCGTGCGGCTCATATAGAAGCGCCCGCCTACCGAGTTTGCTGCCTGTTCAAGCAGCTCTAAGCAACTCATGCCAAGAGGCGTTGCGAGCATTATGGTGGTGCCAGTTAGGCTGCGAGAGCCACCCCCTGGCCAGCTTGCAAAATCAAGCGCTCGCGTAGCTCTTAGAGCAGCCGTCTCGGAATAGGCACTCGTTGCAAGAGCAGGAGCGATGACTTTTGCTAATTGCGCTAGGCCATCAACAAAGACAAGGGAGACAGTCGGGTAAATGCCCTGATTAACGACATTATCCTCGAGCACTCCCTGAAAGATCACGGTAGCATTCGCTGTAATTCGGATTTGCATGTCCGCAATGAGTGTGCCGTAAAACGGACTTGATGAGTTGCTGGGGTCAAAAGCGCCTGTTTGGTTGTTTAACACCACAGTTGCAGTGCCAGCTTCAAGAAAATCATTTTGATACTGTCGCCCGCGCCTGATGTCAACTTCTAAAACAAGATCAGCGCTGACGTTTGTGTAAACGCTACTCAGGCCAAAGGCGACTGTGACTGTAGGTGCGTTTGCTGGCATTTAGAGCACCGAGAAAACGCTGCCACCACGGCGGCGAGTGAGTACAGCAAGACCATTCTTGATTCCATTGACAAGATCGCCTTCTGATACAACCGAGCCTGCGACGTTGACTGTGATGTTGCCGCCACTCATGCTGGAATTTTTGGCGATATTGCCATGGCCAGCTGAAGCAAGTAGCGAGATTGTCGGGCTAGAGAGGCCGAGCTTCCGCTGCTTGACTTGATTTTTACGGATTGCCTCAAGCGTCACTGGGTCTTGTGATTGCAGGTCTTTGCTTGCGCCAATGCCGAACTTCTTGAGCCTTGCGATTGCTTTGGCAACATCGAGCTCTTTGAGTTGTGCTTTTGTCAGCCCTTGAGTAGCCCCTGTCATGCCCTCAATGCCTTTGGTGTAATCGTCTGCCTTTGCTTTGAAGCCTTTAGTGTCAGTTCCAAACTTGCCCAAAGAGTCAGTTGCTTTATCAGAATCGTCATTGAACTTCTTGGCGGCCAACCCCATGGCGACAAGCGCAACGCCAAATGCGGCCGCACCAGCGGCAGCTGAAACGCCACCAGTTGCAAGCGCTGTTGCTGCTGCCGATGCGAGCGATACAGTTCGCAGGGCTTTCATCACTTTGATTATGGATCGGATGCCGCCGATGAGCGCTGCAACCGCGCCAGCCACCTTACCACCAAAGAAGGCGGCGATAATAATTGCTCCCAAAGTCGCAAAGACTTTTGTGTTGCGAGCTACAAACGAGAACAAGTCAAACATCATTTTGGCAAAGGCTATGCCAAAAGCAATGCCTTTTTTGAAAGCCTTAGCGATTTTGTCGCCATTCTCGTCCACGAACTTCTGCACGGCTGGGATTGCCTTGTTGATGATGAGATCTGCGAAAGCCTGAACCTGCGGTAGCAATTTATAGCCAAGCGACTCTGATGCCTCGCCAAATGCAAGCCTGATGCGGTCTATCTGACCCGCGAAGGTGTTGGCCGCGGCTGCCGCAGCGCCTTTTGTTTCCGCACTAATCTCTTGGAGTGCTGCTGCAAAATCTTTTGATTTGACTGTTGCTGCCGATATTTGTGGGAACAACTTCTTGAGCGCACCAACATTGCCACCGAAAGCCTTAGACAGAAGCGAAGCGGCAGTCTCAACGTCGATACCTTTGGCGGCTGAGATGTCCAGTGCAACGCCGAGCAGACCTTGAGCTTTGCCGATGTCGCCTGTTACGGCTGCAAGCCGACCAAACGCTGGACGGAGCTTGTCGTCGGCGACACCGAAGGCAGCCTGTTGCGCCGTGATAAAGCGCTCGGTGGCGGCAATAGCCTCGTCGGTTGCGCCTGTCGTGTTGCGTAGTGAGTTGGCCAGCAGCGTCTGCGACTTCTGATCTTCAGCGGCTGCTTTGACAGCGTCATAACCTATTTTTGCAGCAAAAGCGCCCGCGGCTAGCGCTGCAAGCCCAAACTTCTTGGCAGTCGCGTTGGCGAACTTGGTGAACTTCTTCTCCATTTTGGAGATGTCTTTGACCGCGGCCTTTGTGCCTTTGTCTGAATACTGAGTGAGGATGCGAGCAATTACCGCGCCGACTGCCATGCTATATTCCCTCTTTCTCTAAATTCTTCTGCAAGGTGGCCTTGGCTTCGTCGAGAGCCCTCAAGACTTTTATCTCCGTTGATTTTTTTCGGGCATCAACGGCTTGCCAGATCAGGCGTGACGGGTTTTTGATCTCGTCTGTTAAGTTACGGATGAACTTGATGCCAGTGCCTGTGCCGCCGCTCTTTTTCCCTGCGACTTCAATGATAGCACCAGCGGCAGACTCGTTGATGAGAGCGCCTGCACTTGTGGTGTAGTCGCGTCGCACTTTGCCTTGCGCTTTCGTTTTGCGAATGCCCTGCTGAATGACGCCTTGGTTGTAGGCAGGCCAGCCAGCGCCACCGCGTGTGGATTTCTTGGGACGCAGTGGATCTTTAGTCTTCCAACCGCCCATGGGTGGCTCGGCTTTAACGAATCCGCGAGCGGCACGCTCAGCGTCCACAAGCTCACCATTGAGCACAGCATTGAAGCGCTTAACTGCGTCCTTGTCGAACTGCTTAAGACTTTGTAAAGTCTCTTCGACCCCTACGAGGACGATCTCGCTTTCTTCAGCCATTCTTTTTCGCCCGTTCTCTGAGGTAAGCTGTGATTGCTTCAAGTACCCCCTCGGGGGCATCAAGCAAATCAACAGGCGAGAGTCCAGTTTCCACCGAGATAGCCGCTATATTGTAAGTCAAACTATCTCGGTGGATCCGAAAGAATCGTCGCTTTCCAGTTCTGCAGTCGCGATGGTGTCCAAAAAGTCTGGGCCCCACGGCTTGACTACGACTCCGCTGGCTTGCATCGATTTCCACGCAAGCCAAAACACGTGCTCGATCTTTTGCTCCTCGGCAAGGAGTTTAGGCATCCCTTTGCCGTACTGTTGCTCAAAAGCTACGATGACGCGAGGCGTCAGTTTGTATGAAGCCTCGGTGCCATCAATAGTCTTGACCTTGATTGATAAGCCGTCCATTTATTCCCCCTTGTTAGGTTATGTTGTTTTTGTGATTACGCCGCTGATTGGCCAGGTACAGCTCGCAGTGGCTAATTCCCCGATAGCCCCGTTTAGAGGGGTCCACTCGGAAATAAGCGCGCTGAAGCTGTAAGCAGGATTGGTCGCAGAGACAGAACCCGCGACTGGCTTGACAGTGATTGAGACTGCTGTGCCCAGTGTTGGGAATATGACTGATTCTATGGCGCTGGCTCCGTAGTCTTGCTGAAACTCAAAAGTCACACTGTTGTCGGCAAGGCCCGCCACTCTTGTGCGAGCGGTATTGCCAAACGCCGTTGTCTCAACGACATCGTACACAGACGACAGGGTGACTGAGGTGACATAGCTAGACAAGTCGGTGGCACCAAAAGTGACAACGACGTTTGTGAGGACCAAGCGCGCCATATATTAAACCAGTGCTTTTGTGATGGCCCCATCGATCGACCAAGTAACGCTGGCAGTGGCTAATTCGCCGATAGCCCCGTTAAGCGGGGTCCACTCGGATACCAAGGCGTTGAAGGTATACGACGGGTTGGTTGAGCTAGTGGTCGAGCCATTGGGCTTGACAACAACGGCAGTAGAAGCTGCGCCAATCAGCGGGTAGATAGTTGCCTCGACACTAGAGGCAGCGTAATCTTGGTGAAACTCGAGGGTGACTGAGTTGTCAAGAAGTCCTGCGACTCGGGTGCGAGCTGACGAGCCAAAAGCAGTCGTCTCGATGATATCCTCGCTTGTGCTTAGCGTGACGGAAGCGATATGGTCGCTTAAGTTGACTGCGTTGATCGTAACGAACGCATTTGTTAGAACAATTCGGGCCATTTTAGTCCTTGTCTCTTTCGGCTTGTGGTTTGGTTGAGGCGTTGCTTGATAGGTGCCCACCGATGACAAGCGCATCGACATTGAGTCCAGCTTCTAGCAATTCTTTTTCTGCGACTTGGTCGCCTTTCTTTTTGTTGCCAACCTCGAGCTTATCCGAGGCGATGGTGTAGTTCATGCTTAGTCTCCTTGACCGTATATAGTGACACGATAACGATAAGACAGGTAGTCATTATCGCCTGTTTGATAAGTGCCAGATTCTGCTGAGGTAACACGTAATGTGTCGCAAGCGCCGTCGAGGGTTTTGTCCGACTCGATTGCGGCCTTGATTGAGTAGTCACCCGAGCCAGCAAGGTACTGATTCAGCTTGCTCTGTCCAGTGCGCTCGGAGAAGCGCTGAACAATGACGAACACATCAAGATTTGCTTGGTCTAGGCCGCGCGCATTGTCTAGATCGAATGTAAAATCCAGCTGGCCAACCACCACACAGGGCGGGACGATAACATCGGGCACTTGGTCATAGCAACGCAGGCCATCGATCTCGCTAAGGTTGGCTTTTAGGCCGTCGCGGATGTCGCTGATTATCATGCGACATAACCATTCATTTTGCGGAATGGTTTGATTAGGGCCTCAACATCGGGGTCAAGGCGAGAAGACAATCTGACAGTGCCGAGCTCGGGGGTGCCTGCAATGCCGAATGGAGACTGACGACGTATAAACAGCCGAGAAGCCTGAATCTTTGTGGCCATGGAGATCTCTGCTGGTACTGAAGGGTAGCCCCACACGCCTGTGATTTTTACAGTCTGCGGCAGTTTGTAAGGCCAAATGTAGCGGTCGATGGCAATGAGTCGCGAGTAAGGCCAGCCGCGCAGAGCGTTGTTAACGGGCTCAACCATGTAGTCGGTTGCTGCCCAAATAGTAGTGTAGCTCTGATCAAAATTGTCGTCTGACGCCACTTGATTAAGCGAGACAAAGTCATCTACCGCCAAGAAATATTCATCGGGTGCGGTGAAGTACCTGATCACTGGAGCTGCTGTGGTCCCATTGCGGTAGAAAAATCTCCCAGTGTAGTCGTCTATCATTCTGCTTGCTGTGAGAATGGCAGCCTCAAGCCCTATGTCGTCTTGAATGTCTTCGATGGCCAGGGCCGTCTTTAATTCAGACAAGGTGCAATAGCAATCTGTCAAAGGCACTTTGGTTCCCTTCGATTAAGAGGTGCAAGGCGATACCTCGGGGGAGTGGTATCGCCTTGCACTTGTTTTATTCCTTCTAACTAGAAGGAGGGAGCTACCAAACCAGTGCCCGAAATGATCGAGGCTGCTAGTGGGTAACGACCAGCTGTGAAGGCTGCATAGCCATACACAACGGTCTTGATTGTCAAGTTGCTTGCGCCTGTTGCGTCGAAGTTCAGAGCAAATGGTGCTCCAGCCTGCTCGAACAAGTGCATTTCTTGTGCGGCAACACAGTAGATCTTGTCTTGGTTGCTGCCTGCGCCTGCAGTTGTAACAACGCTTGCGTCTGTGACGATAGGAATACCCATCAAGGAGTAACCTGAGTTACCGTATGAGGTGTTTCCTGCGCCTGCAGAGAAAGCGATTTGGTTTTGTGGTCCCTGACCGTTTGGCACTACGAGTGGACGGCCTGAGCTGTCTACTTGAGCCATTAGGTAGGCGAGGCGACGTGGGTGCATTATCCAGTGTGTTGGATTGATAAATGCATTTGTCTGAACCTGTTGCACGGCATCAGCCAGCTTTGGGTACAAAAGTGCCACAGTTGGCGATGCAGATGTGTAAGTGACTGCGTTACCACCTGAGCCATCAAGCCCCAGAATTGTGCCTGATGTGCCAGCGCCGTTGAGGCATTGGTTGTCAAGTGTGGTGTGGTATGAGCGAATGAGGTCTGCAAGAATGAACGCGTCGATTCCTGTTCCTCTTTCGATGGCCTGTCGGCTGATGTCCTGTTGTCCTGCGATGGTGCGCACGTTAACCGTGAGCAATGTGTCATCAACGTCTGTCTCTGACACGCTTGAGTTCTCGGTTGCCTGAATGGCCGTCGAAGAGCCCGTGGTCATACGGGAGATTTCGATCTTCATGCCACTATCGGGCAAGGCGTGCTTAGTTGTAGCAGCGTCCAAGAACGGTCTTCCGCTACGGGCTAATGGTGCGGCTAGGTCTGTGAGATATTGAGGGACTACTAATCCTTCGAAGGCTGTAGTGCCTACATCGCGGCGCTCGATCTCCTCTTCACGCATGTGGCGTGCAAGGCGCTCGTTTGCTGCGAAGTCGCTCTTGAATCGAGCGTTGTACGCATCCTTAATGAATGAATTGCCAGCTTTAGCAGTGTAAGTGCGTGGCTCAGAGATGATGCGAGTCCCGCCTGCGGCTGGTGTTGCAACAGGTGCAACTGATGCACGTGCTTCAGCAGCTTTTGCGTCTGCTGTGGCCTGTGCCTTTAACTTTTCGATCTTTGTGTCAAGCGTGCGTGACTCTTCAACAAGAGTGTCAACCTTCTCGGTCTCTTCTGCAGTCAGGTCGGTGCGATTCTCAGCGGCTACTGCCTCAAGAACTGCGTCCATCTCTGCCTTTACTGCATCACGGCGCTCGACTACTTTGTCAAGGTATGACATTATATTCTGCTCCTTATGAGTGTGAAATCGAGGTGGTGGCGACCTTGCTCACGGCGCTTTCAGGGTGTGAGTCTCGCTCCGACTTCGGTATCTGCCAGCGATTTACCAGCAGAATGCTAATTTGTGCTATTGACCAGCGCTTTTGCAAGACGAAGTGTGATCTTGCGGTTTTGCTCCTCGGTGGGCGCTTGCAGGTCGTCGATGGCGCGTAGCTCTGAGGCTTTGTGCCCGACCCTGGTGTCTGTTGGCAAGTAGCCATCGCGTAATTCGCGGTAGACTTGTATCAGCACGGCGGGGTCTCCTTCTTCTGCATTGATAGTGAAGTCTGAGTCAGGTACGTTTAGAGCGCCCTCACGGACGACTCTCTCGACCTTGCCTCGGGCTGTGCCGCCCGATGCGTCCCACGATACGAAGCTGCCCACAGTGTCAACCGCGCGCATATCCTCGTCGTCTTCGTCTTCATCTTCATGCACGCCCGCATCTTCAGAGCCCATGAACTCTGCCATTACCTGAACGGCCTTCATGACGTACTCATGGCCCTCGTTGAGATCAGAGAAAATGCTCTCAAGGACTGCCATTGCTTCAGGTGTAATGTCTCTGCCTTCTTTCAATGCTCTAATCGCGGCCTTTAATTGCTCGCGTGCTTCAACGGTAGTCGTTGGGTAAGCTGGATAGGTCACGACCGATACGTCGCCGTCAGCCAGCGATACCTCAGTGAGAGTGCGCTCGGTGCGATCTTTGTTGTACTTTTGACGGATCACGCGAAACGCGAAGCTCATCTGGTCAACGTCGCCTCGCTCAATGAGCGTGTAAAGGTCTCGAGCCTCGCTGGTGTCTGGCAATTCTGCCTCAAACCTCAGGCCGACCTCGTCTTCAGTCAGTTTGAGTGTGCCATTCTTTGTGCGCGCAAGAGGTAATCCTTCGTGGTTGATTAAGAGGCGCACGTCAGGTGTCTCGCTCAGCGTCTTGCGAAAGGCGCCTGGTGCGATAGTCTCTGTGAACGGCAACGGCACGCTGGCATCGTTAAACACGGCCGCGTAACCTGACAGGCGCATTTTGCCATCGTCCTCTTGTCTTGTCTCAACATTCCGCACTGTGTAGGTGCGGCGTTCAATCTTTTTCATGATTCTCCTTGAGTCTGCTTCTGCGTTCAAAGCGTCGATCTTGCGTTGTGCCCAGTCTTGCGCTCTGTCTGAAAAGTTGCCGTCCCCGCCCCACAACAGCCACGCGACCAAACCAGCGCCTGGATAGCCTGGATCAGACGAGTCTTTGTTAGAAGGTGCTTGCCCGTCTACCTTATGCCGAGCAAACCACGGCGCCATTTTGCGCACTTTGTTTTCTGTGATCCGACCTGCTGCCATCTCGCGTGCTTCGCGCTTTGTGCCTTCGGTTAGACCATCTCCCCCGAAACCTTCACGAAGATATTTCAAGCCACGCTCTGCATTATCACGCAAGAACTGTGGCGCGGTAAGATCGACTTGCCTCTCAGCTTCTTCGCTCTGCCATCTGTTGCAGTAGTAAGCCCCATCAACGAAATCGTCCCAAAGTTCACACCAGGCTTTCGTGCCATCGGCGTTTTTCTTTTCTTCGTTGTAGAAATAGCAATTGCCACAGGCCCGACCTTCTGGCACATCTTCAGAGAGTGCTGGTCGGTAATTATCGGGCAAAGCCCTAGTTGCTATTTCCCCGCCTGCTTCGATGCCCTCGGAGATACTTATTGCAACCATTTGGTCGATAGCGTCTTGCTTAGAGTCGTGGCAACCAACAGTCGTGTAGCCGCCGTCTGTCTCTTGCTTTACAGTCGCCCAGCCTGAGCAGTCGCTTTGCTGATCTGAGATAAAATAAGGCATTACTTGACCTCGTACACCGACATTGGGTCGCCTGGGTCAAGAGTCGAGACTTGTTGCAGCTGTCCAGTTGGAACGCCTGTGTGGTTCATAGGCGGCAGACCAACTGCAGCTAGAACCGACTTTGGTTCAAAGCCGACCTGAATCAGGTTGGTTGCGATTTCGGTGCGAAGCTTCATGCCGACATCTTTTGCGTCCTCTGCGTCAATGTTCTGCAATGGCACGCGGTACTGATCCCCTGATTCGCCGAGTGGGCTTAGGTCTTCAACAGCTCTGACGTCGTTTAGTGATAAGAAGCCCTCGTTGAGGCCCTTGGTGTAGGCTTCGTAGCGCTCAAGTGTGGTGCCGCGGAGCAGTGCGTCGAGATTAAAACGAATGAAACCGTCTGCCTCAGGCAAAAGCGGTGAAAGTGCTTGCTCCAAGCGCTCAAGTATCGGACGCAGTGAGTGTTGCACGAAAGACAGATTCTGAGCTTCAACTGACGCGAAGCTCATCGCGCCTGCCACTGGGTGGCCAAGAAGCGAGATCGGAACACGGAACAAGCGGGCAATCTCTTCGACCCCGAAGCGGCGCACCTCTAAGAGCTGGGCGTCGGCGGCGTTCAGTGTCAGCGGCTTAAATGAAGCGCCACCAGTAAGAACGCCGAGCTTGCCAGCGCGGTAAGGGCCAGTATGCGAGAGGTTCCAGTTGCGAGCGATGTCTGAGATCTGTTCCTCAGTCAATTCAGTTGGCGCCTCGATGACGCCGCCTGGGTTGGCCGCGTTGCCGAAGTAGCTGGCCGCATAGACCTCGGCTGCCATCGTCGATCCTAGAGTGACCCTAGCTGCTGCGATTGGGCCTAGTCCTAGAAGTTGGCCAGGAAGTCTGAACATCGGAATGTGTAACATCTCTTCTTTTGTCAGTACCATGACTTTGGTGGCAATGTCGATCGGCTGCACGTTGTCGTAGAAGCCATTTTGCATGCTTTGGCTGTTCTGCCCGATTGTGACTTCGTAGGTGATCTCGTCCATTGCGCTCTTGCGTTTAATGCGCACGTTAACGGGGTTGATGCAGTAGAGCTCGGTCACGTCGCCGACTGAGTCGCGCACGGTCAAGATAAAAGCATTGCCATGCAGGTTGAGCGATGAGATCACTTGCTCATAAAACTCAAGGCGTGTGGTGTCAGGGTTTGGCTTGTTCACCCAAGCAGGTTGCTCACCGTACACGGCGGCGTAAGGAATGCGATTGCGACCACGGCGCACGAACGCCCCAAGTGGTAGTGAGCTGATTGTGTCGCCAAGAAGACGGACGCAAGCGTACACAGTAGACATGCGAACCGCGGTGTCTGCGTTGACATCAACGCCTGCTGGGGTCGAATAGGCAGGACGACCAGGCAGGATTGGCTCAACGAATTGATTTCCAGCTCGTTGTTCGCTTGCTGCTCGCAGTCTTTTAGATAGACTCATTTAGTGGCCTTTTCTTTGTTGAGTTGATACCAGCCGTCGTCCCACAGGGTCAACAGCCTCTCGAAATAGTCTTGGTACTTCAGTGCTATCACGTCGAGTGAGTATTTTTCGACTGCTTGCTTTCTGATCTCGGTGCGATTAAGTGTCTTGACATCTTCAGTGGCGTTCATAAATTCTTGCAAGGTTCTGCACCGATAACCTGTCAGGCCATTGATGTTGTTCTCTGTGAAAGCGCCCCAATCGGTAGTGATGGTCGGCGTGCCACAGGCTTGCGCCTCTATCACGACATTGCCGAAGGGCTCGATGTAGAGCGTAGGTGCGAAGGTGGCGATTGCCCCGCCCATCAGCTCTGCCCGTTTCTCAGGTCCTACCGATCCAACGAACTCGCCATAGCCTGTCGCCTGCCCTGGCCCTGCAAGGATTAGGCGCTTGCCAAGGCGCTGGCAGACTTCTTGCGCTATCTGATAGCCCTTGCGTTCAATCAGGCGCCCAATGAAGAGGTAATAGTCGCCGTCGCCTTTGCCGAGCGGGAACATCTCAGGCTCTAGGTAGCCAGGGATTACTGTGTCGTAGAACTTGCCGTCAACTGTTGTCGGATTCTTCCATCCTGCATAAATCGAGTGCATCCAAGCGTAGGATTCAAAGACCCGAAAGTTGCTGAAAACACCGCCATAGCCAACGCCAAACTC
>SXGQ01089893.1_pt1 | contig 26236 bp, 21 predicted proteins | sample 3178371 | NCBI WGS metagenome assembly SXGQ01 (sample SAMN11356859, study PRJNA531348) | freshwater metagenome | isolation source: freshwater sample F1-20 | place: China: Fuxian Lake, Yuxi | collected 2017-12-25 | reverse complement strand
GGCGCCAAGGGCCTCGCGTTCATCAAGTGCGAAGCCGGCGAATGGAAGTCCCCGATCGTGAAGTTCTTCTCCGACGAAGAGAAGGCCGCGCTGAAGCAGCAGCTCAACATCGAGGACGGCGACATCGTCTTCTTCGCCGCCGCCCCGTGGGAGCAGGCTTCGACCATCCTCGGCCGCATCCGCCTCGAGTCCTCCTACCTCCTCAAGGCCCGCGGTCGCCTGACCCTGCCGGCCGACCAGTACAACTTCCTCTGGGTCATCGAATTCCCGCTGATGCTCTGGGACGAAGAAGAGAAGCGCTACCTCTCGGCCCACCACCCGTTCACCGCCCCGGTCGTCGAGGACGAGCCCCTGCTCGCCACCGACCCCGCCAAGGTCCGCGGCCAGCATTACGACATCGTGCTCAACGGCGTCGAACTCGGCGGCGGCTCGATCCGCATCCACAACCCGGCCGTCCAGAAGCGCGTCTTCGAGGACATCCTCAAGATCCCGCAGGACCTGGTGGACAGCCGCTTCGGCTACATGCTCAAGGCCTTCTCCTACGGCGCCCCTCCCCACGGAGGCATCGCCCTCGGCTTCGACCGCGTCGTCGCCATGCTCGCCGGCCGCTCTTCGATCCGCGATATCCTCGCCTTCCCGAAGAACCAGAACGGCCGCGACCTGATGGCCGACTGCCCGAGCCCGGTCGCCCCGAAGCAGCTGCGCGACCTGCGCATCCGCCTCGTGGAAGACGAGCCGAAGCCGAAGGCCTGAGGCCCTCCCGGCTCCCGACGAAAGGCACGCGCGAGCGTGCCTTTTTCTTGGGCGGGCATTTAGCCTTCCCCCGCAAGGTGCGTCAGCCTATTGCCTTCAGCCATGTCCGACGCTTCGCCCTCTCCTGAACCCTCCCCCCACGTCGTGGGCCAGGGCTATGAGTTCGACGAGGTGCGCGCCTTCCTCGGCGGCGACCCGAAGCCTCCGAACTTCGTCATCCACCAGGCCGGCGCGGTCATCGGCGTCTGCCTCGGCCTGGGCTGGAATCCGCGCGCCGACGACGAACCTTGCGAGGTCTGGGTCGGCCGCAAAGGCGACCAGCCGGAATGGGGCGTCAAGCTGGCCGAAACCCGCGGCCCGCTGCCGGTGTACGTCCGTCGCACCGAAGGCGGCAAGTGGTTCTACAACGGCCTTTACGAAGTGACGAGCCACACGACCGACCCGACGATCATCCGCCCGCGGCTGCTGCCCCCGAAGATCGTGGCGATCGACCGCCTGGTCTTCATGAAGCGCTGCGCCGTCTGACCGCCATGGCCGAAGAACGTCCGCACCCCCGCGACCCGCTGCACGGCGTGACCCTGCAGAAACTGCTCGAGACGATGGTGGCGAAATACGGCTGGCGCGAACTCGCGCACCGCATCCCGATCCGCTGCTTCATGTTCGACCCGACGATCAAGTCCTCGCTGATCTTCCTGCGCAAGACCCCCTGGGCCCGCGAGAAGCTCGAGAACTGGTACGTCGGCGACGTCCGCAAGTCCCAAGGTTTCGGTCTCTGAGGTAGTTGATCGGTTGAACAGCTGGCCCGTTGGCCAGAAATGAAATCAAACGGCCTTTGCGGCGCAGACATGCCCCCTCTGACCAACTGATCAACCGGCCAACTGGCCCTCTTTCATTTGCCGATCTTCCACTTCGCCTGGCGGAGCACGGCCTTGCCGGCGGCCTTCTGGAATTCGTACCAGACGGTGAGCAACGTACCGTCGGCGAGTTCGACGGTCGACGGATAGCCGAGGTCATAGCCCTCGCCGTCGGCGGAAACGGTCAGCGGCTCGCTCCATGTCCGACCTTGGTCCGAACTGATCCGCGCCTGATTGCCGAAGGGTTTACGACGATAGCCGTAGGTCATGACCAGGCGACCGTCCTTGAGCTTGAGGAGCTGCGAAGGCAGACCCCAGACGCCGATGGCCTGCGGCACGGTCCAGGTCTTGCCGCCATCGGTCGATTCGGCCTGCAAAGTGGTGCCGACGTCGGGTTTATTATGATTACGGATCTGGGCGATGATGCGGCCATCGTCGGTCTCGAGGGCGAAAAGTTCGTGATAGCCCTTCTTCACCTCATCACCAGGGCGGGTCGGGATCTCGCTCAGCCAGGTCCAGGTGAGGCCGTCGTCCTTCGATTCGGCCACGCCGATCTTTCCCTCCTTGGTCCAGAGCTGCTTCCCCAAGTAGAGCAGGCGGCCGTCCTTGAGCTGCGTCGGCCCATGCGGGCTGTTGACGATCGTCGGGATGGGCGGGGACCAGGTCTTGCCGCCGTCGGTCGAACGCAGCACCCATTCGCCGAGCTGCGCCCGGCGTTCCTCGGCCGTCAGGCGGTCCTGGGCGGCCTTCCAACGCCCCTGGCGTTCCGGCGTCTGCTTCACGAGCAGGCCGCGCTCCTCATAAGCCAACGAAGTGAAGGTCGTGACTAGGAGCGTGCCCTTGGCGGTCTCCATCACGCCGCTGTCGCGGTCGTCGATCGGTCCGTCCAGGAGCACGCGTGGGTACGTCCACGTCGCGCCGTCATCCTTCGAGGTCATCGCGCGCACCTGCCCCATCGGGCAGATATGGCCGTCACGGCCGCCGGACCACGTGACCCAGAGCTCGCCGTCGGCGCGGCGCGCGATCGTCGACCAGCCGGCATAGGGCTCTTCCGGCGGGGTGATGGTCTTCGTCTCGAGGACCTGCGCGGTCTCGGCGCCGAGCGCGGCCGCCACGAACAAAGGCCAGAAATGACGGGGGAACGAACCTAGGGCGGGATTCATGAGTATTTCCTAAGCGGTCCGCCATTCGCCCGCAACCTCCGCTTTACCCGCCCCGGGGATTGCCTCCGACGAGGGATAAGGGATGATGCCATCACCCCATGAGCACCCGACGCGACTTCCTCCGGCTTGGAGCGACCGCGGGCGCCGGCCTCGCCGCCGCCCGCCTGTTCGGCCAGACCGGTTTCACCACGCCCGCCCGCAAGGTACGTATCGGCATCGTCGGCGGACGCTTCGGCCTCGGCTTCCAATTCCACGAGCACCCGGACTGCGTCGTCGAAGCGGTGGCCGAGCTCCGCCCCGAGCGGCTCGCCGCGCTGCAGAGGGTCTACAGGTGCGCCAAGGGGTATCCGTCGCTCGAAGCGATGCTCAAAGACCCCAAGGTCGAGGCGGTCTTCCTCGCGACGCCCGCGCCGGACCACATGAACCACACCCTGCTCTGCCTCGCCGCCGGCAAGCACGTGCTCAGCGCCGTCCCCGCCGCGATGACGCTCGAGGAATGCGGGCGGCTCGCCGGCGCGGTGCGGAAATCCGGACTGACCTACATGATGGGCGAGACTAGCTGCTGGCAGCAGCTCACGATCTCGGCCCGCAAGTTCCACGCCGAAGGCCGCTTCGGTCATCTCTACTACACGGAATCCGAGTACCACCATCCCGGGCTCGAGACGCTTTATTTCGAGAAGGGCAAGCGCACCTGGCGACATGGACTGCCGCCGATGCACTACCCTACCCATTGCACCTCCCATCTGCTCAGTGTGACGGGCGAACGGTTGACGGAAGTCGTCTGCCACGGATGGGGCGACGACCATCCGATCGTGAAGGACAACGCCTACGGTAACCCTTTCTGGACCGAGACGGCCCTCTTCCGCACCGACCGCGGCAACAGCATGCGCGTCGCGATCTGGTGGCGCGGCGCGCAGAAGGGCGGCGAACGCGCCCGCTACTTCGGCGACAAGATGAGCTTCTACTTCAGCGACCCGACCGGCGCGGGCGGCCCCGTGCTCGTCCGTGCGGAGACGAAGGCCGAGAAGGACAGCGGCGGCTTCGAAAGGGCCTCGCAGGTCCTCGAGAGATACGCCGAGGTCAGATGGTGGCAGACGGACCTGCTTCCCGAACCGCTCCGCCACGACAGCGGCCACGAGGGTTCCCATTGCTTCATCACGCACGAGTTCGTCGACGCGATCGCGAAGGGCCGCAAGCCGTTCGTCGGTATCGACGAGGCGCTGGCCTACACCGTTCCCGGCATGATCGCCCACCAATCCGCGATGCAAGGAGGCCGGGCGCTGAAAATCCCGGCCATCACGGGCTGAACTCGGGTTCTGCTTGGCTCGGGGCGCGCGGGGGGCATTCTCGGCCGCGTGAGACTCCTCCGCCCAGCCTTCCTCCTCGTCCTGGCCCTGACCGTCCTCGGGACGGCCGGCGTAGCCGCCGAGAACCGTGACCCCGTCGCGAAAAAAGGCGTCGGCCTGCCCGAACGCAAAGGCAAGGACGCCGGCCACTTACGGCTCCTCAAGGTCAGCTGGTATTACAACTGGGGCGACCAGACCAAGCTGACCAGCGAGGCACGCTTCGTGCCGATGATCTACTCCGGCCGGCGCGCCGCGCCGGAGCAGGCCGTCCCCTTCCTGCTCGGGTTCAATGAGCCCGACCACCCCAAGCAGGCCAACCTCAGCGTCGAGGATGCTCTGGCCAAGTGGCCGGCCCTCTCCGCTCAGGCGGGCTTCATCGTCTCGCCTGCCCTGGCCGGCAACCCTGTCACCAAGGATTGGCTCAATCGCTTCCTCAAGGCCGGAGCCAAGGTCGACGCGATCGCCGTGCACTGGTACAAAGGCGCCGACGCCGGTCGCTTCATCAAGGACCTCGAACAGATCCGCGCCCATTTCGGAAAGCCGATCTGGGTCACGGAATTCGCCCCGCAGACCGCCGCCGACTCCGCCGCGACCCCGGGCAAATACTCGCAGGCCGAGGTCGACGCGTTCATCCGCGCCACCACCCGTTTCATGGAGAAGACGTCATGGGTGCAGCGTTACGCCTGGCATGACTCCGGCGTCGGGACTTCGGCGCTCTTCGACGCAAACCGCGAACTGACCCCCACGGGCAAGGCCTACGCCGAAGCCGGAAGATAAACCCGAGGTAGACACGCCCTGGCCCGCCCCTAGCCTAGCCGCATGGACTTCACGCAGCTGCTGCAACAGGGCACCGCGCAAGCCTGGCTCTACTTCCCCGTGGCCGTCCTCCTCGGCGCCCTGCACGGACTCGAGCCAGGCCACTCGAAAACCATGATGGCGGCCTTCATCATCGCTATCAGGGGCACCGCCTGGCAGGCCGCCCTGCTCGGCTTCTGCGCCGCCCTCTCGCATACGCTCATCATCTGGGTCCTCGCCGGCCTGGCCCTGCAGTACGGCTCCCATTGGAACGTCGAAGAGACCGAACCCTACTTCCTGCTCATCAGCGGCGTGATCGTCGTCGGCATGGCGGTCTGGACGATCATGCGCCTGCGTGAGGAGCACGGACATCATCACCATCACCACCATGGCGATGGCGACCATGACCACGGCCATGACCACGCAAACGACGACCTCGACGCGGAGGACGCCCATGCCCGCGCCCATGCGGCGGAGATCGAGAAGCGTTTCGCCGGCCGTCACGTCACGACCGGACAGATCGTGATCTTCGGGCTGACCGGCGGCCTCATGCCCTGCCCGGCCGCGGTCTCGATCCTCATCGTCTGCCTCCAGCTCAAGGAGTTCTCCCTCGGCTTCGGCATCGTGGCGGCCTTCAGCCTGGGTCTCGCGCTGACGATGATCTCGGTGGGGGTCCTCGCATCCTGGGGTTTCAAAAAGCTCGCCGAGAAGTCCGGCTGGTTCAGCCGCATCGCCGCGCGGGCGCCTTACGTTTCATCCTACCTGCTCATCGCCCTCGGCGCGGCCTTCGCCGTCCGGGGTTGGATGCTGCTGAAGTAGGCGGTCAGGCGCCCACCATCCGCAGCCAGGCGCTGAGGTTATAGTAGTTCGAGACGCGGGCGACCTTGCCGTCCTTGATCTCGAAGAAAGCCCCGACACGAAGATGATACTTCTGGCCGGTGGCGGGCGGGAGGCCTTCGTCCGTCTTGAGGTATTCGCCGCGGATATGGAACTCGGCGGCGGCGCGGGAAGCATCCGGACCCGCGAACACGACGAGGTCTTCGACCTGCTCGCGGTAAGAACGGTCCATGCGGCCGAGGAAGGCGCGGAAAGCCGGGATGCCGACCTCGACGCCGCCTTCGTTGATCTCGTGGACGATGTCAGGATGCAGGAGCGCGAGCAGGGCTTCGCGGTCGCCGGAGTTGAAGGTCTGATAATACTGACGGATGAGCGGGTTCATGGGTTCAGGAAAGGAGGCGCAGCGGACGGGCGGCGAGCTTGGACGGATCGGTCTCACCGTGCGTCGCGCGATGGCGGCGCAGGAGCGCGAGGTCGACGTCGACGGTGAGGGCATGATCGCCTTCGGCGCAGACCGGCGTGGCGAGCTGACGGGGCTCGTCGCGGAACGCGGCCTGCGAGGGCGCGAAGGCCGCGGCGCGGCCGACGTTCTCGTCGATGAGCACGGAATTCGTACGCCCGAGGAGATGACACACGCCGACATGGCAGCCGAGTTCGACGGAGCGGGCGTCGGCGCAACGCCCCACCCTTTCGACGCCGAGGATCGTCTCGGTCGCGCTGGGCACGAGCATGAGTTCCACGCCCTGTCCGCGCAGGACGGCGGCAAGCTCCGGGATCTCGACGTCGAGGCAGATCACGACGACGCAACGGACGCCGCGGAAGGACCAGAGGCCGACGCCGCCGCCGACGAAGGCGGACTCCCAAGGCGTGAGATGAAGTTTGTCCTGATGGCGGAAAGCGACGCCGTCCCAGATCGGTGCGCGGTTGCGGAGCTGACCGTCCGCGCCGAGAAACGGAACGGTGCCGAGCACGACGCCCTTGTCGGCCTGCGCCAGACGCGGAGCGAGGCGCGGCCAGAGGTCGGTCCAGAAAAGTCGGGCGACGCCGCGGAGCTTGTCTTCACCCGCGACGAAAGGCTCGAGGCGCATCCAAAGGAATTCCGGCAGCACGACGAGATCCGCGCCGTCCTCCCAGGCTTCGAGCACCTGCGCGCAGACGCGGTCGGCGAAGGAGTCCGGCGAGGACGCGCGGACGCCGACGTCGAAGGTCAGCAAGGCGAGGGTCAGGCGGTCCATGTCTTCGTCCAGAAGGTGAGGGTCTTGGGAGATTCCTGTTCCTCGCCGACTTCCTTCCAAGGGAAAACCGCCTGCAGTTCGGGACGGCGACGATAGCCTTGGCGCGTCCAGAAGGCGTCCAGCGGCCGATGGCCCGCGGGCCGGGCCGGATGATCGGCGGGTCGGTCGACCGCGCAGAAGGCCGTCGTGCGCAGGCCGAGCCGGCGGGCATGGGCTTCGCGGCGGTCGAAGAATTCTCCCCCGAGGCCGCCGCCACGGAACTCCGGCAGGACGATGCTCTCCCCGAGATACAACACGTCATCGGTCGGCACCCCGGCGCGCTCGAACGGGCCGCGGAACCCTTCGCTCTCGTCGGCCAGCGGCATGCAGGTCGTCGCCCCGACCGTGCGGCCGGAGGCGTCGCGGGCGAAGACGACCAGGCTGCGCGGGCAGTCGAGGTAGCCGCGTAGGTATTCCCGCTCATAGGCGAGATCGCCTTCATAGAGGTAGGGGAACTCGCGGAAGACGGCGATGCGCAGTCCGCCCAAGGTGTCGATCCAAGGCTCCAGTTCGGGTCCGCGGACTTCGATGAGCTGGAACACAGACGACATGACGGGGCTCAGAGCCGGATGCGGAGACGGGGCGAGATCGGCGTGCCGGCGTCGCGACGCGGCGTCTTCGGCCCCTTGCCGGGGGTCTCGTCATCATCGGCGGCCAGGGCCTCCGTGAATTCCTCGGGCATCGGCGCGACGGCCTTGAACTCGACCTTCGCGCCCTGCCAGTCGAAAGAAAGCTGCGTGGACTCGGCGTGCAGGAAGAGCCGCTTGAAGCCGCGGGCCGTGCCGACGGCCTTGTTGAACTCGAAATCGCCGTAGGTGCGGTCGCCGAGGATCGGATGGCCGTGCGCGGCGGTCTGGACGCGCAGCTGGTGCGTGCGGCCCGTGCGCGGCTCGAGCTTGATCAAGGAAAGGGGCAGCGTGCCGCCGGCGGCGCGTTGCCACTGGTAGACCGTCACGGCCGGGGCGCCCGTGCCCGTCTCGGAACGCACGCCGCCGCCGGGGCCCTTCGACTTGGCCATCTGGTCCTGCCAGGTACCGCGGAGGGTACGGAGGCCGCGTCCGCGGATCAGCGCGGCGTACTGCTTCGAGACCTGGGAACGGGCGAACATCTTGCGCACGATGTCGGCCACGCCGGGATCGAGCGAAAGGAGCAGCACGCCGCTGGTCGGCGAATCGAGCCGGTTGAGCAGGTAGACGCGGCGGATGCCGCCTTGGCCATCGCGGACATGGAAGGCTTCCTCTTCGTGGGAGTAATTGCCTGCGATCAGGATCGTGCCCTTCTCCGCGACCTCGCCGGGATTGGGATGCGAGAGGATGCCGTCGGGTTTCTCGGCCGCGATGAGCCCGCAGGCGTGCGTCGTGACCACGCGCACGCCGCGTCCGAAAGGAATCCAATCCGTGGCGAGGGTCATCAGTGGTAGAAGAAGTTGATGGTGACGATGTCGCTCTCCCCGTAAAGCGCCACCATATCCGCGCGCCAGACATCGTAAGGCGCCGGCGCCATCACGGCGTCCTTGCAGGCGAGAGACATCACCCGGGAGACGTCGTTGCTGAGGATGGCGGCGTCGGTCACGGTCCCGTCGCGGTGCAGACGGAAGCGCACGACGACGCGGCCGCGGCTCATGCCTTCGAAACGCGAACGCTCGATGATGCTCCACCAGCTGGACTGGATCGCCTCGAGCATCCGCTGGGTGTAATCGCCGTACTGGCTGAAGCGGGCGTCGATCGCCAAAGCGCCGGCGCGGTTGACGCCGACGGCGTTGCGCAGAAGCAGCCCGGCCGTGCCCGATGGCAACGAGGCCCGCGGACGTTCCGGGTCGGCGGGTTTCGGCGCGGCCGCCGGCGCAGGCTTGGGCGGAGGCGCCAGGCGGCCTGAGCCCGGGGCAGGCGGCTTCACCGGCTCAGCCATGGCCACGGTGGCCGTGGCCTCGGGACGGGGTTGGGCCTCGGATTGGTCGATGGACCGGGGCCTGCCCTGCGCCAGACGGATCTCGGGCGAAGTCCCGGCGGACTTCGGCAAGGCGGAAGGCGTCATGGCCTGCTCAGGGACCGGCTGGGCGGCGGTCTGGTTGCGCGCCGAAGTGAACGGCGCGGCCTTCGGGACGGCCTGGTTGGCGCGCGGGTTCGTCTCGGCGAAACGCAGCTTCTCCGGCAGGCGGGCTTCGTCGATCTTCACCGGGGCCGTCAGGATCTCGACCGGGCGCAGGACCACGGCCGCGCGCCGGAAGCTGTCCGGCAGCATCAAGAACAACAGGACATGCAGGCCGACGGAGGCCGCGAACGCGAGGAGCGCGGAACGGAAGTCGATGGGATCATCGGGACGCACGCCTCGAAGTTAGGGGAGCCCCGCCCGACTTCAAGCGTAGGCGGGGTTGATTATCGGGCGGCGAACTCCTGCGTGAGGGCCGCCAAGGTCCGCCGGCAGTCCTCGCGCGTGCCGATGACCACGTAGAGCTGGTAGGCATGATGGGTATGCATCGGCGAGTCCGGCCGGGTCCGGATCACGCAGTTCCACTTCACGACCTGCTCATGCTCGAACTTGAACCGCCCGTAGCCCGGGGCGGGATTAAGCGAGGAAGATCTCGTCGTCGTGAAGACCCCCATGGCATGCGAGCCGGAGGGGGTCGAAAGGACCACCGGATCGGGTTGCTCGCCGTTCTGGCGCGGCAAGGGGACGAGGGTCGCCGTCTTAGCGTCAAAGCGGAGTTCCTCACTGAAAGCGGAAGGCATGTAGCCCGTCAGGGCCTCGACCTGCAGATACTGGTGCGGACGATCGTTCGGAACCGAGAATTGGACAAAGTAATCGAGCACATGATCCATGCCTGGCCGGCCGATACGCACCACCTTGGTGTGGACAAAATCCGACAGCGACTTGGTGTTCTGCGCGACATGTCCGTGGGATGACATGCCAGGCGCGAGCCAGAAAGCCATCCGCGTGCGCGTCCTTAACGCCCCGTCGTGAACGGAGAGCGCCTCGAGGCGGCTTGTCGACTTCGGGCCGAGCGCGTCGACGACCGACCCGGCTTCGGTCGGATTGTAGCACTCGACATGAAAGACGCCGTTGACGTCGGCGCTGATCGCCGACTGCAGCTGGCGGCCATGGTCATGCGAATCGATGAATTCGACACCGTCCCACTTCACCGAATCGATGGCGCCGGCGAGGCGGCTCGTCGTGCGGATGACGAGCGGCTTGCCGCCGATGACTCCCCTCAGTTCGGCGTCGCCACTGACGGCGGGCGTCTGCGCACCGACCGTCGCGGCTAACAGAAGCAGCCAGGCTTTCATGCTTTGAGTCTCCCCAAGACGCCCAGCGCGGCAAGGCGGGTCTTCACGAATTCGACCGGCAGGCCCATGATCGTGGAGATTGGCCGCTGGTAATCGTCGATGATGAGTTCCCGGCCTTCTTGGATGCCGTAAGCGCCGGCCTTGTCCAAGGTGTTCACCAAGCCTTGGTAGCGGGTGATGTCGTCTTCGGTGAGCGGGCGGAATCGCACCCACGCCGTGACGTCATGCGCCTCATCGATCCCGAGCGCAGGGCAGAGCAGGCAGACGCCGGTGTGGACGGTATGCTCGCGGCCCGAAAGGCTCCGGAGCATCGCGCGGGATTCCGCGAGGTCGGCCGGCTTGTTCAAAGCGCGGTCACCGAGGGCCACCGTGGTGTCCGAACCGAGCACCAAGGCCTCCGGATGCAGCCGGGATACCGCCGCGGCCTTCAGGCGGGAGTTGTGCAGCACCATGTGCGCAGGGTCCGCGGCCGGATCCTCGTGCTCCGTCACCGCCGCCACGACGACGCGATGCGGCAGGCCCGCATCGCGAAGGAGCTCGGTGCGACGCGGCGAAGCGGAGGCGAGGATGAACGACAGGGGCGACGGCACCCGGACAATGGAGCGAATTAACCCACATAAGACAACCGCAACAGCCCGACCCCGCTTTCCTTCATTTACTCCTTTCCACCTCTGATTACCAATACCCTATACCACCCCTTTCATTCCCGGTGGCAGGTGGCGGCCCTAGGTGGCGGATGCGGGCGTTTTAATCTTTTCCTCTTACTTTGCCATCCGTCAACCGCTGACACCCTCGAAAACCCCTACCCCTACCCCCGCCCCCGCCCCTTCCACGCCATGCGCCCCACCCTGCTCCTCCTCGCGCTCCTGGTCATGCTGCCTCGCCTCGCGGCCGACGAAAGCGCGCGACGCTATCTCGGCAAACCGGACGCCTGGTTCGCCTCCGCCGAAGCCAAGAAAGTCGCCGACATCATCCTGACCTATCAGGCCGACGCCGGGGGCTGGCCGAAGAACACCGACACGATCAGCAAACCTTATGACGGCGACCGGACCAAGCTCCAGCCGACCTTCGACAACAAGGGCACCGTCGACGAGCTCCGCTTCATGGCGCGCATGACCAACGCGACCCAGGCGGAAGCCTATCGCCGGTCCTTCGACCGCGGCCTGGCCTACGTGCTCAAGGCGCAATACCCGAACGGCGGCTGGCCGCAGTTCTTCCCCCTGCGCCAAGGCTACTTCGACCGCATCACCTTCAACGACGGCGCCATGGTCCGTGTCTTGGAATTCGTCCGCGAGGTCGGCCGGGATGACCGCTACGGCTACGTCGACGCCACGACGCGCGAGTCCTGCCGCCAAGCCTTCGACCGCGGCATCGCGTGCATCTTGCAATGTCAGATCGTCGTCGACGGCCAGCCGACCGTCTGGTGCGCCCAGCACGATGAGCGCACCTTCGCGCCGGCCAAGGCCCGTTCCTACGAACTCCCTTCCTTCAGCGGCAGCGAATCCGTCGGCATCGTCCGCATGCTCATGAGCCTCGAAAACCCGTCGGCTGAAATCCGTGCTTCGATCGAAGGCGCCGTCGCCTGGTTCGAAGCCCATCGCATCAAAGGCCAGCGTCTGGAGACCACCAAGACCCTGCTCGGCGGCAAGGACCTGGTAATGATGCCGGACGCGACCGCCCCCGACCTGTGGGCACGGTTCTACGACCTCAAGACCGGCACCCCTTACGTCTGCGACCGCGACGGCGTCCCGAAGCCGCGCCTAGCCGACATCGGACACGAGCGCCGCAACGGCTACAGCTGGTTCGGCGAATATGCCCGAGACTTGCTGGCCAAGGACTATCCGGCTTGGAAAAAGAAGGCGAAGTGACGTCCATTGCCGCCTTCCAGAGGGGAACATTCGGCCACGACTTGCAGTCCCAATCATAAGCACTCATAAAGAGGGCTCCCCCGATGTCTTTGAGACTGCTCAACCTGTCTGCCTGCCTGCTGGCCTCGTCTGGCGTCGCCCTCTCGGCCGCTTCGGACGACTTGGCGGAGAAGGCCGTGGCCCTCTTGGACGAGCGTTGCTTCAAGTGCCACAGCCACTCCGCCGGCAAGAACAAGGGCGGCCTGGTCATGGACAGTCTCGCAGGCCTGACCACCGGCGGCGACGCCGGCGCGGCCCTCGTCCCGGGCGACCCGGAAGACAGCCTCTTCCTCAAGAACATCCTATCGACCGATCCCGACGTGATGATGCCCCCGAAGGGCGACCGTCTCACGAAGGAAGAGATCTCGCTCCTCCAGGCTTGGGTGAAGTCCGGTGCGGCCTGGCCGAAGAGCCGCACCAAGGCGCCCGTCGCCGGCCGCTACCTGCCGGGCACCATCGGCGCGAAGGAGAAAGCCTGGTGGGCCTATCAGCCCGTCAAGCGTCCCGCCCTCCCCGCCGGCGACGCCCCGCATCCGGTCGACCGTTTCATCGACGCCCGCCTCGCCCAGGAAGGCCTCACTCCCTCCGGCGAAGCCGAGCGCGCCGTGCTCATCCGTCGCGTCAGCTTCGACCTGACCGGCCTTCCGCCCAAGCCCGAAGAGGTCGCCGCGTTTGTCCAGGACCGGGACCCTACGGCCTACGCCAAGCTTGTCGACCGCCTGCTCGCCTCCCCTGCCTATGGTCAGCGCATGGCCCGCGCCTGGCTCGACCTCGTGCGCTACGCCGACAGCGACGGCTTCCGCATCGACGACTTCCGTCCCACCGCCTGGCGCTACCGTGACTACGTCATCAAGGCCTATAACGACAACAAACCCTACGACCGCTTCGTGCAGGAGCAGATCGCCGGCGACGAACTCTTCCCCGGCGACCCCGACGCGCTCACGGCCCTCGGCTACCTCCGCCACTGGATCTACGAATACAACAACCGCGACGCCCGCGGCCAGTGGGAGAACATCCTGAACGACATCACCGACACGACCGGCGACGTGTTCCTCGGAGCCGGCATGCAGTGCGCCCGCTGCCACGACCATAAGTTCGACCCGATCCTGCAGCGCGACTACTACGCGCTCCGCAGCTTCTTCAACAACACCGTACCGGTCGAGGACCGCGCCGCCTGGACCGAAGCGCAGGCCGCCGAACACGCCCGTCAGCTGGCCAAGTGGGAAGCGGAGACCAAGGCCATCCGCGACGAGATCGCCGCCCTCGAGAAGAAGTACCGCGACAACGCGACCAAGAAGGCCGTCGAGATGTTCCCGGACGACGTCCAAGCGATGATCAACAAGCCGCAAGCCGAGCGCACGCCCTACGAACAGCAGGTCGCCGCCCTCGCCTGGCGTCAGGTCGACTACGAGTACGCCCGTCTCGACCGCTCCATCAAGGGTGAGACGAGCGTCAAGCACGCCGACTTGAAGCGTAAGCTCGCCGAACACGACAAGCTCAAGCCGGCCGATCCGCCCTACGTCCTGGCCGTCCGCGAGACCGGTGCCCAAGGCCTCGACGCCATCATCCCGAAGAAGAACACCGTCGTCCCGCCCGCCTTCCTCACCGTCCTCGGCACGCAATACCCCGCCCCGCCCGCGTCCATCACGCCCGTGGCTGACGGCAGCTCCACCGGCCGCCGCGCCACGCTCGCCCGCTGGCTGACCGACAAGTCCAACCCCTTCACCGCCCGCCTGGCGATGAACCGGCTCTGGCAGCTCTGCTTCCGTCGCGGCCTCACGCCTTACGCCAGCGACTTCGGCAACCTCGGCGAACCGCCCTCCCACCCCGAGCTCCTTGACTGGCTCGCCGATGAGTTCATGGCCAAAGACTGGGATCAGAAGGCGATGACGCGCCTGCTCGTCACCAGCGCCGCCTACCGCCGCTCAAGCCAGCATGCCGACGTCGCCCGCGGCCAGCTCAAAGACCCGCAGAACACCCTCCTCTGGCGCTTCCAACCCCAGCGCCTCGAAGCCGAGCAGATCCGCGACGCGCTGTACGCCGCCTGCGGCGACCTGAAGGCCGACAAGCAGGAAGGACCCAGCGTCATCTACGGCGAACCCGTGCGCAGCATCTTCACGCGCATCATGCGCAACAACCGCGACCCGCTCGCGGACATCTTCGACGCGCCGCAATGGTTCAGCAGCGCCTCCTCGCGCGACGTGACCACCACGCCGATCCAGTCGCTCCTGCTGCTCAACAGCCCGTTCATGCTCAAGCGCGGCGAGACCCTCGCCCGCCGCGTGACCGCCGACGCTCCGGGCGACGAGGCCGCGCAGGTCCGGCGCCTCTACCAGCTCCTCTATGCCCGCGCGCCCACCGCCGCCGAAGCCAAGCGCGCCGCCGCCTTCCTCGACGAGGTGCGCGGCCAGCGGACTTCCGCCGTGGTCACGGCTGCGATCGCCCGCGACTTCCAGCCGGAGAAAGTCCCCTTCCGCGACGGCCAGGGCGCCCAGTTCGCCCCCGGCCACCGCCGCCCGTTCTTCGCGCCCGGCGCCAAGGAGGACGAACTCGCGGCCGGCTTCACCATCGAGGCGGTCATCGTGCCCCGCTCCATCAGCGACAGCGGCGCCGTGCGGGTGATCGCCGCGCAGACCGGCAAAGGCAAGGAGGACGGCTACTGGCAGTTCGGCGTCACGGGCCAGAAATCCCGCCGCGCCCCGAAGGTCATCGTGCTCCAGGCCTTCGGCCCTTTGTCGGGCGGGACCTTCGGCGAAGCGGTGGCCTTCTCCAACCTGCGGGTCGACCTCAACAAGCCTTACTACGTCGCCGCCTCCGTCCGCTACGCCGCGCCGGGACGCCCCGGCGAAGTCGCCTTCACGCTCAAGGATCTGTCCAATGACGACGAACCCCTGTTGCACGACACCGTGAAGCACGGCCTGACCGGCGTGAAGCCGGGCACGACGACGGCGTCCCTGCAGCTCGGCGGCAAGAACTCCGACGCCGAGGGCTCTTTCCACGGCGTCGTCGACGAGGTCCGCTTCAGCGCCGGCGCCCTGCCCGAGGAACAGCTGCTCTACTCGACCGAAGAAGTCCGACCCTCCACGCTGGGCTTCTGGCGCTTCGAGGCCAAGTCCGGCACGATGAGCGATTCCTCCGGCCGCGGCCGTGAACTTTCCGTCGGCGCCGCGAAGGCGGAAGCCGCGCCCAAGGCCGAGCACGCGCCGATGGCCGCGCTCTGCCACGCCCTCCTCAACTCCTCCGAATTCCTCTACGTCGAATGAACGACCCCCGTTGCCATCGCCTCGAAGCCTCGACGTCACGCCGCGACTTCCTCTTCAACGCCGGCCTCGGCCTGGGCGCCATGGCCTTCAGCGACCTGCTCGCCAAGGAGATCGTCGTGCCCGCCCCCGGCACGCCCCTGCAGCCCGGCGTCGGTCAGATCAAGCCCCGCGCGAAGAGCGTCATCTTCCTCTTCATGGAAGGCGGTCCGTCGCAGATGGACCTCCTCGACCCCAAGCCGCTGCTCAACCAGCTGGCCGGCCAGCGCCTGCCCGACAGCTTCGGCACCGTCATCACGGCGATGGGCGAATCCAAATCCCCTTTGCTCGCCTCGAAGCGCGCCTGGAAACAGCACGGCCAGTCCGGCCAGTGGTTCTCCGACTGGATCCCGCACATCGCCTCCTGCGCCGACGACCTCGCGGTCATCCGTTCCTGCAAGGCCGACGGCATCAACCACTCGGCCGGGGTCTGTCAGATGAACACCGGCTCCATCCTCGCGGGCAAGCCGTCGCTCGGCTCCTGGATCAATTACGGCATCGGCTCCGAGAACCGCAACCTGCCGGCGTTCATCGTAATGCAGGACAACCAAAGCACGGTCATCAACGGGCCGCGCAACTGGGGCGCCGGCTTCATGCCCGCGGGCTACCAAGGCGTGCGCATCCAGGGCGGCTCCGAGCCGATCCCGAACCTCAACACGCCCGAAGCGGTCGCGGCCGACCTGCAGGCCAGCAAGCTCCGCCTGATCAACAACGTGAACAAGGAGTTCGCCGCCCGCTACCCTGACCGCTCCGAGCTCGGCGCCCGACTGGCCGGCTACGAGATGGCGGCGCGTATGCAGGCCGAAGCCCCGGGCGTCGTCGACCTCACCGGCGAGACTGAAGCCACGCGCAAACTCTACGGTCTCGACGACAAGACGACCGAGAGCATGGGCCGGCTCTGCCTTCTCTCCCGCCGCATGGTCGAGCGCGGCGTGCGCTTCGTGCAGATCTACCACGGCGCCGGCTCGAAGTGGGACGCCCACTCGAAGATCGAGAGCAACCACGCCGGCCTGTGCGCCTCGATGGACAAGCCCGTCGCGGGCCTGCTCAAGGACCTCAAGTCCCGCGGCCTCCTCGAGGACACGCTCGTCGTCTGGGGCGGCGAATTCGGCCGCACCCCGATGTCCGAGAAGGGCGACGGCCGCGACCATAACCCGACCGGCTTCTCGATGTGGATGGCCGGTGGCGGCGTCAAAGGCGGCCAGACCATCGGCAGCACCGACGAACTCGGCCTGCGCGCCGCGGAGACCCCGCTGCACGTCCACGACCTCCACGCGACCATCCTCTGGCTGCTCGGTATCGACAACATGGGCCTGACCTACCGTTACAAGGGCCGTCCGGAACGCCCGACACAGAACGAAGGCGAGCCGTACAAGAAGATCGTCGGTTAGCGCACGGCGCTAACCGACGATCAGGGGTAGGGATGGGGGTAGGGGTAGCTAATTAGGGCCGCCGCAGGGCGGCGCAAGGTAGAGGCGTGGCTACGCCGCGCCGGGCAGGCTTGTCGACCCGAACATCGTTCGTCCGCCCACGGACGTGATGGCAATCACGTCCCTACCCGAGACGGCGAAGCAGAACTCAAAGGGAAGCCGGAGACCGGATGATTGGCTGGGGTGCCCATTTTCAGGTCTCGGGTCTCAGACATCAGGAGCCGGGTTCGGGTGATCAGGTTCAGATTCAGGAAATCCGCCCTCTGTCATCGATTCAGCCCTCCATTCATTTCGGGTGGCAGGCGGCAGCCTCGGGTGGCAGGTGGCGGGACTTATCCATTCAATCCACCACGCAGTCATCAAAGCAGCCCTCCATTCAGTCCTCCCATTTTGCCCCTGTCATCCGTCATCTGTCATCGATTCAGCCATCCACGCTGCCCCTACCCCTATCGCTTTGCGATTCGCCCCAACTTCTCCCCGGCGGCCCGCAGGGTCTCCTCCTTCTTGGCGAAATGGAAACGGACGTAGCGATGCTCGGGCTCGCGGAAGAACGAAGAGCCGGGCACGCCGGCGACGCCGATCTCCTTGATGAGCCATTCGGCGGCTTCGGTGTCGGTCTTGAAGCCGAGCGGCGAGACATCGAGCAAGGAGTAATAAGCCCCCTGCGGCTCGGTGAACTTCAGCCCGGTCGTGGCGAGGATCGACGTGAACAACGTGCGCTTGGCGGCGTAGAGTTCGCCGAGCCCGGCGTAATAGGAATCAGGTAGCTCCAGCCCCGCGACGGCGGCTTCCTGCAGCGGCGCCGCGGCGCCGACGGTCAGGAAGTCGTGCACCTTGCGGGCCTGGGCGATGACGTGCGGGGCCGCCTGCACGTAGCCGAGACGCCAGCCGGTGATGGAATAGGTCTTCGACAATGAATTGCAGGTGATGGTCCGCTCGAACGCGCCGGGCAGCGCGGCGAAATACACATGCTCGTGCGGGGCGTAGACGATGTGCTCGTAGGGTTCGTCAGTGATGACGAACGCGTCGTGCTGCTCGGCCAGGCGCAGGATGGTCATGAGCTCGTCGCGCGTGAAGACCTTGCCACAGGGGTTCGAAGGGTTGCAGACGATGATCGCCTTGGGCTGCTGCGCGAAGGCCTTGGCGAGCTCGTCGGGGTCGAAGGCGAAGTCCGGCGCGCGTAGCGGCACGAAAATGGGTTCGGCGCCGGAGAGGATCGCGTCGGCGGCGTAGTTCTCGTAGAAGGGCGAGAAGACGATCACCTTGTCGCCCGGATTGCAGGCGGTCATCATCGCGACCATCATCGCTTCGGTGCTGCCGCAGGTGACGACGAGGTGCTGGTCCGGATCGATGGCGAGGCCGCTGAAGCGCTGGATCTTCTTGGCCAAGGCCTGACGGAAACGCGGGGCGCCCCAGGTGACGGCGTATTGGTGATGCGGACCGCGCGTGGCCCGTTCTAAGGCTGCCAGCAGCTCCTCGGGCGGAGAGAAGTCAGGGAAGCCTTGGGATAGGTTGATGGCCCCGTGCTGGTTGGCCAGACGGGTCATCCCGCGGATGACGGACTCAGTGAAACCGGCGAGGCGGCGGGCGGTCGAAGGCATGGCCTAACCTAGGCCGCCCAGCCGGCCTCAGGCAACCCCGAGAGGAATCGGACAGTAAACCTCCGTATTAAGGACACGCCGGTACGATTGACCGCCGCCCCCGACTCGACTCATTCTGGATGTCGGGAGGAACCCCTTCGGCTCATCCCTTGTCTTTTCTTTCAGATGCGCCGTCTTCTGACCCTTTTCCTGAGCCTCGCCGCCCTCTCCGCCGCCGAGACGGTCCCGGCTTGGACCTTCGACGGCCAGCCCGGTCCAGAGCTCTCCGCCGTCGGCAACGTGCGCCTCAAGCAGGCCGGTCCGCGCCGCCCGGATTACCCTCGCTTCGACACCCAGAACGTCGCGCCGACTTTCGACGGCCAAGGCGCCCGCCTGGTGATCAAAGACCCCGGAGCGGACAGCGTCTTCGACTTCAAGAACGGCGACGCCTTCACGCTCGAAGCTTGGGTCCGCCCCGACGGCCTGCGCAAGGGCGAGAACGCGATGATCATCGGCAAGGGCCGCACGGACCCGAAGGCGCCGAACCCGAGCAATCAGAACTGGGCCGTGCGCTTGCGCGTCCTCTACGACACCGCCTGCCTCAACTTCCTCTTCGCCTCGCCCGCCGAAAAAGGCGTGAAGTGGCACCGCTGGACCACCCCGACGGGTTTCCCCAACGACGGCCGCTGGCACCACGTCGCGGTGCGCTATGAATTCGGCCAGCCGGAGAGCATCCGCGGCTGGATCGACGGCAAGGAAGTCAAAGGCTCGTGGGACATGGACGGCGCGACGACCGACGCTCCGATCGTCGACGACGCTCCGGTGTGGATCGGCTCCTCGCAGGGCGGCCTCCCGAACAGCAGCTTCCGCGGCGCGATCGACGAGATCCGTTTATTTCGCACGCTCGTGCCCTCCGCCGAGATCGCCGGACGCTTCGCCACCACCCTGCCCCCGGTCGTGAAGGCCGAGGTCGCCCAGGTCGGCCCTAGCCCCAACGCCGGCAACGACAGCGCCAGCGGCGCCAAGGCCGCCAAGGTGCCGGATGTCGCGCGCACGGCCCCGAAGGTCGACTGGACCACCGTGACCAACGGCCAGGTGCGCGTCGAACTCTGCGAGGCCTGGAACCCGACGGCCAACGTCTGGCCCGACAAGCCCCTCGCCGTGACCGACAGCTACGTCGCCCCGGCCTTCGGCTTCACCCGCGTGCCCGAGAAATACGTCGACACCGGCGTGCGCGCCGAACGCGGCCACCCTTACTTCTTCCGGGCCCTCGGCGTCGTGAAACTCCCCGCCGGCAAGCACCGACTCCTCCTCCGCGGTCGCGGAGCCTCGGCGCTCTTCGTCGACGGCAAGCTCATCGCGAAGACGCCGTTCCCGCCGCCCGGCACGGACAACAAGCCGGTCAAGGCGCAGGACGACTACCTCGACCTCGGCGGCGACTTCCGCTTCGCCCCGCCCGGCAACCGTGACGCGTGGGCCGAATTCGAGACCAAGGGCGGCGAGCATCGCATCATCCTGGAATCGATCGTCGGTTACGTCATCAACAACAAGGGCGCCCGCCGTCGTCCGGAACTCGGCGAGACCATCGCCGCGATTTCTCTCTCCGGGCGTACCGATTGGCAGCTGCTTTCACCCTCCGGAGAAACCCCGTCCTACAACGATGCCGGCTGGGCCGCCTATGCCGCGCAGGAGGAAGAACGCCTCGCGCGGATCGACGCCGCCGCCCGCGCCGCCGCTCGCGCCAGCCAAGGCGAGTATTGGCAGAAGCGCCGAGAAGCCGCGAAGCAGTGGCTCGCCCGCACGCCGGAGACCGCGGTGCCCCCGCTGGCTCCGGGCTTCCCCGCGAACAACCCGATCGACCATTTCCTCGCCGAGAAGATCGTCGGCTACCAGACCCAGGTCAAAGCCGTGAAGCAAGGCGGCGTCGAGTTCTACGCGCAGATCCAGCCCATCCTCGAGGCCAGCTGCCTCGAATGTCACCAAGGCGGCAAGCCCAAGGGCGGCCTGCATCTCGACACCCTCGCCGGCGCGCTCAAGGGCGGCAAGAGCGACGGCGCGGCCATCGTGCCCGGTGACCCGGCCAAGAGCTCCCTGCTCGCCCGCATCCGCTCCGACGACCCCGATGAGATGATGCCGCCGAAAGGCCATCGCCTCGCCGCCGCTGACGTCGCGCTCATCGAACAGTGGATCAAGGAAGGCGCCGCCTGGCCCGAATACCGCCCGCTCTCGACGCGCCTCACGCCGCTGACCGACGACCTTGCCTTCCTGCGCCGCGTGACGCTCGACACCGTCGGCGTGCCGCCCTCGGCCGCCGAGATCGCCGCCTTCGCCGCTGACGCCTCGCCCGACAAGCGCGCCCAGGCCATCGACCGCCTGCTCGCCGATCCGCGGGCCGCCGACCACGGCATGGGCTATTGGCAGGATGTCCTCGCCGAGAACCCGAACATCCTCAACCCGACCCTTAATAATTCCGGTCCCTTCCGCTGGTGGATCTACGAGTCGCTCGTCGACCGCAAGCCGCTGGACCTGATGGTCACCGAACTCCTGCGCCTCAAAGGCTCGTCCGCCGCCGGTGGCCCGGCCGGCTTCGGCATCGCCTCCCAGAACGACGTCCCCATGGCCGCCAAGGCCACCATCGTCACCACCGCCTTCCTCGGCGTGGAGACCAAGTGCGCGCGCTGTCACGACTCGCCCGCCCACACGTCGAAGCAGGAACAGGTCTTCGCCCTCGCCGCCCTGCTCCAGACCAAGGCGGTCAAAGTCCCGGCGACCAGCAGCGTCTCGATGGCCAAGCTCCGCGAGGGCGGCCGCAAGCCTTTGATCGAAGTCACCCTCGAGCCGGGCACGTCCGTCGAGCCGCACTGGCCCTTCCCGGAATTCTCGCAGGAGAGCTTCGCCGACGAACTCGCCCTCGACCCCAAGGATCCGCGCGACCGCCTCGCCACGCTCGTCACCGCTCCGCAGAACGAACGCTTCGCGCAGGTGATGGCCAACCGGATCTGGGCCCGCCTGATGGGCCGCGGCTTGGTGGACCAGCCCTGGGATTGGGAGCGTTCTAAGAACTCCCACCCGGAGCTGCTCCGCTGGCTGGGCCGCGAGCTCGTCCGCAGCGGCTACGACGCCGACCACGTGCGCCGGCTCATCCTGAACTCGCACGCCTACCAGCGCGCGACGGACCTCGCGCAGAAGCTGCCGAACCCGCTCTACGTGGCCCCCGCCCCGCGCCGGCTTTCCGCCGAACAAGTCGTGGACTCGATGTTCGCGACGACCGGCAAGCCCTTCCGCACGGAAGAAGCCAGCCTCGACATCGACAGCATCCGCGAACAGGCGAACTCCGTGACGCTCGGCCAGCCGCGCCGCGCCTGGATGCTGACCTCGACCTCCAACGAGCGCGACCGACCCGCCCTCGCCCTGCCCCGTATCCAGGCCGTCTGCGACGTCATGGCGGCCTTCGGGTGGCGCGCCAGCCGTCCCGACCCCGTGACCGACCGCGAGAGCTCGGCGAACTCCCTGCAGCCCGCGATCCTCAGCAACGGCACGATGGGCACCTGGATCACGCGCCTCAGCGACGACCACGGCGTCACGCACCTCGCCTTCGACGCCAAGTCGCCGTCGGCCTTCGTCGATGAACTCTTCGTGCGCGTGCTCACGCGGCACCCCACCGCCGCCGAGAAGGCCAAGTATGAGGCCTACCTCGCCGACGGCTTCGCCGACCGCGTCCTGCCCCCGCCGCCCTTCGCCGCCCCGCCCGGCAAGCGCAAGCCGGCCTACTACGTCTCGTGGTCCAACCACCTCAACGACCTGGCCACCACGGTGCGCATGCAGGAGGAAGCCGCCGCCCGTAAGGGTGATCCGGCCACCCCCCGCCTGACCGACGCCTGGCGTCGCCGCGCCGAAGATATGGTCTGGGCGCTCGTCAATTCTCCCGAATTCCTTTACTACTGATCCCATGGACCGCCGCTCCTTCGTCACCGCCCTCGGCCTCGCGCCGTTCGCCGCCTCGCCGCTCCTGGCCAACACCGGCGCGGCCGGCCCCAAGGGCAAGGCCGAGCACTGCATCTTCATCTGGCTCGGCGGCGGCATGGGCCAGACCGACACGTTCGACCCGAAGGTCCTCGGCGACAACAAGGCCACGAAGAAGAAACCCGGCTCGCTCTACCCTTCCATCGAGACCTCCGTCCCCGGCGTGCGCCTCTGTGAGCACCTGCCCCGCACCGCGAAGCTGATGGAGCACGTGACCGCGGTCCGCTCGGTGAACCATAAGGTCATCGATGAGCATGCGTTCGCCACGAACCTCGTGCACACCGGCCGCATGATCAGCGGCAACGCCGTCTACCCTTCCATCGGCTCCATCGTCGCGCACCGCCGCGGCGCCGCCGACCCCTCCGTCCCGGCCTACATGCTCATCGGCTACCCGAACGTGAGCCGCGGCCCCGGCTTCCTCGGCATCAAGGACGGCTATGTCTACCTCGTCGACACCGAGACCGGCCCGAACGGTTTCACGACCCCGGCCGAGGTCTCGCCCGACCGCAAGAACGCACGGCTGGCCTTGCTCGAAGCCCTCGGTGAGCCGGCCCCCGGCGGCTCGGCCGTCGAGGAATACGCGGCCGCGCAGCAGGAAGCCTTCCGCCTGGCGGGCCCTTCCTTCATGCGCCACTTCGACCTCAAGCAGGAGTCGCCCGCCGTGCGCGCCTCCTACGGCGGCGAGTTCGGTCAGCGCTGCCTGCTGGCCCGTCGTCTCGTCCAGGGCGGCGTGCGTTTCGTCGAAGTCTCGCACAACCTCAACTTCATCAACGGCTCCGGCTGGGACGTGCACAACGAAGGCATCGACAACCAGCATGTGCTCATCCGCGAGCTCGATCACGCCCTCGCCGGCCTGATCGAAGACCTCCAGCGCACCAAGATGCTCGACAAGACGCTCGTCGTCATCGGCACCGAGTTCGGACGTCCGGCTTGGTTCGACGCCAAGGGCGGCCGCGGCCACCAAGGCTCCGCTTTCTCGATGATCCTCGCCGGCGGCGGCCTGAAGCACTGCGGCGCCTACGGCGTCACCGATAGTCTCTCGACGAAGGTCGTGGAGAACCCGGTCAGCGTCCCGGATTTCCACGCCACGATCCTCGCGGCCCTGAACGTCGACACCTCCCGCGACCTCATGGCCGGCTCCCGTCCCGTCCCCGTGACGGACGGCGGCACGCCGATCGCCAGACTTTTCTAAGCACAAGGGGTAGGGATAGAGGTCGGGGTAGGGGTAGGAATCTGAAGTGAGCCAAGCAAAAGTGCGCGGACTCTCTCCTCTCTGCATGAGTCATCAGCCTACCCCTACCCCCCACCCCTGGCCCTGCCCCTGAGTCAATTGACATCCCCCCGTTATCTCTTCCTGCTGTGGGCATGGCTCGCAAAGGCATCCTGCTCCTGAACCTCGGTTCGCCGAAAAGCACCTCGGTGCCCCATGTCCGCGAGTATCTCCGCGAGTTCCTCGGCGACGAGCGCGTGATCGATTATCCCGCCGTCTTCCGCTTCGCCCTGCTCGAAGGCATCGTCCTGCGCACCCGCCCGAAGAAGTCCGCCGCCGCCTACGAGACCGTCTGGACCCCGGAAGGCGCCCCGTTGCTCGTCACCACCGAGAAGCTCCGCAAGAAGCTCGAAGCCGCCACCGGCCTGCCGGTCATCACCGGCATGCGCTACGGCACGCCCTCGTGCGCCGAAGCGGTCCAGGAAGTCCTCAAGCACGGCATCGACGACCTGTTCGTCATGCCGCAGTATCCGCACTACGCGATGTCGTCCTATGAGACCGTCGTGGTGAAGATCCAGGAGGAGCTCGCCCGCCTCGCGCCGAACCTGAAGTATCACGTCCTGCAGCCGTACTTCAACGACCCGGCCTACATCGACTGCCTCGTGGAGTCCGCCAAGCCCTGGCTCAGCAAGCCCTTCGACAAGATCCTCTTCTCCTACCACGGCGTGCCGGAGCGCCACCTGCGCAAGGGCGACGCCTCCAAGGCCCACTGCACCAAGGTCAAGGACTGCTGCCTGCAGGCCAGCCCTTCGCACGCCAACTGCTACAAGCACCAGTGCGTGCAGACCACCCTGCTCTTCGCCAAGCGTGCGGGCCTTTCGCCCGACCAGTTCGAGATGTCCTTCCAGTCGCGCTTCGGGCCGGAGAAGTGGGTCCCGCCCTACACCGACGAGCGCTTCGAAGCCCTGCCGTCCGAAGGCGTGAAGAACCTCCTCGTGATGTGCCCGGCCTTCACCGCGGACTGCCTCGAGACCATCGAGGAGATCAGCGAAGAAGGTAAGGAAGACTTCCTGCACGCCGGCGGCGAATCCTTCGAACAGATTCCCTGCCTCAACGACCAGGACGTCTACGTGAAGTATCTCGCCGACCGCGCCGCGAAGTGGACGCCGAATCACGTTTAAGACAGATTAGGGCTAGGGCCGGGGACAGGGCTAGGGCTAGTTTTAATTTCCCGGAACAGACCAAAGAGTAGAAACAGGTTGGAAGATACGTCCCCTAAGGGAGTACCGAAGTATTTTTACTGGCCCTGGCCCTCTAATCAGCCTTTAACCACCGTCTCCACCACCGCCTGGAAGGTCTCGATGCGGGCCTGGGGCGTGATGCCGTGGCCGAGGTTGAAGATATGACCGGGGTCGCCGGCGTTGTCGGCGAGGACGGCCTGGGTCGCGGCGGCCGCGGCGGCGGGTTCGCCGGTCATGAACTCGGGGTCGAGATTGCCCTGCAGGCAGATCGGACGGCCGGCGAGCTTACGCACCTGCGAGAGCGGCATGGTCCAGTCGACGCCGAGGCACGGCACGCCGGTCTGCGCGAGCGCGGCGGCCTGCGGCGACTTGCCCTTGGCGTAAAGGATGACGGGCGCGCCGGCGGGGAGGCGTTCGAGCACCGCGCGGATGTAGCGGAGCGAGAACTCCTCGTAGTCGGCGCCGGTGAGCGCGGCGGCCCAGCTGTCGAAGATCTGGATGGCGTCGGCGCCGGCGGCGAACTGGCGCGTGAGATACTGCGCGACGGCGTCGGTCAGGATCTCGAGGATGCGGTGCATCATCTTCGGGTCCGTCTTGAGGAGCGCCTTGGTCTTGGGGAAATCTTCGGAGCCGCCGCCTTCGACGAGATAGCAGGCGAGCGTCCAGGGCGAACCGGCGAAGCCGAGCAGGGTCTTGTTCAAGCCGAGTTCCTTACGGAGGAGCGCCAAGGCGTCGTAGACGTACTGCAGGCGGTCGGCCGAGCCTTCGAGCTTCAGCGTGGCGACGTCGGCCGAAGAGGAAAGCTCACGTTCCATGGCGATGCCGCCTTCGTCGCGGAAACGGTAGCCGACGCCCAGGGCTTCGGGGATGACGAGGATATCCGAGAACAGGATGGCGGCGTCGAGCTGCGGGAAACGGCGGAGCGGCTGGAGCGTGACCTCGACCGCGAGGTCGGGCGTACGGACCATCGTGACGAAATCCGACTTGGCCTTGAGGGCGCGGAATTCCGGCAGGTCACGGCCGGCCTGACGCATGATCCAGACCGGCGCCCGGACATGGGGCTGTCGGCGGAGGGCGGCGAGGAAGCGGTCGCGGGAGTTCATCAGGACCCTTTGAGCCAATCCTGAGGTTTCAGATAATGCGAGAGCAGACGTTCTTCCGGGCTGCCGGAGGCGGGCTGGTGGCCGTAACGCCACTGCACGCGGGGCGGGAGGGACATCAGGATCGACTCGGTCCGGCC
>SXGQ01716038.1_pt1 | contig 26239 bp, 22 predicted proteins | sample 3178371 | NCBI WGS metagenome assembly SXGQ01 (sample SAMN11356859, study PRJNA531348) | freshwater metagenome | isolation source: freshwater sample F1-20 | place: China: Fuxian Lake, Yuxi | collected 2017-12-25 | reverse complement strand
TGAGGTTTTACAAAGTGGACTTTATAACCTAAGCGTTTCTGTGCAGTGGAAAAACACCGATTCGCAAGCGCACACAGCGTGGACTTGGTTAAAAAAGAACACAACAGATATAGCAGGCACGGGTCATCAATTCACAGTACCCTCCAAGCACGGAGCAACAGACGGGCATTTAATTGCTTCTGCCAATTTCTGTGTGGATTTACTCGCTGAGCAATACGTTTCTGTATACGCAGCGGTTAGTAACGTGGCTGTGTCTATGGAAGCCTATGCAGCGATTACCTCACCTTTTGCTATGCCTTCCATCCCGTCTTGCGTAGCGACTCTTACTTTTGTGAGCGCGGTGTGAAGAGCAAACAAAACATCGTCAAAGAAACTGTTGGTCAACGCCATGGACTACGTTGAAATAATGTGGCACGTTAACGATTCTAATGTCAAACTAGAGCATCTTGCAGCCGGTACTAGGCTTACTCGGCCAGCAACCCCCTCGACGATTTGCACAGTCAACTTCGTGAGCAACGTCCCATGACGCCCGACGAGATCCTTGAGATCGACGCCAAGAAAAACAAGCCAAAGGGAACGACGGCGGGGCAGTCGCGTTTTCGTATCAATCGCTGGTTCGAGAGTGGCGGTCAGCTAGTTCAGGACAACAAGACACTTTTCTTGTTTGTTAGCAACGGCAAAGGTGAAGTAGAGGTTCACACCTATACCGCTGATAACCCAGAAGGCTACGCAAACAGTCTTGGTGTATTTGCGAGACTCATGAAAGGGGTCGGGGCCAAAGAGTTGGTTACAGCGTTCAGTAACCGGCCAAAGTTGCAACAGTTCCTTCAAGGGCTGGCAGACAAGCTCGGCATACCTTGTGATATTCAAGACTACGGTACGCATACGTTTTTGCGTGCATACCTTCAGGATTAAGAATGTCTGACGCTTATGACTACCTGTTTGGTGGCGGTCTCGAAGATGACGTTCGAGGCATGGGCCGCAAGCTTGAGGACGATGTAAAAACACTTGGCCGTCTTGTTGACGACAGTATTCTACAGCCTGTTGTGTCGAACGTTGAGCGGCTAGCAAGCGATCCAAAGATGTTGGCCGCTATTGCGGTGAATGTTGCCTTCCCCGGACTTGGAGCGGCTATCGGAAGCTCTATCCTTGGCACCGCGTTTGCCACCGCACATGCTACGGCTGCGGCAATATTTGGCAACACGCTCCTTAACACCGCGCTAAACGGGGGCAACATCAAAGCTGGGCTGATCTCTGCGGTCGGCGGCGAAATTGGCAAACTTGGCGCAGGAGAAATGGCAAAATTTGCCAAAGCAGCAGAATACGGCGAAACCTTTGGCAAGGCACTCGCTGCTGGCACAGAAGGAGCTATTCGCTCCGGGGCGTCGGCTCTCATACAAGGCCAAGACCCATTTGAGGCCATGCTGAAAGGCGGTCTTACAGCAGGTTTATCAACCGCAGTTCTTACCGAAGTAAGCACCGCTTTCAAAGACACCCCCGGACTCTCGGCGTTGGATTCTCAGGATCCGCTTGCACGAGCGGCCCGTGCTGCTATTGGGGCAGCGGCAGCAGGGGAGAGTGGCGCCAAAGCGTTTGTTCAAAGTGGCTTTGGGTCATTGATATCACTAGGCGTAGATTACTTTGACGGTCTAATAGAAAACGATCAAGACGCTGCGATGATTGCGGCGGGTAATGAGCTTAAGGGAGCTAGAGCAAAACTTGATGAACAGTTTGCTGGGATGCCAACGAATCTTGCTGATCTTTCCCCACTTGAAGCAAGAGACATGATTTTCACCCCTTATCAGGACAGAACCCCAGAATTACAAGAATCAAGGATGCAAAGATACGAGGCGTACTTCAATAGCAAAGATCCGTATAACACAAAAAAATACGGTCAATATGCAATTGAAATATCAAAGCTAAACTATAACAAAGACGTAGCCAAGGCTTATTATCATGACATTCAGGTGAACTTTGACCCTGAAAACAAGTCTTCATATCAAAACATTATGCAGAGTATGATTGATGAGTATCCAGATTATGCTAAACGAGGGCTGCAACAACAATGGCAAAATAGGTATGACATATATAAGCAGCTTGCACAGGGGCGAATCAACATATTTAATGAAGCGTGGGACAAATACCAAAGGCAAGTCGAAAAAGTAAATGACTTGGCGCAAACCACAATCAAACCGTTAGAAGAACAATACAATACGTCACTGAAGACATTTGAAGATAAGGTTGGAAAGTTTCAAGAGCAAGAAGCGGTTAATACATCGCTACTGCTTAGCACAGTTGACGACGTAACTAGAATAAAAACGATTTATAAAGAGGCGCGCGGACAAGAACTGAAGGATGAAGATCTTGCTAATTACATGCCCAAGATCACAAGGACAGATATTAGCCCTCCTGACCCGGAAGCATTGACGCGGCTAATTGAAGAGCGAGATGTTAAGCGGTTGAACCCGTACTTTGACGCTGAAATTTATGTCAAGGTTAACGACCTTAAGACAACTAACCCGTTCAAAGACTACTTAGATCGCGGCTGGAAGGAAGGGTTGACGGCATCTAGGGGTGATCTTAGTTTCCGTATTGCAGAACAGAAAGGGCGCCTTCTTAACCAAGTTGCGGACGCTGCGGGGTTGGCAGGGTCTGCCCAATTGCCAGTTGATGTTGTGCAGCAAATTAGTAACTCGTTAGACGAGCGCAACGGCACGGATCTTGGTAAGTGGCAAGAGCAACAGCTTAAATCGTGGGACGACATCAAAGGATTGAAGTTCGTAGATCCTGTGATGCTTCGCAGCAATGATCTAAAGATTGACGTTCGCGGGGTTGGACTCGTTATTGGTTCAGAAGACGCCTCTCAGGGCACGCTTCGTCAGGGTCTTAAAACAGAAATAGAACGCGCTGGCGGTGCAGGACTGAAAGAACTTGGGGCGCAGTTTAGTCCGACGCTCCGACTTGGCACGGCACAAGAACAACTTGACGGTCGTGGTCAGACGTTAACCTTGCCGAACGGTCAGCGCGTGTTTGTCGTTGACGACAGCGATAGTCCTATCATTGAAGGCAAACCCGCCGGGGCTTTAGAAGTAGTACAGGGGATTCAAAAGAGTCCGTTAGTTCCAGATTCTGTCAAGAAGTCTATTGAAGATATCCTGTATAGCATTCAGACAAGAGAGTCAAATCTTCCAAAAGTAATCCCAGAATTTATCAAAGATGCGTGGGATCAAACGCAAACTGCCCAAGGTGTTGGGATCAAGGCGTTTGGCAACATCATCCAATCGTTTAACGGTTTAGTTTCACTTGCGGGAATCAATCCAAAGACTACGCCTGTTGGCAAATTTGCCGAGTCGATGATTGATCTTGGGAAGGCTAAGACATCAGAGGAGTATCGTTCGGCGGTCGAGGCGATGGAAACCAATCTTGCCGGGGCCAAGGGCATGGCAGGAGCGGCGAAAGCAATTTGGCAAAACGTCAAGAACACCCCAGTAGAGTTCCTATCTGAAGTTGTTATCTCGGAAGGACTGCACGAGTTCGTCCCCCTTCTTATTGGAGGCGGGGCGACGACGTTTGCAAGAGGTCTTGCACTTGCGCGCGGCATGGGAACGACCGCTGCACAAAGGATTGGAACTAGGACCGGCCTTGCTGCTGCCGGTGTATCCGATATTGCAGAAAGCGCAGGCGGATCTGCTGCGGGCGCGTTTGAACAGGCTTATGAAATAGCGACTAAGCAGCTTGGCAAATCCGAAGCGGAGGCGACGCAGATTGCGCTAGACGTTGCCGCGCGCTCCGGGGCGTTTTCTGCGTTGGTCACTGCAACAACTCTTGGCCTCGGCGGTGCGGCGCTAGAGAAAGCGATCCTTGGAGGATCCGGCAAAGGAGCGTTTGCAGGTGCTTTAGATGAGATTGGTTCAGCGGTAAAGCTTGGAACTAAGATTACGATTAAAGAAGGTGTCGCAGAAGGCGGGGAAGAAGGATTAACGACCGCGTTTACAGAAGGTCAGTTGTACAAACTCGACCCAAATCGTGATGTCGCAGCAAACATTGCCAGTTCCGCAATCCTTGGGGCGATAGCCGGTGGAGGTATATCTGGTGGCGCATACGGCTTTAGCGCGGGCCGGGATATTGTTTCAAACGTACTGAGCACTAACCCGCAAGTACGTCAGGTCATTGATAACGCGCCTGATGCCGCGACAGCAGAACGTGATCTTGGGGCCTTGGGCGTTCCGCAACAGACAAACGCCAACCTGCTAAACGATAGATTCGATACTGAGTATGTTAGTTCACAGGAAGCGTATAACGCGCTGCGTTCAGATCCGAACTTCACACCTACTGAGGCGGACGTAAGCCAGTTTGTTGGTAAGCGCCCAGAAGCAGATCTATCTTCTGAAGTAGCAAAGTATATCGACCCCAAAGTGGTTGATGAGATCGAGGCGCGCGCAGCATTCCGTGAAATCGGGGTAGAGAATCCAACACAGGAAGAGATTGCCAAGTACGTCGGCCAGAATCCTGAGCTAGATACGATTAGGACGATTCAGTCTGTTATAGGTCCGCAGGCAACCACACGGTCAGAAGCGGAAGCTTTGTTTAAGCAGCAAGGGTATACACCCACACCGGAAGAGATTGGGCAGTTTACTGGCCGGATTTCAGACGACAAAGCCAAGACAGATATCGGAACTTACATCGCTCCAAGACAGGTTACACAGCAAGAAGTTATTGATGAACTGTCTCGCCTTGGATATACGGCCAAGCGCCGTCCTACGTCTGCGGACGTGACCGCCGCGCAGGACATCGCACAGGGCCGTGCGGCGTACAACCCCATCTACGACTATGACGGCAGCGGGAAAGTTACTTTGGCAGATGTCCTTGAACTGACTAAGGCGTCGCAGGGTCGCACAACCATCCAGCCAGCAGCATCGACGCCTTGGGGCGCAGACGAAGTATCTCAGTTTGTCAGGACTGGTCAGAACGTATCGCAAGAAGATGTGATGCGCGAGGTGGCAAATTTTGCCAATCCGCGTGTTGTCACGGTGGATGAGGTCAAGCGGGCAGCAGCGGCAGAGGGGTATACGCTATCCGATGAGGACGCGCGGAAGCTTGCCGGTCAAAAGGACGAGGCTACTGCGCTTCAGCAGATCCGTTCGACATACGACCCACTATCCGTTACAGCCGAGGAAGCCCGCGCAGCGTTCCAAGCGCAAGGCTATACGCCGACAGACGAGGAGTTAAACAAGTACGTCGGCATGAAGACTGAAACGTCTACGCTGGCGGATATCGCAAGCTTTGCCAATCCGCGAGCGGTCACTAGGGCAGAGGCCGAGCAGTTCTTTAGCGATCTTGGGTATACGCCGTCGCAAGAAGAGCTTGCGCAGTTTATTAGTCAGGCCGATCAGCAAGGCGTTCTATCCGCTGTACGTTCGTATGTTGACCCGCGTCAGGTTACCCAAGCCGAAGCAGAGAAAGCTTTCAAGGATCTTGGATACACGCCGACCAAAGACGAGCTAAGTCAGTTCGTCAAACAAGGAACGGATATACAGCAAACGCAAGTTCTCAATCTGCTTAATGAATATGTTGGGCCGAGGCAGGTTACGGCAGAAGAAGTTCGAGCGGCGTACTCTGTCCTTGGATTCCCCGAACCATTGGACGCGGATGTCAATAAGCTTGTTGGTCAGTATGCCCAGTCAGAACTGGCAGGCAAGGCTCAGGCTGCACTACCTACTGCGACGTACAACAAACTGACAAAAACTGTCACTGATGCTTTGGCGGGCGTAAAGATTCCTGAGTCTATTACCAAGAAAGATGTCACGGACGCAGTTTCTGCGTACATGACAGCTAACCCCGGATTGGATTCGCAAGATGTAGCAGACGCAATTGCGAACTACATGAAGATCAATCCGCAGCTTACAAAAACGGATCTATCAACCGCTATCACTACGGCGACTGCCAACTTTGCTACTAAGACCGACATTGAAACCGCTATTTCTGGCATTAAGTTCCCGGCTGGCATTAGCAAGGAGGATGTGAGCGCAGCGATCACGGATTACATGGCAAAGAATCCGGGGCTTAATACCAAAGACGTTGCAGCCACTATCGCTCAGTACATGAAGGACAATCCGCCGGTTACAAAGACGGATATATCTTCGGCAATAACTGCTGCTACCAAAGACTTCGCAACCAAGCAAGACATCACGACCGCGATCTCTGGCATCGAGTTCCCAGAAAGCGTCACGAAAGAAGAAGCGGAAGAAATTGTCCTTCGTGTATTGAGAGAAAACCCCGGTATTACGCCTGCACAAGTTAAGACTGTTGTTGAGTCTGCTCTTGACGCTCTACCGGATTACGCCACGCCCGAGGATGTTAATCTGGCGGTCACGGGAAGAGTTGGCAAACCTTCTGTCAAAGATGACCCCGCGACACCAGAGAATGAAGCCCAGCCAGCCACTGGATTGTATGCCCAGATTGAAAAGTCTGAGCAGGACCGCATCGCGACCGATAGGCGTATCGCGGAAATACTTGGCACGCCAGCAGTTCAAGACGATCCGGCTACTTCGGAGGATGAGTCCAAAGACGCCACAGGTCTATTTAAGACTATTGGCGGGACTCAGGCGGATCTTGTTAAAGCCCGAGACAGTATTCTTGAGACGCTTCAGGAATACGAAGACGCGGGGATCGAGCGCGACGCAGCGTTAGATCTAGCGTTCCGTGATGTCGTTGGAAAACCTGCGGTTAAAGATGACCCAGCAACTCCGCAGAACGAAGCCTCCCCGGCTACGGGCATCTACGCGGAACTGGAAAGAACCGGCGCAGATATTACCCGCGAGTTTGGCGAAGACATCGCAGGGCTTGCAGACATCCTTGGAACCCCGGAAAGGGTTGATGCTCAAGGAAAAGTAATCCCTGCTACGGGAATCTATGCGCGCGTCGGTCAAGCGGAGACAGCGTTTACGACCAACTTGCAGAATGCTCAGGACGCCATCCTTGAGCAAATGCAGTTGTATGAAGACGCTGGCGTCGATAGAGATGAGGCGCTGGATCTCGCGATTGGCAAAGTTGCCAAGGATCTGGGCACCACCGCTAAGACGCTGACCGATCAAATAACAGGCGTTCAGCAGTTGGTAGGCCGTCCACAGGTTGAGCCGACGCAAGCGGATCTGGACTACCTTACCCAAGCCCTTCAGCAAGGCACGACTCCAGACCTTACCTACGATGTCACGGGCGACAAGAAGGTTGACGAGCAGGATAGGATCGCTCTGTACAATTACATTATGCGGGTGCCCGGCGAGCCACCTGCGGATGCGCCTGCCGGAACTCCGGGCGCGCTCCCAACGTTTGCGCCATCTTTGGAGTCACGCTGGGCACCGACCGGTATTTACGGCGCTTTGGCAAGACAGCAGCAAGAACTTGTCAGACAAGAAGAAGAAACGAGAAAACAAGCCGCTGCGCAGGCTAAGGCGGGGCTGCGTCAACAGAGGATGGGGCAATTCATGAACATCCTTGGGCAGGCTCCAGATTTGCTGAGCCAACAAGTCCAAGTTAAAGCGCCAGATCCGGCCAGAATTGGGTACATTTACGACTGGTCCAGCATTTTTTCCACGCCCAGTCAACAGGCTATGTTTGCCAGCCCGTTCGCAGAAGGCGGAACGGTTGATGAAGACGAGCTAATTCGCTATTTGCGAGGCTGATATGAAGCGATTTGAATACGGCGGCGAAGTTGATACATCCTATGACTCATCGGATGTTGGGGGTTACGGTTCTGGGCTAGATTTCAGCACATACGATCTTACTGGCGGCGACGTATACGACATCCCGCAGTCAGATATCGACGCTTTGATGAATCTAGGTGGCACGCCAGAAGAACAAAAGGAAACCAGAAATACGCTGGAAAACTTAATTGCGCGCGCCGGTTCTGGGATCATGAAGCTGTTCCAGAACAAAGAAGGCAATCTTGACTGGAAGAAGGTTGCAACCGTTGGCGGGGGTGTTTTGGGTTTGATTAACGCCATGCGGGGTGGTAGTCAGCAACAGCAACCGGCATCCTATAAGGGTGGAATCCCAAAGTACGAAGCAGTCCGTCAACAGGTGCAGACTCCGTATGACGCAACCCGCCGCCCCGGCAGTATGGCCCGCAGATACTTCACAGACGTAGCCTACGCCCCAGAATCGGGCGTTCAAGCAGCAAGGGAAGCCGCAGCATCAGAGGCGAAGCAACTTCAAGAAGCAAACAAAGCCGCCCAAGAAGCTATGCGGCAAACCGATGAAAAGCCTGCCGAAGGATTGCGTTACGGCGGGATAGCGGCACTTGCTAAAGGGCGGTATCTTCGTGGGGAAACGGACGGTATGGAAGACAAGGTTCCTGCTCACATCGAAGGCCGTCAACCTGCTGCGCTGAGTCACGGCGAGTTTGTGATCCCGGCGGATGTTGTATCTCATCTTGGGAATGGCAACTCTGATGCGGGAGCCAAGAGGCTATACAACATGATGGACCGGATTAGGAAAGCTAGGACCGGTACCGAGAAACAGGGCAAACAAATCAGCCCCAACAAATATCTTCCTGTGTGAGGACAAGATGGCAACTGCACCAGTACGTGGTGGAACTCCGGCAAATCAATTAGTCGGAGGGGCTGAGTCCCTTTCTAACTGGGCAGGGCCGTATGTCACGGAAATGCTTGGTCGAGGGCAGGCACTAGCAAGTCAGCCGTATCAAGCGTATCAAGGTCAGCTTACCGCTGGGCCGTCTGCCTTGCAGCAGCAGGCGTTCAAAGGTATTGCGGGACTTACGATCCCGACCGGCGAACAGACTAGCTACACGCCTCAGTCGTTTTCTGCGGATATGGCTCAGCAGTATATGAGTCCGTACCTTCAGGCGTCCCTTCAGCCACAGATTGACGAAGCTCGTCGGCAATCACAAATTCAAAACCTAGCCAATCGTACTGCGGCTACTCGGGCAGGTGCGTTTGGTGGTGGCCGTGGAGCGCTCATGGAAGCTGAGTCGCAACGTAGTTTGGCATCCAATCTCGCCAATATTACGGGTCAGGGCTATCAACAAGCCTTTCAACAAGCGCAACAACAGTTCAATACCGAACAACAGCGCCAACAAACGGCGGCGCAACAGGCGCAGCAGTATGGGTTAGCGGCGCTGTCTCGTCAGGCAGAAATGGGTGGTCTACAGCGGGGTATCGAACAAGAAGGTATCCAAGCAGACATCAAACAGTTTGAAGAAGAACGACTCTACCCGTATAAGCAAACCCAGTATATGCAGAGCCTTCTCCAAGGGCTACCTATCGCGGCGCAGTCATATAGCTATTCGCAGCCCAGCGCCTTGGCGCAGATTTTGGGTAGCGCAGAAGGTATTCAAAAACTTTACGGCATTCTCTTCCCAGAGGGTTGAAGATGATTACCCAAGACGTTCAGCAACGGATTGATGCCTATCGTGGGAATCCACAGGCATTGATGCAGCGGTATCAACAAAGTCAGCAACTGATTGACCTTCTAGCGTTACAGAAAATCAAATCAGAAAAAGAGGCCGCTGCGCGAGAGATGCAACTCAAAATGGCGCAGGCTCAGCCTGATATGCCTACGGTTGCCGAACAGCGGGAACAAGAGGTTATGGATTTGACCCGCCAAGAGGTTGCCCAGCGTGTGGGTCAAACTGCTCAGCAGCAGGCACAGCAACAGCAAAAGGCTATGCAGCAAATGCTGAGCGGTATCGCCCGAGCGCCCGGTGCTCAGGCTGCGATGACCCCACAGGCAATGGCTGCTGGTGGAATTGTTGCGTTTCAAGCAGGTGGCGAAACGGAAGAAGGTCTGACCGAAGAAGAGCGTCAACGTATTCGGGATTTTGAGGCAGATGAGACCCGGCGTTTGATGCGTCGGTATCCGCGTCCGGAACCGAGAACGTTGGCAGAACGTCAGGATCGTTTACGGGAAGAGAAAGGATCTATCTACAGCCGGTATTTTGGGATGACGCCTTCCGAGCGTGAACGAGCCAAGATGCTTGAACGTGGATTGCCAGAGGTATTGGAAAGACAAAGGTCTATTCCTTCTGCTATTCCTCCGGCCATTGAGAGAGCGCGGGCTGGGCTTGAGGCGCTTCGCGGTCAAGGTTCGTTTGAAGAATACGCACGCCAAGCCTCTCAACAACCAAGAGCGGAATTGCAGCCCGGAGTCGAGGATCGTCGCGAAGAAGAGGCGCTTCGGTTCCCCGGCGCTCCCGGAGGTGGTCCTGCGCGTGGCGCTCCGGCAGGCGGTTTGCCCACGGTTCCAACACCGAGGATGACATTACCTCCAGCGCGAGACCAAGGTCTTGCGGGGTTAATTCAACAAGCCGGTCAGCCCGCAAGAGCAAGTGACTCCCCGCTTGGCACAGCGGTCGAGACGGCAATCCTTGCTGATCTTGGGACGGATATTGCCGCAGCGGGGAGGCGTCGCAGGGATGAGGCTGCTGGGTTTATTGGTTACCCCGAAGCAGAGCGCAAAGCTATTCTTGACAGGATGGCGCAGCTAGAGCGATTGGATGAAGAACGCTTTGGCTCTGAAGCTAGGCGTCGCCGTGCCTTTGAGGACTTTGTTGCCGGGGCGATGTCATCCTCTACCCTTGCGGGATCGCTAGGTGCTGGCGCGGGTGCTGTCACCGCAGGCGGTCGTGCGCTCGAAGAGGAGCAGCGTAAGGCGCTTCAGGGGCAGCTTGAGCGTCGTCGCGGGTTCATGGAAAAAGAACGTGAACTGCGCGAAAGAATCTATGGCGCTGGCCTTGGCGAAGAGAAGGAACGTGAAGCCACTCGTCGAGGTGCAATCACAGCAGGCGGGACGCTTGAGCAACAACGTCAACAGGGGGCTGATGCTGCGGCAAATCGTGCCAATCAGCTTATGGTGGCTGGAATCAATCGCGAATCTGCGGAACGGATTGCTCAGTTTCAGGCTGATGCTCAGCTTGAAAACGCAAAAGCTACTCGTGAACTTACTCGCGAGCAGGCGACCGCAAGGATTTCTGCCAATCTTGAGAAAGCTGAACGCGATGCGCTGGAGCATCTCTATCGTCGTAGCCCAGAAGGCGAGGCTTATACTGCTCTGATGAAACAGAAAGCAGAACCCGGTGGACTGATGAAGGGTAAAGAAGGTGAGCTTGCTAGGCTTGCGGCGACTCTGCGTCAGGCTGAAGATAAGATCCGCAAAGACTTCACTCTTCAGCGTAGCCAGTACGGAATCACCGGCGGGTTTGAGCTTGTTGGCGTCAAGTAACTGAGGTAGAAATGCCTATCTACTCTGTCAGAGGCCCAGACGGGCGGATCTACGACATCAAAGGCCCGGAAGGCGCGACAGAGCAGCAGATACTGAATGCTGCGCGCGGGTTCTATGCCCAGCAACAAAGGGAGGAACTCTACCGCCCAGAGCCTGTAGCACCGCCACAACCAGAGCCGCCGTCCACAAAGAGGACGACGACAGAGGCGTTGGTACAAGATCCTGCTGCGTCGTTAGTGTCTGGAATCGGCAAACTAGCGCAGTTTCCCGGTCAGCTTTATGGATTGGTATCCGGAGATATGGATACCGTTCTATCAAAGCCCGGTCGTGCGATTGAAGAATTTGGTCAGCGCATGAAGAGTTCCGGTCTTGTGGCGCGGGAGCAGGAGCGCGCAAGAAAGATTCAAGAGGCGGAAGAGCAAAGCGGGCAGATGTCTGCGTTTGGTACGGCGCTGAAGGAAACCGTCACTGATCCGGCGCTGTTGCCGAGCTTCCTCATAGAACAGGCTCCAAACTTGATTCCTGCGTTGGCGATGACCAAAGCAGCGAAAGGTCTAGCACTAGCCAAAGCAGCAAGTGCGGGCGTCGCTAAAGACGAAGCAGAAAGAATTGCCAGCCGCGCTGGAGTAAAAGCTGCCCTAGCTACCGCCGCCGTCCAACAGGGTGCGGACATTGGTGCTGGCGCATACGAACAGATCTATGACGTTCTAGTTAAGCAAGGTTTGTCCAAAGAAGACGCTGCCGTTGAGGCAATCAATAGCGCCCGTGCTGCCGGTGCATCCGGAGCCGTGATAAGCCTCCTGTCGCAAAAGCTCCCCGGCGCTCAGGCGTTTGAGCGTGCTATTGCTGGAGTGCCCGGTGCGGGGAGCCGAGCGGGGCTTATCGGGCGAGGGATTGTTGGCGAGTCTGCGCAAGAGATTGTAGAAGAAACAGGCGGTCGGTTTACGCAGAACATCGCCCTTCGAGACTTCGCCCCTGAGACTTCGCTTACTGCTGGCCTTGGTGAAGCCGCCGCTATGGCGACTATCGGTGGCGGTACGTTAGGTGGCATTTCCGGCGCGTTAAGACGCCGCGAAGAACCTACCCCGCCTGAACCGAAGGTTGAGCCTGTTCAAGAGCCTCTGAAGCTAGAACCACCTCCAATTAGTGCAGCGCCGCCTGAGCCTCCGAAGGTAGAACCTGTACCTCCGAAGGTTGAGCCTGTTGCAACAGAGCCAAAGGTCGAACCTGTAGCACCTGTTAAGCCTCCGGAATTCACTGGTTATGAAACCGGATTACCCGAAGAGTCGAAGGATATCTTTGAGGTTTTACAGAACCGTAATCGGTCTACGCCAGCGTCAATTAAGCAGATGCAGGGCATCGCATCTGATCCGGACTACGGTCGTCTAAAGGTTTCCCCGGACTTTGCAGCGGGCGCGCCGGTTGTTATTTCTGACACCGTGATTGACGAACCCCGCATGGGGCGGATCGATACGATGACGGCATCAGACGGGAGAAAGATCCCCGTCAGGTACGCCGTAATCGAGGCGGAAAGTCTTTTACCGTCTCACACCGCTGACGGTAGAACAAACTCTCAATACGGAGATATGTCCGTCGAGGCTATCCGTGCCGTAGCAGGCAATGGTCGGATCGCTGGTCTACAGGCGGCGTATGGAAAGGGTACGGCAGAGAACTACAAAAACTCTCTGCTCCAAGATTTAGAGCACGGTATCGGTCGAGAAGTTATTGAAGGTATGACCAATCCTGTGCTGGTTCGGGTGATGCCAAAGTCATATGTCACTCCGAATATCGGTGACATCTCGAACGTATCAGGAACCCTCCGACTAAATCCTGTCGAGACAGCAAAGAACGATCTCAAGAGGATTGACCTTGCCGGGATCGACTTTAATGAAGACGGCACCTTCAACGATGCGTCACTGATGCAGTTCGTTCAGGGTATGCCTATCGACGAACAAGGTGAGTTGCTAGACGATAAAGGACGGCCTAACTCGAAGGCAATTGATCGTCTTAATAACGCAATCTTTCTAAAGGCATACAACAGCGACGCACTGATTGATCTCTACGCCCAAGCCGCAGATCCAGAAGCAAAACTAGTCCTGTCTGCGTTAGCGCGTGCCGCCTCGAAGGTGTCCCGCCTCGAAGGTGGAGGCGAGTACGACATCCGTAAAAACATCATCGATGCCGCAGAACAAGCGGTGAATGCCAAGAGGCAAGGGGTCGCACTGGCAAAATTTGCCGCGCAGCGTGACATCAGTATCGACGACAACACTTACGCGATCATGCAGATGATGGCCGAGAACAGTCGGTCAGGTAAGCGCATGGGGGAGTTGCTGGGAGAGTTGGCGGATAAAGCTTTTGAGCAGACGCAAGTCGAGCCGGATATGTTCGGTGATGCCCCGAAGCTTCCGCTTGCCGAGGTCTTTAAGACGATCAAGGTTGAGCCGTCAGAGCCGAAGCCGCCCAAACCTGCGGAGCCTAAGAAGCCCAAGGTAGAGCTTAAGCCCGAGTCCTTTGAAATCTCTACTCCTATGGAGGACATCGCCAAAGAGATCAGCGGTATGTCGATGGTCCAGCTATCGCAGTGGGCTGTTAATAACGCGCCGAATGACTACCTTAAGCAGTTGATGAAGAAGGTTGATAACAAGATCCTTGCGTATAACAAAGAGGGGATTTTTACCGAACCTGTCAAAGTCATCAATGGCAAGAACAGCCTCTCTGGTTGGCGCGGAAGGGCAGAGTATGCGTACAGTCCGCTAGGCTTAAGCAGGCGTGTCAAGTTCAAAGGTGTTGGCCCATCAGGCAAAGCGCATTCAAAAACCGGCACCCGATACTCGGTCATTGCACACGAGTTGCTGCATACCGTTACACATTTAGAACTCACCATCAATCCAGATGGTGCTTTAGCTAAAGAGCTTTCGCAGCTTGCAAAGATCGCCAGAAAACAATTTGAACTAGAGCTTAAGAAAACGACAGATCAGCATCCTATTGTGTCAATCGTTGGGACTACAAATGCAAGGATGAACTATGTCTTTGAGCCTGCCGAGCTTATAACGTGGGGCCTAACCAAGCCTCCGGTCGTCGATTTCTTATCAAAGATCAAGTACAAAGACACCAACGTTTTCAGTGCAATCATTGATGCGCTTCGTGACTTCCTTGGATTAGATCAGAAGTACGAGAGCGTTCTGGAAGCGATTGCCAGAGTGTCGGAAAACATTATCGACACGCCTATGGATCAGATTGAGCAACAGTTAGCAGCCAAAGGTATACCGCTTCAACCGCTTCCCAAGCAAGCGAAGAGACCAGAGATTGTAACGACAGAGGGTGCAGAAGAAGTCCCGATTAAACAGACCATCGCCAAAGGCAAGGCGGCGGTTTCTGCTGCGCTACAGAAGCGTCGTATCCCTGCGGAGTCCATGAAAGATATGGATCCAGAGATCATTGCGCTTGCTCAGCCAATCTTCTTCCCTCAGCACAAGACCATCCTTGATCGTTTAGATGCCATGCGGGACGGCTTCTGGAAGAAGCTTGCTCAGGGTATTGCAGATGAGTATCGAACGATCAAAGAGTACAGCGAAGAAGCGTATATGCTTGCCCGCCTTTCAAAGTCGTTCGACGGGGCGCTGGAAGGTTTGCTCTTCCACGGACATATCTTCGATGACGGTGGTGCGTTAAACATCAAGAAGAACACCACAGGCATGATTGAGGCCATGAAGCCGCTTGGCAACGAGGTGGATCGCTATCAGATGTGGATCGCTTTGAACCGTGAAGCAAACCTTCCCGATGAGAAGCGTTCCAAGATCGAGAACATGGATGAGCTTGTAGCCCGGCGCAGCGAGTTCTCTGAAGGAACGGTAAACGGCCGTCCCCGCATCGAGGTTTATAACGAAGTACGCGAGAAACTAAACGCCCTGAATCGTTCAGTGCTAACGGTTGCCAAAGATAAGGGTCTCATTGAGTCGTCGCAGGATGAGATCAATCGCATCAAGGAAGGTCGTCAGCCTACGCCCAAGGATCGAATGATCTTGTCGGAGCCTATTGAGAAGCGCATCGAACTTCTCAAAGAACAGATGGACGAAATCTCCGACACAGACGCAGACGCAAAAGACCTGCGACAAGTCATCAAAGATCAGCTTGCTCCTCTGCGTCAGCGTTTACGCGAGATCAACAAGGCAGAAAAGTGGTCAGGCGGAGAGCAGGCGCAACTCATCGAGTGGTACACCGATCATCCGGGTGCGTATGAGAGGTTTACTTCCGACATTTGGTACATCCCGTTCTATCGTGAAATGGAAGATGGAGACGTATCGTCTGTTCGCGCTGCGGCGGGTCTGCCTAATCAGAAGTTCTCCAAGGCCCTCGAAGGTGGGGCAAGTCCTTTCGGGGATTTGATGGAAAACGTCTTAAGGAACTGGTCACACATCCTGTCCGCTTCGCTTAAGAACGGTGCGGCGGTCGCCACTATGAAGGCAGCGGAGCCGCTTGGTGGCGTGGAGCCAAACCTCAAGAAACAGTATTACCTAATCGACGGCAAGGCTCACTACCAAAGCAATGATGAGATGGTTGGCGACGGAACCGTTCAGCCTTGGATGACGACAGGAGAAGGCAAGGGCATCGCGAAGGTGATGGTCGATGGCTATCCGATGCACTTCAAGGTCGTAGACCCGATGCTCCTTGAGTCGATCATGTCGATTGGCTACATGGGGCCGAAGTCTAAGTTCTTGGATATCTCAAGGACGCTGAAGAACTGGTTGCAGTTTGGCGTGACGATATCCCCGGTGTTTAGAACGAACAACCTGATTCGAGATTCGATCTCTGCTATGGGCGTTACGGAGCTTAAAAAGAACCCGGTGTTTAACGTACTAACGGGGATCAACAGCGCCAAGCAAGGTGATGATGACTTTATCGCGGCAACTTCTGGCGGTGCAGTATTTAACTTTGGTACTGTCTACGAGGGTGACTCCGCAGAACTGGTGAAGCGTTTGATCGCCAAGGGCGTTCCAGAGAACACGATTCTCACTACGCCAGATCAAGTAAAGCAAGGTCTCAAGCTTGCGTGGGACAAGTATCAGGAGTGGGGCAATCGCATGGAGTCTGCGAACCGCCTCGCCCTGTACAAACAGCTTAGAGAAGAAGGGATGTCCCACCTCGAAGCAACGTATCGGGCGAGAGACCTGCTGGACTTCAGTATGCAGGGCGCATGGGGATCGTGGAGGCTATTGACCCAGACGGTTCCGTTCTTGAATGCACGGGTTCAGGGTCTCTATAAGCTTGGCCGTGACGGGATCGCACCAACTACTCGCGTGTTGTACAACACGATTACAGGTCAGGAGATCAACCAGACAGATCGGCAAAAGGCGATATCGTTCTCCATCGTTACGGGTGCGACAACGTTTGCCACACTAGCTCTGTATCTTGCGTTCATGGGTGATGAAGAATTCCAGAAGCGAGATGACTGGGACCGAGATAACTTCTGGTGGTACAAGCTTCCGGGTATGGAATACGCGCTGCGGGTTCCTAAGCCCTTCGAGATCGGTGCTATTGCGACCCTAGCGGAGAGAACCGTTGAGCAGATCATTGACCAAGGATCCGAGGGTAAGCAGTTCAAGGACAGTCTATCGCGGATGCTGTTTGATACCTTCGCCTTCAACCTGCCGCAGGTTTTCAAGCCCTTAGTGGATCTGTACTCGAACAAGGACTCCTTCACCGGAGCGCCTATTGAGACCGCCGGGATGGAGCGCCTGTCGAAAGCTGAGAGGTACTCAGACAATACGAGCGCGTTGGCAAAGCTTCTCGGTGGTACTGCGAACCTAGCCCTGCCAGAGAAGGCAGAGATCAGTCCTGTGCAGATGGATTACGCGATCAAAGCGTACTTTGGATGGCTAGGTGGGACGATAGCGTGGATGTCGAACTACGCAGTCCAGCCGTTCAAAGACGGAGCCTATCCATCTCAGAAGTGGGTAGACCGAGCAAGCCTTGGGTATCTCAGAGAACTTCCTGCTACACAGAGCCGGTATGTAAATAGTTTCTACGAGTACAACAAGAAATTTTCTCAGGCGCTTGCGGATATGCGTCACTACGCCGAGATCGGCCAAGCTGAAAAGGTTCAGGCGATCCTTGAGGAGAAGGGCGATCAGATCGGCATGGCTAAGTTCTACGACAAGACCTCGAAGAACATGGCGAACATCCGGAGCCAGATCCGAGTCATTACGAATGACCCAGACCTGTCTGCGTCAGAGAAGAAAGAGTCTATCGACCGACTTAAACTGTTGCTGTCGGACTTGGCGCAGCAGGCGGAAGAGGCCCGGAAGGAAATGAAGCGGTAACCTTGTAGTCGTGGAAGACTGATCCTTTGGATGCGTTCCCTACCCTGCAAGGTTTTACCCAGACCTTCTTGTTTTTGACGATTCGCCAATGCCCACGGCGATCATGCGCTCGCGGGCTGGCGTGTGTTCCAATACCCGGAGTTGATGGGCGAATCTGATCAGGAACAGAGATCGTCCGCCAGTCATAAGACAGCGGCTTGCCTTGCGCCTTCTTCCGTCTGTTGGTAAAGGTTTCTTTGGCTTCTAGCTTATAGGCTTTGCGGTCTAGCCGTCTAAGCAGCACATCTATAACGCCTATACAACGTCTCGTCTCCATAGAGATTTCCGATGATCCGCCAAACGCATTCTTAAATCGTTTTGTAAATTTGTTTGATACGTTGTCGTTTCGGTAAATCTGCAACCCATCCGGCCCAAGAAGGTATGCAAACGGCTCAAACAAGATCATCTTGTCAGAGAGGGCAAACCCGCTTACTACAACTCCAGAGTCTTTGCAGATTGCTCGAACGGCAAACTTTTGATGCTCCGTTTGTCCGACGATAGCAATATGCTCAAACGGAAGTTTCATAAGAAACTCTGGATCAACCTCGATAGTGTAGTCACCATCCAATGCCCCGAGATCAAACCAAGTTGGCTTCTGGGGGTCTTGGACCAGAGCAGACATTTCTCTTACAAGCGGCGTCATAGCAGATCCTCATTGCTACTTGGCAAAATTTGCCACTAGGTTTTTAATCGTTTCGTTAAGGGCGGCGAGTTCGTCCATCTTTTTAACGGCCCACATTCTTCGCTGGCCGTGCCAACCCATGACCGGTCCTTGGTGACAGTCCTTACATAGAGCGACTACGGTGTACTGAAGCTTCTGTTCTATGTGATGAGCGTCACTTGGGCCGGGCGCTCCGCAGACGGAGCAGGGCAGGAGCTTAACCTGTTGGATGTGCTCCCGCTCTTTCTGACTAAGGTTGTTATTCACACTTGCTCATCATTCCGGCCACGATCAGCAAACCCATCGATCCTTTGGAGGGCAAGCTGAGTTTCACGGTCTTTTTCGTAGATGATTTCCAACTTTTCGGCGTACCACTTGGCAATATCAAAGTCATCATCCACGAGTGCTTGAATGGCAGACACCTTTAGGTATCCAACATAGTCATCGTCAGAGACGAGTTTGCGGATGTAATCTTCTGGGTTGAGGTTGTCTTCGGTGCTCATAGCTTTGCGTCTCCTAGTTCAATCGTCATATCCGCGTGCCGCTGGGTACGAGTTTTGGATCGGTCTGTTGAAGGTATGTATGGAGGGTGACTTAAGGGGATCAGGTTCTTTGGGAACGGCCATATCAAAGGGGGTTTCTTTGTATGACCAGTGGTCGATCTTTCCAACTTTTGTGCGCTTTGCTTTGCCATTGGCTTCGAGTCTCCTTAGTGCGCCGTTGACCGTGCTTGGTTTCACAAGAAATCGGTCTGCAAGCTTCTTTGTGGTGATCGGAGTTTTGTGGGTCAAAAGGTAGTTCATGACCTTCTCAGTGATGCACATTCCATCCTCGATTGCTTCAATTGTCTCTTTTGTTTTGACTCGCGTCCCGCAAGAATCACAAACGTAGAGTCGAGTATCGCCATCTAAACGACAGTCAGAGAGTTTGTTGCGACAGTTAGGGCAAATCATTCGGGGCTTTGAATCCTGATCTGGTGATATACAAGTCGTGCTTCGGTCGTAATCTGAGAGCAGGTCTCGCGAGCGTTGATGTACTGATTGTGTAGAAGTTGCTCATGAAGTTTCTTAACCATCTTCTCAAGTCTAAGAACTCCCTCGATGTAGTCAATCACCGTTTTCTCTCCTGAATCATTTGGTCTGCAAGTTCAAATGCCTCAACCGGATCGGCCCCGCTCATCAGAGCAAAGGCCGCATACCAGTCTCGTAGGTTGATCTCTTCGATAGAAGGGACGGGTTTATCTTCTAACAAAGCGCCAATCCCGTCAGCCTTTTTTCTTGGCATGATTAGACTCCTTGATGAGGCTGCTGATTTGGTCGCAGAGTATTTCCGAAATTGACGTACCTTGTATGGAGATCGTGCTGGCATTGAGATCCTTCTTGATGATAGACATGGCATCTTTAAGGGCCTTGTTGTAAGCCCCAACGTGCTTATCGTCATCCAAGTACAAGGTGATTGCTTCTCGAACGATAGACGACGCTTTGCGATCACCAGCGGCAGATTTGATCCGTTTGTAGATCGGCTCTGGCAAGTGGACCGAGTACGGGATTAGCTTCTTTTCCATGCGTTGAATTCCTTGTTGATGGTGACAAGCTTCTTGGTTGCCAGTTGGTTTCCTTTGAGTTCGCTTCGAGAGGACACACCTAGTTGTTTCCTGAGCCACTCGACCGCAAGGTTCTCCGAAGGTTCATGGATCTGATCGTGATCAATCAGGAACTTGATGAACTTCTCGTCTTTGCACAGGATCCCAGCCATCTGGACAGGGTTGACGGATAGCTCCGTTGACCTGTCCATAGGCTGTTCATCACCGTTGATCCTAACCATCGCGACCTGATACCGCGCGCCTACGAAGTCCCGAAGGACTTCAGCAGGCAGATCGTCCGGATGGATACTCAAAGTAAGAATAAATCCGGTCTTGTCTTGCTTCAAAGCAACCTTTACAGCCTCGAAGTTAGACGCTTCCATCAGAAGGGCAAATCTTCTTCTACGGGTTTCTCGGTAGACCTTTCAGCGGGGCGCTCTTCTCGGTTCCCACCGATAAGATGAAGATCGGTTGCAATGATCTCCGTCTGTTGCTTCTCGACCCCGCTCTTGTCTGTGTATGAGGAGTAATTAAGCCTACCCTCGATACAGACCTGACGGCCCTTCTTTAAATGCTGGGAGGCAATTTCTGCCAGCTTGTCGTACATCGTGACCTTGTGCCACGAGGTGACCTCCTCTCCTTGCTTCTTAGTGGAGGTTGCGACACTGAGGTTGACGACACCCTTCCCGTTTGCGGTGTATCGCAACTCTGGGTCTCGGCCAACATTGCCCATCAAGATAACTTTGCAGAACCCGGCCATCATGCCTCCATCTTTTGTTTAGCAGTTTTGAATTTCTCAAGGATGGATGAGTACGCCATGTCATCCTCGCCTTTCATCGTGTCAAAGATCGCGCGGTTAACCCGGAAGATCTCTGTCACGTCCTTCTGGTTAGTTGCCATCGACAGGCACAAGTCCAGAGCACCGTTGACTGCGTTGATCCAGTTCTCGATCCCGCCCACGACTTCAGCCGATATATCCATCTGCCATGCCCCCGGCTTACCGGCGGTACGCATGGTCTTGATCTCGGTCTTGGTCTCGCCTTTTGCTTCTTGCTTCGGGGCTTCTTGAGAATCAACCAGATCGTTCTCTGTAATCTCCATCGCCATGAGCCAGAGGTACCTTCTCATGTAGGTGTGCAATGCACCTAGCTGCTGAATAGGTGTGCCACCTCGAAGCTGGGCTTCGGCCACGGGAGATCGGAAGACAACAAAGGACTCAGGTGCAGACGAGTCATAGATCGTCAGCAGGGCGTCTGTGCCTTCGAAAGACGTACAGCCCATCAGTCCAACATCGGAGAAAATGAATTGCGTCTTAGGAAGAAAGTCCGCCAGTTCAAAGTATGTGAAACCGTGGTGCTTATTCGACCCCGACTTTTTCATCGGGGTCGATTGAAGCATCACGCGCGCTTTCTGGAGCTTCGCGTAGACAGTCATTACGCGGCCTCAGCTACGGGTTTGACGATCACCGGGGCTTTCTTCTTAGGCGGACGACCGCGACGCTTACCGTTCTTAGTCAACTTTTGGAGCGTGACCGTGGCAGTTGTTTCTCGCGCTGGCAGAGAAACGTAATCACCCCTGATCCGAACAGCGAGGGCAAGGGCGTAGTGCATGATAGCGTTGCAAACAAACGGCACATCCTCTGGTTTGATAGGCATGGATGGTTTCATTCTTTACTCCAAGATTGATATTGATCACAAAATTGAGCGACCGGGCAATAGTTGGCGCATCTCACCCGTTCGCCGGGACGGTACTCTATTGAGTACCCCTTCTTGTCTTTCAGTTGGTCTAGTACGTTTTGGGCCTCCTTCTCGGTTGTGTGAACACTCTTTGCTCTGACTGCACCCTCTTTCTTGACCGCCCACATGGGGGGCTTTTCCCACATTTGTTCTGATGTGCAGTGTGGAATCGTTTCGCTAAGGACAAGTGCAAGATGAGCCTCGTTATGCGCCCGAAGCTTCTCCCTGATAAAAACCTCACGCTCTTCAAACGAACGCAGGGGTATGTCAATGACCGCTACTGGAGACTGTGGATAGTTCTCCTTGGTCTTTGCCTCGCGAGCGGTCCAGTCCCGCACGATGGCGATGATCTGGAGTTTCTTGACCCTCTGCTTCTTCACCGTCTCAACCAACCAAGCGTAGCAATTAAGCTGGTCGATCCAGTCCGTCTTCTCGTTCATCACTGACCATGCGCCAGTGACCTTGTAGTCATTGATGATGATCCCGTCCTCTTCGACCTCTTGGAGGTCAATAGCCCCGGACATAGACCAACCCTCGAAGTCAACGGTCAGACGCTGCTCAATGATGTGATGCTCTTCACGGCCATGCTCCAAGACCTTGTGGACGGCGGATCCCCAAAGGGCCCAGATCATGTCGCTTACGTCTTGCTCAATGTCATCCCAGTGCTTCTGTTTAAGAACCACGATCCGGGGACTATTGATTAACTCTGTGATGGAGATGTTGGCCTTACCCTTCGAGTAGGTAGGGCGCTTGATGACGTTAACGAACGTCTGCGGTAGATCGAACTTGTTGGTGAGCTTCATCAGTGCTCCGTTTCAGTTGGGCGGGACTGTCCGACAAGATCGAACAGGCCGTGTATCTGGTACTCAGAAAGATCTGCCAAATTGCAAAGACTGAAATACGCGATTAGAGTCCCAAGGATCGCTTGGCGCGGCGTGACCGATGAATGGTTAACCGCCTGCTGAGTCAGTTCTGTCGCCCATTTCATGGCAACCTGCCAGTCTTGCTTGAACATCTCGACCTCCTCTTCATTGAGGCCGATGTGGGAAATATCAGGGGCCAACTGAGTCTCCTAACTGGTGGGTAGAAACGCAATCTAACAGGTATTAAAACAGGAGTCAACAGGTATGAGACGGGCAGCGCGAGTCGATGACAATCAAAACGAGATCGTCGCGGCGCTAAGGAAAGCAGGGGCAACAGTCCGGATCATCACTCAGGGTGATGGGCTTCCGGATTTGTTGGTGGGGTACAAGGGCGAGACTATCCTCATGGAGTTAAAGGACGGCAGAAAGCCGCCATCGGCGCAGAAGTTGACGGACGCCGAGAAAAAGTTTCACAATGAATGGGCTGGTGGTCGCTTGGCTGTGGTCAACAGTGTGTTCATGGCTCTCCAAGAGCTTGCCCAGCCGGGGGTGGCAAATAACACCGGCAGTGAGTGAGGGCAAAGTCTCCTTCTTGCAGTTTGCTCGGCATTCACGGACGCCCCGGAGAGACGGGGACAACTTTCGTACTGGCAAATTTTGCCAGTTGACTAGCCTTGATAAGACTTGATACTATTTAACTACCTGTTGGGCTGGTAATCCGACAGGAGCACCCACTTGCGAACATCCGAACCCTCATGGGGGCGGGCTTCGTCAAAGCACACAGAAGGCGGTGGGGCCAACTGTGTAGCGGCAAACCAAGCCTAAAGCCTATCCCCATGAGGGTTTTTCTTTTGGTGCCGACTTACCCGCACTCCGAGCGAGATTAAGAGCCTGAATGGGCTGCGCGGAAGAGAACACACGGCACCGATACACCCCCGGTTTGTCCGTTTCCAGCCTGTCAGCGAGGGACTGGTGTAGGTACGGGTAACAAGGGTGGGACAAGGCCCGTACCGAACGAATCGCTGCCTCCGGGTAGCCTGGGCGCACAAACAAGTGCCGCCGGGGCGGGGGAAGGGGCAATGCTCCACCCCTTGGGGTTTTTTTAGAGCGACGATATAGGTGGTATATTTCGACGAATATACCTGTTGACATCTAGTTTGGCAGGGCATAAGATGAGCGTTTTCAGGAGGGCGTATGGCAACAGTGAACATTAAGAACATCGATCCAAGTCCGTCACGGATGGGCAGGGCGAAGGAGAACCGGCAAAAGATCAAGGAGTACACCGAGCTACTCGCAAGCGGCGTGGTGTTTGATCCTGTGATCGTTTGGGATGACGGCAAGAAGTATTGGATGTCAGACGGCTGGCATCGTTTGCAGGCCCATATTGCTTGCGAGAGAACAGAGATTGATGCGGATGTGCGCAAAGGCGCGCGGCGGGACGCGGAATGGCACGCACTAGGCTCAAACAAGCACGGCTTGCCTTTGAGCACGGCAGACAAGCGTAAGCGCGTAGATATCGCTTTGGAAGATCCAGAGTGGTCAGAAGAATCAGACAGGACGATAGCCCGTCACTGCGGTGTTTCTCACACAATGGTCGCGTACATCAGGAACGAGCCGACCAAGAAAGCCAAGCCTCCAAAGGAACCCAAAACCCCCGAGCCAAAGGACGAGTGGCAAAATTTGCCACCAGAGGAAGACAAGGACGATCACTTAGTTCAGGCGCTGGTCGAAGAGAACCAGAACCTGACGAAGAAGCTGGCGCTGGCAACTTTGCCACCGGAAGAAAGGGATGCCGCTTCTAAGCTGATCGACGAGCTTCGAGAAGAGGTCAAAGCCCTTCAGATTGAGTTACAAGCGGTGTTGCAAAGCCGGGATACCTATCAGCGGGAAAACGCCCAGTTGAAAAAACAGGTTCAGGCGCAGACCGCAAGGCTGAAGAAACTTGAAAGAAATCGGTAGTTTTGTCCGTCTGTGTCGTGGACAGATAGGCGTAATCGTTGGAGTTGAGAGATGTTCGAACGAAGTGAGGTACCTTTTGTGGCCGACGATGACCAAATCCAAGTCAGTCATCATGAGTTGCAGCTTCGGGACTACCAAGTGGCGACTCTGGAGGCGCTACGTCAAGGATTTGCTCAGGGACATAGAGCGCAGATCCTCTATGCCCCGACAGGTGCGGGCAAAACTGAGACGGCGATTGCTTTGCTTGCAGCTACCCGACAGAAAGGTAATCGGGCGGCGATGATTCTTGACAGGATCATCCTGTGCGACCAGACATCCCAGAGGCTTGAGAAGTACAACATCCCGCATGGCGTTTTACAGTCGGGCCACTGGAGATACAGACCCTACGAGTGGATTCAGGTCTGTAGCGCCCAGACGCTTGAGAAGCGTGGATCGTTTCCGGATTTGTCCCTGTTAGTCGTGGACGAGGCCCACGCGCAGCGGGAACAGACGCTTGAGTTCATCAAAAACAATCCAACGGTAAAGGTTATCGGCCTGACAGCCACGCCATTTACGAAGGGGCTGGCTGATACCTACACGAACGTGGTGTCGGTCATCACAACGGATAAGTTAGTCCAGCAGTCTGTGCTTGTTCCCCTGAAGGTCTTTGTTTGCAAAGAGATCAACATGGAAGGGGCCAAGAAGGTAGCGGGCGAATGGTCACAGAAAGAGGTTGAGACTCGGGGTGTAAAAATTACCGGGGACATCGTTGCTGAGTGGACAAAGAAGGCGCACGAGTTCTTTGGTGGTCCAGCCAAGACAATCGTGTTCTGTGCTGGTGTTAATCACGGCGCGGAGTTGTCAAAGAAGTTCGCAGAGGCCGGTTATAACTTTGTGTCTATTTCGTATCGAGATGATGATGATTACAAGAGAGAAGTTATCGAAGAATTCTCAAAGCCTGATACATCAATCACGGGGTTGATTGCGACAGACATTCTCACTAAAGGGTTCGATGTTCCCGACGTAAAGATTGGCGTATCCGCGCGGCCATTTTCTAAATCGTTTGCGTCGCACGTTCAGCAGATGGGCCGAGTAATGCGGGGTCACCCGTCCAAGGAGTTTGCATTATGGCTAGATCATTCAGGCAATTACATCCGATTCAGGGATGACTGGGAGGAAGTATTTCACCAAGGAGTAAACAGGCTTGAAGAGGGGAAGGAGAAAGCCCGAAAGGAACCAACGGAGAGGGAGAAGAGTGAACTAACTTGTCCGAAGTGTTCCGCTTTATTCCCGGCAAAGATGGACACCTGTTTGAACTGCGGTCATGTGCGAGTACGTCAGAACATGGTTCAGGCACTTCCCGGCCACATGGAAGAGTTGGCGGTAAACAGTGTCGCCAGCAAACAAGAGTGGTGGGGGATGCTTCAGTGGTATGTGAAATATCAAAACTGGTCACCGGGCAGGGCGGCGCATACCTACAGAGAAAAGTTTGGTGTGTGGCCGAGAGGGTTGGATGACACACCAAAGACGCCTAGCAACGAAGTGGAAAAATTTATCCGCGCAAGGCTGCGTGCATACCTGACAAAGAAACGCTATGGACTGCTCTCATAACACGATTGAAGTGTTCTTTAACCAAGAGACTAACAAGCCTGAGCGGTGGGAGTGCTGGTCTTGCAAAACAGGATTTCTACCAATGAACAAAGAAGGGAAGCCGGGGGGAAACATGACTGATGCAGAGGAGAAGATGCGCCTTGAAGTAAAAGTCATGGTGCTGGAGACACTAATCTCAATCATGCGTGATGAGAAATCTGAGAATCGTGATCGACTTAAAGCGATTGAATTACTAGACAAAATGCTCATGG
>SXGQ01676361.1_pt1 | contig 26243 bp, 29 predicted proteins | sample 3178371 | NCBI WGS metagenome assembly SXGQ01 (sample SAMN11356859, study PRJNA531348) | freshwater metagenome | isolation source: freshwater sample F1-20 | place: China: Fuxian Lake, Yuxi | collected 2017-12-25 | reverse complement strand
TCGGGTGTGACGAATGTCGTCATCTCCTCGATCCTGTGCAGGATCGATCGACCGATCGCGCCAGAGCGACAGTCGACATAGAGATAGGGCACGGTATCGTCGGTCATGACACCCGAGCCGTAAGCATCCTCGATCGCTTGCGGCAGTAGCCTTGCAAGACATGTCTTACCGCTGCCATAGGGCCCGCTGATCACGATCACCGTCGATCGATGAGTGGGAAGGGGGTATTGGCCGTTCGTCAGTTGCTCAAGCGTCACTCGCGATTGGGGCGAGGAGACGACGATGTCGGCCACCGACTTTGGCGTGAAATCACGTTGGGGCATGAGAGAGACTCCGGGAAGGCAAGGTGTTTGGGGTGTTGCCGTGACACAAGTAAGAGGAGGTGGCACAACGCCACCCCCTCCCTGTGGGCTCTCAAGCGGCTCGCATACCGGGGCGGTACTTGAGTTCGTACTTAAACTCCTTAATTGCTTCCTGGTTCTTGCGCTGAAAGACATCAAGTGCCTTTTTCACGCAGCCGGCATCCTCAATGGCCGCGTGCACCATGAGTGTCCCATCACGTTGCTTGGTGGCCACGAGCACCACCTCCTTGCCGTTACTCTCGATCGTCAATTGCTTCGAGAGTGCATCGGACTGCAGAGCGAACACGCTGCCCTTATCGAGCAGGTACTCGAGGGTGAGACTGGCCATCTCAGATGAGTCAGTGCCACCCGTACCCCCTGAGGCCAACCGAATCTCCTGCACACCGCCTTGCTGCTCGATCCAGCTCGGCAGTGCGGCAGCCGAGATCCCGGCAGCGCTCGCCGCCTTGAGCACAGTTCGGTAAGTGCTCACCCTTGAGCGATGCACTTCGCCAAACACCGCCGTGATGGCTTTCGAGAAGATCGGTTCACCGTTCTTCTTGGAGAGTTTCCGCTCGTCCAAAAAGGCATCGAGCGCGCTATCTCGTACCTTATTAGGATCCAACTCATCGCCCAGCTCAGCCAGTGCCAAGCAATCGGCGAGCAGTAAGTGCACCGCATGATGTGCACGGCGGAGGATCCCACCCTCGACCTCCTGTCGGCGAGCCTCTAAGTTCGAAAGATGCTCCAGCACCTCGCCCTGAGAGAGAACGCGTTGCTCGCGCTGAACCTGCTCCGCCCACGTTTCGATCGGCGTGCCTCCGTCGATCACGTCGCTCATCGTGATCGTTGCCTTACTCGGATCGACGTTGATCGATGGGATCGCGTCGGTGTCGGCTTTCGTCTTTGTCTTCGTCGTCATGTCAATTACCTCGCTGATTGCCCAAAAGGGCTGGTTAAAAGATGGCGCGACAAGAGTCCTCATCGCGTACCGATCATCACGCTTGAAGATCGGGTGAGGTCAGCGTCGCAGTTACCGACAACGCGAGGTTGAAAACGCAAAATCTCTTTATTGACAGCCCGATGAAAAACGCCCCGTTAACGGGGCGTTGGAAGAAGATTGAGTGAGGGAAAATTAGCGATATCGGCCGCTGCGTTGGCGGGTGTGAATAAACTCCGCCACCGTTGATTGATACTCGATAGGGCATACCATTAGGAGTCGGCGAAGCGCTCGACTATAAGTCGAACCAATAGAGCCGAGAGACGTCAGTCGAAGGTCTGGGCATTGAGACATTATCGATATCAGACGTTTCGGGCGAATCCCATCGATCAAAATCTTACTCAAGAGCCAGTAGTGTGTATCCGAGAGGTCATTGACGCTCGCCTTGATTGCCTTGATGAGATTCAAGCTTTGACGAACCGTCGTTCGACGCTGCGCCATCTCCTCGCGAAGTTCAAAGCGTAGTAGATAGTCGATATGCTGACTAAGCGATCTCACCTGGGGATTCCACCGACGCAGGCTGGCATAGTGATCTCGTGAGATCAGATCCATGCCGCGTTGGAAGGCAACGGTGTAATCCGCCCAGAAAGGATCGGATGCAAAGTTTTCAACGTAGGGCTTAATACGAGTCTCGAGCCGTCGAATGGCGATCGGATTGCCCTGAAGGGCTCGGGCAACGAGCGCTTGATCGAGGTGAATGGGATGGTTCGGGTGAATCGTGATCGGCGTGACTGTGGCGTAGGACTGGGTATCGCTCGGGCGCCGATTGGGTGTGGCTTGGGGGCTCGCGGGAAACGCGAGGTGACGGACGGTGTTCATACGGACAATCTCCTTGAAGTGGCTGTGAATCGAAGTCATGGCGGCTTCGGTAGAGAAAGTCTGAAATAGATTGTTTTTGACGGTGAACAGCAACAAACTAATCGCTCTCGATGTAATAAACGAGTCACTTAACTTATTGTTCTGATTGAGGAAATCAGAATGAGAAAATCAAAAAAACCTCAAAAGAGACGCGAGTCGGGGAGCTACCATCTCCTCTGGCATCAGTTTCTGCGACTCAGTCCGAGCTATTTCCTTGCGTATCAAGTGCGCACAGGTGAGCGAAGTTACGACCCCTCGCTCAATCAGGGGTTTCCGAGCGACTTTGAGCGGGTGCTTAAGGTCTACGACGTGTTCGGCGATGTTTACCACCTGACCCGCGATCAGTGGAGCGAGAAGATCAAGAGCGAACTTCCCGCCCCGCGTCGATCCCGAGCCAAGCTTCGAGTAATCGCTCGTTACGACAGACGAGAGGAAAAGCCGAAGAAAAAGCTTGCAGCCGAGATTAATGACTACTTTTCTGAGTCATGGGTACACGACGGCAGGCCAAATTTCGTTCTGATCTCACTGCCGCTCGAACTGCCCATTAATACGGCCATAGATCAGCTGAGAGAGGAAATTCAGCGCGCTCGTACAGCGTTACCGCTGCCAAGAAAGTTTGCGCACACCTTTCCACTCGCATCCCCACGACTTCAGGAGCGAACACTGCTCGCGTATCTCAGGATGATCTACTTTCATGCTGCAGTGCCTAGAGCAAAGCTGTGGCAGGTCGGGGCGCGGGCGGGATTTTTGCCCTCTGCCGGAAGTAAGGTCGGTCTTCGCGTCAAAGCGACTGCGATGAATCGGGATGAAAGGAACAAGCTCGCTGTTCTCGCCTCCCGCGCGCATAGCCGATCAAATCTCGTTGCCGAAAACGCGGCACGCGGCCTCTTTCCAAGTATTAAGCCGTGTGCGAACGCGCTGCCACAAGATTGGGAAGAACTTCAAAAAAGGATTGTTTGGTACATCTCGAAGGATAAGATGACAAAAGAAAAAGAGACTATCGCGTAGCGGCAGAGATCTGCTCAAAAAATGAAGTCGCAGTAAGAAACAATGTGAAATCAGCGAGTTCGAAGACGAAAATACAGACTTCCTACACCCGAATAAGTTAACAGAATGTCTTAAAAAAATCGTTCAGCAGTTATTTGAAAAGAAAGCGGAGAAGAGCGATGAGGAAGAAAAAAAGAATAAGTCGTGAAGAGGTGACTATTACTCTGCTTATTATTTATGGCTTAAGCGCTTATGGGGTGTGGTGGCTGTCGTCAACGCTCTTGAAAAATGTATTTGCGTTTGATGTGCGTGATCGTTTCGGGTCTGATCAGTACCTTGAGAACTTACTCTCTTTTGAAGGCAAAGATAAAAATTGCTATTTGATGGTAGCAGAGGAGTGGCCGCGTACAGCAGAGCCAGAAATGCTTGAAAGACTGTTTTTTGAAAAAATGCCGCAGGGGGAGTTTAAGCTAAATTATCCAAAAGAAAACTTTGAGCGAAAACTGGAGTTCGCGCATCGTGAGTTTGATAAGTTCCTAAAAGAACGATATCCACATCAAGTATTAGATTTAAACAAACCGCGATTTCTTCGGTTTTGGGGGACACGCGAGGTCGAGTACACCATCTCAAGCGATGTCACCTTGGGGAAGAGCTTTAAAGACAGTTGGAGTGCCGTATCAATGTGGGATGTATTTGATAGAGCGCTGCAGGGTGAGGTGTATGGTTACATCAACAGAAAAAAAACGGGGATGCAGCTGCAGCCGTATGAGATAGGTAAAAAGCACTCGCTCTATTATAGAGGGCATCGGCAATTGATTTTGATTATGGATGTCGAAAACATGTTCCCCGAGTTTGAGGAAGAAAATACCCGATACGCCGTTGTTTTCGATGATAAGTGCGTGCCAAAAGTAGTTGAGAACACCGCAAAATAAGATGGGCTAAAAACGCGTACACGTGCGGATTACCTAGAGCGCGGCTGGTCGCGGTTGTCGTTTAAACGACAACGCCTCCCGTAACTCTGATCTTTCGATCAGTCTAAGCACTGATTTAGGGCCAGATCTTATTGTCAAAAACTCGTTCGGACGGTTTAGAAAGCGGACTTTGTTACTCCGGTAGTTTTGTAGAAGAAGGCGGGAATAAAGCCCCGTTTATGCCACCACTACGTACGGGAGCGGCTATGACTCTCGTTGATGAACTGTTTGATGAAATGACCTACGCTAGAAATCGCCTTATCGAAGCGATGCTTGATGGCGAGGAATCGGAATTTCTCCTCAACCACCTCGTCGAGGTATTCGAGCGGTGTAATACGGTGTGTTTAGCCGCCTCTTCCGAGGAGCCCGATTTCGATAGGTACAAGGAGGCCATTAACGAAATGTGGTACTCACTCGACATACACAGAGAAATGTCCTACGAGGAAATTGTGTCGGCACTGAAGTCCCTTGCCGATAAAAGCAGTGTATTCCGAAACATGGTGAAATCGCTTAAAGAGGGCCTCTCGGACGAGCAAACGCCAACATTTGAGGATTTAATTCGACAAATCTGAAGGCTTTTCCGTAAGTCCCACGTCATATCGGCGCGTCCGTCGGGCGGCCTTCAAAATTCAGCACAGAAACGACACGAAGTGTCGTTTCAAACGACAATTCCAAACTACAACCAGCGCCGATGTAGGTAGGGTACTGATCCGCCGTGGCCAGCGACGGATGCAGTACCACAGTAAAATCCAAATAACGCGTTAGCTTAGCGGCCCCAATCACCCAGGCGATTTATTCCCGGTTTAGCGACTCCCTGATTTGCCGTCGGCGGGCTTTTCACAGTGACTCTGTGAAAGGCCCCCACCTGGTACGTCGCTTTACGGTAGTGCTTAGCCGTCGCCCAGCGCAACGCGATCGGAGTGACCTTTCCCGCAGGAGGCTTACTCATCGTCGCTCTCCTCAGGTTCCTCCGCCGGGCACCACTCATTGATCTTGGCGCGGACTGCTTTGCCGAACTCAGGATAAAACTCGGATGAAGGGTGTGTGAAATCCTGAGCGCCTTCGCGATCAAGTTCGTTCATCTCGAGTACTTCATTGAGGTGCCACGCACCCAAGAAAAACTCTACAAGTTCTCCAAGCGTCAGCGGTTGCTTCGAGGTGCGGGTGCGTTTCTCTGAAAGGGTATCGCCGTTGTACTCATCAACCACCCTGTAGTAGATCCGGTTCTTGCTGGCTTTGGCATAAACCGAGGTCACATCGCTGGTGGTGGAGTCGATGTTGATGCGGGCGATCTCGACTTCGGTCTCTTGACGGTTGGGCAAGTATTCACCGCCCATGAACGAGGGATGCAGGCGCCCGAGGGCACGCCGATCCTGCTCATCTAGCACAGGGGCTGCGTAGTGCTCATCGAGTGGTGTCACCGTGTTCGCATCGAAGGCGGTACGAATGATGTTGCGACGCCGCTCGCCTTTGATCGCGGCGATGAGATGCGTCTCGTGGGTGATGGGCCAGAAGTAGCTCTCTGGGCGGTAGCTAAGATCAAGCTCAGACTTTTCGACAGACATGTTAAGCCTCCTCTTTAGCGGAGTGGGCGATGTGCCCGGGGCCGCAATTTGGTGAAATCCCCCGACCCGTCAGGTGGGTCATGCCTATTCAAACTCGTCAGTGGCTCAAAGAGTGAGCCTAGCGGTGATCTTTTCCCTTGGACCAGCGATAGGCAAAGTCGATGCGTAACGCGCCTCACTCGAAAGAAACTCCGGTACGGGCTTGATGCCAACGCGACCCAGGTCAAGTCGATCGGGATCCCAGCAACTCTGAATGGTGGTCTCTGTGCTGATCTCACCGCCGCTATGGTGGCGGATGGCATAGATGAGCCGCGAAAGTGCTTTAGTGCTCGGCTCATAGAATCGCCCCTGCAGCGAGCGAGCATACTCGGCACCCCGATCGCCGTGCTTGAGATCGCGCCATTCATCTCGTCGTTGGCTGTCGTGCAGGAAGGAGAAGAGCTCTACTACCAACAAGTTGGCGCTACGGCTCTTTGCGATGCTGAGCGCATGATGTCGTACTTGACCCCAGTGATTGGCGCCGTGATGGCCGGCCGGGTTCTAAGCGAGCTGCCTAAACTAACTTCAACACTGGACCAATCAAAGCGGGCTGGGCAGTCGCTGAAAAGTAGAATCGTCCCGAGTGTTCTACTCGGACAATCCTTGAGTCACGCTAACTGATTGTTTTCGTTGGGCGAGAGATGGTCGGGATGAAAGGATTTAAACCTCCGACTCCTGCGTCCCGAGCGTAGCGAAAAGGCTGCTAAAAGATTGATCGGTACCGCTTTCTACAAAAGTAGAATAAAAAAAGCATAGTAACCGTTCGGGTTGAGCTGCAAATGTTTCCTGCTTATCGCGTAGTGAGCGTGATCCTCGAACGGGGATTTGGTTAGTGCTAAATATTTTACAGGGTGAAGAAAATGCGAGACACACTTCGTCGGATATGCGAGTTACAGCCCGAGTATGCCTCAGAGAATACCCCGGCGATGAAAGAGCGTGGGGTGCTTATCAGAGAGACGCTGGCAAATCACTTACGGGCGAGACTCCATGCGCTGCAAGCTAGCATTGATCCGCTCTTTGACGATCTAGACGTTGATGCATCTGACGGTATCGGCAGAAAAACTGAGGCACCGTGGGTTCGGGTTTATTCCAAGACAATGTCGCCTAACCCCAGGGATGGCTACTACATGGTCATTCATTTCGCTGCAAACGGTGGGGCAGTTTTTATAACCGTGGGTTGCGGAAGCACTATCTGGCGTGGCGGCGATTTGACTCCCGTGTCTGACGAGGAGCTTGCGAGCAGAACATTGTGGGCTAGAGACGTAGTCAAGCAAAAGTGGAGAACTCTCGCTCCCTTCACGGACGTGATAGAGCTCGGCGCGAAAAGACCATTACCTAAGACGTTTGAGAAAGCTACTGCTTTCGCCAAGAGGGTAAATATCACCGATCTAGATGTTATTGATATTGATTCTCTATTGTTTGCTGCGATGCAGCGGTTGGGGGAGATATATATCGCTCAGTTGGAGCGACGAGATATGTCTCCTGGGGATCAGGCGGCAGTAGAGATATCTGAAATCGCAAAGCCGCTTCGGAAATCCTACCGCCGACAAGGAAGAGGGCTCTCTGCCGCTGAAAGAACTGCCGTTGAACTTCGTGCAATGACTTTGGCAATCCAAGAACTTCAAGAGCGTGGATACTATTGTGAGGACACGTCGAGAAGTGAGTCCTTCGATATTTTGGCAAAGCGTGAAGATGTCGTTCTGAAAGTGGAGGTAAAGGGAACTACAAGTGATTTTTGCGACTCAGTCCTCATGACGAAAAACGAGGTTATTCTCCATCGCACGGAAAAAGGTCAGACTGGTCTCTTGTTAGTATCAAAAATCAAGATAAAAAAAGAAGGGGAATCCGTGATCGCCGATGAGGGGTGTGTTGAGATGTTGATACCTTGGGATATTGACGACTGGTCATCAGAGGCAATAGCGTTTCAAGTATCTCGCTATTCGTAGGGCCATAGCTCCGCGTTCTATCCCAGACGATTTTGTGTCTGTCTGTTGGCATGGAGTGAGGCTTTTTGTGTTTTCGTAAGTCTATCCCGAGCTCTAGCCTGCTTCAGCACCGCCACGATCTGCTCGACCGAAAACCTTTTCCTCTTCATGGCAAACTCCCCAACCCCCAAGGGCCAGTCTGCCGGAAAATTCACTCCCCCTAAGGTCCGAGTTCCTCGTGGCGACTGAAGCTGACAGCTAAGGGTCTCCCAGGGCAGTTGATTAAGCGACGCATAACTCTATGATTTGTAGACCGTTTAGAGCAGATAAGCCTCCAAAATACGGCGCTGAAACGCCTGCTATTTGAATAAAAGGACTGCAAAGGTACTACATTTTCGAAATGTAGTTGACATTGTCATTATACAGACTCATAGTCGCTAAAAAATAGCAATCAAGCACCGAGGATGAAACCCTATGGTTGGCTCCGAGTCGAAGGCAGAAAAGTTTGAACGGATCGCAGAGCGCCGCGTTAACGAGACATTGCGTGCGCTACGTTTACTCGGAAATCTTGCGGATCGCCGTAACTACGATTACAGCGACGATCAGGTTTCGACGCTGCTCTCCGCGATTGATCAGGAAGTCCGCACTTTGCGGTCGCGGTTCAAAGCCGAAGCGGGCGTTGGTTTACAGCGATTCTCATTCCGGAAGAGCTAACAGTGCTATATCTTGAAAAACTAAATAAGCGCGGTGGGATGACGGGTAGAACCGCTGCGAACACCTTTGAAGGTCACAAGTTTGATCACGAAGAGGATCTCCTTATTCGTGAGACAACTCAAAACTCAAAAGACAACACTATCCGGAAAGGGCTCAAGCCGCGCATAGTCATACGACTGAACAAGCTGAGCGGCAAAGCTAAGAAACAGTTTGTTGAAAAGTTCAATCTTCTTGAGCTTTATCGGAACGGTGAGCTCAAGACCCGTCTTGAAAAAGACAGTGAGCTGCACTCGTTAGCAGACGAATCCTCCCTCGGCGTACTGGTCATTGAGGATTTTAATACTCGCGGATTGAATGGCGCCATTGATGACCCAAAGGGAAACTGGATGCGATTTAACTTGCTGGGAGACGCAGCAAAGCTTGAAGAGCAACTAAAGATTGGCTCGTACGGTTTCGGCAAAACTGTTCTTACACGGTCATCTGGCACAGGCACATTCCTGGTTTACACGCGAATCGATCCGAGTACGCAATCGCCAGAGCGCTCCCGTTTCATGGGACATACGTTTCAGCCTCTATTCGTTGATAAGAATCGCGAGCAGAAGTCCGGAAGAGGGTGGATCTGTAAACGAGTTGATGAGGACCTTGACCCTATTCCCTTTATCGACAAGGAAGCCGATGAGTTAGCCAGAGTAGCGGGATTTTCGGAGCGCGCTCAAAACGAGACCGGCGCGTCGTTCATGCTGATAGGTACGAATCCCGCTGGACGAAAAACTACTATTGACTCGATACGACGTGCATTTGAAACCTGGTGGTGGCCAAGTCTCGAAGCAGATGAACTTGATGTGGAGCTATACGAAAATGACGTGCGTGTACCGGGTCCGTCACCGAAGCTGAGGAAGGATCTTCGACCGTACCTTGACTGCAAAGCCAAGTTGGACGGCGGTCTGGGCGACGCTGTGAGTGTCGCCAACTTCAATAAGTTTGAAGGACATTCCCTTGGACGACTGGCAATGACAGTGGTCCCAGATGAAACAATCTTCGGTACGACAGAGAGCGATAAAGTACCCGGATCGAGACGGGTCGCCCGTATGAACGCTCAGTCTGGAATGATCACCGAATATCGTCGCTTCGGCGTGGACTCCCGCGTGCCGTTCGTCGGGTTCTTTCTCGGACATGAGGACGTATTTGAATATCTGCGTCGCTCTGAGCCTGCCGCACATGATGAGTGGAGTGCAAGCAGTCAGCGACTTTCGAAGCTCGTTAAAGGAAAAGAGATTGTCAAACATATTGAAGAGCGAACGAATTCTCATTGTCTAACTTTCCAGCGTAATAACTCTAATGTTCGATCGCCGTCGGGTGATCGCCTGCCGGAGCTCGAAAAACTTATTGGCGCAGCTTTTGAAAGTGGCAAGGGATCCAAGACGCAGAATCCCTCCGACATAGATAGAGTTACTCGTCTAACCGAATACGATTTTCCGCAGCAACCGGGTAATCAGCCACGCCCAATATTCGGTGATAAAACCAACCGATTGGACTTCCTCATTCGTTATCGACTGCGAAAGTCTGTGAGCGCCCCGACGAAGGTAAAAATTCGTCTAAACGTATATGTTGCGCAAGACGTTGACTTGTCGCAGGGCGACTCCTTGTCTATGCGGGTGATAGACCAAAAAAGTGCGCGACAGGTAGTACAAGGCTCAAACCCGGAATTCGACTTCTCGCTTAAGCCCGGAGAGACACGAGTTTTTCGCGTTGCGTCAGACTCTTATCCGAAGCATCAGGTCCTGTTGTTCCGTGAGACGGAGCTCGCGCCATGAATGTGTCCGTTCTTCGTCCGTACAAGGATCTTGATGGCTGCATTAAGAGCTTAAAGTATCGTTCAAGCCCAGGAGTGGTCTACGAGGACCTTAACGTCGTTGACTCGGAATCAATCACTCACATCGTAAAAGTCGACGACCTCAGAACGTTTCCGACTCACGAGTTCCAAGTACGAGTCGATGAAGCTCTTGTTCGCACAACTTACGGGAAGGACATCAAGCATATTCGATTCGTAATACTTATGCGTGATCGGGCGCTACATCGAGATTTAGTGTTAGCGTCTCTACCCGTAGTGGATTTACCAGAGTCTATTATCCTGCCTCGCGATCAGCTGCAGATGACGAGCGCACGTGATCGGTTAGAGCTGGTTTTTTTATTGTTGATGCAGGAGCTAACCAAGAGCGGCGCCGGACTTCCTGCACAGCCTTCAAGCCGCCTTACTAATCTAACGGTCACGCTTCAGAACTCAGTTGACGGCGCTCAGTTTCCCTTCAGAAGAAAAACTGCAGATGAGTTTCAGTCGCAGGGTCTACCGAAGGATACGACTATCTACCTTCACATTGACGCGCCGATTGAACTTCTGAAATCCGAGAGCGGGGCGCTGCCATTGGACGATTTAATGGAAGTCTGGTTGCACGAGAGTTTGTATGACGCAGTGCATAACGACAAGCAGTACGTCTCCTCTGCGATCCGCAACTCATCGATAACGATGACCGTTGTGACACAGATACTGGCAAGCGTCGAATCTGAGATCTCCAGCGGTACGACAGTCGAAAGCGGAAGCGTAATAGAACGTCTTTTGCAGTTCATCGAAAAGCGTACGGCCCGCCCGCATGGTCAGCTCGTTGATCGGTTTCAACGCACAAGTCAGGTGAATGTAATAGTGCCGTACATTCAGTCTGCATTCCGCGTTACTGCAAACATGAGTAAGTTGTCAGAGGATTCGCCGCAGTGAAGTACAAAGTGCTTTTAAAAGAGGGGGTGGATCTCGCTCGAGCAGCGCTGGAGTCTCAAGCTGAGTTGCCAGATTTAAGCGGCCACGAAAAGCTTGTCGGGATTGGTCAACCGTTTGATGATCAGATACTGACGACACTGGCAACCAAGATCCGCGCCATCCAAAAAAAACTCCAGAAAGCCGGACATTCTTCAGAAACTATTGATCATCATTGTTTCGATATGGTTCATAAGGAGTTGCCATACGATCCGTTCATGATGGCCGACAAAGACTTTTGGACGCGGTTCGCCGTCGTTCACCTAAGTGACGTAATCTTGTCGCGGTTTCCGGGAAAAAAAGGAAAGATCAACACGGACAATTTTGGGATTGGTGCGCGAACCGAGTGCTGGCCGTACAAGCTCTGGATTCGTGGCGATATGGCCTACGACGCATCAAACCCGGACGACAAGTATGCCCGCGGGCGAACTGGCGGCGCCGAGATGTGGACGAGTCATGTTCATCGTCAACGGTTCATGTCTGCCCGGCAGATTTTTCGCGCTGTCTGGGAGTTTCAATACCCCAAGGAGCTGCAAGGCAAACCGATGTTGTTTGAGGGCGAAGACAATCCCGAAAAAGGGGGGAAGCCAGCCTTTCGAACGTTAGTAAAACGACTTAAAGAGAACGCTGCAAGCGTAGAATATGCGACTCTGTCAGATGATGATGCATTCCAGCTCGTGGTCGAGCACGGTACGGGGTTACACAGAGTAGATGGCAAGCCTTTTCTCCCAAAAAGTTGATATTCAGCAAAGTACGCGTTTTAACAAATCCGCGTCGCAGATAGAGCAGACCTTAGCCATCGGTGAACGAAGGTTTACGACAACATATCAAGCACCTAAGAAATGTTCGAAGGCTGCAGAGACTGCGTGGATTCAGGCGTTTCTCACAGGATGCCCGGCCACCTTCCCGTTCACTGAGAGAAAGATCCGAATCGCGTACCTCTTTTGCGCCGCTGGTGGACTAACGACCGGGGTTCGATCAGCGGCTCGCTCTCTGGGTATTGATTCTGAGGTTGCGTTGGCGGTAGATGCAGACCTCCAAGCGCTGGAGATCTATCAGGCTAATCACGGACCGTGGCTTGCATCGGGCGCCGATGTGCACTCCATGGTGAACTTTAAGGTTGATGGTCGTGGGGATGATGCGCGGTGGGGGACGTGGCCCACCTTGCTCGAGCCGCACATGTCCGGTTACTTAAGTAATCTTGATTTGCTGTGTGCTGGCCCGCCATGTCAGGGGCACTCAAACCTAAACAATAAGACGCGTCGCAATGACAGTCGGAACTTACTTTACCTAACGACGGTCGCGTTCGTAGTCGCTGTCGGCGCACGGATATGCATTATTGAGAATGTCCCCGAGGTACTCAACGACTCCAACGATGTCGTTCGGACGGCGAGAGCCTTGCTACTAAAGAGCGGCTATCGCATTGACGATAGGGTTCTATCGGCAGACGCCTTTGGTGTGCCGCAGCGCCGAAGGCGTCACTTCTTAGTCGGTGTACGAAACTACGGGCATGACTTTGATCTCGGAGATTTGTTGAAACCACTCGAGATTCCTGGCCTAACGGTCCGTCAAGGAATCGGCGATTTGGCAAGCGTAAAGTCCAGTTTGCCCTTCGACTCTAATGGCAAGCTGTCTGACGACAACGTTCGTCGAATCAACTGGTTGTTTGAGAACGATGCTTATGAACTCATTAATAGGGAACGACCGGACTGCCATCAAAACGGACATACGTATCCGTCAAACTACGGCCGAATGAGCTGGGATGCTCCGGCGCAAACGATCACAACAGGCTTTTTGTCGCCTGGTCGCGGACGGTTCGTACATCCGTCTAAACGACGTACCATCACCCCACACGAGGCAGCACGGCTTCAGGGATTTCCCGATTCGTACACATTTGAGGCTGCCGGACGTCCCTCAACCCGAACGTTGCTCTCGAAGGTGATCGGCGATGCGGTCCCCCCTCTACTCGCACGCGCCGTTGCGCTTGGTGCGTTAAGCTTAGACATAGTAAGCGGTAAATCGGGTGAGTCGGAATCTAAAAAACGATAACACTGACGTAAGAAGGAACGCTCGAATGAGTGCCGTCCGTCAGCGTGGGACGTTGCCAGAGCTCCAGCTTCGTACGTGTCTAAAAAGACATGGGCTAAAATTCAAGACAAATGTCAGATCTCTCCCTGGAACGCCCGATATCGTATTGACGGATTCGCGGGTTATCGTCCTCTGTCATGGGTGCTTCTGGCATCGCCATGAAGGGTGTAGAAAATCAACAATACCGAAGACAAACTCAGGTTTTTGGATCGATAAATTCGAAGCAACAAGAACTCGCGATGCGCGAGATCAATCGCGGCTGCGGGAGCTCGGCTGGATTGTATTGATTGCGTGGGAATGCGATATCTCAAAAAATGTTGAAGAAGTGGCTCACAGTATTCTACGAGTTCACAACACCTTGCTTTCCACAACTACAAAGTGGTTGAGGGCAGGATAGTGCGAGACAACTGAGCCGCTTGAGTTTTTCGGGCCAGAATCAGAGTTAGATTCCCGCGTGTTCCATTGATTCTTTTCGCCTATTCACGAGCTTGTATTCGTTAATGGAGCTCTCGCCGCCTAAAGCATCGTCGGAGCAATCCGCCTCCGTATTAGCTCCCCCTAGCAACATGCTTGACTCGACCCGACAAACCCGCAATGGCCCGAAGCAATGGTCCAACCGGAACGTCGGGAAGAGAATCAACGTCGACGGAAAACCGGACTCGCTTCACCCGGGCATCAGTGACGACCGGTCTTGGAACTGCGGCATTGGGAATCGCCGTAACCTCATGAGCCGTCAATCGTAGGTCGGGATGATCAACGCCGATATATCCCACACGCATCAACGCCATTTCGAACTCGGTACAGTCTGACAGTTGTCGGCGGATTCCAGCAATCAGATCGCCTAATGACTTACCAGACTTCTTATCCGGGAGCGCTCTAATGAAAACGATGTGGCCACCGTCTCGGCCCTCTACTTGTTCGAGGGAAATCGTCGCCTGGGAGGATCGAAGGCTCGTCTTGATCTCAAGTGTCGTGCCATTACCGCTGAAGTCAAAGAACTGTCCATACGGACCTACCCAGCATGGAACGGCCGCCTCGACGTTAGGCATGGACGCTAGTACGAACAATTCGCCCCACAGCCCAACAGCCTCGTCCTGCGAAAGCCCGTCTCGGGAGAAGAACCGAATCCACTCCGACAGATACGCGTCTACGGCGCTTCGACTCGCTAAACAATCGGGGTCCTGACGCAACTTTGATGCAGCATGAGCAACTAGGGTAGCGAATGCCTCCAGCCTTGAAGAATCACGAAGCATGATCACGATGCCGCTTCTTTTGACCGCCTTCGTCGCTCGAATCCCGACGACGGAAAACTCAGCCGATTCAACCAATAGCAGCGCTCGCGTGACCCGTTGATTATTCGTAACGTCCGCTGGAGGAAGTTGAAAGAACATACTTGCCGATCCATCCCCAAACCGACCGAGCGAAAGATTGCCAACGAGATTGAAGGTCCGCCAGGCCTCCCGCTCCGAGGGTGGTGCGAGTCGCGTCAGGCGCCTCAAGATGGATGCGGAATCAAACTTCATCAGCCCGTCACGAACAGGAACGCAAACTTCGTACGCGGGAGCACTAACGTCGGCGCCCAAAACGGCTGGTCGTCCCAGCCGAGCTCTTTTAAACCCTCCTGGCGTCGCAATAAGAGCAACGGATAATCTTGGTACTTAGCGCTGGCCACTGCCTGCTGAGTACCCTCCGCAAAGCCGCTCGGCTGGTTAGTCTTTCTTTTGACGCTAAAGCCTTCACCGTGCCCCTTTCTAGGGCCACGAGCAACATTGAGCACACCCTTCTTGATCTCAATCGGCTGCTCGCGCAACGACTCTAGTACTAGACGGACGCGTTTGTCGTCCCAGTCATAGGACGGATTCGAATCACTGGATATCCGTGAAAGGATCTCCACAAGGAACTCTATCTCAACGAAATAGTACTCGTCTGGGTTCGTATATGGCGCGAGCATCGTATCAAGTGAGGATTGCGCCGATTTGATCATCGCTGCCTTGTAGTGAATCGCGCGCGGATAGAGCGCGTTCCCCGGAGCCAACGCACGAATGTCAGCCGGGTTGAACACGCCGGCCCGCGTTGGTTTCAAATTCTTCCCGACCCACACCGGCTTGAACGAAGCACCGCCCGGAGTTTCGATGACGCTACGCGTACCTTCGTCAGAATCGTGGATATCCTTTAGCGCCTCCAAGACGTGCTCGGGGGAGTACAGTCGCGTGATTGGAAGCAGGTGCCTGCGATAACCGAACATACGTGCGTGTTGGTGCACCGTATCCATCATCTTCGTCTTGGCGTCGCGCGCGTAGTAGGTGACCGTAAGGCCTTCTATTGTCACTCCCCGCCCAAGACGATTACCACCGATCAAGAAATTGAGACCTTTCCGATACTCTGGTTTGCTGTTTGGATTGTCCGCATCGATAACATCCGGCTGAGCGTTTCGCAATTCGCTTCTAAGGTGCGTCAAGACATCCTCAAAGGATGGCAATTCGGTGCACGTTTTCTCAAGCTCCGAATACGCCTTCTTTATGTGATCGCACGCTTTCTTGAGGGATGTTGCAGACTCTTTGCTACGAAGCGCACGATCTAGCCAGGTAACATACGCTCGGAGAGTCTTTTGCACCGCTTGATGACTTACGCGGGTGTGGGCGATGTGAATCAACATTGAGAGAACTTCACGCTTCGTGTTTTGCAAAGCACGAACGGCACCGCCAGTCACGAAAAAGCACACAGCCTCTCGCAAGCCCTGCGGCATATCCCAAGCGTCCCCGGGCGAGACCTTTCCACCCTTGAGCCCGCTCAGATCATCGCTCGTCGTTGGAACATTGAATGCCGCGTCGTCCGCGAAAAAAACCTGTCCACCCACGTAGGTGTCACCCGGCTGAACGAGGACGTGCCAAGCGGGGCGCAACGGATGATCAAGTCCCTGTAACAGTAGGCTTTGTGGCGTTGCGGTCACTTGCACGAAAATCTGGTTGGGCATAGCGTCGCGAATTCGGCCGATCAACTCGAAGATTTTGCTGGGCTCAGTCGCTTTGCCAGCGGCCATCTTTGCCGCGTTGATGTTAAGGCTCGCATTGTCCGCCTCATCGTCTAGAATCAGTCCAGGCACATCGGCGGCTCGGATGGACTTCAGTACGGTGACGAGATTGGTTAAGTTGCTGGAGTTCTTCGTGCACACCAACACCACGCCCGTATCCCTGACATATTCTCTAATGGTCGTTGCGAATGCCTTAGGATCCTTGCTCCATTGGTCCCAGCTACGAACGATAGGCGCGTCGTCACCCAACAGCTGCTCAGCGAAGCGGTCGGCCGTCTGCCTGCCAAGCCACGTGTTGTCGGACGTTAACACCACGAAGCATCTAAAACCGTTTGCCGCGGCGAGAGCAACCGACGCGATGGAGGCATTGGTCTTGCCGCTCTGAACGCGGCCGTACATCAATCCGTTCGTACCCTCGGGGATTGCGCCCGTGTGACGCTTTGATACGATGCCAGTACCGGACGCCCCCACATCCGATGATCCGAAAGCTGTACAGTAGGATTCAACGGCTCGCCGCACGAGCTCCTCGGCCTTCGTCCGAACGTCGGCCAACGACGACGGCGTTATGCGATCGCGCAGCTCATGAAGAAAGTTCTGGAAGCACGGGCCATCGATAGCTATCGGTGGACTGGATAGCGGTAATCGAATCTCCTCTGTCATATCGCTGTACTCACTCCGTGCCGTCGAGAATTGAGGTTGCCCATCGCGTCCGAGCAATCGTTCTGTCCAGCCGCCGCCGCCCTGGCCCGTTAACTCGATAGGAACCGCCAGCCGGCCGTGACACGCTCAGCCCCCACTGGTAGTCGAGACCATCGGGCGTCACGATTCTGTGAAACTCGGAGAGAGACAGCAAACAGACCCCATCAATGCGACAAACTAGAGCAAAGAAACGCCGGTGACCGGAGACGTTCCGTTCAGCATTCGTCAGTATGTCAAGTTGCGAGCGGGTGACGGTGAAAGGCCATGGAGACTTGGGCTTTGCAGCATATTTGAACAAAACGAGCGAGTGAACGTCGCCACTACTGATCTCAAAGAGACTGTTATCGCCGCTTGGGAACTCTTGAATCGTGATCGGGCGATTACTCATCGCCAATTGGGCGATCGCCGCTCCGAACAACATCGTTCTGGAGTTGAACGACTGCAACCCGTAACGCGGCACGGCATCCGACGATTCATCGTTCAAAGTCATGCGACCACCTTGATCGTCGCGCACATGGATATCGGCACCGACTGATCATTGTTGTCGATCGGATGACCGATATGCACGAGCCGCGGTACCCCCCGCAGACCCCGATGTCGTCCGCCCGGTGTGAGCCCGCTATACATAAACCCGCGCTCCCCGTAATGAACCCGAGCTCTCGTAGAATACCTCGACGCTAGGCGACCAAGGTACTTCCGTGCCAGTTGAACGGCATTTCAGTCCCCCTGTATTGGTCATGCTAACCGGCTCCGCGTGGAAACCATCAGACTGGAAAGTCGTCGTCCAACGACGGCCAGCCAGTTGATTTCCACAAGATTTATGGGTGGTTTTTTCATAAAAAGCTCTTAATTTTCTACAAAATTAGTGATTATTAGTGCATAGGAAGCGATAAAGCGGATAAGTGAATCAGCGAGTCATCCAGGAATAATGCGGTGGCAACACTATGATTAGTCTTTGTTCGAAGGTGGTAACCCACGCCGCAACTTGAGGATTTTTCGCTTGAACTTTTAACTAGACTTGAGAAAAATCGGGGGACTTCTTCCAAGAAGAAGTCCATATCTGAAATGTCATAATTGTTTCTGAATGTTGAGAATGCTGAAGGGCGGTAGTTAGTGTCAGCCGTCGACACACCGCCCGCAAAAATCTCTATGCCGTAACTTCTCACAAGCTTGGGTAGTTGCTGCTCGAAAGTCATTGGGCTCCTGAAAAGCTCTAGTCCGATAAGCTGACGACGTCTAAAAAACGCGGCGCCTACTTGCAAAGTAGATGCGGCTATAGCCTGTTCAAGTCTCTTAAGTTTGCAGTTGAAGGGACGGTACAGATCTTCGACTGATCTAACTGGTGTGGTTAACCCGAGTTGACGAGACTTGCTTTCAATGGAATCCCATATCTCTACCTGGCTTATCGGATCGCTCTGTAGGATGCCGTTGTGCGACCTTACATAGCGCATATTCGAGGCTCGCGCGCTTGGGTAGAGCATGAGGCCAGAGGTAACTAAGCTAGGAGAGATCCAACGCCAGCGATCTTGCTCGATGCAGGACACAGAAATACGCGTCGTAGTTCTGGGCGGTGCGAGGATCGTGAAGTTCGTTATACGGTTCTGCTTGGCTCCAACTAATTCCTCGCCATCAAAGACCAGAATCGGCTGATCGCTGTTATTCGTCAGGATGGCCTCGTGAACGACCCCAGCATCTGATACTTCAGTTACCGACGAGGTGCCCTGGGAGATCGCTTCGGAGAGTAGGCAATAGTCGGATTCCGGTAGCCTCGCGCGGCATAAGGGAACCATCACAAAGTCCCCGAAACGCTTTACAGCGCCGAGTTTGAGAGTCATGAGTTGAAGTGCGAGTTGCTGCAAGGGTTGTAGTTCCGCCGTTCGACTCATAAGACGTTAGGGATTTACGGATCTCAGGGGGTGTTCGAGGTTTTTTCTTTCGCCCCGCAGTGACCACGCAACAATGGCTACGCTCAGTGACGAGCACGGCAAGATTGGAGGAGTATAAAAACGTCTTATTCGTCAGAGAGTTATATGACATAGGGATCGAATAACGTCGGCTTCAACTGCGTGATAACTCGGTTTAATGCCGCCGTCGTCCGCAGTCGTGGAGTGCCAAAGAAGCCCGTTGCACTGGGGCGGTGCGTAGAGTAAAAAATCACCATGGAGCTGAGGGAAATTTTAGTTCGTATCGACTCTGGGCCTGTTGGCGCAAAGGCCGTCTTTACGGAGTTCGACGCGATCTACCGAAAGCAGCTGCTGCGGTACCTGCTCCGTATGAGGCTCTCTTGGGAAGAGGCTGAAGACTTAATCCAAGAGATCTATATCAAGGTTTTCCGTAACGCCCGAAAAGGATTGGAGTTCGATAGCGCCGAGGCTTGGCTCTGGACGATTGTTCATAACTGCGTGTGCGATCACTTTCGGAAAGTGGGTCGCATACGCGGAAAAGAAGTGATATTCGACGATAACGATGCCTTAGAGGGGAGCGAGATTCCTCCTGCGGCAGATGGGGTACCTGGCGATGACTCAATTGATGAGTGTGTTGATGCGGGGATTAAGAGGTATGCAGAAAAGATGCCAGCACGGGCAGCAGCATTGATGATGCAGCTCGATGGGTTCTCAATCCGAGAGATAGCTCATCGAATCGTTAGATCCGAGCAGGCCACATCACAGTTTTTATTTGAAAGCCGTCGGAAGCTTGCGCCGTTTATAGAGCACTGCCGTCCTCTAATAGGTAATTGATAGCGTGACCGTTTCAAAACATGAAAATCGGACGTCAATGACTGGTGATAGCGATCCGTTGTCTCCTGCGATCGAGAGAAGTCTTCGCCGTCTCTACAGTGATGTCGACACTCGGGTCAATGACGTTGATACACGGGTCAGATCGCGTCTGGAACGACGGTTAGTTGAGGAGGGATTGGTTGCAGATACAGACCGGCCTGACGAAAAAAACTCAAATTTTTTAGTTCGTTTTTGGCGTAATTTAGGCGGGTGGCATCTGAGTTTTAATGCTCCAATCCTCGCTATCGCTTCTTTACTTATTGTTTCCTTTGGTGTGATTCTTTACCAGCAACGGGAAAAAACGCTTCAGATTGAGTCCGAGCTCAAGGCTGCGAAGTCATTGCTAGAGCGTCAAGATATCGATTCCGCCGTCTATGCGAAGTCTGACAGCATCATCAACGCAAAGCTTTATACGGACCAGGCAGATATCCTAATAAAGCAAGTACGCGACCTTGCAGCGCCGTTGGGGATGACGGTTCAGGTGGTCACAAAAGCTTCTTCCAATGATACTGATACCAGCGTTCCCATATTGAGAGAAGGTCAACGTTTGATCGCAGTTGGACCGTTTGTTTCAACAGATCCGAAGCAGAGGGAATTAAAAAAGCTTCTCGAACTTCCCGACGATACGGAGGGGAGTGTCAATGTCGTATTGATTGAGTTTTAAGGTTCGGTCGAGGGTTGCATCGTGTACTGCTCTTCGAAGAGCGGTACCCAAGTACGGGCCCTTTCAACTGCCCTTTTGAAAGCCCATGCTGGCATTACGGCTTTAAGAGCGCGGATATCTTTCCGGGCTTTTTCTCGATCGGCACCATCTGGAAGATGTTCGATTGCAAGAAGCCCGAATTTGACTGCTTCGATTGTGCTCTGAGCGTCCGGGGAGTCTTTCATTAAAATCGAGAACAGACTCCAGTAAGCGTATGGTTCGCCTCTCTCGGCAGCGCGCGTGTACCAATAGACCGCTACCTTCTCATTCTTTTTTAGGACTCCTCGGCCTGATTCATAGATATCCCCAAGATTGTTTTGGGATCCAGCAAAGCCACGGTTTGCAGCTTCGCGGTAAAGTAGCGCAGCCGTCTTAGGGTCTTTTGAAATCAGCGCTCGGTCGTGAAGATCGTGGGATTCAATATCGACGCCTCTTCGGGTCATTATCCCGAAATCCGATGCATTCTTTATTGTCACCCAAGTAACGGAGTTCGGATCGGCTTCCACTACCAAGCTCGCGACTGCCGAGGGCAGCTCTAGCTGCCGAATGTATGCACCAATTAGGGCGTTACTAGCCTGATCGGGTTCGCGCTGCCCACTCTTCGTTTTCTTGAACGCTGAATGAAAACCGAGACGTTCCCCGTCTTGAAGATACCGATCTTTTCCAGCGAGCCAAATTAGCGCGCAAGCGGAGATGCAATCGTACTTGATAATCGACGTGCTGTACCCGCGAGCAGAGATAAGTCGACCGATATCTAAAGCAGTGGCAAGGTCACCTCCCTTGCTGTCTAACCTAACGAGGACGTCCCGTTTCGACTTGAAAGCAAGCGCCAAAAACTTATCTAGATCTCCCGACTGGATATCACCAACTATCGAAATCACGTCGTACTGATAGTTACCGACGCTGCTCGTGCCTATTTCAAAGGAGGCGCCCTGGGTTACACGCGGCGCAAACATTAGCATGAAAAGAAGAACTAAATTCAAGGGCGATGCAGCCCCGCGTCTGAAGATCGCCGTAGGTCTGTCGCTATTCAAAGTGCTCATAAGTGCCAGCTTTCGAGAAGGCCAACTCTGAACATAGTGTCGCAAAAAAAAGCTTTATCGCCCAGGGCGACACGGAGTCCCGCTCGAGCGCGCATACGACTGCTTCAGGGGGGGGGGCTGAGATTTGGCCAAGTCGTACGTCTATATCCCACGTAGCCAATACATCAGCCTGTTTCGGTGAACAAAATGATACAGCCAGCCCTTACGACACACGCATCGATCCGGTCTCAGCAACGGGGTGTACCCCCCTTGATAAGAGACTGGTTACTTTTATTCGGTGATGAGCGATTTGATGGCCATGGCGGCCTAATTCGGTACTTTTCGCGTAGAAGCGTCCGGCAGCTAGAACGAGCTGTCGGGAGTCAGCCGGTTCGCCGTATGAGTGAATACCTGTCGGCGTATCTGGTCGAGAGCGCCGGCGATGGCCAGGTTATTACGATGGGGAAGCGTTACAAGCCGATATCGAAGATCTGACGAGAGTCTTAGAAATAAAAGTGCTGTTTAGGCCTATCGTCAACTGTATTGAAAAAGAGAATCGACAAGTGATGGGGAAAGACAATAACTTTTTCGATAGCTCTCTGGCGCGCGGGGTCAGACGATTTAAGTCAAATAGCCATAAAAAACATATATTCGGAAACGAGGAAATAAAATTCAATCGAGTAAAATCGTTTGAAGGGAATGCACGTCGAGTTGTACAGCATTACAAAGAAACCTTTGGCGCTGATTGTGTCCATGTTTATCGGCTGAACTCGAAGGTCGTATCGATGCTTAACGTCTTTCACATGCCGGATGGGTTCTCGGTTGCGTTGATTCATGAAGTACACAAGAAAAAAATTTACTCAGGTCAAGCCGATCAGCAAGAGCTAAAAGATCGATTTTCAAACTATGTCCCAGTCTTCATGACCGCTCACTTTGTGGAAAGATTCATACAGTCATCAGTCGGCTCTGGGAAGACGATCGCAAGTCTGACGTACGAAATATGGCGTGCGATCCAATCCGAGATGTGCCCAGCGGTGACTGGTGCCGACGAGCTATATCCCGTCTGGAATCGAACGGGAGAGTTTGCGTTCGCGACGCCGGAGTTTTTAGTATTGGGAAAAATGCCGCTGGACGAAGACTTGGTGTGTCAAACGGTGATCCGAGTAGACCGCCTTGAGTCGGCAAAAGCTCGACTCTGGGAGTTGGCGCGTCAACAACCAAATGCCGTGCTTGTGAAGCAAGCTTAGAGGAGGGAAGACCATGGGCTGGGTTTCACTTCTTGAGGATTCGATAAAGAGATTCGAAGCCGATTTGCATCGCTTAAAGATTGACGCGAAACAAGATGTTTCGCCGACGTCTGTCGAGGAGATTAGAAATATTAGAGAGACTATCTCGCGAGGTGAGGCGGTACTGTTCGAAGCTTTAAAGCACCTTGAGCTGGCAACTGATCCCTCTGTTGAAATGGCAGCCTTGATTCGAGAAGTCGAGGCGCAGCGTGATTCGCATAAGAGCAGATTGTGGGAATTTCAAAAAACGAGTGAGTCGCTTGCTAGGGCGCTCAATAAGGAGCGGGAGCGCGCTAACAAGCTTGAGAACGAGTTATCTGGATTGAGGGTCGAGTACAACCGGCTCGAGAAGCGTTTAGAAAAAGTGATGCGTGATGATCCGAGCGCACTTTATGCCGCGTATATGAAAGGCTCTGCGCACAAAACCAAAGGTTAATTGTGGCGTACAAAGAATTGATTTGATGGGCCGTGATCTCAATAGCAACTTAAGCTGTGCTTTTCAAGTTCCGCACGGTTTTCGAAGACTTTTCGACATCGCTTACACCGGGCGGTCTGATGCATATCGCGATAGTGACTTTTAAAATCAAGACCCTTGAGTGCTATTGAGCAAATCGGACAGCTTTCAGCGGTGTCCGGCTTGGGCTTTCCAGTGCTGATGAGAACTGAAAACACATCCTGAATTTCGTTTAAGCGAGCACCATGTCGGGATGCCTCGTTCCTCGCTTTTTCGATACCGGGCTTTCGCCAATCTCGCCGTGTCACAAAAATTTGCCTCCCCCAGGATGATAACTCTTGACTGTGATTAGAAAATCACAAGCACTCAAACTAAAAAGTATTTCCTTGTGCTGATACTTCCACCCCAAGGTGATTGTCACCTGACAATCCACCGACAGCAATTCGGTACGGGAAGGGTCAGTTTATGATCCGGTGATAGGGGAATCTTTGGGGCATGACGATAGTTCAAAGTGTTTCCGCTCAATGCAGTGTCTGCGCGACGAGTTCGGTCTTTCGATTTATGGCGAGCACTTCTACATTTGGCAGCTACGACCTTGACCTGCGTGCTCCTCCCCTTAAGCGTCACACGATGGGGGTCTGGCTACAGGACTGTCCGGAGTGCGGGTACACCAACTATTCGGTCGAGGACCTTATCCCTGGCGCCCCTCCCGGGAGTTTTCTGCAAGGCGTCGGAACCTGCGGAATCAAATATGACTCGTATCGACCTGGTGCTTAGCGCCAATTAACTTGGCCGGTTGGGCGCCGCCGCCGGGGGCGCTTGCAGCGATGGGTTAGGTCGTGATTTCTCGTTCTCGGGGGAACGAGGAGAGTCACGATGCCCGGCCAGCGCATAACGGACCAACAAGTGAAGCGATACAAGGAGTTACGGAACACCCTACCGCAGGAGGCTGCGGCGGCGAAGATAGGCATCAGCGTGCGGACGGCGCGCCGGATTGAGCATGCGGCGGTGTTGCCGTCGCAGCAACTGCGACGGCAGTGGCGGACGCACCGCGACCCTCAAGGAGCGTGTCAAAACCGAACTTTGACTATGGCCTTGCTTTCTTTGAGATCTGATTAAGCTCTGCGTACGGAAGTGTTTTTGATACAGAAAACACCGGTCAAAAACACGATAGTTACTTACACATTCTCTTACACACAGATTAGTGACACGTGTAAGTCATTGATGGCCAACAGGGATTGCTGAGTCCAGTCTTCTCATAATCCCTTGGTCCTTGGTTCGAATCCAAGCGGGCCCAGTCTTACAAATCAATGAGTTAGATTTCTATTGATTTGGCTTTTTTACTCAAGTGGCAAAGCAGTCCCTTGAAGTGTGCTCGAAGCCCCGATCAATCAACTACTTACGATCTCACACCGCTTGCACACCTGATTACACACTTAGGCTTGGAAAGAGCGTCTTTGATCAATCGCAGCTACGTCTCAGTTTCTGAACTCATCGAGTTCAATTCGATAGCGGTTTACCTTGTCATAAAAGGTCTTTCGCGGAATCTTGAGTATCTCTAGCGCGTTCTTGACGCTGCCACTGTTCGCCCTAAGCGCATCTCGGATCAGACTCGCCTCAAATCTATCGACCCTGTCGGGAAGCGGGGGAATCGTGCGCTCGGCTGAGGCCGTATCTAAACGATCGATTCCGAGTACTACTCGATCGGCAAAGTGACTGAGTTCGCGGATATTTCCTGGCCAGGAGTGCTCCAGCAACGTATTCCGAACACTTTTGCTGAGTGATGGCGGATTTCTCTTCAATCGAGACGCTGATTTCTCAAGCAGTTCGATGAACAGAGTAGCGATGTCTTCACGACGCTCGCGAAGCGGCGGTAAGTGCAGCGTGACGGTATTGAGCCGGAAGAATAAGTCGGAGCGAAATCGATCTTCCTTGCACATTTGACCGAGATCTTGGGTTGCCGCCGATACGACTCGACACGAAATATCTCTGCTACTCGTTGCGCCGACCGCCGTAACCTGCTTTTCCTCCACCGCTCTAAGCAAACGACTCTGTGCAGTGAGCGGTAAGGTGTCGATACTATCCAGAAATAGCGTTCCCTTGTCTGCCGCGGTAATTCTTCCGGGCTTGAGTCGTCTAATTCCTGAAACCATTTCTTCAACGCCGAATAGCTCCAACTCGATCAGAGACTCTGGGAGTGAGGCGCAATCGATAATGGAGAATGGCCTTGCGGCTCGGTGTGACAATTTATGGAGCGATACAGCGACCGACTCCTTTCCGGTTCCGGTTTCCCCGATGATGAGGACGCTGACATCCGTGTTGGCAATTTCGCGAACGAGCGTCCGCAAATTTGATATTTGCTGACTTTCCCCGTGTAGCGGTAGCGGTATGCCAACGTCACGACTATTTGACCGCGTCTTCCGATTTTCGAGTACCAGTCGTCGATAGTCGATTGCGTTACGGACACTCGTAAGTAGGCGTGAGGGGGAGAACGGTTTAGAAATGAAGTCATAAGCACCTTCCCGCATCAGGTCCACCGCCTCCTGAAGCTCACCATGCCCGGTAATTAAAATGACGGGAAGATCGGGATCGACCTCGGCGAGTTTCCGAAAGAGCTGGCGACCATCGGCACCGGGCAGTCGAATATCCGTTACGACGACTCCATCAAGATCTGGTCCAAAACGAACGGAGCAGCTTTCGACTGATTCGAAAGCCGTGACGTTGAAACCTTCCAATTCAAGGGACTGGGCGATTGCATCTCGAACAGCCGTGTCGTCCTCAAACAAGAACACGTTTCCAGACGGAATACTTTTTTTCACGTCTTGTATCCTGGAAGAGTTACGACGAATGCGGCACCCGTTACGCTGGGATCAAACTCGAGCGAACCCCCAAGATCTGAGGCGATATCTCGACTAATCACGAGACCCAGTCCTAAGCCGAGTGGCTTGGACGAAGAGAATGGCGAAAAAAGGTCAGC
>SXGQ01265009.1_pt1 | contig 26277 bp, 11 predicted proteins | sample 3178371 | NCBI WGS metagenome assembly SXGQ01 (sample SAMN11356859, study PRJNA531348) | freshwater metagenome | isolation source: freshwater sample F1-20 | place: China: Fuxian Lake, Yuxi | collected 2017-12-25 | reverse complement strand
TCGCGCACGTTGCCCGGCCAGCGATAGCCCTGCAGGACCTCCAGAGCCTTGGGCTCGATCTTCTTCGCATCCGTCCCATTCCGACCGGTCTTCTTGAGGAAATGCTGCACGAGCAGCGGGATGTCCTCAGTGCGCTCCCGCAAAGGCGGAAGCTCGATCGGGATGACCGCAAGGCGGTAATACAAATCCTCGCGGAATTTTCCGTCCTTCACTTTATCGAGAAGCGTTTCGTTCGTCGCACCAAGCACGCGGACGTTGATCGGAATGGTCTTCGTATCACCCACGCGCCGGAGTTGGCGTTCCTGCAAAACGCGGAGAAGTTTGGTCTGAAGCGGGAGCGCCATCGAGTTCACCTCATCGAGGAAAATCGTTCCCTTCTCCGCCTCTTCGAAAAGTCCGGATTTGTCCGCCACCGCTCCGGTGAATGCGCCTTTCTTGTGACCAAACAGCTCCGATTCCAGAAGATTCTCCGGCAGCGCGGAACAGTTGATCGCGACAAACGGATGATGCTGCCGCGAGCTGTTATAGTGCAGCGCGCGGGCCACGAGTTCCTTGCCGGTGCCACTCTCACCGACGATCAGGATGGTCGAATCGGTATCGGCAACTTTGCGCAGCAAATGATACACCTCGTCCATCTTCGCGGACGTGCCGATGATGTTCTCGGGGTTCGAAGAACGCTTCACGACCTTCTTCAGAGTGTCGCGCTCCTTCGCCGTGTCCGAGAATTCCACCGTGTGTTTCACACGGGCCTGCATCTCTGAAATTTTGAACGGCTTGCGAATGTAGTAGCGTGCGCCTTCTCCGATCGCCTTTTCCGCGATCTCTTCATTTCCGTAACCCGTCATCAAAATGACCTCGCAGCTTCCGAGGACATTTCTCGCCTGTCGCAGCACCTCAAAGCCATCAGCCTTCTCCATCTTGATATCCGAAATGATGAGTTGAGGCGAAATGGTTTCGAGCTGCTCGATTGCTTTCTGGGAGTTCACGAAAGGAAATGTCTCGTGACCGAGCTCCTTACACGCGGTGACTACCAGTTCGACGATATTCGGTTCGTCATCAATGATTACGATCTTGGCCATAGGTTGGGCTGGGCTTTGCTTTCGCGAAATTGAGCTAGTTTCATGAATGAGAAAAAGCGAGTCTTATTTTCGCGAGGACGTGCACCTGTCTTTGCCGAATCAGGAATCGGCTGCTCGCGCACCAGAGCATCAAGCGCGACGCTAGCGCATTCGCCTGAAGGCTGATAACTGTCGCGTTCAACGATGAACGACGACCACAGGAACGCCATGCACTCCCCGCTCGACCCCGACGACTGGGAGCAATTCCGCACCAATGCGCACAACCTTCTCGATTCGTGCATCGAGCAACTCCGCACTGCTCGCGAGCGTCCATGGAAACCGCTCGGCGATTCGGCGAAAACCGCTTTGCGGCTTGGAGACGCGGCCGACGGAATTGGCCTGAAGCACCTCACCGACGACCTCATCGAAAATGTTTTGCCGTTCGGGACAGGCAATACTCATCCGAGGTTCTTCGGCTGGGTGCACGGCACCGGCCTCGCTGCGGGACTGCTTGCGGAAATGGTCGCCGCCACGATGAACAGCAACTGCGGCGGGCGGGATCACGGAGCGGTTTACGTCGAGCGCGAAGTCATCCGCTGGAGTGCCAAAGTATTCGGTCTTCCGGAAACCGCCAGTGGCGTCCTCGTCGCCGGCACTTCGCAGGCCACCGTCATCGCTCTAGCTGTCGCACGACACAAGGCACTCGGGATTGATAGTCGGCGAAAGGGAATTCCTGAGGGCGCCCGGCTGGTCGCATACGCCGCAGAAGGAGCGCACCATGCGATCGTGAAAGCCATGGAACTGCTCGGGCTCGGCTCCGACGCATTGAGGCTCATCCCCTCGCGGTCACTGAACGGCGGCATGGACGTCACGACCCTTGCACAGCGAATCGAAACCGATCGCGCGGCCGGCCTCACTCCATTTTGTGTGATCGGCACCGCCGGCTCGGTGAATTGCGGCGCATTTGATCCGCTGGATGAACTCGCAGACTTCTGCGCCCGCGAATCCCTGTGGCTTCACATCGACGGAGCCTTCGGCGCATGGACGCGAATCGCCGGCCCGCCGTGGAACAAACTTGTCCGCGGCATCGAGCGCGCAGACTCCATCGCGACGGATTTCCACAAATGGATGTTTGTGCAGTACGACTGCGGCATGGTGCTCGTCCGCAACGAAGCGGACCATCGCGCGGCATTCGCCGAAAGACCCTCCTACCTCGAAGCGCAGCACAGCGGCCTCGGCGGCGGCGAACCATGGTTTTGCGACTACGGGACGGATCTTTCCCGCGGGTTTCGCGCTCTCAAAGTGTGGTCGGCATTGCGATGCCATGGTTCACGCGCGCTCGGCGCAGCCATCGCGGAAAACTGCCGCCTTGCCACAATGATGGGACGGCTTGTTCAGGAATCCCCCGAACTGAAACTCGCCGCTCCGGTGACCGCGAATATCTGCTGCTTCAGCGTGGCGGATTCGCCCGATCCCGGCACGCTCAACACCGACGTGACGAGAAGGCTCCAACTCAGTGGCGATGTCGTCTTCTCCACGACAAAGATTGGCGGCATGACTGTCATCCGCGCCGCGATTACAAATCACCGCACACGCGAAACGGATATCGAGTTCGCCATCCGTCGCGTGCGCGAAGTCGCGGCCGCAGCACGCTAATCGTCGTCGTCCTCCGCGAGATGGACTGCCCAGGCTGGGTATGGTTCTTCCGTCCCGCGCATTGCCCGCCACAGAATGCGGTTCAGCAAATCCTCGGGCGCCTTGTCCGGCTCGTCGAGATTGAGCGACGTACTCTTGCTTTCGTCGTCCTTCAAAACAGGATCCTTGATGGTCTTCGGATCGGGGTTCGTATTGTCGATCGGATAAGTATTCGCGACGGCCGTGAATGGCGTGAAATCCGGCTTATCCGTGAAAACATCGAACATCGGAGTCGCTGTTGCATCGAGGATATTCATCGGCGGCAGGCCGAGGATGAGTTCGATGGTCCGCATCACGCTTGTTTGATTATACTGCGTGCTCACCGTCGTCTTGCGTTTCGTGTAAGGCGACACGACGTAGCAGGTCGTCCGGTAACCGCTGATGTGATCGAATCCATTCTGCGGATCATCCTCGATTGCGATGACGCACGTCTCAGCCCAGAACCGGCTCTTGCTGAGCGCTTCGACGATCATCCCCATTGCAAGGTCGTTGTCGGCGACCTGCGCACCGGGGCTTGGAGCCTTTCCACGAGTGCCGCCAGTGTGGTCGTTCGGCAGGGCCATCATCATCAACTGTGGAAGCTTGCCGATTGACTCCCATTGCCGAAGGTCGTCGATGAATGCTTGCGCCCTTACGACATCGGGGACGTTGAGATCCCACCCGACCGTATCGAGATGGGAAATCTTCCGAAGACTTTCCACACCGGGCTTGCACCCGATTTTCGTTTTTCCGGTCTTGTTTTTCCAATCATCGTAAAAGTCGCGCCAGGTCGGCTTGTCCTTTTTCGTCGGGTCGGTCCACTTGCAGTCGGATATGCATGCCTCACCGTAATTGCGGAAGCTGACTCCGTGCTTCACCGCGTTGTCCCAAATAAAACCGGCGGGCGAATAGGCCAGCGCGTCGAAGCTGTCCTCGGTTTTCATATTCATGTAGCTCCGCGGCCAATTCGCGTGGCTGCGCTCGACGTAGTCCGTGGCGAAGGATGAGTTCGTCCACTGATGCCCGTCGGCGCTCTGAATGCCCGAGCAATACGTATTGTCGAGCAGGGCAAACTCGCGGGCCATCTTATGGAGATTCGGCGTGTACTTTTCGCCGAAGATGCAAAGTGCGGGATCGCCCTTGCCTTCCTTCATATCGCCCAGCACCTGATCGTAGGTGCGGTTCTCCTTGATGATGTAAAGGACGTGCTTGAACACGCTCGGCTCGCCGACCCGCTCCGGCACGGGCCTCGGCGCAACTCCCGCACGCGCGGGCAGCGCAGCGTCCTTCATGATTCCGTAGCGCATGTTCACCTCGGCCACGACCGTGTGCTTTGCGAGTTCGTCCTTCTTCGGAACGGGGATCAGCGAAAGAGTGCCGAAGTAATCCTTGGAGTTCTGCTTCAGCGGCTCGCCGGGCTTGTCGGTGGGTTTCGGGACACGATTCGACCCGGTGCCCTTGATGTTTGCGACGGCGAGTTGCTTCCGCGCAGCATCGTAAACGACCGCGCCCGGAAACCACCCGGCAGGAATCATCCCTTCGAATTTCGACGCACCCGGCTCGAACTCGATTACCGCAATCGCGTTGTGGGTTCCGTTCGCCACAAAAAGCCAGTCTCCGTTCTTCTCAAATGCGAGCGCGCTGGGCTGCGCCCCGAAAAGCTCCGCGGGCGTGCGGCGAGCCCATATCTTCTCGATGATCTGCCCGGTCGGGGTATCGATCACGCTCAGTGTGTCGTCACCGGCATTGCACACGACCACGTGCTTTCCGTCGGGCGAAAGTGCCATCGCACTCGCGTGCTTCCCGGTGAGAATCTCCGACGTCACCTTCCCCGTCGCGAGATCAATAATCGAAACGCTTCCCTCGCTCGCAATATGGCGCTCGGAGTCCACACGCACAAACGTTCCCCGACCAGCGGGCCCTACAACGTCCTTCGCCCCGGGCCGACGCCCACCCCAGTTTGAAACATAGGCTTTACCGTTGTGGAGAACCACATCATATGGCGCGACCCCCACGTCAATGGTGCGAAGCGCCTTGTCAGTGGAAAGATCGATCTCGGTGAGTTTGTTGCCGAGATTCAGGCAAACATAGAGCAGCTTTCCATCCGCGGATATCGCCATGCCCGCGGGGATATCGTTCTTCCGCTTCGGCGTGCGAGCCTCGGGCAGCGAGATGCTCCGAAGCGGCTTCACGACTCCATTCGCGACATCGAACACCTTCACCGTGCCGTTTACGTTGCTGAGAAAAATCCGCGTACCATCCGGCGAGAATAAAAGTCCGGTGAAGCTGAGCTGACCCGACTTGTCGCTCAGGTCGGCGGGCTTCGGCGGCACCGGCGGGACGGTCTTTTTTACATCACCCGCGACGCCGCTCTGCTGCGTTCCGCTCGCAGCACCGATGCCTTTCAAATCGGCGGGCTTGTCCGGCGGCAGCGAAACCTTTTGGAGAATTTTTCCGGTCGCAGGGTCGATAATTACGAGTTCAGCGGTCTTGCCGGCAGTGGCCAGCAGTTTCCCGTCGGGTGACAAAGCCAGCGCCTGGGGACGCATACCGGGAAGGTCGATTTGCCTGCCCGCAGGAGTCAGAATTTGATTCGTCGGGGTCATCCACCGACCCTCGGCAACTTTCCCGACTTTCTCGCCAGTGCCCACGGCGCCGGACGCCACTTGAGAAGCTACCGCCGCGGGTTTTGTTGGAGGCTGCGGACGCAGCGGGAGCGGGGATTTCTTTTGAGCAAGCGCTACGACGGGCAGAGCGACGACGATACTGAGAGTGAGAATTCTGGTGAAATGTTGCACACGCGAACAGTGGCGAACGCGCGATGCCTGTCAATCCCGCTGCATGCCGTCGCTACCAGACCACTTCTTCGTGGCCGAGCCCTGCGAACTTCTCGAGTTCACCAAGGAGCGCGCGGAGCGACGCAACGAGTTCATCCGCTTCGGCCTGAAGCACCTCGATTTTTCCAGTGGCTCCACTGCTCTCCAATCGCTTCGCCTTGGCCCAGGCCTCCGTCGCATTGAATGCGCCCACCATGCCTTTCACACCATGCGCCGTCCGCCCCACCTGCGCGGCATCTCCGTTGTCGAGCGCCGTACGAAGTTCCTTCAGGAGCCTCGGAACATCGCCCTCACGGCACAGCTTTATAACCTCGGCAAGCATCCCGAGATCGCCACCAAGGTTCGCCATCAGCACCTCTGCGTCAAACAGCGGCTTCGTCTCCGCAGGCGGCGGTGAAGCAATGATGTTCCCAGCATCTCCCGCCCCAGGGACCGCGGCGGGAAGAATCAACGGTTCGACAGAAACAACTGTGGCGCCCGATGCTGGCCCCGGAATATGGGGTGCCGAAGCGAGCTTAATCACACGACTGATCGGAGTTTCCGCCAGCCCGTCAGTGCACGGTTCTTTGTGCGCTTTTTTCGCGTCCGCATTAAACAAATCCGGTATGACCGCTGACATCGCACTCATTAGCTCCTGCTGCCGGACTGGTTTCGAGACGTAGCCGTCCATCCCCGCATTCGTGCACTCGTCGCGAACACCCTTCAGCACGTTCGCACTGAGGGCCAGAATCGGGGTGCGTGACCGCCCCTCCATCTTTTCGAATTTCCTCAACTCCATCGCAGCCTCAAACCCGCTGAGATTCGGCATTTGCAAGTCCGTCAGGACAAGATCGAACGTCCCCGCCTTGAATTTGTTTACAGCGATCACCCCGTCCTCGGCGGTTGTAATTCGGTGCCCCCATCCTTCGAGATTCAATTTCACAAGCCGTAGGTTCACAGCGTTGTCCTCTGCGACCAGAATGGAAAGGGAACGCATCGCGGCCTGGCTTCCATTCCTCGGCACTGTCATCCCGGCATCCTTCTTTCCATCCTCCATCGCTTTGCACACCGCGACACGCAGGGAGCGGGAAGTGACCGGCTTGATCAGAGTCGCCTTGATCGCCGCATGACCGTAGCGATCAATCTCCCCGCGACGCGGCGTTGACACCAGCAAAACCACACGGGTTGAGGCGAGTTCGGGATAGCTTTCGATGGCCGACGCAAGTTTGACACCGGGGCTCTCCGGTCGCACGGCATCCGCAATAAAGAGATCGTAAGGCGCACCGTTCTCGACGGCGCGGCGCATCTGGCCGAGCGCACTCGTGACATCACGAACGGCGTCCGCCCTGATCGACCAGCCCTCAAGGAGTTCGGTTGTGATCCGCAGGCTGTTCGGATGCGCATCAAGCACCAAGGCGCGCAGGCTCCCGAATGTCTCCATGCTCTCAGGCACCTTCTCCTCCTTGCGATACTGGAACCGCGCCGTGAAGCGAAACACCGTGCCGCGCCCGACTTCGCTTTCCACCGTGATATCGCCGTCCATCATCGAGGCCAGTTGCCGAGTGATTGCGAGTCCCAGCCCGGTTCCGCCAAACCGCCGCGTCGTGGAATAGTCGGCCTGGCTGAACGCGTGGAAAACCGAGTCCTTCCGGTCCGCCGGAATTCCGATGCCCGTATCCGCAATCGAGAAAACCAGTTCCGCATCACCATCGATCCATCGCGAGTTCTCCACGCGTACCATCACGTCACCATGCTCGGTGAACTTTAGCGCATTGCCGACGAGATTGACGACGATCTGCCGCAACCGATGCGGATCGCCCACAATGACATCCGGCACCTCGGAACGAATATGCAACAGCAGTTCCAATCCCTTGTTATGCGCCCGCGGCGCGAGCGTGGTAAGCGTCTCTCCCAGCAGTTCCCGCAGGCTGAATTCCGTCCGCTCAATCTCCAGCTTACCCGCTTCAATCTTCGAGAAGTCCAGGATGTTGTTCAGCAGCGACAGCAGCGAGTCCGCACACGAATTGATCGTCTCTAGATAGTCCCGCTGTCCCGCCGTTAGTTCCGTCGCCATCGCAAGTTCCGTCATTCCGATGATCCCGTTCACCGGTGTGCGAATTTCGTGACTCATCACCGCCAGAAACTCGCGCTTGGCCGCATTCGCCTCACCGGCGCGCAGCGCATAGCTCTCGACCTCCTTCTTCGCCGCGAGCACCTTCGCGTTCGCCTCCTGCATTTCACGATTACTCTTCAGCAAGCGCTGTCGGTCACGCCGGCTGATCTCCACCACCCTGCGGAATGCATCTGCAACTTCGCCAAGCCCGTCATCGCGCTGCGGAAGATCGAACGGCTGGCCGGGGTCCATTTCATATATCCGCGTCTTTTCGACCAACTCCGCGAGCAGCCTTTCCGTGGACTCAGCAGTCTTTCGGGCACGGACAAAAGCCCGGAATGCCAGATACAGACCCGCTGCAACCACGAGCCATCGCATCCACGAACGCCCGCCTTCCAAGTCTGGAATAAATGCAGCCACTGTCAGCACCGCCGCCGTAAGGGCGATTCCACCGGCACCGGAGGACGGGACAGACAGCATCCTGATTCTCGGCCTCCTCCCGGAATTCAGGTTTGACGCCCCCTTCCCGCCGTCCGGGTGCGCGCAGTCATCAGGCGTCGAAACGCTTCTTGCGGGGCCAGGGATGGGCAGTAATAACTTGGGCACTTTCGCGAAATAAGAGCAACCGCAATGCCAGCCCTCCTCTCGTCGCCGGTAGCCACAGGAGGTTTAAAACTGGACAAATTTCCCGTTTACCGGATAATCCTCCGACATCATGAAAGCCCTAGTAAAAGCGAAATCCGAACCCGGCCTCTGGCTCCAAGACGTCCCCGAGCCCGTCTGCGGTATCAACGATGTTCTAATCCGAGTCCACAAAACCGGCATCTGCGGCACCGACCTTCACATTTACAAATGGGACGCATGGGCCAGCAAAACCATCCCCGTGCCGATGGTCGTCGGCCACGAGTTTGTTGGCGAAGTCATCAAAGTCGGCAGCAACGTGAACGATTTCCGTGAGGGCGATGTCGTCAGCGCAGAAGGCCACGTCGTCTGCGGCCGATGCCGCAACTGCCTCGCCGGCCGACGCCACCTCTGCGCGGATACGAAAGGCATCGGCGTGAACCGCCCGGGCGCATTTGCAGAATACATCAGCGTGCCGATGACAAACGTCTGGCACCACCAACCCGGAGTGAACCCCGAAGTCGCCTCGATTTTCGATCCGTTCGGCAACGCCATGCACACCGCCCTCACGTTCGACGTCCTCGGCGAGGACGTGCTCATCACCGGCGCCGGCCCCATCGGCTGCATGGCCGCGGCCATCGTCCGGCATGCGGGCGCGCGATTTGTCGTAGTCACTGACATCAACGATCACCGCCTCGCCCTCGCGAAACGGATGGGCGCAAATGTCACCGTCAACGTCTCCCGCGAGAAGTTACAGGACGTCCAGCGCAGCCTCGGCATGCACGAAGGTTTCGACGTCGGCCTGGAGATGAGCGGTAGCCCCTCCGCCTTCCGCGACATGATCGACAACATGTGCCACGGCGGCAAAATTGCTATGCTCGGGATTCCGAGCGAGGAGATCGCCATCGACTGGAACAAGGTCGTCTTCAACATGCTCACCATTAAGGGCATCTACGGTCGCGAGATGTATGAGACGTGGTACAAAATGACCGTCATGGTCCAGAGCGGCCTCGACATAACCCCAGTCATCACCCACCGCTTCCACTACTCCGAGTTTGAAAAAGGCTTCGAGGCAATGAGCACCGGCCTTTCCGGAAAAGTCATTCTCGACTGGCAGTAATTAGTTCGGCGCAATCCCTCGGGGAGTGCTTTCGTGATTTACGCGAAGCGTGCAACCGTGCCTTGATCGGCATCGTTCACTTTTCATTCATGAGACGCTTTCTCTCCACATCCATCGCCGTTGCAACGCTCCTGCCCGCCGCTTTTGCGCAGGACAAAAAGGAGGCAGCTGCCACAGGTGCGCTTGTCTTCCAAAAATGGTCGGGCGCGATCAATGTTCCGGACCCGGTGGCCTGCACCGTGGATCCGAAAGGTCGCGTCTATGTGAGCGCGACGACGCGGCGCAAAGTGGGTGACCTCGACATTCGCGAGCACACGATGTGGGTGCCGGACGACGTCTCATTCACGAGCGTGGAGGAGAAGAAGGCGTTCTACCACACCGAGCTCGCGCCCGGAAAAATGCGCGCGCCCCGCGGCGGAATCACGGACAGAAATCGCGACGGCTCGATCGACTGGAAAGATCTCACCGACACCACCGAGCGCATCTACCAATTGCGCGACACAGACGGAGACGGCACGGCAGATAAAATGACCGTGTTCGCCGAGGGTTTTAATACGGAGGTTACCGGCATCGCCGCGGGCGTACTGTACCACGACGGCTGGGTTTACGCGACGATTGCACCGGATTTGTGGAGACTCAAAGACACCGACGATGACGGCGTGGCGGATATTCGCGAAGTCGTCGTGCACGGCTTCGGTATTCACATCGCGTATGCCGGCCACGATATGCATGGGCCGACGGTCGGCCCCGATGGACGTATTTACTGGAGCATCGGCGACAAGGGCGTAAACGCAGTCTCACGCGAAGGCCGGCGCTTTTATCATCCAAACGAAGGCTGCGTCCTGCGCGTGGAGCCCGACGGAACGAACTTCGAGGTTTTTGCCCACGGCCTTCGCAATCCGCAGGAGACGGCGTTCGACGAGTTCGGCGATCTGTTCAGCGTGGACAACGACGCGGATTTCAAAGGCGAGACGGAGCGTTTCGTTTACATCCCCGAGGCGAGCGACGCGGGCTGGCGGTGCAATTACCAATACATGGGAGCGAAGACCGTCTGGATGCGCGAGCGCTTCTCGGAGCCATACTGGCCGGGCCAGGCCGCCTATCTTTTCCCTCCCCTCGCGCCTTCGACCAATGGCCCGGCGGGCTTCAAGCGCGACCCCGGCACTGCCCTCGACAATCGATACCGCGGGGTGTTTTTCCTGAATGAATTTCCGTCCGGCCATATGCGCGGCTTCCGCGTGGAGCCCGATGGCGCATCGTTCAAGCGAGCGAGCGTCGAGCTCCTGCATCAAGGCGTGATGGGCATCGGGCTGAGCTGGCATCCGGACGGGTCGCTATTTTTTGCCGACTGGGCCGGCGGATACCCGCTCGATTCCCTCGGAGCGGTCTGGCGGGCGGACGTTCCCGGCGGCACGGATTTACCCGAGCGCCGCGAGACACTCAAACTGCTCGCAATGGGCTTCACAGCAAGCCCCGTGAACGAACTGAACACCCTGCTCGCGCATGCCGACCAGCGCGTGCGAATGGGAGCGCAATTCGAGCTCGCTGCACGTGGCGAGCACGCGTCCCTCACCGCCACCTCGCGGAAGCCGGATGCTCCACTGCCCGCGAGAATTCACGCACTTTGGGGATGCGGACAGCTCTTGCGAAAATCAAAACTCGGGGCCGCCGAGGTGCTGCCGCTGCTGGGCGAATCGGTGCCGGAAATTCGTGCGCAAGCCGCCCGCGTGCTCGCCGAGGCAAAGATGACGCCCGATGAAGCGCGGCAGTTCATTCCGCTGCTCAAGGACAATGCGCCGCGCGTGCGCTTTCACGCAGCGCTCGCACTCGGACGACTGCGCGAGACAGGCGCCGTGGACGCTTTGTTGAAGCTCGCCGAAAAGGAGGGCGGCGAGCCCGTGATGCGCCATGCCGCAGTGACGGGATTGACCGGTTGCGCAACGGCTGCGCAGCTTGCTGCGCAAACGGAATCGCCATCAATCAACGTTCGACTGGCAAGCGTCGTCGCGCTGAGACGGCAGGCCGCGCCGGAGGTTGCTGCGTTTCTGAGCGACGCGGAGGCCGCCGTGGTCAGCGAGGCCGCACGCGCCATCTACGACAATCTCGGCATTCCCGCAGCGCTTCCCGCGCTGGCCGCAGCGGCCACATCGCCCGCGCTGGAAGAACCTGCGATGTTAAGGGCAATCAACGCGGCCCTTCGCGTGGGCACCGTCGAAGCGGCGGAACGCCTGCTTGCAGTAGTCCTCGACGCATCAGCGAAAAAGGCCGTGCGGGCCGAGGCACTGGATGTTCTGCTCGCTTGGAAGAACCCACCCCGCCTGGATCGCGCGGATGGCTACGCCCGGAAATTCACTCCAGCCGCAATCGACACCGTTTTGAATGCAAAACTCGATGCGCTGCTCGCGCTCGACGACGCCGAATTGAAGAAAACCGCCGTGCAAATCGTTATCGCACATTCGCTGAAAGCGAAGCCTGCACAAATCGCGAAAATCGTCGCCGACAAGTCCGCAGACGCCGCACTTCGAACCGAGGCACTCCGTCTCATGAGCGGCGGAGATCGCACCAATGCCGTCTGGACCAGCGCCCTCGACACCGCCCTCGCGGCTGGCAGTCCCGACGTCCTTCGCCGCGCTGCGCGTGCATTTCTGCTGCCTGATCAACCAGCCAAACTCGTCTCGATAGCGACCGAAATCCTCAAGTCAGGAAAGACGCCGGAGCGCCAGGAGATCATCACACTACTCGGCCGCGCGGCACACAGTGACGCCGACGCGCTTCTCGCAATGCTCGGGGATTCACTCATTGCCGGGCAAGTCGAAGCCCCGCTTCAACTCGATCTTCTCGAAGCTCTGCAAGCCCGCGCTGCGGCAAACCCAACGCTGGCGGCGATCGCGAGTAAGTATACGGTGACATCCGCCGGAACCGCGCGCGGTGAACTGCTCGAAGGCGGCGACGTTTCCGAAGGCCGCGAAATCGTGCAAAACAACCTCGCCGCAAACTGCCTCGCATGCCACGCAGTCAGCAAGGAAGGCAGCACGGTGGGCCCGAATCTGGAAACCATCGGCACTCAGCGCGACCGCGCGCATTTGCTCGAATCGCTGCTCAGCCCGTCCGCGAAAGTCACACCCGGATACGGAATCGCGACGTATTCGCTGCGCGATAAAACCGAACTCGCCGCAACACCATTGAAGGAGACACCCGCCGCAGTCACCGTCCGCCTGCCGGATGGCAACGAGCGCGTCATCCCACGCACAGACATTTCGCGCCAGACACCTCCGGTCTCCGTCATGCCGCCTATGGGTGCGATTCTGAAGCCCCGCGAAATCCGCGACGTGGTCGCTTACCTCGCCAGCCTCAAAGGAAAGGCGAAGAAAACAAACGACCACTAAATCCCAGGTCCTCTACTTTCGCCCGGCGTTGACCATTTCCGTGAAAATGCGGCGTTTTCGCCACGTCCATGCGACCAGCGCCGCACCGCCAATCAACGTCGCGGCGTAAGCACCCGCGTGGGACCACTGAAGAGCGACGTAAGGCGCATGCTTTTCGCGCTCAAGACCACCGGCCCACTGCGTCATGAGCGGATACCGCCCGGATTGCTCGCCGTAGAATCCGGCGGCAGCGCCGACAAACACGGCGACCGCGACGAAAACAAGGAGCGCCGCCACGGGACGGACGAAGAACGCCGGCTTTATCTGCACCTCTCCGCCGATGCGCGCAGCCACGGCGATGGCGCATCCAAGCGCACCGCCAACCCACGACCACCCGAGGAACGAGAACTGGAGCCCGATCCACGCAGGGGCACCACTTTTGACAATCATGAGAGCACCCTGGCCGAGTGTGAAATACTCCGCACACCAAATCGCCGAAAGGGTCTCGTACAAAAAGCCGAAGCCCATCACAGCGCCCAGCACACCAAATATGATTTTGGAAAACTCCATCGGCGCAGCGTTCAGCGTTGAGGGCCGCCGTGTCCAGCGTCTTTCCTTTTCAGCAGAGGCCGGAAGGCAAGCCACAGAACCACCGGTAGCGCGACACTCAGACCAAACGCCCATCCGGGCTCCGTCGAAAAAAGAGCGCCGACTGCCGCGTAGGTAAATCCCATGGGCAACGTCCCGCACAGCAGCGCCGTCGCGAAGACCCGCAGTTCCATCCGCGCCAGACCCGCCAGACACGCGACGACCTCCGGAAAAACCGGAAGCCATCGCGAAAGCGCCACAAGCCAGGGACCACCGCGTCGGAAGAGCGCCTCGTTTTCCGCGAGCCCTTCCTCGCCCGCGAGTCGTTCGGCAGCCCCGCGCCCGAACGCGCGACAAAGCGCGTATGCGAGCATTCCGGACATGAACGATCCGCAAACGCCGAGCAGGCCGCCTGCAACCGGACCGTACACGAAACCCGCCGCCGACATCACGCCCGTAGCCGGAATCGGAAGAAACAAATCGGCGACCAGCAGAACCAGCACAGCGACACCACCCAGTCGCCCCCACGAGAGAATCCACTGTCGGGCCAACTCGCCGTCGAATAACGCCATCAGCTTTCCGCCCCAGATGAAAAACGGAATCAGCACAAGCGCCGTGAGAATAAGAAAAATGCGGAGCAATCGCATGGATGCTTTCCATATAAACCCCGCGCACGTTCGTGCTGCACATATTTTCTTCGCGGCCGCACCGGGATTGTGGTGTTCTGTCAGCCATGACGCCATCCGAAGCCCTGCACGCTGCGACCGAAACCATCCGCCGCGCGAAATTCCCAATGCTCGCCACGGTCGATCCAACAGGCCAGCCGCGATTGCGCCCGGTTTCTCCCGTGCGCGTGGATGGCTTTCGCATCTACATCGCAAACCTGCGCCGATACGGAAAAACGGCGGAGCTTGCCGCGAATCCGAAATGCGAAGTCTGCTACCTCGACGACCAGCACGACCAAGTACGAATCACCGGTCACGCGGAAGTCGTCACCGACGCAGCGACGCTGAAATCGATTTGGGAAAGCAACGCGCTCCTTCGGAAGTATCTCGGCAGCCCGGAAAACCCCGAGCTGGTGATTTACTGTGTGGAACCCGAGCGAGTCCGGTTCATGAGAGAGTGGGCTCTCGATTACATCGAGATTCCCCTGCCCTGATTTTCAGAAATGGTGGAGGTTAGGGGAGTCGAACCCCTGACCTCTTCATTGCGAACGAAGCGCTCTACCAACTGAGCTAAACCCCCGTTTCTGAAGAACTGTTCGCGAATCAACACGCCGCTCCATACGAAGTCAAGAGCGCCGTCGGAATTTCCGGACTTCTGCCAGCCACCGCGAACTCCCCCTAGCGGGGAGAGGTGCGACCGCAGTTTGTGTCGGGAATCTTCTCGAAAATGCCAGCGGACGGCGTATCCATTCCGGACGAATCATGATTTCCTCAAAACCTTCCTGCATCCTCACATCCAGCATCGCCGCACTCGCCGCGCTCACACTCTCGCAACCGAGCCGGACAGAGGCCGCTAGTGGTAACTGGAATGTGGACGCCGCGGGCAACTGGAGCGCCACAGCGAACTGGACTCCAGCCGCCGTGCCGGGAACCGCGGCGGGCGATGTTGTAAGCTTTATCAACGACATTACTGCGGCGCGGACGGTGACGATTGACACCACAAGCCGCCGGGTCGGCGATCTGAACATTGGAGACTCAACCACGACGCTGTTCGGCTTCACAATTGCAGCCAGCGGCGGAGCGGTGTTGAACCTTGACGGCACAGGTTTCAATGATGCCACTGTGGATTTCACCGCTGCGATTGCCAACACAATCAGCGCCCCGCTGACGCTGGTGGATAATGCGATTTTCCGCTCCAACGTCAACGCGGTGCAGACCATCAGCGGGGTGATTTCCGGCGTAGGGAAGTCGGTCACCTTCAACAACGATACCGATGGTGCTTCGAACGCCGCGGTCGCACTGCAAGGGCAGTTCACCGTTTCCGGCGCGAACACCTACGATAGCGGCAGCACAATTTCCGATGTCCGCGTAAACATTACGAACAACACCGCACTTGGGTCCGGACTCGTCACGGTACAGAGCGGCGGTCAGGTTTTTGCCAGCACCGCCCTCACAAACGTCGCAAACAACTTCAGAATCGCGGGCGACGGATGGGCCGAAACCACTGCCGGACAACCACTCGGGGCTCTGCGTGTCGAGGGTGCTGCAACGCTCACGGGCAACATCGTAATGACCGCCAACGCGGCAATCGGCGGCAATTCCACAGCGACGAACACAATTGCCGGCGTCGTCGCCGGTCCCTTTACCCTGAGCAAACGGGGAACTGGAACAATCACGCTCAGCGGCAGCAACATTTACACAGGGGGAACGGCAATCAACAACGGGGCTCTGATCCTCGCCAATAACAACGCGGCCGGAACCGGTACGATTACCCTGAACGCGGGCGGTGCAACCAGTGCCACGCGTTTGCTGATCAACGGCGGTGTCGCGATCGGAAACGCGGTCACGATCACGGGAAATATTTTTGGCGTGGCCGGCCAAGGTTCGCTCCAGCAAAACGGTACGGGACAGGCCCGGATCAACGGCGCCATTACAATTAACGGAACGCCAAGTGCTGGCGGTCATTTTGTAGGCGGAGCATCTGCCGGCAACGAACTGATTCTCGCCGGACCAATCACCGCAAGCGTCAATCTCTCCCAGCGCGACGGTTTTGTCCGTTACCTCGGCGGCGGAACCGGATACACGTCGCTCACCGTCACAAATACCGCGCAAGTGGGCGCGACCAACGGTATTTCCACAGCCGCAACACTTCAACTCGGCGGGTCTGCAAACGCGTTGCTCGATCTCAATGGCTTCAATCAAACCCTAGCCGCCGTGAACCTCGGGAATGCTGGAGCAAACAGCCCGATCAGAGGATCAATCGCCCTTGGGGGGCAAACGCTCTCGCTCAACGGTGACCTTTCAACGCTCAACACCGGAACCGGCAACGCGACACACAGCGTAACTGCGACCGCAGGAGGCGGAATCGACTTCGGGGCGACCGCCCGAAGTATCTCGGTCGCCGACAGCAACGCAATGGACGACCTCCAGATGGTCGGCGCGACAATCTCAGGCCCGGGCGGTGTTACAAAAACCGGCGCAGGAACACTCGCGCTCGCCGGCGTGACGCTGAACGGCTCTTTCACGGTATCGACCGGAACACTCCGAACAGGCACCAACAGCCAGGTCGGTTCCATCACCGCAAATAACGTCACGTTCGGTAACGGGACGACACTCGCCATGAAAGTAGGAGTCAATGGCGACTCAATCAACATCGGAACCGGAACATTGACAAATGCCGGCACTACAAACCTCGTGCTTAACCAGCTTGGCGGCGCACTCGCCAATGGAACATACAACCTCATCAACTACACCGCCTCGTCGCCGGGCCTGGCCGGGTTCTCGCTTGCTCCCGTAGGACACGCAACTGCGTCGTTGATCGATACCGGCACCGCGATCGCGCTGAATGTCACAGGAAACGATCAGGTAATCTGGGACGGAACAAACACGGGCGGATGGGCCACTGGCGCCACCGGAAACTGGAAACTCGGCTCGACACTCGCTGGCACGGACTATGTCGAAGGGGACGACGTTCTCTTTCAAGACGGACCGGCGAACGCCACTGCAAACATTACCGCCGATGTCTCGCCAGCGAATGTCGAATTCACCAACTCGCTATCCACGCCAATCACCATAGCAGGGCCTGCGGGAATCATCGGTCATACACGGATTTCCAAGACAGGAAACGGCGTGCTGAACTTTGGTGGAGTTCACCAGTATGGAGGCGCGACCGCGTTGCTTGCGGGAACGACGAATCTCACAGGAAGCCTCAGCGGCACGAGTATAAGCATCGCGAATGGCGCGACTTTCAACAATTCAGGGACGATTGCGAATGCGGTTCTCACCGTCGCAGGCAGCGGAAGCATGACAAACACCGGAACGATTTCCGGAACCACCAGCATTGCATCTAGTGGCGGGACCATTCTCCGCGGGCCGGGCACCTACACAGGCGCAACGAACATTCTGGCCGGCACCCTTGAACTCGATCACGACGGGGGCACGATGACCTCATCGAGCGGCGTGAGCATCGCACCAGGAGCCACACTCCTTCTCACCCGCGATGGGACCGGAACGGCGGCGACAACGACTTTTTCGAGGACTCTGAGCGGCAACGGAAATCTGGACATCAACATGCGCACGGCCGCGGGAACCACTGCGGCTGACACGGTGACTTTTAGCGCGAATAACACGAGCTTCTCAGGGCCCATACGCCTTCTCGCGCCAGCTCAGGGCACTTACCGCCTTTCCCTTACGGCGCCTACGCAACCGGGGACCGGCACGATCGAAGTGCAAAACGGCGCGCAGATATTCGCGAGTGGTGGAGCGACCTACACGAATAGTATTTCCATCGCGGGAACTGGTTTTGCAGACTCGGCGGGGAACATTGGTGCGCTTCGACTCGATGGCAGCACATGGGCGGGAAACATTAGCGTCGTAGGCACCGCTCGAATCGGCTCCCACAACTCAACTGGTACCATCACCGGCAGCATATCCGGCGGGGATGTCGAGTTTCAGCGAACGAATTTCAATAACGCGTATACGACAATTTTGACCGGTACGAACACATACGGCGCAACAACCATCGGAGGCCTAAACGTCCAGACGGCCGCAGTGCCATCCTATCGACTCAACATCGGGGCGGGAAGCACCACAGGCACGCTCGGGACGGGTCCGGTCACCATTAATGGCGACGGTGCAAACGGCGTCCTGGGATTCGATCGCTCGGACGGCTACACGCTTGCTCTGGGTCAGACCATAACGGGCGCAAGCGGAAGCGGCACCATCGCCGACAGTATTCGGCGTACGTTCATCGACTTCGACACGCTCGGCACCGGCTTCGACAACGCTGGTAATTCAATCACACTCGGAACGACAACATCGGGCGGAAACCTTCGTTTCGGGCAGACGCGCGCCAACACGGTGACAAATCTCGCAGGGAACATCACAGCCCAGAATTTTAACGTCGGCTCCAACGCACCAGCTGCAACGGTGAACTTGAACAATACGGCCAATGTCACCGTCGATTTCGTGCAACTCGGACTCGGAGCCTCAATCAACGTCGCAAACACGCTCAATATCAACAACGGGGCATCTGTGACTGCGGGTCGTTTATTCGCGGGCCAGGTTTCCGGCGGAATCGGCATCATCAATCAATTCGCGGGCTCGACCGTGAACGTCGATGCCCAGCTGCGCATGGGACACTTTCCGAACAATACATCGATCTACAATCTCGCCGGGGGCTCCCTGACACTCACGGGTGCGTCACCAGACCTCACTCCGTCCACCGCAGCAGCGGGCGGCGCAGGTACGGCAGGCGACAACAACATCAACGGTCTGGCTACGGCCACGATTCTAGGCGGAGGCGTTTACCTTGGCAACGACGGGACTGGCATAATGAACCACTCCGGCGGGACATTGACAACAAACTGGATCGTTTTGGACAACCGCGGCGCTTCCGGCGGCGGAACGAACATGCCAGACGGCATCGACCGTTACAATATCAGCGGCAATGCCCTGCTCAAGTTCAGGAGTAGCTGGGGCATGCTTGGTCGCAACGAAACCTCATACGCTGTCAGCTTTGGCGGCGGCACCATTCAGGTGGACAACACCGGCGCGGGAACAGGAACCGGCCCCGCCATCAATGTACCGCTCGATGCGACGATCGACACTGTAACATCGACGACCACCACGCTCGACACAGTACTGGCGGCGAATGCGTTTACTTTCACGAAAGACGTACGCGGCACCGGCACACTCGCAGTTACCGGTGGCGGGACGGTGAACTTCTCGACTACGGGAACGCAAAACATCTCGGCATCAATCTCGGGCTCGTCCTCGCTTACAAAGATCGGAAACGGCACCACGACGCTTTCCGGATCGAGCACCGCCTACACGGGAACGATCACCGTATCCGGCGGGCGACTGAACTTGACAGGTACAATCGGCGGAGGCGCGAGCGTGTTAGTCGCAGACGGAGCAGCTTTCTCAAGCGAACAGGCGCTCGGGACGCTCACACTCGGAAATACCACCGGCTCCACCCTGTTTTTCGACCCGTCCACCCCGGGAAAACTCACAGTCAACACCCTGAATGTAATGTCCAACACCGTGCTCGATTTCTCGGGCGTGCTCCCGGGAGACGGCACATATCCAGTTCTGGGATTCACTTCCAGAACGGGCTTGGGCACTTTCGCACTCGCGAGTGCGGGGAACTTCCGCAGCGCGCTCGTCAACGAATCAGCAACGACTGTCGATGTAACGATTTCCAATACGAAATCGCTAATCTGGAACGGGATCGGCGGTACCGTCTGGGACCTCAATCTTACGGCAAACTGGGAGGATTCCGCTACGCCCGGGTTACAGGAAAAGTTTTTCATGGCAGACGTCGTGTCGTTCGGTGACGCGGATGCGAATGGAAACGCCTTCACTCCACCGACTGCCGTGACGGTGAGTCCCGGTGTGGCACCTGCACTAGTTCAGGTGAGCGGCACGGTTAACAATTACACCTTCACTTCCTCTGGCGCGGGGATTGCCGGCGGCGAGATAGTGAAGGACGGTTCCACCACGCTGACGCTCATCGGGGCAAATACATATCCGGGAAAAACCACCATCAACAGCGGAACGGTCAGTATAGCGGATCCGGCGAGTCTGGGAAATGGAAGCCCGGGCAACAGCGTATTTTTAGGCAACGGTGGCCGACTCGCATACACGGGCGCTGTCGCTGCGAATCTCGGGTTCAATCGGAACATCAACGTCGGTTCCGGTGGCGGCACAATTTCACACTCAAATGCCGCAGCTGCGACCATCGCGATTCCGGGCAAACTGCTCGGAAGCGGCACCCTTTCCCTCAACAGCACTCTTGCAGGCAACGGAACCTTCTCACTGACCGGTATGAATGGCGATTTTTCCGGTACTATCGTCGTGGATTCGCTCGCAGCGGGCCTCACGACTCTTTCCATTCCCAACCAGTCTGCAGTTCCGGCCGCAACTTCGATAACGCTGAACTATCCGCCGGCCGGAGCCACAGGCAACGCGACTACAATAAACCTCCTTGGTGGCGTCACCCTTCCTGCCACGACGACCTTGAAGATGACGTCGCTCCAAAATGGCACCACCAGCCTTCGCTCGCAGATAACGACTTCCGGCGATGTGACAATTGACAGCCCCATAACCCTCAGCGGGTCAGCAATCATTCAAGTCAGCCCGGGAGCCGGCAGCACAATCACGCTCAACGGCCCGATTTCAGCCGGTGTTGGAGGATTTACCGGCGCGAACGCGGTATTCTTTCTACGCGGAACCGGAAGCGGCATCTTGAACGGGACCATCAACCTCCCCGGCGCGAACCTCTCACACACCGACGCGGCACCGTGGATTATCAACTCCACGGGCAACGTCTGGGCCTTTACCGGCATCCTCAGCACCGGCGTAGTACGCCTCGGAGCAAACAACGCACTCGCCACTGGCGCGATTCTCAGCATTGGGCAGGCCTCGGACGCTGCCAACTCCCTTCTGGAAATGAACGGATTCAGCCAGGAGGTCAACGGGCTCACCTGGATCGCAGGCAGCGCGAGCAGCTCGCGAGGAGTCGGCAATAGCAGCACAACACCGGCAACCCTCACACTGAACAGCGCCACCGATTACACCTTCGGTAGCAGCACCGGCATTACTGGCGGAAGTATCACTGGAAACATCTCGATTGTGAAAAACGGGACAAACACCCAGACGCTCGCCGGTCTCGGGAACTCTTACACTGGTAACGTAACCGTGAACTCGGGAACACTAGTCGCGGGTGGAAGCAACCTCAGCACAGCACTGGGCAACCCGGCGATTCCCGGACGCACTGTCACCGTGAACAACCCAGGCTCCACACTGAGATTCACGACCAGTGGCGTATTCGGCACCGGGTTTGGAAACAATAATCTTCCTACAATCACTCTGAACCTCGGCACGACGCTAGCCAGCACACGCTACAATGTTCTCGGAGCACTCACGCTCAACGGTGCCACACTGACGCAAAGCTCGACGGACTCCGGCGCATACGAAGGGCTCCAATTCCGGGGCGGCGTCACAGTCGGCGGAAACATCCAATCCATTATCGAATCCCCGAACAACGCCGCAAATCACCTAGCCACCAACACTGTATTCAACGTCGCAGATGTTATCGCGGGAATCGACCTGCTAGTAACCGCGCCGCTGCGGGATCAATCCGGAGACTTCGGCACATTGCCCGGCGCACTCACGAAGACGGGACCGGGGGCCATGGAGCTTGTCGCAACGAGCTCCTACACCGGTGCGACACTCGTTAACGACGGTCTCCTCCGTGTCAGCGGCAGCATCACGGGAAGCACGGTCACCGTGGACGGCAGTTCCGCCAGCCTCGGCGGCTCCGGCACGGTCGGACCGACCTCGGTGCTAAATGGCGGCACTATCAATCCGGGAGTCACCACCGGAATTCTGAGCACCATCGGAAGTTTCTCGATGACCGCTGGCACGTTCCTTGTCTCGGAAATCAACGGCCTTGTTCTCGGTGCCGATTACGATCAACTCAACGTCGCAGGCGCTGTCGCGCTCGGAAACGCCACGCTCTCACTCGGCGGCACCTACACCGGAATCGCGGATATCTTCACACTCATCGTCAACGATGGCTCTGCAGATCCCGTCAGCGGCACATTCGCAGGCCTGCCGGAAGGGGCACCGGTCTTCGCAGCAGGAACCGGCCAGCAATACACAATCAGCTACGTTGGCGGAGATGGAAACGACGTCACCCTCACCGCCGTTCCCGAGCCGGGTTCGGCCGCGATGCTGCTCGCAGGTACAGGTCTCCTTGTGGGAATCCGACGCCGCAAACGCTCAGTTTGATAACGGTGCAAGACGGCTAAACGAAGAAGCCGGATGGCACTTCTTGTGCACATCCGGCTGTCTGAATTTCGTCGGAATTCTCCGAAGTGATTTCTACTCGCGGGAATCCTCGTCTTCGTCTTCGTCCTCCACGTCGTCGTCTTCGTCATGCTCGCTGTCGTTTATGGCGAGTTGATGTTCGCTGAAGAAATGGCGCTTGCGCTTCCCCGCAGGAAGAGGAACGAGATTCATGATGACGTTCTTCCCCATCATTTTCGGCGCGGATTCCGGGTGCCCCATGGTGACGAGGTCGGTTTCGATCCGCTTCATCAACTCCATTCCGATGTGTTTGTGCGCCATTTCGCGGCCACGGAACTGGAGGAGCACGCGCACTTTGTTGCCCTTGTCGAGAAACTCCTCCGCATGGCGCAGCTTCGTCTCGTAGTCGTGCTTGTCGATGTTTACGCGGAATTTGATCTCCTTCATCTTGGCCGCCGCGTTGGCCTTCTTTTCCTTGTCGTGCTTGGCTAGTTCATATTTGAACTTGCCGAAGTCCACGATGCGGCAGACAGGCGGATTTGCGTTTGCCGAGACTTCGACGAGGTCGAGCCCGTGCTGTTGGGCGACCCGGAGCGCATCCTGGATTTTCATTACTCCGAGCTGCTGCCCGGTGGATGCCACAATCACGCGCACCTCTCGCGCGCGAATGCGTTGGTTTACACGAATTTGATTGAGTTGGATGGTATTGATTTAGTGGGACCTTCCACCGTGGAGCCCGGTTTGGTCCGTTTCGTTCTGGCGTCGCCGTTGCCGCCCACCGGGGTTCATTCCTGTGAAACGGCAACTCCGTTCGCATCCGAGCCGGCGACCGTTTCGGACGAAGAGCCTCTATGCAAAGCCCACGCGGGATTTACGGATGTTCGCGCCTCATCGCAAGGGAATTTTTCCCCTCGCGGTCATCCAGCGGAAGACTCTGCGCGCGACGGGCGGACCTTATTGCCAGGACACAATATCGTCCGGCGTTTCGTTCACCGCACCGGGTTTCTTGAAATATCCTTCGTAACCCTTGCCACCGAACTTCGCATCCTTGCCGATGCAGAATGATCCCGCGCTGAAGCGCACTTTGTTGCTGCCCGTCGAATCGGCCTTCAAATCCTGCCAGAAATCCCCCATATCCAGTTCATCGTTGCCGTCTGCATCAAGCACGACGAAATACTCCGTTCCCCATGGGTCATAGAGCCGCCCCTGACGATCTTCAAACTCGCGCCCATCGGCAAATCCACCACGGGTCTTCCGGACACCCGTGTCGCTCGCCTTTTTGCCTTCGAAGTACTTCTGCTGGCGGCGATTCAGAACGTGATCCTTGTTCTTTCCACTATCCCGGGAGATGGCGCGGAGAACGTCGAAAATTTCGTTCGTGTTGACCTTCACCTTGCCATTCGAAAGCTCCACATCGCCGTAAGCATAATAGTTCTCGGGAGCAGCATTCTTGCCTCCGCTGGATGAGCCCTCGACGAGTGCCTCATCAATCGGCGGATACTTTCCGTAGTCGTTGCTGTAGGCCTTACACGCATTCACGATGTTACGGACCATCGTGCCGGCGTCGGCGCGACGGGCGTTATCGCGGGCACCGCTGAGTGCTGGAAAAAGCAACCCCATCAAAATCGCGATGATCGCGATGACGGTGAGAAGTTCGACGAGAGTGAAAGCGAATTGTGGACGGAGTCCGGAGGTTTTCATGGTGTTCGTATGGTATCGTTGATGGTGCTTCAACGTAACGACTCGCTCTTGGGAAACAACTGAATTTCTCGTTCGTTTTCGATTCCGCACACGCTGAATGCACACTGGACTAGCGCGCCCATCGCAGCGATGATGCCCCGAATCGCGACCTACAGCCCTTGGCCAAGAAGACTACAAGGAAATCCAGCCGCCGCCGATCGAGCGGTAACAAATCGCGCCCGCACTTCCGCTGGCGGCGCTTTTTCTTCCATCTATGTTTCTGGCCGTTTTTGGCGGGAATTGTGGTTCTCGGTATTTACTACTGGCGAGCATCGAAATTCGACATCGGAAGGGTCACGCAAATGAAAGAGCGCTCCACCGTCTATGATATGGACGGCAAGGTATGGGGCCGTATGCAGGGCGAAAATCGAGTGCCCGTTGAATTGGACAAAGTTTCGCCGCTGTTCGTCGCATCACTGCTGGCCCGCGAAGACACACGGTTTTTCAGCCACGGCGGAGTGGATCCGATGGGACTCGCACGCGCAGTTGTTCGGACGGCACAAGGCAAACAGCAGGGCGGCAGCACACTAACACAACAGCTCGCGAGAAACAGCTTCGACGAACTCGGCCAGCGCAAGAGTATCGACCGCAAACTGCTTGAGGTCTTCGTTTCCCGACGCATCGAAAAGGCTTATTCAAAAGAGCAAATCCTGGAGCATTACATGAACCGCATCTATTTTGGCAGCGGCGTGTACGGCATCGAAATGGCAAGCAAGGCCTACTTCGGCAAAAGCGCCTCGCAATTGACTCTCAGCGAAGCCGCCATGATCGCGGGAATCATTCGCGCCCCGACAAAAGCTTCGCCATTCACCAACCACAAACGCGCGACCGCCGAGCGCGACATGGTTCTCGACCGCCTGCTCACCGGGGACTGCGACTGGATTCGGGAAAAATACGAACTCACTTCCGAAACCATCGAAGCTGCAAAAAAGGCGCCACTTAAAGTCGTCGCTTCAAAGCGCCTCACCACCCAGGAAAACTATGCGATGGACGCGATCATGCGGGACCTCGAGATCCTGCTCGACGACAATCAGCAGGATCAAGGCGGACTCCGCATCTATACGACCATCGACCCCGCGCTTCAGGACGAAGCGCAGAAAGCGCTGGATCGGCAGCTCACGAAAATCGAAGCGCGCCCGGGCTACGCCCATTTTAAGAAATCCGCATTCACGGATGACATGCGCCAGAACGAGCAACCGACGGACTACCTGCAAGGCGCGCTCCTCGTTCTCGACAATCGCAGCGGCGCAGTCCGCGCAATTGTCGGCGGGCGCGACTATCGCGAGAGCAAATTCAACCGCGCAATTGATTCGAAACGCCAGATCGGATCCACGTTCAAGCCGTTCGTCTATGCCGCGGCATTTGAAAAGGGAATGTCGCCTTGGACACAAATCTCGGACGAAGCGATCGGCCGCGGCGAGATCGCGGGCGCACCGAATTGGACGCCCGACAATTCCGACGACAAATACGGCGGCCTCCTTCCGGCGGAGGAAGGCCTCATCCGCTCGCGCAACACCATGACCGTGCGCGTTGGCGAGCGCGCCGGATTAGAAGCGGTCCGGAAACTCGCAACAGCCGTCGGCCTCGACGATATGCCGCTCGCACCCGTCTCCTACATCGGCACATTTGGCGCCACTTTAAAAGACCTCGTCACCGCCTACTCCACGCTCGTGAACGACGGTACACGCAGGCAAAGTTACATCATCGAGCGAATCGACAACGCCGACGGCGAAGTCATTTACCGCGCCTCGCACGTCAAGTTTCAAGCCATCCCTTCGGATGTCGCAAGAACCACGACATCGGTGCTCGCAAAGGTCTTTGAGCGCGGAACAGCCGCCGCCGCGAAGGATCTCGGCTGGAAAAATCCGGCAGCGGGCAAAACAGGCACCACAAATGATTATCACGATGCGTGGTTCGTCGGATACACCACCAGCCTCACTTGCGGCGTATGGATCGGACTGGATAAACCGGCGACCATCGTTCCGCGCGGATACGGCGCGACACTCGCACTGCCGGTCTGGGTCGACGTCATGAAACGCGCCGCGTCCGACCGCTATCCCGCACAAGCATTCAAGCCCGCGGAGCCGCGAAATGCCGAACTCGGCGAAGCACGAAAACCGGCGCCTGAAAGTCCCGGAGGATTGCGAAAACCGGAACCGAGTGAGGAGAAGGGACTGCTGCGTTCCTTCCGCAAATTTTTCGGC